>Ga0070681_10000574_pt1 | contig 30296 bp, 24 predicted proteins | sample KBSC83BmetaG_FD_65650 | JGI IMG/M metagenome (GOLD analysis project Ga0070681, IMG submission 65650) | Corn rhizosphere microbial communities from Kellogg Biological Station, Michigan, USA - KBS C8-3B metaG | ecosystem: Host-associated > Plants > Roots > Rhizosphere | place: USA: Michigan...
CATGCCCAAGCAAAACTCGCGATGCCCTCGTTGCATCGAGGGGATTCAGATGCCAAGTTCTTCGCCCGATGCTCCTCCCCCTCCTCGCATTCCTCCAGACCCTCACTGGCGAGCCGGTGCCCGCCGCCGCCGCGACGTATAGCGGGCGCGCGAACGCTGTGCACGCGCGTCCCCTGCGCGCCGAGGCGGAGGTGCGGATCGACGGTGTGCTCGACGAGCCTGTATGGGCGCGGGCCGTTCGTCTCACGGGTTTCTCCGAGTTCTCTCCGAAGGATGGCCTTCCCGCGGAGGATTCCACCGAGGTGCTGATCTGGTACTCCGCGACCGCCATCCACTTCGGCGTCCGCGCGTACGAGACGCATGGCGGACCAGCGGCCGTGCGTGCGCGGCTCGCCGACCGCGACAAGATCAGCAGCGATGACCAGATCCAGATTCTCCTCGGCACCTTCGGTGACGGACGCCAAGCGCTCGTCTTCGGGGTCAACCCGTTAGGCGTGCAGATGGACGGCACCATCGTCGAGCAGGGAGTCAGCCGCTCGCAGGGTTTCGTCGTGTCGTCCGCCGGCCGCGAAGCGCCCGACCTCAGCCCCGACTACGTCTACCAATCCAAGGGCCACCTCACCGACTTCGGTTACGAGGTGGAGATCCGCATCCCCTTCAAGTCGCTCCGCTATCAGGCGGCCGACGTGCAGAGCTGGCGCATCCAGGTCGTGCGCGAGGTCCAGCACTCCCAGCACGAGCAAACCTGGACTCCCGCGAATCGCTCCGGCGCCTCCTTCCTTGCGCAGTCTGGCACGATCGACGGGCTCACGGACCTCCATCGCGGGCTCGTCCTCGACGTCAATCCCGAGGTCACTCAGCACACGTTAGGCGCACGCGATGCCGAGGATCGATGGGCCTACGCGACGCAGCGGCCCATCGTCGGCGGCAACGTGCGGTGGGGCGTCGCCGAGAACCTCACGCTCAACGGAACGCTCCATCCGGACTTCTCACAGATCGAGGCCGACGCGGGTCAGTTCGTCTTCGACCCGCGATCCTCGCTCTTCTTCGCCGAGAAACGCCCCTTCTTCCTCGACGGCATCGAGCAGTTCAATACGCCAAGCCAGTTGATCTACACGCGGCGCATCGTGCAGCCCGTCGCGGCAGCGAAGCTCACGGGAAAAGTCGGCGGCACCGAGATGGCATTTCTCTCGGCGGTCGACGACAACCTCGCGTCCGTGAGCCGTACCGATCATCCAGTGTTCAACATCCTGCGCGTGCAGCGCGGACTCGGCCCGGCGTCGCGCATCGGCTTCACCTACACCGACAAGATCGACGGCGCGAACTCCAACCGCGTCGTCGATGTGGATTCGCGGCTCGTCTTCGCGAGGCTCTGGAGCCTGCAGTCGCAGGTTGCGGGGAGCCGTACGCACGTTGCGGCAACCGACGTCACCTCCGACGCGCCGCTCTGGAATGCCACGCTCCGTCGCACCGGACGCTCGTACAGCTCTCGTTATGCAGTGACGGGTATCAACCAGCGTTTCGTTGCCGGCAGTGGCTTCATCAGCCGGCCCGGCGTCGCGCACGTGTCGCAGGAGCAGCAGTTCACCTGGTACGGCCGGCCGGGCGCCCTCGTCGAGAGCTTCACCTTCGACCAGACCGACGACTTCACCTGGCAGTATCGCAAGCTCTTCAACCACGGCGACGCCATCGAGAAGAAGTATCATTTCTCCACCGGCGCCGCCCTCCGAGGCGGTTGGCAGGTCGGCGCGTCCGTGTATTGGGAGAGCTTCGGCTTCGACTCCTCACTCTTCGCGAAGTACTACTACGCGCAACCGGTCAACGGCGGCATTGACACCGTGAAGTTCACCGGCGTGCCGCGCATCCCGAATCGCGACTACGTCATCAACCTCAGCACGCCGACCTGGAACACCTTCTCGGCGAGCGTGCTCACGATCTTCGGCCAGGACGAGAATTTCTTCGAGTGGGCGCAGGCCGACATCTGGTACCAGAGCTGGACGCTCGCCTGGCGGCCGACCCAGAAGCTCCGCGTCGACGGCACGTATCAGGTGCAGGGCTACGTCAGACGGAGCGATCATTCGACGGTGCAGATCGGGCGTATTCCGCGGATCAAGACCGAATATCAGCTCTCCCGCGCGGTGTTCGTGCGCATCGTCGGCGAGTACGACTCGTCGAAGCAGGCCGCGCTCCGCGACGAGACGCGCACCTTCGCGCCGATCCTCTTCCGCCAGCCCGACGGCACCTTCAAGCTCGCGGACGCTACGAGCAGCAACAGCTTCCGCGCCGATTGGCTATTCTCCTATCAGCCCAATCCCGGGACCGTCCTCTTCGCCGGTTACGGCAGCACCCTCATCGAACCGGACGCGCTGCGGTTCAGGTCCCTCGATCGGACGAACGACAGCTTCTTCGTGAAGCTCACGTACCTGTTCCGGCTGTAAGTCGCGATTATCGTTTCCTCAACACCCCGCAGCACCGATGCATTCGTCTCGCCTTGCCTGCTTCGCCGCCGCCACGGTTGCGGCGCTCGGTTGTGCCACCACCGGCAGCACAGCGGCCGGCCCGTATGAGCAATCACACGTGATCGTGGACGCACCGGGCGGCCGATACGATCTCCTCCTCACGCGCGAGCAGTATCTCTCCTCCGACACGTTGACGGTCTCGCCCAAGGACGCCTGGCCCGCGCTCGTGCAGACGTACGCTGCCTTCGGCGTGCCGCTCCAGGGCGCCGACAAATCGCGGTACATGATCGCGACGAATTACTTCCATGCGCACACCAGCTTCGCGGGAGAGCGTTTGTCGCGCTGGCTCGAGTGTGGCTCGACGCTGACGGGCGACATCGCCACGACCTACGAGATCACACTCCGCTTTGGCTCGTTGCTCGATACGTCGGTGGTAGGGCGGACGATAGTCCGGACCGCCGTCGTCGCGACGGCCATCGCTACCGGCACCGGTACCACGCCGGTGCAGTGCAGCTCGCGAGGATCGCTCGAGAAGCGGATCGCCACCCTCGTCGCCTCGAAGAGCATCTAGCAAACTGTTGGATTGGAACGAATCTGGCGACGACCGCGCCCAGCCGTCAGCCATTCATGTCGCTGCGTCGACGGCCGTCGCGAGGATGCGAGGATCGCCGTCTTGGCCGAGCAATTCAATTCTACTGAGCAGTCGGTTGCGCCCCTGTCGAACGTCCCGGGCTTCTCGGGTGAGGCCTGCACGCTCCTCGGCGCGACGGTGCGGAGCTACCTCGAGACCGGCGGCGCTCCCGACGAGCTGGCAACGGTGACGGCCAGACTGTGCCGAGAGGCGCATGCGCGCGGACTCACCGCCGACGAGACCCTCGCCGAGATCCGCACGACCCTCGGGGGCATCCTCGCTGCCTGTCCGCTCACGTCTACGGACCGCGCCGCGCTCGTCGCACTTGCCATCGACGAGTGCGTCCACGCGTTCTACCACAAGCATCGTTGAACAAACGCTGACTTTGCGTCGGCGGATCACCCGCGCCCGTCACGACGGGCACGCTCGTTAGGCGGGTGCGGCAGGATTTCCGGTGGCGCGGCACGGCTCAGGAGCGCGGCGAGCCCGTCGTCCGGAAGCTCGGCCCAGTCGCGCGGCCAATCGTCCAGATCGATGACGCGCGCTCCACCGGAAAACCGGAGCACGCGGGCGCCCGGCGTTGTCGGATGCGGCGTGAGCGCGGCCGTCCACGCGCCGCCGCCCGGATATCGAAAGCTCCGCACCGGCGCCATGTCCGCGATCGGTCCCCGCCCGACGGCCGTCCGGGCCGGCAGGACTTCGGCGGTCGGGATGAGTCCAGCCAGCGTTTCGTCAGCCAGGTGCAGCCAATCCCGCGGAATCGGACACAGCCGCACGCGGCGGTCGCCGCTCTTCGTCTCCATGACGACCCACCCCAGCTGATAGCACTCCGCGAGATAATCCTCGCCGCGCGTTGGCGGGTACAGCGCGTCGGGCGTCACCTCCCATGCGCGCCATTCGACTCCCATGTCATCGATGAATTCACGAACCGGCATCGGCTACACCTGATTTCAGCGTTTTCGATTAAGGGCTCTCATGTGCAGGATGTACGCCTCCGGACTCAGTCCGATACTTGCACAGGGTTTCCCCGCCCTGCTCTTGCGCAAATCACAAACCTGGTGACAATGGGCGAGGAGAGGAACGCGTCAGCGCGCACCTTTCGCTCGCCAGCCGTTCTTCCGGACAATCCCGTATACTCTGCGACATCGCGCCGCCAAAGCGCGATCCCGACTTTCCCTCCGAGCCCTCGATCAACGACTGGGGACATCGCGTCAGCGATGCCCGCGCTCGCATAACGAGTGAGATGCGCGACGTCGCCGACGCGTCACCGCTGCGTCGCGAGGGAAGGCTGTTGCTCGACGAGCTGACGCTCGCATTCGAGGAGCTCCAGGTCGCGGAAGAGGAGCTGCACGTCGTTGTCTTCGTGCCTCCCGGTCGGCGACGGGTGTTCCTTCAGCAGCTGGCGGCGCTGGCGAAATCGACAGACTGCCAGCGACGATTGATTCACCTATCCGGTGATTGGCGCGCGGATCATATTTGCGGCAGCGACAGTTTCGCCCCGACCCCCGTCCGGATGCCTTCGCGCGCCCCCAACGGCCTTGCCGCCCTCATCGACCACCTGAAGCGCAGCCGCGGCTTCGACTTCACCGGCTACAAGCCGGCGAGCCTCGAGCGCCGTATCCGCAAGCGCATGCAGGGGCTGAACGTTCAGGAGTATGCGGATTACATAGACTACCTCGAGGTACACCCCGAGGAGTTCGAGATCCTCTTCAACACCATCCTCATCAATGTCACGGCGTTCTTCCGCGATCCGGCCGCGTGGGATTTCGTCGCTCAGCAGGTCCTCCCGGACCTGCTGAGCCGGAGGCCGGAGCCCGCGAGCATTCGCGTCTGGAGCGCCGGCTGTGCGAGCGGCGAAGAGGCTTACACGCTCGCGATGATCCTCGCCGAGGCGTTAGGCGTCCTCGACTACAAGAAGCGCGTCAAGATCTACGCGACGGATGTCGACGAGGAAGCGCTGAACCGTGCACGAGCCGCTACCTATGACGCCCGCGAAGTCGAGGGCGTTCCTCCGAAATTGCTCGAGACGTATTTCGAGAAGTCTGACGCCCGCTACGCCTTTCGAAAGGACCTCAGGCGCAATGTCATCTTCGGGCGGCACGATCTGATTCAGGACGCGCCGATCTCGCGCGTGGACCTGCTCGTCTGCCGCAACACGCTGATGTACTTCAATGCGGAGACGCAGTCGCACATCCTCACCCGGTTCAATTTCGCCCTCAACGACAACGGGATCCTCTTCCTCGGCCGTGCCGAGACGCTGTTGACGCACGCGAACACCTTCACGCCGATCGATCTCCGGCGACGCATCTCCGCCAAGGTCCCCCGCGCCAGCCTCGGCTTCCGCGACCGCCTGCTTCTCATCGCACAGAACGCTGCGCCCGACGATGCCGGCAATGGTATCGAGCTGCAGATGCGGCTGCGCGAGGCCGCGCTCGAGAGTGCGCCGACGGCGCAAATCGTCGTGGACGCGAGCGGTGCGCTGATTCTGGCGAACGACCGCGCGCGCTTCTTGTTCGCGCTCTCGCCCGCGGAGATCGGCCGTCCGATCCAGGACCTCAAGATCTCCTATCGACCCGTCGAGATTCGCTCCAGCATCGATCAAGCGTACGCGGAGCGGCAGGCGATCACCATTCGCGAAGTGGAGTGGCACTCCTCAGGCGGCGAGACGCGGTGGCTCGATGTCCTCGTCGTACCGCTGATGGATCCGGGTGCCGGGGTCATCGGCGCGAGCATCACCTTCACGGACGTCAGCGCCTCGAAGCGGTTGCAACGGGAGCTCGAGCATGCGACTCAGGAGCTCGAGACGACGAACGAGGAGCTCCAGTCCACGAACGAAGAGCTGGAGACGACGAACGAGGAGCTCCAGTCGACGGTCGAAGAGCTCGAGACGACGAACGAGGAGCTCCAGTCCACGAACGAAGAGCTGGAGACGACGAACGAGGAGCTCCAGTCGACGGTCGAAGAGCTCGAGACGACGAACGAGGAGCTGCAATCGACGAACGAGGAGCTCGAGACCATGAACGAGGAGCTCCAGTCGACGAACGAGGAGCTCCAGACCATCAACGAGGAGCTTCGTCAGCGCAGCGAGGAGCTCAACAACGTCAACGCGTTTCTCGAGAGCGTCCTCACCTCGCTGCGCGGCGGTGTCGCCGTCGTCGATAACGACCTCAAGGTGCTCGTTTGGAACGAGAGGGCGAATGACCTCTGGGGGATGCGGTCCGACGAGGTCATCGGACGCAACATTCTCGGCATCGACATCGGTCTACCGATCGAGCAACTTCGGCAGCCGCTTCGCGAGTGCCTGTCGGGTGCGCGTGGGTACATCGAAATGCAGATCGCAGCGACCAATCGGCGCGGCCGTAGCATCCAGTGCCGGGTGACGTGCTCGCCCCTCCTCGGCTTTCAGGACGTCGTGCGCGGCGTGATCGTCGTCATGGAGGATCTCGAGGTCGAGTCGCGCCATCCGCGCCGCGACGGGCGGCCGAAGCGGTCAGCCGAGCGACAGGTCAACAGTTGATGTCGACGACCAGCGGACTCGATGAGAGCGATGATGTCAACTTCGAGAGAATCTCGGAGGTGCGCAGGATTGCATTGAGGCAGGGGAAGCGGATCGACACACACCGACCCGAGCACCGGCTGTCGTCCGCCTCCGCCAGGGCGCGCGGACGGAACAGCATGTTCGCGATGTTGGAGCGCCAGGCCGAGGCCGCGGCGCACATCGACCTCGTTACGCGGCCGCGATGGAAGGGCTGAGCAGGCGGATTTGCGATGTCGCGCGCCAGGTTGTGGCTGCGCGACATCGCGTGCGTGAGAAAACCGCCTAGCGACGCGCCAACCGCACCGTGCCCACTTTCTTGTTGCCGCGGGACGGACGGATCACGATCTCGATGTCACGACCGAGGCGCAGCAGGATGCGAACGAGACGATCGGTGGAGAAACCGCGTAGCTTGCCATTGAGCAAGAGCGAAACCTGGGACCGCGCCTCGCCTGTCTGATCGGCGACCTGTACCTGCGACATGTCGTTCTTGTCGACGATGCTCTGAATCTCGGAGAGTAGCTCCTCCTTCTTGATGAACGGATTGCGAACCCCCGGCTGCGAGCCGCGCCGTCTGCGCTTAGCTGTGCCCACCCTGACCCCGTTGTCTGATGGTTACATGAGTGTCTTCGGAACCGCGCGGAACATTAATGAATTCTCACGATTCGGGAAGACCTAATTCCGCCCGGGCCGCGAGAAATGTTGATTTGCATACAGTCGCGTCCGACCGCGCCGCCTCGTCAGCGGCGAAAATTGCTCGCGGCGAAGTGACGCAGATCTCTTGACGTAAGCACATGGAGTGCCCAAGCTCCTCCCCGGACTCACCGCGAGACAGATGGAGATCGAACGACAGACGAATGGCGCGGCGGTGCCGCCGCGCCCGAGCGATGCCGCATACGCCGACGTTCGTCACCCCGGTTCATGGTCAGGCTCGGAGCTTCTTGCCAGGATTCTCGACGGCGTTGCCGACGGCATAGCCGCTCATGACGCCTCGGGGCAACTGATCTTCATCAATGACGCCGGCGCGCGCATGTGCGGCTACGACAGCGCTTCGGCCGCACTCGGCGTTCCCTCTGGCGATTTCGCCGAGCGAGTCCAGGTCTTCGACGTGGATGGGCGAGCGCTCTGCGAAGCCGATCTCCCCGGTCCCCTCGCGGCGCGTGGCCACGTGGTCACCGAACGAATTCTTCGCATCCAGCTCCGCCTCGGCGGCGGTGAGCGATGGGTTTCGGTCAAGGCGACGCCGATCCTCGACCGCCGCGGCGCGGTCCGGATGTCGATCAGCATCTTTCGCGACGTCACCCGGGAGCGGCGCGCCGAAACGGAGCGCGACCGCGTCGTGCGCGAGCTCGAGTCCGAGCGGAAGCGGCTCGCCGCGCTCGTCGAGCAGCTCAGCGCGTCTACCGAGCGGCGGCCGCGGGTGGATCGTTAGGCGACCCGAGCCCGCGTAAGGCCCGTCAGCGACCGGCTTTCGTGGTGATGATCACGACGCCGCTCGAGCCGGCATCGCCATAGGCGCGGCGCGCGGTCGCGCCCTTGAGCACCTCGATGCGCTCGATCGTCGCCGGGTCCAGATCGCGCACCGCGCTCGGCACGCTCGTGCTGTCACCACGCGGCAGCACGTGCCCGTCGAGCACATAGAGCACATCGCGCGGGAACCCGAGGGCGACCCGTTCGGTCGACGTCGGGACGACGGCTGGATGTGCGAATCGCTGGGCACTGCACGCTGCGAGGGCGAGCGCCGCGAGGGCGGCCGGAAGACGGGGCATGAACGGGGCGATGCTGACGGACGAAGGGTCGGGCCTCTACATTATGCCTCCATGACCGCGAAGCGCAATCTGGAATCGATCGCCGCCGCCGGCGCCACCGCCCCGCCCGCTCGCGATGCCCGCCCGGCTGAGGCGCGACCCACGCTCGTAGCGGCCACGGCCGGGCGCGTTGCCCCGGTTCATCAAGGTGAGCGTAACCCGGGTGTGCAGCTGGACCTCGATGCGGTGCGGTCGATCCACGTCAACCGCAGCGCTGTGGAACGGCGCGCGGCCACCATCCCCACCCGGCGCACGGTCAAGAAGGAGTGGCAGGCGGCGTGGCTGTTGCGGGCGATCACACTCATCGACCTAACGACGCTCGCCGGCGACGACACGCCCGGGAACGTACGCCGGCTCTGCGCCAAGGCGCGCCGACCGTTGCGCGACGACCTCGAGAGGGCGCTCGGTATCGTCGACCTCCAGATCCAGGTCGGTGCGGTCTGCGTGTATCACGCCCTCGTCCCGACTGCCGTCGAAGCACTGCGTGGAACGAGCATCCCCGTCGCCGCGGTATCGGCGGGCTTTCCCGCGGGACTCAGCCCGCTCGAGCAGCGCATCGCCGAGATCCGTGCGAGCGTCGCCGCGGGCGCGCGCGAGATCGACATCGTCGTCACGCGCGCCCACGTGCTCACCGGCAACTGGCATGCGCTCTACGACGAGGTGAAGGCGTTCCGCGAGGCATGCGGCGACGCGCACATGAAAGCGATTCTCGCCACGGGCGAGCTGGCGACGCTGAATAACGTCGCGCGCGCGAGCGTCGTCGCGATGCAGGCCGGCGCGGACTTCATCAAGACGTCGACAGGCAAGGAAAACGTCAACGCGACGCTCGCCTTCGCGCTGGTGATGGCGCGGATGATCCGCGAATACCAGGAGCAGACGGGCTACGCGGTCGGCTTCAAACCGGCAGGCGGAATTCGCAGCGCCAAGAACGTCCTCGAGTACATGTATCTGATGAAGGACGAGCTCGGTGACCGCTGGCTGCGCCCGGATCTGTTCCGTATCGGCGCGAGTGCGCTTCTCACCGACATCGAGCGTCAGCTCGAGCATTTCGTGACCGGCCGATACGCGGCCGGCCACCGCATGCCAATGCCCTAACGATATGTCATCAGTCGCGGAGATCTTCGAGTCGCTGGAGTACGGCCCCGCTCCGGAGAGCGACAAGGAGGCATTGTCGTGGTTGGCGAAGCACGAGCGTGTCTTCGGCCAATTCATCGGCGGACGGTGGACGGAGCCCGGTGAGACCTTCGACGTCATCAACCCCGCAACACGCGCGACGCTCGCGCGCGTCTCGCAGGGCACCGCGCACGACGTGAATGCGGCCGTCGCCGCCGCGCGCACTGCGCTGCCCGCCTGGCAAGCGCTATCGCCGCACGCGCGCGCGCGCTGGCTGTACGCGCTCGCCCGAGGCGTCCAGAAGCACTCGCGTCTCTTCGCCGTGCTCGAGAGCATGGACAACGGCAAGTCGATCCGCGAGACGCGCGACATCGACATTCCACTCGTCGCGCGGCACTTCTACCATCACGCGGGTTGGGCGCAGCTTCTCGATTCCGAGTTCCCGGGCTACCAAGGCGTCGGCGTCGTCGGCCAGATCATTCCGTGGAACTTCCCGCTCCTCATGCTCGCGTGGAAGGTTGCGCCCGCCCTTGCCGCCGGTTGTACGATCGTCATCAAGCCGGCGGAGTTCACCCCGCTCACGGCGCTCCTCTTCGCCGAGCTCGCCGCCGACGTCGGCCTGCCGCCCGGAGTTTTGAATGTTCTTACCGGCGATGGCGACACCGGAAAGCTGATCGTCGATCACTCCGATGTCGACAAGATCGCCTTCACCGGCTCGACCGAGGTTGGACGCGCCATCAGGCGCGCGACCGCGGGTTCGGGCAAGAAGCTGAGCCTCGAGCTGGGCGGCAAGAGCCCGTTCATCGTCTACGACGACGCCGATCTCGACAGCGTCGTCGAGGGTGTCGTCGACGCCATCTGGTTCAATCAGGGCCAGGTCTGCTGCGCCGGCTCGCGTCTCCTCGCGCAGGAAGGCATCGCCGCGAAGCTCGAGGGAAAGCTGCGGACGCGCATGGAACGGCTACGCGTCGGCTCGTCGCTCGACAAAGCCGTCGACATGGGCGCGATCGTCGCGCCGGTGCAGCTCGAGCGAATCCGCGATCTCGTCAAGCAGGGCGTCGACGAAGGCGCGCGCATGTGGCAGCCGACGTGGGCGTGTCCCACGGAGGGCTACTTCTATCCGCCGACGCTGTTCACCGAGGTCTCGCCCTCGTCGACGATTGCGCAGGTCGAGATCTTCGGGCCCGTTCTCGTCTCGATGACTTTCCGAACGCCGGAGGAGTCGGTCGCGCTGGCGAACAACACGCCCTATGGCCTGGCCGCCAGCCTGTGGACTGAGAACATCAACCTCGCGCTCGACATCGCGCCGAAGCTGAAATCGGGCGTGGTGTGGGTGAACTCGACCAATCTCTTCGACGCTGCCGCCGGCTTCGGCGGCTATCGCGAGAGCGGCTTCGGTCGCGAGGGCGGTCGGGAAGGGATGTATGAGTACCTGACGCGGGACTCGGGCGGGACGCGGGGTGAGGGAAGCGCGGCCGGAAACGCGCAAGACGAATTTGCGATGCAGAAGGAGGTGAAGCGGGAAGCGGAGTTGCTCGTCCCGCGGCCCGCGTCCCCCGTCCCCCGTTCCGCGTCCCTCGTCCCGCAAATTGATCGCACCCCGAAGCTGTTCATTGGCGGCAAACAGGCACGGCCCGATTCCGGATACAGCCGCCACGTCCAGGCGCATAACGGCACCATCGTCGGCGAGGTCGGCGAGGGGAATCGCAAGGACATCCGCAATGCCGTCGAGGCCGCGCACGCGGCGTATCGCGGCTGGAGCAAGTCCACGGGCCACAACCGCGGTCAGATCCTCTATTACATCGCTGAGAATCTCTCTGCCCGCGCTGCCGAATTCGCCGAGCGGATCGCGCGAATGACGGAACGTCCGGCGGACGACGCGGCGCGCGAGGTGGATGCCGCGATCTCGCGCCTCTTCACCTATGGCGCGTGGGCGGACAAGTACGACGGCGCGGTGCACTCCGTACCCATTCGGGGCGTGGCCATCGCCATGAACGAGCCGATCGGTGTCCTCGGAGTCGTCTGCCCTAACGAGCTTCCGCTTCTGGGCTTCGTGTCCCTCGTCGCGCCGGCGATCGCGACCGGCAACACAGTGATCGCGATCCCGTCCGAGCCTCACCCACTGTCGGCGACTGACCTGTACAGCGTCTTCGAGACGTCGGACGTGCCTGGCGGCGTCATCAACATCGTCACCGGTGCGAAGGACGCTCTCGCGAAGGTTCTCGCCGAACACGACGACGTGGAGGGCATCTGGTATTTCGGCTCACGCGATGGGGTGAAGGCAGTCGAGTACGCTTCGGCGGCGAACATGAAACGCACCTGGGCATCCTGGAAGCGCCACGATTGGCTCGACCCGCGCCACGGAGAGGGCCGCGAGTTCCTCCGCGAGGCAACGCAGGTCAAGAATGTCTGGGTCCCGTACGGCGAATAGTTGTCATCCCGAGAAAAGCGAGGGATCTGCTTTTCCTAGCCGGAATTGCGCGCGGGCTCATCCGCGTCATTCGGCGCATTCGATGACGCCGGCATGACGCATGATACTCATTCTTGGCGCAGCTTCGATTCGTCGCGAGGGAGGGGTCGAAGCAGAGCGAAGCGAAACTGTGAGGAACGAAAAGGGGCGGCCAACGGCCGCCCCTTCCTTATTCGCACATAGCTATGGACTGATAGCGCTCAGCTAACCGGAGTCGTGAGGTATTTCGCAAGCCAGGCTTGTACCTCGTTCCACCAGAGTCTCTGGTTCTGCGGCTTGAGCACCCAATGTCCCTCGTCCGGGAAGATCACCAGACGGCTGGGCACGTTCTGTCGCTGTAGCGCTGTGAACATCGACAGATCTTCCGTGTACGGCACGCGGAAATCGAGCTCGCCGCCCGTCACGAGCATCGGCGTCTTGAAGTTCTTCACGTAAAGATGCGGCGAGTACACGCGATACTGCTCGCTCATCGCCTTCGGGTTCCAGTAATCGCCGCCGTACTCCCATTCCGGGAACCAGAGCTCCTCGGTGGCGGTGTTCATGTTCTCGAGATTGAACGGCCCCGCATGGGAGACGAGCGCCTTGAACCGCGTCGAGTGGCCCTCGATCCAGTCCACCATGTAGCCGCCGAACGATCCGCCGGCCGCGCCCAACCTCGACCGATCCATCCACGCGTTGCGGGCCAGCGCCGCGTCGAGACCGTTCATCAGGTCGGTGTAGACTTTGCCGCCCCAGCCCTTCGACACGTCGTCGACGAATCGCTGCCCGTAGCCGGTGGATCCGCGGGGATTCACAATTACCAAACCAAACCCGGGCGCGGCGAACATCTGGTAGTTCCACCTGGAATGCCACTGGTCCAGCCAGGCGCCCTGTGGTCCACCGTGAATCAGCAGCACCGTGGGGTACTTCTTTCCCGCCTGCCATTGCGGTGGCCTCACGATGAACCCCTGGACGCTGTCGCCGCCTGCACCCTTGAACCAGAAGTCCTCGGCCGGGTTCACCGCCAATCGGGAGACGAGCGCATCGTTCTCGTGCGTCACCTGACGCGCGGTGGCGCCGCTGGCCTCGACCGTTGCTGTGTAGACCTCCGCCGGGCGATCCGTTGCGTCGCGCACCCATGCCAGCGTTCGGCCGTCGCTCGACAGTGTGAATCCGGCGTTGTTGTGCTCGCCCACGAGCACCGCCGGTCCCCGCGGTTTCACGAGGCTGGCTCCCGCCGTGCCCTGCTCGAGGACAAAGCGATACAGCTTCTCCCGGCCCGCGTCCGTGGTATTCACGTACAACGCGCTCATGTCCGGCGCGAAGAAGTACGCGTCGGCGTTGCGATCCCAGCTCGGTAGCAGCTCGCGTGATGTCTTCGACGCGCGCTCGTACAGCATGAGCCGCCACCGGTCCGACTCGAACCCGGCGCGGCGCTGCGAGGCGTACGCGATGAATCGACCGTTAGGCGTGTAGACCGGGTTCTGATCGGCGCCCGTGTTCGCCGCCGTGATCACGCGCGACGCGCCGCCGGTGGCCGGCACGACGTACAGATTGACGTCGGTCGACCACGCCTCGGCGCGTCCGGCATCCTTCGCTGTGTACGTCAGCTCGGATCCGTCCGGCGAGAACGCATAGCCCTCGCTGCCGCCGAAGGGGCCAGGCGGCACATCGTAACGCGCGCCGGGCGTGAGGTCCCGGAGACCGCTGCCATCCGGCGCGACGACGAACAGGTGCGAGCGCGTCCCATTGTTCCACGCATTCCAGTGGCGGTACATGAGCTGGTCGGCGATGTGCGCCTTCACTGGATTCGCCGCCGCCGCACTGTCGCGCGCCGCGTTGCACGCGTCGGTCGTGCAATCCGGAAAGACCGAGGACGTGAACGCGATCAACGAGCCGGTCTGTGCCCACACTGGCCCGGTCGCGCCGCCGGTGAGCTGCGTGATCTGTACGCGATTGGTACCGTCTGCGCTCGCTACCCAGAGTTGACCGCCCGAGACGTACGCGATACGACGCCCATCCGGCGACCATCGCGCCTCACTGGCGCTCACGTCGTCGCCGGGAAACACGCGCGCGCTGCCGCCGGCCACCGGCGCGAGGAACGTCCGTCCCGACCGCCGATTCGCCGCTACGTCTGTCGTCCGTAGCGAGTACAGTACGGAGCGGCCGTCCGGCGAGATCTGCGGATCCGACACGGCCCGCACGGCAGCGAAATCCTCGAAGGTGATCGGCCGTTTCTCCTGAGCGCCTAACGACGAGGCGAGTGCTATGAGCAGGGCAACGGATAGCTTCATTGAAGTTGCGGGTGACTTGTGGTAGTTGGACAGGGATGCGGGGCGGGGGACGAGGGCCGCGGGTGAGAAGAGCGCGCCCCGCGACCCGCGCCCCACGGCCCGCGCGCTAGCGCGCGCCGCCCCACGCATTCAACAGATCCTCGGCGATGCGGCCTTCGGTTGCCTCGAGATCGAAGAAATCGCCGCGGTTCATGTTCGTGAATACTGCCGCGACGATCGGCCCGCTCGGCGCATAGATGATCCCGACGTCGTTGCCGAGCAGCGGAGGCCAGTCGCCGGTCTTGTGGGCGATCGCGGCGCGGGAGCGGATCCGCTGCGGCAGACGCGAGGCGTAGAACTGCTGGCGCAGAATGCGGAGCATCTGCTGCGTCGAGCGCTGACTGGCGAGCTCGCCGCGCTGCAACTGCTCGAGGAGACGGGCGATCTCGCGCGCTGTCGTCTTGCCGAGCCACTTCGACGAGTCGGCGACGAACGCGACATTGCGACGGTCGGCCCCGCTGTCGTTAGGGAAGCCGCGCGTGAACACGTCGCGGTCGCTCATCGACGCGTACTTCGGGTCGGCAGACACCCACACCTGCCGAAAGAGCTCGCCCGTGGTCGCGTTGAGTCGCGTCTGGCGATAGCCGAGCGAGTCGAGCATCCGGTTCACACGATCGCGTCCCACCTTCGCGATCATGATGTCCGTCGCCGTGTTGTCGCTCGTGATGATCATCTGTGTAACGACGTCGCGCAGCGTCGGGTTCAATCCAGGCGCAAACGTCTGCAGCAGTCCGCTTCCGCGCCGGAGATCCTCGGCGCGGATGACGTAGCGCTGGTCGAGGTCGAGACGGCCCGCGTCCACGTCTCGAAAGGCGAGGATCATGACGGGAATCTTGATGACGCTCGCGGTGTTCATAGGTACGTCGGCGCGCACGTCGACCTCGGCGCCCGTGCTCAGCTGCTTCGCGTAGAAGCTGCTCTGTGCCTGCAGCGAATCGAGCCGCGCGCGAATCGTTTCCGTGAGCGTCGGCGGCGCGACTCGTGTCGCGGACCGCGCGATTGGTAAACGTCCACGTGCGATTCGTGACGTCGGGGCGGCGTCGGCGGTGCCCGGAGCCACGCGACCGGGTAGAATGACGAGGGAGGCGAGCGAGAGGGCGAGTGTGCGCATGGCGCTAACTAGCGTCGCCGGCGCTCGATTGGCAACCCACCGGACGGCGCGACCTGGCAACGTTCCTTGCACGATGGTGTACGATTGCTCGTAGGGCGGGCTGGATCTCCAGCCCGTTGGCGCATTGGTGATATGCAACGGAGGGAATTGTCCTCAGTGAGGTGTCCTCATGTCCAAGTTTTGTTTTTCGGTGAGTAACATCGAGCATCGACGTGACGGAGAGATCGAGTGTGATACCTTCTCCGATGCGGTCGACGAGCTGGGCCGGCAGATCGTCGTCACCAAGGGCGACCTGCTGGAGATCGGCGTGTACGGCTTCCCGCCTGCGCGCTACGAGTGTGTCGGTCTGGTCAAGGGCACGCGCCCGATCTGGTTCCCGACGGGAGGCCGGATGGCGGCTTAGTCGTCTGATCAAGTGAGCGTGAGAGAGATCCGCACCTAACGATTCGGTGCGGATCCCTCTTTTGTTTGGTTCATCCGGGATTTTTCTGCGTAAGTCCGCGATAACGCTGTTGCTCACGCGGGTGTTGCACTCCGCACCAGACCGGACATCTCGAGCGCATTGGTCGTCCCGTAATTTCCGTAGCAGTTGTTGAAGACGACGTGCACCTGCTCGGATTCGCCGGCGATCTCGACAATCTTCGGCACCCACGACGTGAGCTCGCTCTCGTCGTACAGATAGCGAAACCGCTCGACGACGGGCGTGCCGCGCTTTTCCCAGGTGTCGGCACGATGGCCATGCATGCGCACCACCGCCAGCCGCGGCGTTGTCACTGCCGCAACCGGAGGCACGCTCGACGCAAACCCTTGCGGCTCGTCGACGACGACGTAGCTCATGTCGTTGGCGCGGAGGAGCGCCAGCGTACGGTCGCGCAGCGACGGCGTCATCCAGTCGCCGTGACGAAACTCGACCGCGATCGGGAGGTCGCCGAGCCGGCGCCGTGCCCGCGCGAGCATCTCCGGTGTGTGCGCTGCCGGCCGCACCCACGACGGATATTGCAGGAAGATCGCGCCGAGCTTGCCCGCCTGATGCAGGGGACGCACTGCTTCCGCGAAGAGCCGCCATGCTTCGTCGCGTATTTCGTGCGGAACGTCCTTGGCGTAGAGGCGCTTCTTGCTGGCCAGCTCGTTAGGCAGCGCATCCTTGAGCGACTTCGGCAGACGAGCGGCATCCGTGGCGTGGCCCGTCATCCAGCCGAAGGCCTTCACGTCGAAGACGAAATCATCGGGCGTGCGCTCCACCCAGAGCTCGGCCATGTGCGGCGTCGGCAGCGCGTAGTACGACGAGTCGACCTCCACCATCGAGAAGAGCCGCGCGTAATACTTGAGCCGCGCTTCCGGGCTCGTCACCCGCTCCGGATAGAACACGCCCGGCGCGAGCAACGTTGGATCGGTCCAGCTCGCGGTGCCGAAGTGCACCGGCGTTCCACTCAGGCGAACGAGCGGTGCCGTGCGCGTCTGCACTGCTTCCGCTCTGGCCCGCGCGGCGTCGGTGCCCGGATCGTGCTCGCTCGCGGCGGTTCGCGTCGGACGTGCCTTGCTCGCCGGCATCAGCTCTTCGCGCGGTTGCGCTCGAGGAATTCGTCGACGGTTGGGGGCACGAGCAGATTGTCGGCGATCTTCGCGATCTCCTCCGCCTGCTTCCATGCCGCCTCGAGCAGCGCGAGCTCGCCCTCCATCGCGCGCCGCTCGCTCTCCTCATGCGACGCCATCTCCAGCGCCAGCCGAGCCGCGTTAGGCAGATCCTGCAGTCGACGCCCCGCTCCGGCGCGGCGCGCAACATCCCGGACGAAATCCGCGGGGGATCGGCTCGACTGCTCGATGAGCTCGACCGCCTCCTGCACTTCGCGCCGCTCCGCGCCCGCCCAGTTGATTGCCGGCAGCACGTATCCAGCCGCGCGTTGCGCCTCGTCGCCGTAGAGATGGACCACACCCGCGCGACCGGACGTCGGGATCGAGATCAGGAAGCTGTTTTCGCCGCCCGAGCCGACCCTGACGTCGCCGAGCTGTCGGCGGCGGATTGCGACGATCTGCTTGCCGTTGTCGTACGGCACCCGCGCGACGACCGCTTCCGGACTTCCGTAGGCGATCCGCCGGTAGCCCGCGTAGATGCCGCGCCAGATCCACCAGCCGCCACCGCCAACGCCGATGCCAGCGCTGACCCCTAAGGCGATGCCACCAGCGACGGCACCGCCAACGATGCCTACGCCGAGCCCCACGCGAATGAGCTGGCGCCGGCGTCGTCTGCCGAACTGGTCGCCATATCGCCACGCGGCGAACTCGGGACGCAGCGCCGGACCGACGCGCACGAGCTCGAGCCCCTCGCGAAGCCGCGCGAGCGCGATGTTGTCGGTCGAGACGCGGAGCCGCGTATCACGAAACCGCCGCTCGCACTCCTCGATCGCTTCCCACCGCTCCTCGAGCGGCGAGAGATTCCATCGCTCACACCTCCGGCAAACCACCCACAACCGCCCATTGGCGGCGTCGAACGCGAGCCGCCTCCCAACCGGAAACGATTCTACGACCTCATTGTTGCCGAGGCCCGCGTTGCAGAACAGGCAGGTTGCGTACACACCGGAAAGATATGGACTGTCTCAGCCATCAGTCCGCCGTCTTCGGACCGTAGGTCTCCCGCCATTCTGGTAGTTCGTCACTCGTACCGAATCGCCACCGCCGGATCGACGCCGGCAGCTCGTCGAGCGGGCAGCCAGCTCGCCAGCACCGCGATCCCAAGTAGTCCAACCGCGACCGCCGTGAACGTCAACGGATCCGTCGCCTCCACGCCGTACAGCACCCCCTGCATGAACCGCGTCAGTGTGATCGCTCCAACCAGACCAACGACTACACCAACGACCGCGAGCGCGAGACCGCGCCAGACAACCAGCCGCAACACGTCCGCGCGCTGTGCGCCGAGTGCGAGCCGCACCCCGATCTCCCGCTGCCTCTGGCTCACGAGATACGCGAGCACGCCATATATGCCTAACGAGCCGAGGAGGAGGCCGAGTCCGCCGAAGAGGGCGAGCAGAACGGTCAAGAGGCGCGGCCGCGCGACTGCTTCATTCATGGCGTCGTCGAAGGTGAAGACAGTCGTGATCGTCTGGTCGCGATCGAGCGACCAGATCGCGTCCTGGATCCGCCGTGTCATGGCGAGTGGCGGCCCCGCCGTGCGCACCGTGAGATTCACACGCACCCGGGAGTTCTGCATGTTGTCGAGGTAGATCGTCGGCTTCCCCGGCTCGTCGATGGCGTTCTGCCGGATGTCGCCAACCACGCCCACGACTTCCGTGCGCAACGCGTTTCCCAGCTTCAGATACTGTCCGACCGGGTTGCCCTGCTTCAGGTACTGCTTGGCGAACGCCTGATTGACGACCGCTACCCACGGGGTGTCCGCGCGCTCCTGCGTCAGGAACTCCCGTCCGGCGAGAATAGGGGCACCGATCGTCTTGAAGTAGCCGTCGCTGATGTTGACCATCTGCGCCGTCGGCATGTCGTCTCCGGGACGGAGAACCATGTCCGGCGCCATGAAACTGACACGCTCGCCCGTGCCCCGGAACGGCACGTCCTTCGCCGCGCCCGCGGTGAGCACTCCCGGGATCGTGCGCACCTTGTCGATCACCTGGCGATAGTACTGCTGATAGTGCTCGTGTCGCGTGGTGCTCATGGTAAAGTTCACGACGAGCAATCGCTCTGGCCGGAAGCCCGGATCGACGTTCAGAATGCGGACGAAGCTGCGCGTCATCAAACCGGCACCGATGACGAGAACGACGGCCAGCGCGATCTCGCCGATCACGAGCCCGTTCCGCAGCCGGTGACTCGTGCTGCCGGCCAATCCGCGCGCGCCCTCGCGCAGCGTTCGCTGCAGCGCCGGTGTCGACGACCGCAGCGCGGGCACCACGCCAAAGAGAAGACCCGTCGCCAGCGAAACGCCGAGCGAGAAGAGCAACACGGTGCCGTCGATCGTCACGTTGAACGACTGCGGCAGCTGGCCGCGGCTCAATGCCAGGAGCAGGCGCGTCCCCATGTAGGCGACCGCGAGACCGAGAACGCCGCCGGCGAGCGCGAGGACGACGCTTTCCGTCAGCAGCTGCCTAACGATGCGCCCCCGTCCGGCGCCGAGCGCAGCGCGGATCGCCACTTCCTGCTCGCGGGCGCCCGAGCGCGCCAGGAGCAGGCTCGCGACGTTGGCGCACGCCATCAGAAGCACGAACGCCACCGCCCCCAGCAAGACCAACAGCGAGCTCCGCACGTTGCCGACGATCGCGTCGTGCAGTGATTTGAGCGTCGCGCCATCCCAATGCTTGTTCTCGCGGTATTGCTCCGCGAGACGGCGCGTGATTCCATCCAGCTCGACGCCGGCACGCTCGATCGTGACGCCCGGCTTGAGCCGCGCGACGACGTCGAGGATGCGCACCGCGCGAATGTGCGGAATCGCGTAATCCGGAATCGACGAGTAGGGGATGTAGACGTCGATCCGCTCGGCGGGAAATCGGAACGACGCGGGCATCACGCCGGTGACGACATACGGGTCGCCACCGAGGAGCAACTTGCTTCCGATCACCGACCGCGCGCCCCCGAACTGCCGCTGCCAGAATCCGTGGCTCAGCACGACGAGATGATCGTTGGCGCCGCGCACCATCTCGTCGTCGCGCGGCACGCGTCCGGCGACCGGCGCGACGCCGAGGGTATTGAAGAAGCCAGGCGTCACGAACGTCGCTTCGAGGCGGAGCGGCTCGCCCTGACCGGTGAGGTCGACGCCGCTGCCGTTCGCCTGATACCACCAACCGCCCAGGTCGGCGATGACGCTGCGTTGCGCGCGCCAGTCCTCGAGATCGTTCGACGACACGCCGGCGTCGAGCTTTCCGTCGGTCTTGTTGGCAGACCACACTTTGACGAGCTGCTCGGGATGCGGAAAGGCAAGCGGCTGGAGCAGAATGCCGTTCACCATCGAGAAGATCGCGGTGTTCGCGCCAATGCCGAGCGCGAGGGTGGCGACAGCGATGGCGGTGAAGCCGCGCGCGCGGAGCAGCGTCCGCAGCGCATAACGAGTGTCCTGGCCCAGCTCGCTCAGCCACTCGGCGCGGCGGCGTTCGGTCTCGAAGCCCATATCCATTCTCCGCATGTACTGCTTTGTAAACTCGACGTCCCCGAACTGATGCTCGGCCTCACGCCACGCGCGCTCCGGCTCCACGCCGCGCGCGATCAGATCCTGCGCTCTCATCTCGAGATGAAAGCGCAGCTCGGACTCGACATCGTCGAGCACCTGGGCGCGCGAGCGCCACGGCAAGCGGAAGAGAGGGCGGCGAAGCACTATCGGAAGGTCATTCCACACACAATGTGTGGGGAGAGACTACGGGTTGTACGCAAATGCGTCAAGCCGAGTTTCTGCGGGGCGAGGGACGCGGGCTGCGGGCCGCGGGAGCAAGTTCTACGCGTCCCGCACCCCCCAGCCCGCGTCCCGCGAGCAGCTAGCTCCCTTTCCGGATCTCCAGCCGACCGTTACCGGTCGAGAGACGGAGCATCCTGCCGCCGGTTCCGATGGTGCCGCGCATGTGCTGAGGGTCGAGGCGCCCAACGAGGCGGATCGCGAAGTCCGTCCGCAGCTCGCCATTGCCCGTGCTGGCGTCGACGTCGCCGTTGAAGTCGGCGGGCAGCGTTATGCGGACCGCGCCCGAGCCACTCCGGAACTCCATGTCGCCGCTCGTGCTCAGCGATTGCATGCTCACATCGATGTCGCCGTTGCCCGTGTTCGCGGACACCGGACCAGCCGCGGTCGCCACGAAGATGCGGCCATTGCCGGTGGACGCTCGCACCGGACCGCGCGCGCCGCCGACCTCGAGGTCACCGTTGCCCGTCGCTGCGGTGACGCGACCCTCGGTCTCACCGATGCGGATGCCGCCATTGCCCGTGCGCAGCTCCACCTCGCTTCCCGCCGACTCGACCGACAGATCGCCGTTGCCGGTCGACGCGTGGAGGCGGAGCCCGCGCGGCATCGCCACTGTATAGCGAACGCTAAACCGCGTATTGCTGAAGCTGCCCTCGTCGCACGCGCTCTCGCCGCGATATACCGTGCAGATCGTCGCGCCCGATGACGATTCCTGTACATCGAAGCTGATGTCCGACGGATCACCACGGCCGCGCATCCGCTTTTCGGCGCGGACCTCGACCCGATCGCCGGTCGCCTGCGTGACGGTGATGCCGCCGACGATGTTCTTGATCGTGAGTGAACGGCCATCATCCAGGCGCGCCGACCAGACGAATACACTGTCGCCGCGTCCACGCGCGTTCTGCTGCGCGCTCACGGTGGTGGCGAGGCCGAGACCGATCGCTACGTGCGCGGCGAGCCATGCGTACTTCATCGAATGCCTCGAGAGGAAGGAGTGGTGCGCTGGGTGAGACACCCACCTCTCACGATTGGTTTGGATCTACGCAACTCTCACGTACGCTAACCCTTTCGTTCGCGCTCACGCGCAAGCAAACGCTCTTTCCGATCCACGCCCCAGCGGTAACCACCGATCGTGCCGTCCGTGCGCACGACGCGATGGCAGGGGATCACCACCGCGATGCGATTGCTGGCGCAGGCACGGGCTACCGCGCGCGTCGCGCGGGGCTTGCCCAACGCCTCGGCGATCTCCGCGTACGAGCGCGTTCGGCCGGGTGGAATCTTCCGCAGCAGCGCCCAGACCTGCTGCTGGAATTCCGTCCCTTGAAGGTCGAGCGGCGCCGCCAGCCCCGCGTTGCCGCCGCCGATGTGGCTCACGATCTCCTCGACCCACTCACGATGCGCGTCGTCGGCGCGCTCGATCTCCGCGCTCGGAAAGTCGCCGCGCAGCGCCTGCTCCAGCGCACCGTCCGAGTCGCCGAGTGTCACCGAGCAGACGCCGCGCTCCGTCGTCGCGACGAGCAGCTTGCCGAAGGTCGACGCAACGATCGTGTACGTGATTCGCATCCCGGCGCCGCCGCGTCGATATGCGGCTGGCGTCATGCCGAGTGACCGATCGCTGCGCTCGTAGACTCGGCTGCTCGAGCCGAAGCCCGCTTCGTAGGTTGCGCGACTCACTGTGTCGCCGGCCCGGAGCCGCGACTTGAAGTGCGTCACGCGCAACGCGTCCTGATACTCGCGCGGCGACACGCCGAGGAGCCGCTTGAACGTCCGCTGCAGATGAAACGGGCTGACGTCGACGCGCGCCGCCAGCTCGGCGAGCGTGAACAATTGGTCCGGCTGCTCCTCGATGAGATGTCGGGCGCGCTCGACGGCGACGGCGGCGGTCGACGCCAGCCTCATCTCACGCGGATGACATCGCCGACACGCGCGGTATCCCGCGTCCTCGGCGGCGTCCGGCGCTGAGTAGAACGTGACTCGCCCGCGATCGGGCCGGCGCGACGGACACGATGGGCGGCAATAGATCCGCGTCGACTTCACCGCGTACACGAACTGGCCATCGAAGCGGCTGTCGCGCGCCTCGACCGCGCGCCACGCCTCGTCGTTGTCGAACCCGAGGGTCGCCGGTTCCGCGCGATACGTCGTTGGCATTGTCGACATCATGGATGCTCCCGAAAGGTCTGGCGCGCAAGCTACGGCGCGCCGTCACATGGGGGCTATCCGAGGATTGCTTTCAAACTGGCAGAGGGCTGTGGGCTGTGGGCAGAGAGCAGAGGGCTGTGGGCAGAGGGCTGTGGGCGGAGCGCAGCGGGTAGAGAGCAGAGAGTGATGCTGCCCTCTGCCCTCTGCTCACTGCCCTCCGCTCTCTGCCCGCAGCCCTCTGCCCACTACGCGTTCTTGACCTCGGAAACGAGCCCTGTCAAAGACTTCTTCGCGTCGCCGAAGAGCATCGAGGTCTTCGGGTTGTAGAAGAGCTCGTTCTCGATGCCGGCGAATCCCGCGGCCATGCTCCGCTTCAGCACGATCACGCTCTTCGCGTGGTCGGCGTTGAGGATCGGCATCCCGTAGATCGGCGAGGCCTTGTCCGTGCGCGCGGCGGGATTCACGACGTCATTGGCACCGATGACGAGCGCGACGTCGGCGCGGTCGAAGTCACCGTTGATCTCGTCCATGTCGAACAGCTTGTCGTACGGGACGTTCGCCTCGGCCAGCAGCACGTTCATGTGGCCAGGCATGCGGCCAGCGACCGGGTGCACTGCGAACTTCACCTCGCCGCCGCGGCCCTCGATCAGCTCCGCGAGCTCGCGCACCTGGTGCTGCGCCTGCGCCACCGCCATCCCGTAGCCTGGAATGATGATCACCAGCTGCGCGTAGGCGAGCTGCACCGCGGCATCGTCGACGCTTGTTGAGCGAACACTCAATCCCGCGGCGCTCTTCGGGCCGGCGGTCGTTTGCGAGCCGAACGCGCCGAAGAGAACGTTCGTGAACGACCGGTTCATCGCTTTGCTCATCAGCACCGAGAGGATGAACCCGGAGGAGCCGTCGAGCGAGCCACTGATGATGAGGATCACGTTCCCGATCGCGAATCCCGTCGCGCACGACGCGAGGCCAGAATACGAATTCAGGAGCGCGACCACGACGGGCATGTCTGCGCCGCCGATCGGGAGCACGAGCAGGATACCGAAGACGAAGGCGAGGGCGATCAGCGCGTAGAACAATCCACGCTGCTCCGGCGACGCCACCAGATAGCCGAACAGCGCGAGCATCGCGAGGAAGACGATCGCGTTCACGAGATTCTGTCCGCGGTACGTCAGGGGCCGCGACGTGATCACCTCTTGCAACTTGCCGGCGGCGATGAGCGTTCCGCCGACCGTGATCATGCCGAGTAATACTTCGATCCCGAGCGCCGCCATGATTGGCCGGGGAATCCCCTCGCCGTTCGTCATGCGCGTGTTGTACTCGGCGATGCCGACGAGCGCCGCCGCGAGCGCGCTGAGCGTCAGCGACAGGGCGATTCGCTGCGGCATCGCCGTCATCGGCACCCACTGCCCCATTGGGTAGCCGATCACTGCCCCGAGGACGAGTCCCGCCGCGATCCACCGGTAGTCCACGATCTGGTGGCTCACGAGCGTCCCGATCACGGCGAAGAGCATTCCCGCCGCGGCGAGCTGCATGCCGCGCCGCGCCTTGTCGGGCCTCGTTAGGCTGCGGAGGCCGAGGATGAAGAGGACGGACGCGGTGAGGTACGAGCCCTGGATGAAGAAGTCGCGCATCGGCGGCCGGTCAGCGTTCCGCCGGTGGCGCGGCCTTCGCGCCCTCGCGCTTCGCGTCGGGCACGTCGCGTCTGAACATTCTCAACATCCGGTCGGTGATGAGAAAGCCGCCGACGATGTTCGACGTCGCGCAGACGACGGCGATGAAGCCGAGGATCGTCGCCACATTGTTCGCCCGCGAGCCGGCGGCGATGAGCGAGCCGACGAGGGAGATGCCGGAGATCGCGTTCGTCGCCGCCATCAGCGGTGTGTGCAGCAGCGGCGGCACCTTCGAGATCACCATGTATCCAGTGAACGCCGCGAGAACGAACACGTACAGCTCGAGAAGAAGCATTCGCCTTGTCCGTGAATGATCAACAACCGTCAACCGTCAACCGTCCACTACTTGAGCACCTTCCCCTGATGAACGACCAGCATCGCGCCCGTGATCTCGTCCGCGGGGTCGAGCACGACCGCGCCATCTTTCACGAGATGCTGCAGGAGCGCGAGGATGTTGCGCCCGAACATCTGACTCGCGTGGAACGCCACGCTGCTCGGCAGGTTCACCGGCCCGAGGATTGTGACCTCGTGCGCGTGAACCGTCTCGCCGAGTTTAGCAAGCTCGCAATTACCGCCCGTCTCGACGGCCAGGTCGACGATCACCGAGCCGGCGCGCATCGTCCGCACCATGTCGGCCGTGATCAACGTCGGCGCGCGCCGGCCGGGGATCTGCGCCGTCGTGATCACCAGGTCGACGTCCTTGATGTGCCCGGCGATCGCCGCCAGCGTCCGCTGCTGCTCCTCGTTCGTCTGCGCCCGCGCGTAGCCGCCGGCCGTCTCCGCGGACGCGCTCACGAGCTCCGTCGCGACGAAGCTCGCCCCGAGGCTCTGCACCTGTTCGCGCGCCGCCGGCCGCACGTCGAACGCCGACACCACGCCGCCGAGCCGCCGCGCCGTCGCGATCGCCTGCAGTCCGGACACGCCTGCGCCAATCACGAACACCCGCGCCGGTGAGATATTGCCGGCCGCCGTCGTCAGCATCGGCAGAAACTTCCCGAGCTCCGCTGCGCCGAGCAGCACCGCCTTGTAGCCGCCGACGGTGCTCTGCGACGAGAGCACGTCCATGGATTGCGCCCGCGTTATGCGCGGCACCAGCTCGAGCGCCAGCGCGCTCACGTTTCGCCGCGCGAGCACCGACGCGAGCTCCTGGTGCTGTCCCGGCCGCATCAGGCTGATGAGCGATGCACCCTCGCTCATCGCGCCGACTTCCTCCGCCGTCGGCGGCTGCACCTTCGCGATCACCTGGCCCGTCGCCAAGAGCTCGCGCGCATCGGGCACGATGGTCGCCCCGACCGCCATGTATGCGTCGTCCCGAAATCCCGCATTGAGGCCGGCGCCGCGCTGCACCGCCACTTCCAAACCTGATTTGACCAGTCGGCCGGCGCTGTCCGGCGCCAGCGCCACTCGGCACTCGCGAGGGGCGATTTCGGTTGGGACGCTGATTCGCATGCGGGCGGGTGAAGCGAGGCGTGCGGCGCCCGGTCGGCGCCGGGGCGTAAACTAGCCCGCACGCCCGGCCACGCAATGACGCGCGCGCTATGGGGTAAATCTTTCGTAAGACGAATCCCGCAGCTACACCGTCGCGCCGGTGCGCGCGTGTAGCTTCCAGCGTTCCGTGCCACTCATGGAGTTGCTCATGCACCTGCTGTCGTTCTTCACCCGCTCGATGCGCTTCGCGGGCGCCGCCATCGCGCTCGGCGCGCCGCGTTTCGTCTGCGCCCAGAACGCGGCGACGCGCGAGCTGCCGCTCCACCGCACGCCGCAGCCGACGTCGGCCGCCATCACGCCCGCGGACCTGATGACGCGACTGTACATCTTCTCCGACGATTCCATGCAGGGCCGGCGCGTCGGCACGGAGGGTCATCGGCGCGGAACCGCCTACATCGAGCGTGAGGTGCGACGGCTCGGACTCGTGCCCGCGGGTGACAGTGGCGGCTATTTCCAGAATCTGCCCGTCTTCGAGCGCACGCTCGCAGCCGGACAGACGCTCAGCGTCGGCGGCAGCACGTTCAAGCCATGGGTCGACTACCTGCCTCGGGACAATGGCCCGACGGCACGCGATTTCAACGGCGCGCCCGTTGTCTACGGTGGAGTGTGGGGGGATACCGCGACGATGATCACGCCTGCGCAGGCGGCGGGAAAGTTCATCGTGATCACCGTGCCCGATGCGCCCGACGGTACACCGCGCTGGCAGGCGAACCGGCCCGCGCTCACGCAGTACTACGAGAGCGCCATGGCGATCGCGATTGCGTCGCTCGACGCGATGGATCCCCAGTCGCGTCAGATCCTCAACGAGCCGAGTGTCGGTCTGCGTTCACCAGAAGACCAGATGCCGCCGGTGCCCGCGTTTCTCTACGTCACACGCGCGATGACGACCGCACTCCTCGGCGCGCCCGCGAAGGGTCTCACGCGTGGCAAAGCAGCGGGACGCACCGTGACCGGTTCCCTGCGTTTTACCGACGCGGCTGCGCCGGCGCGCAACGTCGTCGCCATCCTCCCCGGCTCTGACCCAACACTCAAGGGTCAATACGTCGCGATCGGCGCGCATAACGATCACATCGGCTTCACTCACGATCCTGTCGATCACGATTCGCTGCGCGCCTTCAACGCCGTCGTTCGCCCGGGCGGCGAGGACGATCCGCCGCGCGCCGCGTCGCCGGAAGAGATGACGCGCATCCGCGCGATGCTCGACAGCCTGCGGCGTCTCCATCCATCGCGGCTCGATTCCATCTACAACGGCGCCGACGACGACGGTTCGGGCTCGGTCGCACTGCTCGAGATCGCCGAATCATTCGTGAACGCATCGACGAAGCCAAAGCGCTCGATGCTCTTCATCTGGCACGCCGGTGAGGAGGAGGGCCTCTGGGGCTCCGAGTACTTCACCGATCATCCGACGGTGCCGCGCGACTCGATCGTCACGGAGCTCAACATGGACATGATCGGCCGCGGGCGCGCCACTGACGTGAAGGGAGGCGGTCCGGGCTACCTCCAGCTCATCGGCTCACGCCGGCTCTCCACGGAGCTCGGCGATCTCGTCGAGACGGTCGCGAAGTCGGAGCCGACGCCATTCCATTTCGATTATCAGTTCGACGCCAACGGGCATCCGCAGCAGTACTACTGTCGGAGCGATCATTACGAGTACGCTCGCTACGGCATCCCGATCGTCTTCTTCTCCACGGGCGGCCACCGCGACTATCACCAGGTGACGGACGAGGCGGAGTACATCGACTACGACCAGCTCTCGCGAGTGGCCACGCTCGTGCGCGACGTCGCCATGCGCGCGGCGGATCTCGACCATCGGCTCGTCGTCGACAAGAAGAAGCCAGACCCCCACGGACAGTGCGTTCAGTGAGCCCCACTCTTGCTATAGTGCGAAGAGCGGTGACGGCGAGCGCCGCATAGCGCGCGTGTCTGGTCGAGCCGCGCTTACTTTGTTCGCCGTACCGCGTCACTATTGCGACATCTCATTTCATCGCGCGATCAACCTTGACCGCGCGTCTCCGTTGTTCGCGCCACGTAATGCTCTTCAGTCGCACCCCGCTCAATGCTCAACTCTGCAGCCTGCGCCTCGGCCTCATCGCCGTGAGCGTGGCTGCGTGCTCGTCGATCCATCGCGTTCCGAAAACGGCGCCGTTACCAGCAGTGCGCGACTCGACGCCGGCACCGGCGTCGCCGCTATTCACGTCGCGCGATGGTGCGCCGATCACCTTCGTGCCGTCCACGTCCGACGCAAAGACAACGCGCATAGTCATGGTCCGGGACGGGCTCACGAAGCAGGTGCTCTTCCGAATGGCGACGGACTACCTGGCGCAGAAATACGCGGTCGACGTGAGCGATCCGAACGCGGGCTTCCTCATGACGCCCTGGCAGGCGATGCTCTCCCGTGACGGCGTCCCCGAGCTGCGCTATCGGACGCGTATCGTTCTTCGCTTTCTCGGCGACGACTGGAAGCAGCTCGCCGTGCGCGCCGAAGCCAACTGGTTGCGGGGAGAGGAATGGCAGTTCGGCTATGATGCGGCGCTGCTCGATTCCGTGAGCACGCACCTCACGGCGCGGCTCGGCAAGCGCGCCTAACGAGCGCGCCGCGCCGCTAGAGGCGGTGATTCGTCAGTGTGTGGACCTTCCATGGCGCGCGAGGCCCCTCGCGCACCAGATCCGCGCGCCACGTCGATGGAACCGCGCTCGGTGTTGGCGAACCGTTCGCCATCACGTTCAGGACGAGCTTGAAGTTCAGCTCGGCGGTGTTCCCGCGGACGTTCGAGTTTTGGAAGTCGATCGACTTGACGTGGATCGAGTCGGCTTTGTCGATCAGTGTGCGGAAATACTTCTTCGTCGCCTCGTCCTGGTCGTAGCCGCGATAAACTTCCTCCATCTTCGACGGAAGCCTGGACTCGATCGCCGCGCGCAGCTGCTCGATCGGCTGCCGGAGCTCGGGTGAGACCGACAGCGCGGCGGACCGCGCTGCCCCGACAGGCGCGGCCGAATCGGCCAGGCGCGCGGCCGCCGACGCGCCCGTCGTTTTCGGGAGCTGCGCCGGGCTCGGAGCCTGAATTGTGATGACCGATGCGGGCGGTGGCGGTTTGGTCGCCGCTGCCTGCTCGAGCACCCGCGCCCGCGCCCGGTCGTTGAGCGAGTTGCGGGTCATGACGGTCGCGGTCGCGCCGATGGCGATGACCGCAACAGCGGCTGCGCCGAGCACCTCAGGCCGCCTCCAGAAACGCCGATGGGGCACTACGCCCGGATAGGGCGTCATCTCCTGCGTCGGCTGCTCCGCGGCCTGGATGAACACCGTCGGATTGCTCCGCGCCGGCGCACGCCAGCTCGGATCGTCGAAGCCGCCCTCGAGCGCAATCGCTGGTATGAGAAGATCGCGCACCTCCGCCGCCGTGGCGTACCGATCATGCGGCGTTCGGTTGAGCATTCGCGCGACGATCAGATCCAGCGTCTTCGGAACGTCCGGAGCGAGCTCTCGCGGATGCGGAGCTTTCTCGGTGAGACGCCGCTTGATCATCTGCTCGCGCGTCGGCTCGTCGAAGGTTCGACGGCCGGTGAGCATCTGATAGAGGATGCAGCCCAGACTGTAGACGTCGCTGCGTGCATCGACCGGGTCGCCGAGCAGCTGTTCCGGGCTCATGTACTCGGGCGTGCCGATGACGAGGCCGGTTCGGGTCAACGACTCGCTCGGCGCCTCCTCGATCGCCTTGGCGATTCCGAAGTCGACGACCTTGGCGATGTCGCGGCCGTTTCTTCCAGCGGCAACGATGATGTTGTCGGGCTTGAGATCCCGATGGACGATGCCGAGCTCGTGTGCGGCGACGAGCGCCTCGGCCACCTGACGAGCGATGTCGACAGCTCGCGCCGGCGAGAGTGCCGTGTCGCGCTCGAGGAGTCGGGTGAGCGGCTCTCCCTCGACGTACTCCATGACGAGGTAAACGACCCCGTCCGCTTCGCCGTAGTCGAACACGGCGGCGACGTTCGGGTGAATGATCCTCGCCGCGTTCGACGCCTCGCGCGCGAAGCGCTGGGCCGAGTCCGAGTCATTCAATAGCGCGCCGTTCATGACCTTTACGGCACACTGCCGGTTCATCTTGACGTGCTCGGCAAGGTAGACCTTGCCCATCCCGCCTTCACCGAGCCGCTTGAGCATATGGTAGCGCTCGGCGAG
>Ga0070681_10000575_pt1 | contig 30291 bp, 32 predicted proteins | sample KBSC83BmetaG_FD_65650 | JGI IMG/M metagenome (GOLD analysis project Ga0070681, IMG submission 65650) | Corn rhizosphere microbial communities from Kellogg Biological Station, Michigan, USA - KBS C8-3B metaG | ecosystem: Host-associated > Plants > Roots > Rhizosphere | place: USA: Michigan...
GGCCCGAGGGTACCGGCATGGCCGTCGATGCGGCTGGTGGCGACACGCTCACCGCCGGTATGACAGCCGGCGTTCGCGATGAACGCAGCACAACGGCAGCCACGATCACCGCGGCCGCGGCGCCCACGACGGCCATGGCGCCGAGCCACACAGGACGTCGTCGCGCGACCGGCGACCGGCTGTCGCGCGTTCCGGACGACGCGTCGAGCGCGATGACCTTGCTCGACTCGATGCGGTCGCGGATAGCGGGCCACAGGTCCTCGTCGAGCGTGGCCGAAGCAGAGGCGGCGGCGTGAAGCCGGTGCATGAGAGTCCTCAACTGCGAGACGTCCGCGGCGCATGCCTCGCACACGACCAGGTGCGCGGCGGCCCGCGCCGCGTCCTCGGCGTTCAGTGTGCCATCGGCAAGTCCCTGCCGCTCGTCCTCGGTGATGTGCGTCATTCGTTCAGCATTCGTGTCAGCGCGCGCCGGGCCCGCCAGAGCTGCGCGCGCGACGTGCCCGGCGCGATGCCCGTCATCTGCGCGATCTCGTCATGCGAATAGCCGTGCAGATCGTGCAGCACCAGCACCGTGCGCGCGCCGGCCGGGAGACGCGCCAGCGCGCGGTCTAGGTCGAGCCGTGCATCAACGCGATCCGCGGCGGAGGACGCGCGGCTGATCGCGACATCATCCACCACTTCATCCGTAAACCGAAGCGCATCGCGCCGGGTGGCGCGCAGACGTTCGAGAATCACGTTCACCCCCAATCGGTGCAGCCACGTGGCGAGCGAGCTCTCGCCGCGAAACTGCGCGAGCTTCTCCCACGCGCGTACGAAAATGTCCTGAACCAGGTCGCGGGCTTCACGCTCGTCGCCGGTCATTCGCCGGCAGAGGGCGAGAACCGCGCTCACGTGCGTGCGGTACACCGATTCGAAGGCGTCCAGCTCGCCCGCCTGCGCCCGGTGCACCGCGTCACACGTGGCCGTGTCCTCGTTCGCCGCCATGCGCGTCATCATGTCATTGGACGGCGGACGAACGCAAATCGCTTACCGCTGGCTCGCCGCAAGCACGGTGAGCACCGAATCCACCTCACGCGCCGATACGGCGCGAGGGAGCGGCATGTCGGACGTCATCCGCGTGGGCACGCGCACCGACGCGACGGTGTTGTCGGCACCCAGGGTGACCAGCGCGGTGGTGTTGCCGCTGAGCGTAATGCGGAGCAGCCAGGCGCCCTGCCCGGGCCACTGCTGGCGGAGCGCGAACACGCCAGGCTGCGGCGTGGCGTCGAGCCGGAGCGCGATCGTGCGGCGCTGTCCGTTCACGATGCCTTCCGCGGACGCGGACAGGTCGCTCGCGGCGGGCGTGCGGTCATGCATCATGGCGTGCACCAGCAGAACGGCGCCGTGGTTCGCGCGATCGAACGGATTCACGGGTGACTCGATGGACAGCCAGGGTGGCCACTTGAGGGCGGTAGCCGCGTTGGTCGCGGGCGCAACGACTGCGGGTGCAACGACTGCGGGTGCAACGGATGCGGGTGCGCTGGCTGCGGGGGCAACGGGTGCGCTCGTGAGCGAGAGCGATGCGGCGATGGCCGAAATGAGGGTGGTGCGAAGCATGGAGGCCTCCAGTCGAAGGACGTTCGTGATGTGCCTGTTCGTAGATTGGATGCGCATGCCCGGCGATTTGCTTACACGATCGTGGTCCGATCCAGGGACTGATGCTCGCCGCGCGATCCGCGTTGCGATCAGCGGTTATCGCCGCCGCCGAGCAAGCAGCGCCGCGCACTCCGCCGCGCACACGCCGCCCTGAACCGTTGGCGGCGCGCCCCACTTGGCGACTGTCGCATTGCCGAGCACTGGATACGTCCCGGTTGCGCCACCCAATTCTCCCGCCGGCACGCCGAACACGAGTCGCGCAATCCGGCTTTGTCGCACGGCGTACGCGCACAGCACGCACGGCTCGACGGTCGTGTAGAGTGTCGCGCCGGAGAGGTCGATCGATCCCGTTGCCCGGCACGCCTCACGGATGGCCACGATTTCCGCATGCGCGGAGGGATCCAGCTCGGCGCGAACACGTTCGTATCCTTCCCCGATGATCCGTTCCTCACGCACGATGAGCGCACCCACGGGGACGTCGCCGGCGTCGAGCGCGCGGCGCGCCAGCTCCAGGCAGCGGCGCATGTGTCGCTCGTCGTCGACCGCGTGGCCCGTCATGCTGCAGCGCGCTCCGACAGCGGTCTACCTGAGCCCGATGCGCTGCACGAGATCGGCGTAGCGCGGGTCGCCGCGGAGCGGGTCGTAGCCGGGATCCAGGTGCAGGTAGATGAGCCCCGCCGATCGCGCCTGCCACGCGCGCTCGAGCGAACGGAACGCGCGGTCGAGATCGCCCACGGCGGCGTAGCCCATGGCGAGAATTTCCGAGCGCAGGTACTGGCGCCGCGATTCGTCTTCCAGTCGCGCCAGCATGGCTTCGGCCTCCTCGCGCTGACCCAGCGCGGCGAGCGCGCGCACGATCATCGCGTCGTACGAGCGCACCGATTTTTCCAGCGCCTGCGCGCGGCGATACCAGCTCAGCGCCGTCTCGGCGTCGCCCAGCGCCAGATACGCGGAGCCGATATAGTGCGGCGCGCGAATGCACACCTCATCCATCTCGAGCGTGCGGTGTCCCTGCGCAATCGCGCCGTCGTAGTCGTGCGCATAGAGCAGAAAGCGCGACAGCCACTCGCTGTAATGCACCGAGAGGGGATCGAGCTTGAGCGCCGTCGCCACTGTATCAATCGCGTCGTTCAGCCGCCCGACGAGCGGCAGGGCGGTGCCGTGCACGTAATGCGCCTCGGCGTAGTTCGGGCTCAGCTCCACGGCGCGCGCGAGCTGCACTTCCGCGGCGGCGAAGTTCCACTCGTGCCAGCAGAGCACCTTGCCGATTGACGTGATGGCCTCGGCCAGCTCGGGATCGCGTTGCAGCGCACGCTCGGCGGCTGCCTTCGCGCGCGGATAGGCGTCGTCCGGAGCCACCCAGTCGTCCGCGAGATTGCACCACACGTCGGCGATTCCCGCATACGCACGGCCAAAGCCAGGGTCCTGCAGCAGCGCCTGCTGAAAGAGATCGAGCGCCTTGCGCAGCGCGGGCTCGGAGAGTTTGACGAAGAAGAAGCGGCCCTTCAGGTAGAGCGTGTACGCCTCGAGATTCCTGGTGGGCGCCACGACCTGCGCGGCGTCCTCGGCGAGGCGCAGCTTGAGCGCGTCGACGATGGCGTGCGAGATGTCATCCTGCACGGCGAACACGTCCTCGAGCTGCCGGTCGTACGTCTCGCTCCACAGGTGATAGCCGTTCTCGATGTTGATGAGCTGCGCCGTGATGCGAATGCGGTTGCCCACCTTCCGCACGCTTCCCTCCAGCACCGAACTGACGCCCAGCTTCTCGCCGATCTGGCGCACGTCGGCCTCCTTTCCCTTGAAGGCGAACGAGCTCGTGCGCGAGGCGACCTGCATGCCGGGGACTTTCGCGAGGGCGTTGATGATCTCCTCGGTCATCCCGTCGGCGAAATATTCGTTCTCGGGGTCCGCGCTCATGTTCGCGAGCGGAAGCACGGCGATGGCCTTGACGGCGGGTTTGGCGTGAGACGATGACGCGCGCTGGACACCCGTAGCCGATTCACGGGTGCTGACGCGCAGCGTCTCCGCGAACTCGGCGGCGGACGGGAAGCGATCCGCCGGCGTGCGGGCCAGCGCGCGCGTGATGGCGTCGTCCACGGGCTCCGGGACGTCGCGCGTGGTGCGCACGTGGGGAATGGGCGCCACGAAGCGCTTCGCGATGATGGCCTGGGCCGAGATGCCGGTAAAGGGCGGCTCGCCCGTGAGCATCTCGTAGAGCACGCAGCCCAGCGAGTAGAGGTCGCTCCGGCCATCGGTGTCGAGCTCGCCCGCGGCCTGTTCCGGACTCATGTAGGCGGGAGTGCCGAGCGACAGGCCGGTTTGCGTGAGCGATTTGCCATTGCTGGAGAGCGCCTTGCCAATGCCGAAGTCCGCGACCATCGCGGCGCCTTCGTGCATGAGGATGTTCTCCGGCTTGATGTCGCGGTGCACGACATTGTGGCGGTGAGCGTAGTCGAGCGCGGACGCCACCTCGCGCGTGATGCGGAGCGCCTCGTTGAGCGGGAGCTGGCGCTCGCGGTCCAGTCGTTCCCGCAGCGAGCGGCCTTCCATGCTGGGCATCACGTAGAACAGCACGCCCCCCGCCTCACCGGAGTCGAACACGGGGAGGATGTGCGGGTGCGTCAGTCCGGCGGCGAGCTTGATCTCGCGCAGGAAGCGGTCAGCGCCCATGGCCGCCGAGACCTCGGGGCGGAGGACCTTAAGGGCGACCTTGCGGTCGTGACGGAGATCGTGCGCGAGATACACGATCGCCATGCCGCCCTGGCCGAGCTCGCGCTCGAGGGTGTAGCGGGAGGCGAGTCCGGTCCGGAGGCTTTCGAGAAAGTCTGGCATTGCGGGGACCAATATGCAGCGCGGGACGGCGTGGAGCGAGCAGGGCATTGCGGTCAGGGATCATTGGGGTCAGAGTCGATTGATGTGCTGACGGGAATCGCTCCACGCCCCGCTACCCCGCCCTTGGGAATCGGCAATCGGGAATCGGGAATCGTGGGAATGGGGAGGCCGATTCCCCATTCCTACGATTCCCCCTTCCCGATTGCCGATTGCCGTCAGCACTTCAATCGACTCTGACCCCATTGATCCGTGACCGCATTGCCAGGCACTGCGCAATCCATTCCCGCGCCGCGGCCACCTCGCCTTTCGCCACGGCGTGCCCGCCAGCTTCCCAGTGCACCGTCACGTCCGCCCCGGCGCTCCGCAGCATGGCCGCCAGTTGCTCCACCTGGCCAACCGGCACGATCGGATCCGTGCGCCCAGCTCCAATGAACACGGCCGTTCCCTCGAGGTGCGGCAGCACCTCGGGCTCGAATGGGAGCATGGGACTGAGCAGAACGGCGCCCCGCAGCACGCCCGGTCGCCGCAGCAGCAGGCTTGATGCGATGTTTGCGCCATTGGAAAATCCCACCGCCACGATGCCGCCCGGTTCGAGCTGATATGTCGCGCACGCAGCGAGCACGAACTCCGCCAGTTCCTCCGTGCGACGCGCGAGATCCTCCTGGTCGAAGACGCCCTCCGCCACGCGTCGGAAAAATCTCGGCGCGCCATGCTCGAGTACCTTGCCGCGCGGGCTCAGCATGCCGGCGCCCGGCAGCAGCATCCGTCCCAGCGGCAGCAGGTCCTCCTCGTCGCCGCCCGTACCGTGCAGAAGCAGCAGCGTCGTGCTCCCTGTGAGCGCGCCATCATCGGCGGGCGGGATGTAGCGGTGAATGAAGCCGAGTGCGTCGCCGCTCACATCCTCCGGCCCGGTCGCCTCCGCGAACAGCGTGGCCGCGGACTGCGGCACGCCGAGATGGATGCGCGGCAGCACGGCCTCGATCTCCGCGCGATGCGGTTCGTACTGCGGCGGCAGCTTGAGAAGTTCGCCGAGATGCGCCACGGGCTCGTCCACCGTGAACCCAGGCGGATTGGTCGCCAGTTCGAAGAGCACGCCGCCGGGCTCATGAAAGTACACCGAGTGGAAGTACTGTCGGTCAATCACCGGTGTGGGGTGCAGCCGCGCGGTGAGTACACGCTGCCGCACGTCCAGTTGCGCGGCGTCATCCTCCACGGCGAACGCGACGTGATGCACGGTGCCGGCACCGCTCGCTCCCTGCACGAATCCTCCCACGGTGCGCACGTCGACCTGGCGCGCCGGCCCGCCGTCACCAATCACATAGCGTTTCGTGGTGCCATCCTCGCGCGCCGCACGGAAGCCCAGCGTATCCACGAGCACGTGCTCAGTGGGCGCACTCTCGTCCACCCAGAGCGTGACGCCGTGAAAGCCGTGCATGGCGTGCTCCGCAGGAATACCGGATGCGTGTTCCCACGCCGGCCGATCCTCCGCGCCGGCGTGCCCGACGATCTCGAGCATCAGTCCATCGTGGTCTCGGAACGCGAGCACCTGCTCGGCGTCGGATCCACGGCCGCGCTGCGCGGGCCGCTCGTGCTCTACGCTGTGCCGCACCAGGCGCTCCACCCAGAAGCCGATGGAGCCGGGGAGCACGGCGAACGACGTCACGGCCACCTGGCCGGCGCCCTGCCGCCCGCGCCGCGCGCCCGGCCAGGGAAAGAACGTCATGATGCTGCCCGGCGTCCCCGCTTCGTCGCCATAGTACAGATGGTAAGTTTGCGGATCGTCGAAGTTCACGGTGCGCTTCACCAGACGCAGGCCGAGCAGCCCCGCGTAGAAGTCGAGATTGCGCTGCGGGTCGCTCGCGATCGCGCTGACGTGGTGCAGGCCGAGGACACTGGACATTGCGCGACTCCGTGAATGGTTCACCCGCAATCTAGCCCGCGCGTGAACGGGCGCGTGAACGGGCGCGTGAACGGGCGCGCGAACGCTCCTGCAACGCCGACGCTGCTGGAATGCCAACGCTGCTGACAGGGGAAGACCGAATGACAGAGACGATCGAACTCGGACTGGATACCTTCGGCGACGTCATGGCGGGCGACGATGGTCAGCCGCTGCCGTACGCGCAGGTGATTCGCAACGTCATTGATCAGGCCGTGCTCGCTGATGAATTGGGCGTGGACTTCTTTGGCGTGGGCGAGCACCACCGCGATGACTTCGCCATCTCGGCGCCTGAGGTGGTGCTCGCGGCGATTGCGGGACGCACCAGCCGCATCCGGCTCGGGTCGGCGGTGACGGTGCTCAGCTCGGATGATCCGGTGCGCGTGTTCGAGCGCTTCGCCACGCTCGACGCGGCGTCGAACGGACGCGCCGAAGTCATTCTCGGACGCGGGTCGTTCACGGAGTCGTTCCCGCTGTTCGGCTTCGACCTCAACGACTACGAAAAGTTGTTCGAGGAGAAGCTCGACCTTTTCGCGGCGCTCCTCACCGAGCAGCCCGTTACCTGGCGCGGCACCACACGTGCGCCGTTGACCAACCAGCGCGTGTTTCCCCAAACGGAATCCGGGGCGATCCGGACATGGATCGGCGTGGGCGGGAGCCAGGCATCCGTGGTCCGCGCGGCGCGCTACGGCATGCCGATGACGCTCGCCATCATCGGCGGTGAGCCCGAGCGGTTCCTGCCCTTCATCGAGCTCTATCACCGCGCGCTCGAGCGATTCGGCAAAGCGATGCTGCCCGTTGGCGTTCACTCGCCCGGCCACATCGCGGACACCGACGAGCAGGCCAGGGAAGAGCTGTGGCCACCGTACAAAAAGATGCTCGACCGTATCGGTGCCGAGCGTGGCTGGAGTCCGCTCAGTCGCGCGGCGTTCGATCGCGAGGTGGAGCGCGGCTCGCTCTACGTGGGCTCGCCGGAAACCGTGGCCCGCAAGATCGTGCGGACCGTGAAGCTGCTCGGCGTCAACCGCTTCGACCTGAAGTACAGCGCGGGGCAGCTCTCGCACGCCAGGCTGATGCGCAGCGTCGAGCTCTACGGGAGCAGGGTGACCGGACTGGTACGTGAGATGCTGGACTGAACGCGACCTGGGAGCCAGTGGAATTCATCCTCGATTCCCGAATCCCTCTGAACACTCCCGATTGAGCAAAGCCCAGACGTTCTCGCCAATCCATTGCGTTGCCAATTTATGACAACGCTTGACAGGCGACCACATTGCCTGCCATAATTGCCGCGCCTTCCGCTGCCTCCCACGTGACCGACCTTCTCAACCCCAAACAGCTCGCCGAGTATCTGCAGCTCTCGCAGCGCACGGTGTACCGGCTGCTCGAGCGCGGCGGTATTCCCGCCGTCAAGGTGGGCGGCCAGTGGCGCTTCCGGCGAACCGCGGTGGACGAGTGGCTCGACGTCAACATGCAGCGGCTTGACGCGGACTCGCTGAGCGCCCTGCAGCACGACGGCGATTCCGGCCCGGAGCAGCGGCACATCGCGCAGCTCATCGGGCCCGAGAACGCGCGCATACTGGTGCCCGCAGGATCGCGCGATGACGTGGTTCGCGCGTTCATTTCGCAGGTGCACTTTCCCGAAGTGGTGTCGGTTGCCGTGGTCGTGGAGCGCATCCTCGAGCGCGAGCGGCTGTGCAGCACGGCGCTCACGGACGGCGTGGCGCTGCTGCACACGCCGCGCAGCCGGCCTCGCGTGCTGGCCACGCACGATCTCGTGGCGATCGGCCGCATCGATGCACCAGTGGATTTCGGGGCGCTCGACGGTCGCGCCACGGATACGCTCATTCTGCTTCTCGCGCGAAGCGAGCGCGATCAGATCGCGCTGCTGGCCAAGGTCGCGCGCCTCTGCCGCGAGCCGGGCTTCCTCGTGGCACTGCACGATGCGCGCGGACCTGTCGGCGTGACGACTCTCATTCGGCGCACGGAAGACCGCGTGTTCGCGCGCTTCCGCTGAGAACACGTTCGTCATTCGCTCACGCCTCCCATCGTCACTCCGCATGCATCTCACGATCCGACAAGCCGCGTCGTACCTCGGCGTACCCGAACGGACAGTGCGCCGCTGGATCGCCAACCGTGGGCTGCCGGCGCATCGCGTGAACGAGCAGTTCCACTGCAACGCGATCGAACTGTGGGAGTGGGCGGTGGAGCAGGGAGTTCCGGTGTCGGGCAAGCTGCTCGAGCAGGCACAGCGCACTCCCGCCGATGTGCCGCCGCTCTCCGCGCTGCTCATGGAAGGCGGGATTCACCGCGACGTACCGGGACAGTCCAGAGCCGAGGTGCTGCGCGAGGTCGTGCGCGTGCTGCCCCTGCCGCCCGACGCGGATCGCGATTTCCTCGTCACGGTGCTCGAGGCGCGCGAGGCCATGGGCTCCACGGGCATTGGTGATGGCATCGCGATTCCGCACGTGCGCAATCCGATTCTGCTGCACGTGCGGCGTCCCTTCGTCTCGCTCTGCCTGCTCGCGCACGCTGTGGAATTCGACGCGGTTGACGGGTTGCCGGTGCATGCGCTGTTCGTACTGGTGAGCCCGGACGTGCCCGCCCACCTGCGCATCCTCGCGCAGCTTGGCTTCGCGATGCATGACGCGGAGCTGCGACGGTTCCTGCGCGCTGCCGCCTCGTCGGAGGACATCCTGGCTCGTGTCCGCACGCTCGACGGCACCATGCCGGCGGACTCGCGCACGCGGGGCGTACGCGCGGACGACGCGCGATGATGCTCGTCGCTGCCGGCATCCTGCTCATGCTCGTGGCTGCGCTCACCGTGGCCGCACTCTGGCGGCGCGTCGCACTGTCGGACACCGCGTTCCGCCTGTTCATGGTTCTCGGCTGCACGCTCGGCGCAATCCCGGCGGTCCGCGTGCTCTCGGGCGCCGCCGTGCCGGACGTGCGCCTGGCGTCTCTGGTACCGGGTGGCGACTGGGTTTTTGGTATCGACACGCTGTCGGCCGTCTTTCTGCTCGCGATTTTCCTGGTGGGCGGTGCGTGCGCACTCTACGGCGTGGCGTACGCCGAACACGACCATGATCGCCGCCGCGCAGCAGGCGCACACGCGCTGCTCGCCGTGCTCGTGGCCGCGCTCGCGCTCGTCGTGACGGCGCAAGCGGTCGTGCCCTTCCTCATCGCGTGGGAAGTGATGGCGGTGGCCGGATACCTGACCATCATCTCCGAACCGGAGCGCGCCGAGGTACGCCGGGGAGGTCTGCTCTACCTGGTAGCGACGCACACCGGCACGCTGGCGCTGTTTGCCGTGTTTGCGATCTGGGGCAACGGCGCGCGTGATCTTACCTTCGCGTCGCTGGCGGCGCACCCGCCCGCGTCGGCCGGCGTGCTCGCGCTGGTGCTCTGGCTTGCGCTTGCCGGCTTCGGAGTGAAGGCGGGCATCGTGCCACTGCACTTCTGGCTGCCGGAGGCGCATGCGGCCGCGCCGTCGCACATCTCCGCCATCATGTCGGGGCTGGTCATCAAGATGGGCATCTATGGCGTGATGCGGATCATCGCGCTTCTCGTCGCGCCGCCTGTGTGGTTCGGATGGGTGCTGCTCGCTCTTGGCGCGACGTCGGGCTTCCTTGGCGTGCTCTGGGCGCTGGCGCAGCATGATCTCAAGCGGCTGCTCGCATTTCATAGTGTGGAGAACATCGGCATCATTCTCCTTGGGCTGGGCGCGGGCGTGCTCGGCGTCGGCTATGGACATCCGGTCATGGCGACGCTGGGCTTTGCCGGAGCGGCGCTGCACACGTTCAACCACGCACTCTTCAAGAGCCTGCTCTTTCTTGGCGCCGGATCGGTTGGCCACGCTACCGGCACGCGCGACATCGAGCGGCTGGGCGGGCTGGCGAAGCGCATGCCGCGCACCGCCGCCGTGTTCCTCATTGGTTCCGTGGCGATCGTGGGGCTGCCGCCGCTCAACGGATTTCTGAGCGAGTGGCTCGTGTACCGATCGCTCTTCCAGGGCGGCGTTGGTACAGGCAGCGCGCGATTTGTCGTCGTGGCGGCGGTGGCGCTTGCGCTCATTGGTGGACTCGCGCTCGCGTGCTTCGCGAAAGTGGTGGCGGTGATTTTTCTGGGCAACCCGCGCGACCCACTCGCGCGCGAGGCCCGCGAATCCGCGTCAGGCATCACGCGTCCCATGGCGGTGCTGGCCGGTGCATGCGTCGTCACCGGCCTCGCGCCCGTCCTCGTGCTGCCGCCGGCGCTGCGCGTGGGCTCGATGCTCGCGCGTAGCGCGTCACGTGACACCATGTCGCTGGTCTCCGCGGCGAATGGCCCGGTGACGGTATTTGTGCTCGCGCTGGCTGCCGGCATCGCCCTCGCGGCCGGCATCGCGCTCGCATGGGCGGCGCGCCGGGCGCGCTCCAGTGTGCAGCCGTCGCGCACCAGTGTGGAGACGTGGGCCTGCGCCTATCCCGTGCCGCTCACGGCGCGCGCGCAGTACACCGCATCGTCATTCGCCGCACCCGTGCTCGCGCTCTTCCGCCCCGTGACGGGCGTGAGCGTGCGGCGCACGGCGCACTCGTTCGCCACACACGCGGTGGATCCGGTGCGCACGGGGCTGGTGCTGCCCGCGTGGCGTGGCGTGGCGCAGGCGGCTGATCGCATTCGCCGGCTGCACCGCGGCCGCATCTCGCTCCATCTCGCGTACGTCATTGCCGTGGTGATCGTGCTCCTGGTGTACCTCATCGCGGCGGGTGGTGCGTCGTGAGCCGGAATGCGTTGATCTCGCTCATCGTTCTGCTCGTGGCGGCTCCACTGCTTCCCGGTATTGCCCTCAAGACGAAGTCCGTGCTCACCGGGCGCCGGGGCGCTCCTGTGTTGCAAGTCTATTATGACCTGTGGAAGCTCGGCTGGAAGCGAAGCGTGTACAGCGCCACGACGACGTGGATCTTTCGCGCCGGGCCGGCGGTCATGCTCGTGTCGCTCGTCGCCGCCGCACTGTTTCTTCCGCTCGACGGGCGTGCCGCACCGGCTGCATTCGCGGGAGATCTCGTGGCATTCGCCGCGCTGCTCGCGCTTGGCCGGTTCGCGCTCGTTCTGGCTGGTCTCGATACCGGCTCGAGCTTCGAAGGCATGGGCGCGAGCCGCGAAGTCACGTTCGCGACGTTTGCGGAGCCGGCGCTGTTTCTCTGCCTCATTGCGCTGGTGCTTGCCACGGGGGAGCTGTCGCTGAGCGGGATGCTCGGCGCGCCCCTGGCGGCGGCCTGGACCCGGGCTCCCGCATCGTTGAGCCTCGTCGGCATCAGTCTGTTCGTACTCCTGCTCGTCGAGAATTCGCGCGTGCCGGCCGATGATCCTGCCACTCACCTGGAGCTGACCATGATTCACGAGGTGATCGTCCTCGATCATGGGGGGCCCGATCTGGCGGTCATCCTCTACTCCAGCGCCCTCAAGCTCGCGCTGTTTGCCGCACTCGTGGCCAGCGTCTTCGTGCCGCGTGCCCGGCTTGGGGCGGCGGCGTCGGTTGTTGCGCTGCTCGCGGCGCTCATCCTCGTGTCGGCGGCCGTGGGCGTCGTGGAATCCGCGATGGCGCGCCTGCGGCTCACGCGCGTGCCGCAACTGCTTGCCGGTGCGGGCGCGCTGGCGTGCTTCGGCATCGTCCTGCTGCTCGCCTGACCGTGCATACCGCGCCGCAGGTCGCCCTGCTGTTCATCGTGCTGATGAACTTCGCGGTGCTTGGCACGAGCCGGCTCAGCACCTGCATCCGCGCCGTCGCCGTGCAGGGGCTGCTGCTGGGTGTCCTCGCGCTGCTGCTGGCGCCACGGTTCTCCCTTCACACGGGCGTTCTCGCGCTCGGCACGATCGTCGTGAAGGCCGTGACGCTGCCCTGGTTTCTCGCGTGGGCCATCCGCGAGGCAGCGGTGCGCCGGGAGGTCGAGCCGCTGGTTGGATTCAACGCGTCGCTGCTGCTGGGCGTGCTGGCGGTGGCCCTCGCGTTCGCCATTGCCGCACGGCTCCCGCTGCCCGGCATGCAGCAGGAGCTCCTGGTGCCCGTGTCGCTTGCCACGGTCATCACCGGCTTCATCGTGCTCACCGCGCGGCGCAAGGCACTCACACAGGTCGTGGGATACCTCGTCCTCGAGAACGGCATTTACCTCTTTGGCCTCACGCAGACCGAGAGCATGCCCTTTCTGCTCGAGCTGGGCGTTCTGCTGGATCTCTTCGTCGTCGTGTTCATCATGGGCATCGTCGTGTTCCACATCAATCGGGAATTCGACTCGCTCGACTCGGCGCGACTCGATGAGCTGACCGACTGATGCGCCTCCTTGCCATTTGTCTGCTGCCGGCGCTCGGCGCCGTGTTCGCGTTCGCCCTCTCCGGCCGCCGCTTCGGGGCCGCGCGCGTGAGCACGCTGGTTGGCATCGCCGCGGTGCACCTCGTGCTGGTGGCGACGCTCTGGCTGCATCCCGCGCCGGCGGCGTTCGGCGGCTGGATGGGACAGGATGCGCTGGGCCTTATCGTGCTCTCGCTCACCTCCGTGCTGTTCTTCGCCACAGCGCTCTATGCGGTGGGCTATCTGCGGCGCGAGCGTCCGCGCGGCGGGCGCGTCTTCGTGGGCGGGCTGTTGGGGTTTCTCGCCGCCACCTCCCTCGTCGCCCTGAGCCAGCACCTCGCTCTCCTCTGGGTCGGCCTGGAGGCGACGACGTTCACCGTGGCGCCGCTGATTTTTCATCGCCATGACCGTCGGTCGCTCGAGGCGGTGTGGAAATACCTGCTCATCTCTTCTGTCGGCATCGCGCTCGCGCTGCTCGGCATTTTCTTTCTCGCGACCGCGCAGTCCGGCGCGGCGGGACGTCCGCTGCTGCTGCCTGATCTCCTGGCCCATGCGCGTGATCTGCATCCGGCATGGCTGCGCGCGGCGTTTCTCTTTCTCCTCGCGGGCTTCGGGACGAAGATGGGACTCGCACCACTGCACACGTGGAAGCCTGACACCTATGGTGAAGCGCCGAGTCTCGTGAGCGGGCTCATGGCGGGTGCGCTCACGAGCTGCGCGTTTCTCGGCGTCGCGCGCATCACGCAGGTGACCATGGCGGCGGGCATGGCTCCGTTCGTCCAACCGGTTCTGCTGGGCTTTGGCCTCCTCTCGCTCGCCGTGGCCGCGATCTTCATCATCGGTCAGAGCGACGTCAAGCGGCTGCTCGCGTACTCGAGCGTGGAGCACATGGGACTGCTCGTGCTGGGGCTCGGTCTTGGCGGCATTGGCGCCTACGGCACGGTACTGCACGTCCTGAACAACGGGCTCGCGAAAGCTTGGCTCTTTCTCGTGGCAGGCAATGTCGTACTGGCCACCGGCAGCTCGGCGGCAGCGGCGAATCGCGGCCTCATGCGCACGCTGCCGGTGTCCGGTGCGCTGCTCGTCCTGGGACTGTTCGCCATAACGGGGTCGCCACCGTTCGGATTGTTCCAGAGCGAGTTCACCATTCTGCGGGCGGCGGTCGGCGCCGGGCATCCCTGGATCGCTGCCGCCATGCTGGTTTTTCTCGCCGTGATTTTCGTCGGCATGGCGCTGCTGATTCTGGAGATGGCGCTGGGCGATCCGACTCCGCGGGCGACGCGCGCGCGCGAAAGCTGGTGGCTGCTTGCGGGTCCCGTCGCGCTCGCGACTGCTGTCCTCATGCTCGGCGTGTACATCCCGGCACCGCTGCAGCACGCGCTCGCGAGCGCCGCGACGGCGCTGGGCGGACTCGCACCATGACCACCGCCGTCGCCGCGGAGCTGCGCAATCGTCGCGCCGTGCCGCTCCGCTCCATTCCCCTGGAATCCGTTGATGGGTTCCGCGAATCGGTGACCGACGCGGTTGCCGGCGGACGTCGCATCGTCACGTTCTTCGGCCTGAGCGAGGGTGACGAGATGACACGCCTCGTCGCCATCCTGGCGGACGATGCGCACGGCCAGCTCGATGCGACGACCACCCTCGTGCGCGAGCAGTATCCCGCGCTCACGCCGCACTGTCCGCAGGCGCATGTCTTCGAGCGGGAAATCGCCGAGCAGTGCGCGGTGCTGCCGGTGGGCCATCCCTGGCTCAAGCCGCTGCGCCGGCATCTGCCCGATCATCGGCCGGGTTGTCGGACGAACGTCGTGCTCGATCCCTCGGAATATGCATTCTTCCATATCGAGGGAGAGGAAGTTCACGAGGTGGCGGTTGGCCCCGTGCACGCGGGAGTGATTGAGCCCGGGCATTTTCGTATTCAGGCACATGGCGAGGACGTGCTGTTTCTCGAAATCGTGCTGGGGTGGCAGCATCGCGGCGTCGAGCGACTGCTGGAAACCGCCGGCGCGGTACGCGCGCCGATCATCGCCGAGTCGATCGCGGGCGATACGGCGATCGGCCACGGCAGTGCCTACTGTGGCGCGATCGAAGCGCTCAGCCGCACGCGCAAGTCGGCGCGCGCGCAGAGTATCCGCGGTATCGCCCTCGAGCTGGAGCGTCTCGCCAATCACATTGGCGATCTGGGAGCGATCGCGGGGGACGTGGCCTATCAGCCCGCGGCGGCCTTTTTCGGCGCGATGCGCGGCGAATGCCTGAATCTCCTGATGATGCTCTCGGGCAGTCGCTTTGGGCGCGGCCTCGTACGGCCGGGCGGGGTGGCATTCGATCTGCCGGCAGAAATGGCGAGGGAGATGCGGTCGCGGCTGGAAGGTCTTCGCGATGCGCTGGAGCCGGTGGCGCGGCTGATGTTCCAGAACGCATCCGTGCAGGCTCGCCTGGAAGACGTGGGCGTCGTGACCCGCGAGCAGTGCGACGCACTTGGCCTCGTGGGACCGGTCGCACGTGCGCGCGACGTCGCGCGCGATGTCCGGCAGGACCATCCGTACGGCATTTTCCGCTTCGCTCACATTCCCGTGTCTACGGCGTGGGCTGGCGATGTGCACGCGCGCGCGATGGTCCGTTGGCTGGAGATCCGGCGTTCGCTCGAGTTCGTGCTCGATCAACTCGTGGCGCTGCCTCGCGGTGACATCCGGGCCGGCGTGGGGGCCTTGCGGCCCGGCGAGCTCGCGGTGTCGATGGAGGAGGGATGGCGCGGCGAGATCGCCCATGTCGTCATTACCGATGACGCCGGTGGCATTCGTCGTCACAAGGTCACCGATCCATCATTTCACAACTGGGCCGCCGTGGCCGCCGCTCTGCCGGGCAATCAGATCTCTGATTTCCCGCTGTGCAACAAGAGCTTCAACCTTTCGTACGCTGGACATGACCTGTAGCGGTACACCGGCCGCGCCCGTTGAACGTGTGCGCCATGTTTGAATACCTGCGCGCGCGACTGCGGTTGGGCAGGCCTGCGGCTCAGGTCCGCGATGCGACCGCCCGTTTTCCCGAACGCTTTCGCGGTCTGCCGGTGCTCGATCCGCACGCTACGGCGTCAGGCGACGCGCAGGCCGCCGCGCCGTCCGCGCTCGTCACGATCGCACCCAACGGAAACGCGGCGCTCGACCTGGGTGCGTGCCTGTTCACGCCGGACGAAGCGATCAGCGGGCCGGCCGGCACGGTCCGCTTCACGCACGACCATCGCATGGCGACGTCAACACGCGACGCGCTGGTGACTCACACGGGTGAGCTGGAGCTGGCGCAAGCGCTCGATGCGCGACTGCAGCGCATCTTCAGGCGGTCACTGCGACTGCGTTCGGTTGTGGCCGGGAGCTGCGGAGGCTGCGAGGCAGAGCTGGTGGCGCTGGGCAACGTGGCATTCGACCTGGCGCGCTTTGGAGTGCAGTTCGTTGCGTCGCCGCGTCATGCCGATGGCATCGTGATCACGGGGATCGTGAATCACAACATGCGAGCAGCGCTGGAGAAGGTGTACGAGGCAATGCCGGCCCCACGCATCGTCATTGCAGTGGGTGCGTGCGCCATTTCAGGAGGGCCGTTCCGTGGGAGCGGCGAAATCGCCGGCGTGCCGCCGGCGCTGCCCGTGGACCTGTACGTACCGGGATGCCCGCCGCATCCGCTCACGCTGCTCGACGGGCTGCTGCGTCTGCTCGATCGGCTGCCGCCGGAGCGCATGCCGCGCCGCCCCTGACGGTTCGCTGACTATGTGCGGCCGGCGCTCAGCGCGCCGGCTTCCGCGCGCGAACGAACGCCGCGCCCACCCGGCCCGCCACCTCCGCCGCCGCGCGATCCACATCCACTCCAGCATTCACCAGGAAGGCGCGCGCATCCTCGATGTCGTACGTGCGTGTCATCTCGATGCGCGCGTCCGCGAAGCCGGCGTTGGTCAGCAGCGTGATGAACTCGGCATCCTGCAATGCTCCGGCCACACATCCCACCCAGAGCTCCATGCTCCGCTTCACGTCAGGCGGCAACTCACCCTGAACCACCACGTCGGACACGGCGAAGCGGCCGCCCGGACGGAGCACGCGGAACGCCTCCCCGAGAACGCGCACCTTGTCGCCCGAGAGGTTGATCACGCAGTTGGAAATGATGACGTCCACCGAATTGTCGGGGAGGGGAATCTGCTCGATCTGTCCCTTGAGGAACTCGACGTTCGTCACACCCGCATCGGCGGCGTTGCGCCGCGCGAGCTCGAGCATGTCGTCGGTCATGTCGAGCCCATAGGCTTTCCCCGTTTGTCCGACGCGCCGGGCCGAGAGCAGCACGTCAATGCCGCCGCCGGAGCCGAGGTCGAGCACGACGTCGCCTTCATGGAGCTCGGCGAGCGCGGTGGGATTGCCGCAGCCGAGCGAGGCTCTCGTGGCGGTGGATGGCAGCTCGGCCGTTTCGCTGGCCAGGTAGAGATCCGACGAGATGGGATCGCATGACGGCGCGGCCGCGCTGCCGCAGCATCCGCTGGAGCCGCAGCACTCGGCGGGGAGCTCGCTTCCTGAAAGCACGCGGCGGGCGGCTGCACCGTACTTGTCGCGCACGGTGGCGGTGAGGGCATCGCCCTGGGGGAGATCGGTCATGGAGCGCTCCTGCGATCAAGAATGGTTGATATGTAGTGCATCGTTCAGGGGATTGCGGTTCGACATGGGGATCAGATCGGGGTGGCGCTCAGTCGCAGCAGCGCCGCGCAGCGGCGAATGTCTTCGCCTTCGATGGCCTGAGCGCGACGGCGAGGTCGTGCACCTCGCGCACGACGTCGGGAGCGATGCGGTAGTACGACCAGCGCCCTTCCTTGCGATCCGTCACGAGGCCGGCGTCCTTGAGCACGCGCAGGTGAAAGGAGAGCCGCGACTGGGCGGAATCGAGCGCGTCCTGCAACTCGCAGACGCAGCGCTCGCCAACCTTGAGCATCTCCATGATGTCGAGACGCGTTTCATCGGAGAGCGCATGAAACAGCTCTGCGGCGCGCGCGAGATCCGGTGCGGTGCTCGTCATGCGCGTAAATGTATCAAGAAATATTGTTACGTCAATACGGGGAACCGGGTTCCTCAGGGTTTCGGCTGGTTCGCCGGCTTCGACGGCTTCCCGGGCTTCCCGGGCTTCGACGACTTCGCCTGCTTCGGCGGCTTCGGCGGCTTCGGCGGCTTCGGCGGCTTCGGCTGCTTCGGCTGCTTCGGCTGCTTCGCTGCCTTCGACCTGCCGGACCCGTTGAGGGCGACAGCCTGACGAATGAGTGCCTTGAACGCGGACGCGTCGACTTCCTCCCCTTCGTGGATGTCGAGCGCGCGGCGAGCATTACCGTCGAGGCTCGAATTGAAGAGACGGGCCGGATCCTTCAGCGACGCGCCCTTCATGAACGTCAGCTTCACGACATGCGTGTAGGTCTCGCCAGTGCAGATGATGCCGTCGTGCGACCAGACCGGCGTCCCCATCCATTTCCATTCCTCGACGATGTCCGGGTCTGCCTCCTTGATGAGTGTCCGCATTCTGCCGAGTGTTTCCCCGCGCCAGTCCTTCAGTTCGGCGATTCTGTTCGAGATGAGCTCCGATGCCGGCCGGCCCTGGCCTGTGCCCGACTTATTCATGGTCTGATCCTCGACGTTCAAGAGGTTGTTCAGGTGCAGAACCGTGGACGGTCGTCATGAATCGTGGCGGAGCGTCGCGGTGCCGAACTGCTTTGCGTACTCGGCGTTCAGTCGCTGCCAGCCATCGAATTGCATGACCTGCGCACCGACGATGCGTCCGATGGGCTGACCAGCGAGGAAGCGCTGCAGTACGTCGAAGCAAATGTGCCAGCCCGCGGCGCCCATCGAAATGAATCCGCGGTCAATGTTGTGCCAGAGCGTGAGCCTGGTGCCGCCGCCCGCCAGCGGGTCCAGTTGCCAGCGAATTTCCTGTTTCCCCCAGTTGAACTCGAGCAGCCTGGGCGCGTCGGCGCGCCTCACCGTTGTCTTGGATACAAGCGGCGTCGGTGCCCCCACTGTCGAGAGCGTTGCCGTGCCCACGGTGCCGAGGTTCCGGTCGGAGTCGTATGGAGCCCATTCGCGAAGCTGCTCGGGGTCCGTGAGAGCCGTCCACACCGTGGCGGGCGGCTGGGAGAGGTCGCGCACGAGAACGAGCGTCCAGGTGTCTCCATGCTTGCGGATTTCGGCACCCGCAGCGGCACCGGGCGTGTAGTGCTCACGATTTGTCATGTCTTTTCTTTCCTTTTGCATTGGTCGCCTTCTCCATTTTTCGCAGGTGCTGCTCCAGGGCATCGACATGCTTCGACCAGAAGCGGCGGAAGGGAACGAGCCATTCGTCGAGCTCCGTAAACGGCTCCGGTCGCAGTCGATAGAGGCGACGCTGCGCCTCGACTCGGGACTCGACGAACCCCGCCTCTCGCAGCACGCGCAGGTGTTTGGAGACGGACGGCTGCGACAGCCGAAGCTCGCGCTCGATCTCTCCCACGGAGCGCTCGGACGAGAGCAGCAGGCGCAGGATGGCCCGTCTGTTGGGCTCCGCTACGATGGTGAATGTCGATTCCATGGTGGATATATGGCCAGATGATTATATGTCTGTCAAGGCATATGCGGCCCCATTTCCCGTCCGCCCGATCGCGTCTACCTTCACGACATCACTCCAAACGCGAGCGCGATGCCATGACGAATCCTGGCCAGGCCTTTCTCGATCATTCCCGCCAGTTCCTGCTGCGCGATTTCCTGCCCAAGATCGCGGCGTGCGCGAACAAACTCTCCGACGACGATATCTGGTGGCGTCCCAATGACACGTCCAACAGCATTGGCAACCTGCTGCTGCACCTCTCGGGCAACGTCCGGCAGTGGATCGTGAGCGGCGTGGGCGGCGCGCCCGATGCGCGCGACCGCCCCCGCGAATTCGCCGAGCGCACCGAAATTCCCGGTGCGGAGCTGATGGCGGCGCTCACCGCGACCGTGCAGGAGGCGGAGCGGGTGCTGGCCACCATTTCTCCGGATGCGCTGCTCGAGGTCCGGCACATTCAGGGAAAGGACGTCACCATCCTCGAGGCCGTCTATCACGTCGTGGAGCACTTCTCCATGCACACGGGACAGATCACCTACATCACGAAAATACGGACGGGCCAGGATCTGGGATTTCATCGCGCGCTGTCGGTGCCAGGTCGCACGTAGGCGATCGCGATTGCTTCACGATCAAGGTTGACGACAATGGAGGACGTCGCCATGATGGCTCGAACGAAGTCCTTACCCCTCTTGCACCGACCCGGAAGGCAGACATTCGCGTACTCTCGCCCATAGCGCTCGGGATTCTGATCGCCGGCTGCGGCTCCAGCACCGGCCCGGCCCATCCCGCCTATACCCACCCTGCGGGCAACCTGGCAGCCGTCGATTCGCTTGCAGGCCGCCCGTACGGAGTAGCGGTTTCACAATCCGGAATTGTGCTCGCAACGCTCATCGGGACAGACAGCATCGCGCGTGGTTCGCTCGCTCAGCAGGCGTTGCCCGTGCGAATTGCGGTAGGGCTGACGCCGGCGCACGTCGCGCTCGGTGCGGATGGCAGCCGCGCATTTGTCACCCTGCAGAGCGACGACGGGTTGGCGGTCGTGGACCTCGGCTCCAACGCGCTCCTGACGACCATTCCACTCTCGAGCGGCGGTTTCAACGTTGCGGTCGCGCCGGATGGCAAACGCGTCTACGCGACGACCGCGACGGGAGATGTATACGTCGTAAACGTCACAACGAACGCGGCGATCACGACCGTGCATGTTGGTCCGGCAGCCAACGGACTGGCCTTCAGTCCGGACGGGACCATGCTCTACGTCAGTTCCCGCGACTCGGGTATGGTGGCGGCGATCAGTACGGTCTCGGACAGCGTAGTCCGCCGCTATGATGTGGGCGGAGCGCCGCAACGCCTCGCGGCCAGCAGCGATGGGAGACTCCTGTATGTGGCCAATGAGGCGAACGCCGTCCAGGTCGTGGATCTCGCCACCGGCGCCGTGCAGCCCATCGCATTCCCGTCGGCCGCGTACGGTCTGGCACTCACGCCCGATGACACGCAGCTCTACGTCACCTTTCCGCAGGAGGGTGTGGTCCGTGTTCTCGACCGGGTGTCGCACACTGTCCTGAAGGTGATCGACATTGGGGGCATTCCGCGCAATATTGCTTTCGATGCACTCGGACACACCGCCGTCGTGACGAACGAAGTCGCCGTGACGTTCATCCAGTAGCCGCACGCGCCGCGAGCATCTCGGGAGGCACGATGAGCTATCGCAAGTTCGTTGACGGAGCAGGGAAGAACTGGGAAGTTCGCGACCGGTCGCACACCGAATGGATTTTCGAGCCCGGCGAGGACAATCCGGGCGGGCCCCGGCGCATCACGCCGCCCGGATACGAATCCGATCCGTTCGAGCTCACGGACCAGGACCTGCGACGTCTCCTCGAGAAAAGCACGCTCACGCATCCAGCCGACGAGCCGCGCAAGTCGCCGTTCCGAGACTGAGGCGCCTCGCATGCACTGCGCGCGGAGAGCTCCACATCGGAACCCTCCGCGCGTTCCTGCATCTTGCGTGCTGCCGCCGCACTCAGGTGATGGGTACCACCGGCGCCAGACTCGCCATGACCTCACGATACGATTCGAACCAGGCATCCAGTGCGGAGAGGATACCGGCGATCGCGGCGATCTTGAGCGCCCACGCGCCCGCGTGAAACGCCATGGCGATCCACAGAAAGAGGAACAGAATGAAGAGCAGACCGAGCAGAATCTGGACAGCGGGGAGTCCGGTGCGCAGTGACGCCACGAACATGTAGAGCGTGAAGATGCCCCAGGCGACCGCGATCCACGCGATGTCGGCGTTCAGGTCCGGGGACTTCCCGGCAAAGAACCAAATGTAGATCGCTGTGGAGGACCAGAATGCACCATACCCCGCCAGCACCGTCGTGGCGAAGGTGTTTCCGGCGCGATACGCCGCAATCCCGGCCAGGAACATCCCCAGCCCTCCAGTGAATAGCGCGTATCCGACGGCAGGTTGGGGCTGCAACGCACCCCACAGAAATCCCGACAAGATGAACACCGATGCACCATAACAGAGCAGTCCGAACGGAAGCGGATTCGCTGCGGCTACGTTGACATTGTCTGTCATCTCGCCCTCGGCGTAGGAGATGCATTGATATTAATGCTTTTGGCGGCCAGCGGAACGTTCGTACTCGCAGCCTGAATCGTCGCCCTCTGTCCCGGTCCATTTGTTTCTGCGGACCGCTGCCGCGGCGTGCCTCTACGCGCGAAATGCGCGAATGACGACTTCGTCCCGCTTGCTCTCGATGATGGCTCCCAGTTCCTGCTGTTCCGCGCGTGGCACGTCGAAGGCGTCCAGTGACATCCGCAGGTCATCCATGAACGCCTCCCACTCCTCACCGGAAACGATGAGATGCCGGTGGGAGTCGCCCATGGAACGCCCTGAATACTGCTGTGGACCGCCGGTTACCGAGCAGAGATACTCCGTGACCAGGAACTTGAAGCCCGCGGCAGGCACCCGGTGATGTCCCTCCTGGACGCGCGGATTGGCATTGAGCCGGGGATCGGTGAGGATCCGATCGATGAAGTCAGACACGATCGCGGCGATGCCGTACACACCGCCAAGGCGATCGTACAGTGTGGCAGTCCCACGCGGCGCACTTCCGGAGCTCGGCATCCGTCATTCCTCCTGCCTTCTACGACGACACCGCTCACTGACCGGAACGGGAACCACACTGGCGCCGCCCTCTGCGCTGACTTGGGCGAAAGAAGCGCCTACTATTGAGGCCGGTACATAGCAGCGCAAGGCCAAGCGCGGGGGAAATGTGCCAGAGCGAGCCTGGCACCTCGCTACATTTCCCGGTCGTACCGTCCATGAGGTGATTGCATGTTCATCAGCCGTCCGGGCACGAATGCTGGCGCCGCCGTTCGCCATATCGTTCCCATTGCCCTGTTGTTCGTCGTCGTCGTGTCCTCCTCGCTGGCGGCACAGGACGACAAGCTCGCCGATCGCGCGACCCGGGCGGGCGAGGTCCTGGACGAGCTCGTGGCCGTGCCCGACTCGGCTCCCCCCAATGCGCTGCTCGCGCAGGCCGTGTGCGTGGCCGTCGTGCCCGGCGTCATTCAGGCGGGGTTCGGCGTGGGCGGCCGCGCCGGCTTCGGGCTGGTGAGCTGTCGCACCCCGACCGGCTGGAGCATGCCGAGTTACGTGGGCCTCAAGGGTGGCAGCTTCGGACTGCAGATCGGCGCGCAGTCCGCCGACATCGTGCTCATCTTCGTCAACCGGAACGCGCCCCGCACCATCGCGACGAACTCCCTCGACCTCGGCGTGGCGGCATCGGTGGCCGCCGGCCCCGTGGGGCGCGACGTATCGGCATCCACCGATTACAAGGCGCAGGCGGAGATCTACTCGTACTCCAAGACCAAGGGGTTGTTTGCGGGCGTGAAGATCACCGGCACGAAGTGGGAGATCGACTACCGCGCCAACAGGAAGGCCTTTGCGAACGCACCGGAGGCCGAGCAGGGCGGCACGCGCACGAGCGTCGGACACCTGCTCACGACCGACGGCACGGCGGCACCGGCCATCGTCAGGCCATTTCTCGAGAGCCTGGCGAAGCACATCGGATCAGGGCAGTCGAAGTAGCGATGTGATCAGGGCAGGAGCCGGGGCAGCTCCTGTCCGAGCGTGTACGCGCCCAGGATCGCCATGCTCACCGCAACGATGGTGCCCAGCGCCGTGAGCACCCATGGATGCCGGTACGCGCCGACGACCCGCGGCGTGTAGGCGGCCACCAGCATCACGCCGAGCGACACGGGTAGAATGAGTCCGTTGAGCGCGCCGACGAGAATGAGCACCTTCACCGGCCTGCCCACGAGCACGAATACCACGGTGGACACGGCGATGAACGCGACGATCACCGCGCGCCAGTGCCGTTCGATGGTGCCGTTCAGCGTGCGCAGGAAACTCACCGACGTGTACGCGGATCCCACGACGGAGGTGATCGCGGCCGACCACATGACGACGCCGAACAGCCGGTAGCCGATATTCCCCAACGAAAGCTGGAACACCGACGCCGGCGGATTCGCGGTGTCGAGCCGCAACCCCTGCGCCACCACCCCGAAGGCGGCGAGAAAGAGCAGCACGCGCATGAGCGACGCCACGCCAATCGCCGTCGTGGCCGACTGCATCACCTGTGGCAGCGCGGCGCGACCGGTCACTCCGGCGTCCAGCAGACGATGCGCGCCGGCGAACGTGATATACCCGCCCACCGTGCCGCCCACGATGGTGACCACGATGAACGCATCCACATGGGCCGGCCACACCGTACGCAGCGCGGCCTCGGCGAGTGGTGGACGCGACACCCACGCCACCAGCACCGTGAGCGCGATCATGACGAATCCCATGAGTTGCGCGAAGCGGTCCATCGCGCGCCCTGCCTCACGCACCAGGAAGATCGCGATGCCCAGGACGGCACTCACCAGGGCGCCCGTCACGGGCGACACGCCGAGCATGGCGTTCAGCCCGAGTCCCGCTCCCGCCACGTTGCCAATGTTGAACGCGAGTCCACCGGCGGCGACGAGCAGCGCCAGGACATACCCGAGTCCGGGCAGCACGTCGTTCGCAATGTCCTGCGCGCGGCGGCCCGACAGCGCGATGACGCGCCAGATGTTGAGCTGCGCACCGAGGTCGAACAGGATGGACACCAGAATGGCGAAACCGAAGCTGGCGCCCAGTTGCGCGGTGAATACGCTCGTCTGGGTAAGAAAGCCGGGGCCAATGGCGCTCGTGGCCATGAGAAAGGCCGCGCCGAGCAGGATGCTGCGCAGTCCTTCGCGCGTTCCGCGTTCCCCGGCCGTCGATACTGCGGCGTCCACTCCAGCCATTCCACCTCCAGGTCGAAGCTGCGGGCCGCGGCAGCGCGACTGCTGCAGCGCTACTGCGCGCCTGCCGTGTCGGGCTTCATCTTGTCGACCTTGATGCGCAGCGCGCGGGCGTCCGTGGCAAACTCGCTCAGTGATTCCGTGGGAACGAAGCGCGCCGGCATGGGCTTGAGCTGGCCCTCGTAATCCATTTTCGTCGTGAATTCCTGACTGCTCACCAGGCCGAAGAGGAGCACGATCGCGATAGCACCGCCGGTGACGGCGAGGGAGGTGAGCAGGCGCCGTTTGCGCGGCATGGACGACGCGATACCCAGGTGGCCGGCGATCAGCACCACGCCGAGGACGAGCGCGAGCGGCATGGTGAACAGCTCCGCGATGCTGCCGGAGGGGGCGACGAAGGACATCCACTGTTCGAGATTGCCCCAGATCACGAAGGCAACCGCAATGAGCCATGCGAACGCCAGATGCCTGGCAAACGCGAAGCGCTGCGACACGGCACGCGTGGCGAGTGCCCAGATGCCGGCCCACACGACGAGCAGCACCATGAAGCCGAGGGCCAGCGTGAGCGCCCTGGCAATCGGTGACCGATCGAAGACGCCGGTGAAATCCATGGCCGTGATGAAGAGGAACGAGAGCACGATCACGGCGGCGCGCGCACGTCCGGAGGCGAGCCACGCACAGTCGATCCACGCCAGGCGCCCCGATGCTGCTTCCGGCGGCGCCGCGGGACGGACGGCTTCGACGAGAGCGGGTGGAACCGGCTCGCGGGGATCGTGATAGCGCACAACGGTGCGGCCGATTCGGAAGCGTGTGCCGTGGCGCAGCGGGAGCTGGGTGACGCGTGCGTTGTCGCCGGTCGCATAGAGTCCGTTCACGCTGCCGACATCTTCCACCACAAGCTCGCCCGTCTCCGTGCGATCGATGCGAACGTGGGTGGGGCACACGTAGGGATCGTCGAGCACCACGCTGTTATCGAAGCCGCGTCCGATGGTGGCGGGCAGTTCCTCGACGTGCGTGCGCGAGGCGACGCGCGCATGGCCATCGAGCACTTCGAGAATCAGACGGTCGCTCATCGAGAGGGCGCCGCGCCGGTGACGGCGATTTGCGCGAGATAGCGTGTGGACAGACGTTCGGCGTTCTCGAAGCTCACACCCGAGAGCGTGAGCGTCGTGAAGAGTCCGCTGTTGCGTTGGCCGATGACTGCCGCCTTGAGCACGGCGTCATACAGTCCGGCGAATTTCACGTAGCGCCTGAGGCAGAGCACTGCCCGCACGAGCGTCGAGTCGTGGCGGACATTCCGCGTCTCGCACGCGAAGCGCGTGACGTCGTTCGGGTCGCCGTCCATGTCGTCGCTGCCAGCCTGGAAGCGCGCCTGGTAGAGCGCGTAGAAGCGCACGGGTCCGAGCTCAGAGCTGGTATAGAGCCGGTGATCGATCTCGACGGTGCCCGTGGACTGATCGGGTGAGAGAAACACGTAGTCGTCGGTCGAGCAGCGGTGTGAGATGAAGTCGTACGGCCGATCGGCGCTGTGGCGCGTCGCGTCTGCCCAGCATTTGAAGAAGGGCGCGGGCTGCGTCGGCAGGCGATAGCTCCCGAGCGTGACCGTGGGCGTGGAATCGGTGAACAGCCGGGCGAGGTACTCATCCTGATAGGCCAGGAGCTGGGATCCGATGACCGTGAGGAAGCTCTTTGGCGGCTCGTATCCCGGCGCGAGCGCGCGCTCGGCGAGCGCCACGGCGTTCGCGACCGGCACGAGAAAGCCAATGCCGTCGCCTTCCGTGGCGACGTTGATGCCGACGATGCGACCGTCCTGCGTGATGGCGGGACCACCGCTCATTCCCGGATTGATGTCGCCGCTGAAGTGAATCTTCGGATAGAGCGTGTACTTGAGGAGTCCGTTGTACGTCCCCTCGACGATGCTCAGCCCCAGATCGTTCGGGTGTCCCATGGAATACAGTCGGGTGCCCTGCGTCACGGTGACGGGCGCCAGGGTGAAGAACGCGGCGGGATGGGCGTCCGCCTTGAGGATGGCCAGGTCGCGCGCCACATCCACGGCCAGCAGGTGCAGCGGATGCGCTGTGGCCGTCGCGTCGATCCAGTCGGCGCGATAGCGCGCGGGATCGTTCGCGACCTTGGAGATCACGTGATAGTTGGTGACGACGTGGCCATCCGCTGAAATGAAGAAGCCGGTTCCCAGCTCCGCCTTGGCGGAGGAGCTGGTCTCGACGACGTGAATCTTGATGACGCGATCCGCGAAGCGCGAGAAGACCTGGGACGTGGTCGGGGAGGGAGCGCTCTGCGCGGCTGCGGGCAGACTCGTCGCGGTGAGCGCGAGGAGCACGCCGGCAGAACGGCGGAGGAACTGGCGCATGAATGAGCTGCGGGAGACGTGCGCGAACTGATGCGTGCGGAGGAACATCGAAGGGAGCGGGAGGGACGGTGCGGGCGTGCAGCGCCTCCAATGTGACGATTGTGCCGCGCCGCCGCCACCGCCACCGCCGCTGCGTCGCGGCGCAGGCGGACACCCGGCCGTCATGCCGGCGCAGGCGGACGCCCGGCCGTTACACCGGTGTGGGCGGACGCGCCGCAACCATGCCGGCCGCCGCGGCGGTGATCTCGTACGAACGCAGGCGCGCCGCGTGGTCGAAGATCTGCGCCGACACCATGAGTTCGTCGGCTCCGGTACGGGCCGCGAATTCCTCGAGCCCGCGCCGAACGCCGGCCTGGTCGCCCACGACCGAACAGCGCAGCCGCTCCTCCAGCCCCATGCGTTCGAGCGGCGTCAACCGCGTCTCGAATCCATCCACAGGCGGCGGCAGCGGGCCGGGGTTTCCCTGGCGCAGGTTCACGAACGCCTGTTGCAGCGACGACAGCAACCGGCGCGCTTCAGCCTCGCGCGGTGCCGCGAACACATTGAGGCCGAGCATCACGTAGGGGCGCGACTGAGTCTCTGAAGGACGGAAGCGCGTGCGGTAGAGGTCAATGGCATCCATCATGAGCGCGGGAGCGAAGTGCGACGCGAAGGCATAGGGCAGCCCCAGCTCCGCGGCGAGCGCGGCACCAAACAGACTCGAGCCGAGGATCCAAATGGGGACATCGAGTCCCGCGCCGGGTACTGCACGCACGGCTTGCCCGGGCTGTGCTGCCTGGAAGTACGACAGGAGCTCCATGACTTCCTGCGGGAAGTCGTCCGCATCGCCGGCGCGACGGCGCCGCAGCGCGCGCATCGTAAGCTGGTCCGTACCCGGCGCGCGTCCGAGCCCCAGGTCTATCCGGCCGGGGTACAGTGATGCCAATGTACCGAACTGTTCGGCAATCACGAGCGGGGCATGGTTGGGCAGCATGACGCCACCGGCACCGACGCGAATCGTGCTGGTCCCCCCGGCGACGTGGGCAATCACCACGGACGTCGCGGCGCTCGCGATGCCCGGCATGTTGTGATGTTCCGCCAGCCAGTAGCGCGTGTACCCCCAACGCTCGGCGTGGCGCGCCAGATCCAGGGAGTTGCGAAACGCAGTGGCGGCGTCGCCGCCCTGTACGATGGGCGCGAGATCGAGAACGGAGAGCGGGATCATGCGAGCGCGAGCCGGACGATGGATGCGATCATGGGCAATGTAAACGCGGAAACCGGCATGCGCGTGTTTCTGCGCGCGGAGTGGCGCTCCATCGTCATGCTCAACTATGACATGGACGCCGGGCTGCTCCAGCCGCTGGTGCCGCCGGGTACGTCGCTGGATCTGTGGCAGGGCCGTGCGCTCGTGAGCGTCGTGGGATTCCGCTTTCTCCGCACCCGGCTGGCCGGCGTCGCCGTACCGCTGCACTCGAGATTCGACGAACTGAATTTGCGTTTCTACGTGCGGCGGGATCTGGCGGACGGCGAGTTGCGCCACGGCGTGGTGTTCGTGCGCGAACTCGTCGCACGGCCGGCCATCGCGCTGATCGCGCGGTGGCGGTACAACGAGCCGTATCGGGTGGTGCGCATGCGGAGCGTCGCGCCGGCCGGGTGCAGCGAGGCGCCGGGGCGGCTCATCTACGAGGCGCGTGTTGGTGGCGGCTGGCATGGTGTGGCGGCCACCGCTGTTGGTGCGGCAGCGGTGCCCGCGGCCGATTCGGAGTCGGCATTCATTGCGAATCATTACTGGGGATACACACGGCAGCGCGATGGTGGAACCGTGGAATACGCGGTGCACCATCCGGCCTGGCGGACGTGGACCGCCGCGGAGCCACGCCTGGGCGGCGGGCTGCGCGAACTGTATGGGGACCCATTCAATCGGGCGCTCGCGGCAGAACCCGCGTCGGCGTTCATCGCGGACGGATCGGCGGTGACGGTCTCGCGCCCGCGGCGGATCGCGGAACGCGGGACAGATGGCACCAGCCCCGCGGCGATGGCGCGGCCACGCGCCTCCGCGCACCCGTGATCCCGCGCGAGCTGCTGCCGCTCCTGCTGCGGCGGACGCTGGTGCTCTGGATCCTCCTGCGCCTGCTGCTCGGGCTCGTGGGCGCGACGGTCGGAGACTGGCTGCTTCCGTCGGTGGGTCTGAGCCTGCGCGTGGCGGTACTGCTCGCGATCGTCATCATCCTGGACATGCGGCGGCGTGGCGAGCGGATCCTCTGGGGCAATCTCGGTGCGGGGCAGCCCGCGATCGTCGCGGCGGCGGTTGTCATCGGGCTGATCGCCGAGATGACCCTGGGGCTGGTGCTGCGTCTCTCCCAGCACGTCATGCAGGGCGGCGCGGGATGACCCCACGCGTCGGTCAGGAGGTCCTGCGTGCCGACAGTATGACGGCGCGCTTCGGCGCTCGCTCGGTTCTCACGTCTGCAACGCTGCGCGCTGCCGCCGGGCGAGTGACGGTCCTGTTCGGACGGAACGGAGCGGGGAAGTCCACGCTGCTGAGCGTCGCGGCCGGATTGCGGGCCGCGGACAGTGGCGTCGTGACCTTTCAGGGCACCGTACACTTGCGGCCGTGGCTGCCGACGCTCGCGCGCGAAGGGCTCTTCCTGCTGCCGGACCGTGATCTGCTCTCACCGTCGATGACGCTGCGCGATCACTTTACGCTGTTTGCCCATCGATACAGGCGGCCGTTCGTCCAGGAGGCCGCGGCGCTTGTGGGCGTGCGTGATCAGCTCGATCAGAGCGCAGCGCGCTGTTCTGGCGGCGAACGGCGCCGCGCCGAAGTGGCACTGGCCTGGCTGCGGGGGCCGACGTGCGTGCTGGCGGATGAGCCGTATCGCGATGTAGCGCCCGCCGTTGGCGAGGTGCTCTCTCGCGTATTCCGGCGCATGGCGGAGGATGGTTGCGCGGTCGTCGTGACGGGTCACGAAACGGAGACGCTGCTCGATCTCGCCGACAACATCGTGTGGTGCACGGCGGGCACGACGTACGAACTGGGCACGCCGGCCCAGGCCCGCGCCCACGAGCGGTTCCAGGCGGAATACCTCGGGCCGCGTGGGACAGGGATCAATGGGGTGAGGGATCAATGAGGTCAGAGTCGATTGAAGTGCTGACGGAAATCGCTCCACGCCCTACTGCCTCGCCCTTGGGAATGGGCAATCGGGAATGGGGAATCGACCGCCCCACGCCGCCCCGCCCTTGGGAATCGGCAATCGGGAATGGGGAATCGGGGAGGAAGTCCTCCCCACACCGCTCCCC
>Ga0070681_10000577_pt1 | contig 30272 bp, 24 predicted proteins | sample KBSC83BmetaG_FD_65650 | JGI IMG/M metagenome (GOLD analysis project Ga0070681, IMG submission 65650) | Corn rhizosphere microbial communities from Kellogg Biological Station, Michigan, USA - KBS C8-3B metaG | ecosystem: Host-associated > Plants > Roots > Rhizosphere | place: USA: Michigan...
TCCGCCGCAGGCGGTACGAAAGACTGCGTATACGTGTATGTTGAGCCGGCAGCCATTGTACCAGTACTCGTAAGTGGCAAATCAAGGTTTTTACCGTGTGAGTTGCGTACCGCCAAAGCTAACTGTCCAACATTCAACGCCTGGGCGCTGTTATTTTTAACCGCAAACGAAACATTCACTGCCTTGCCGACACGCATATCAGCCGCACCTATTGCCGGTGAAGCAGTGACGGTAGGCATGTTTTGTAGGGTAGGGGCCGTTGTGCGCGCATTATCAATGCTCGAGCTAGCCGGATAGCCGTCATTCCACACACCGCCAGAAAAGCTCGTCATCCCAAAGTGGTAAGTACCCTCACCGCTGAACGTTTGCGTATCGCTATAAGTAGCCGTACCGTGAGCGGGAATCCATATCGATTTCAGTGAGTAGTCCCGGTTATTCCCATTGGGGTCTCGAGCCGTTACGGCAACACTTACAGTTGTGTCACTATTGGTCGTGTTGACCATGTCAAAAGAAGCGGTAGTTGGGGCGCCCGCGAATACTCCTTGTGGCGACGTACTGATGCGCAGCGGCGAAGTTACTTCCACAGCTGGCTGCGTCGAGCCAAACCAGTTTTCAAACGCAGTTACGAAGTTGTAGCTACCCGAATAATACTTTTGGGCGCTGCCCGGGTATGCGTGAGGGGTATAGCAGTAGAGAGACGCGGTTGCACCATCGTTAATAACGAAGCTAGCATAGCCAGTGCCATAGTCATCGTAAAAAGTGACGTTTCGGCCCGGATAAAGCCCCGTACTGTAGTACTTGGTCGCTCCAGGGCAAGCATAGTGAAACTGACTATTCCACCAGGAGCCATTACCCCAAGATCGTTCGTAGTTCATCCGGAACTGCCAAGTCGCGTCATCGACCTGATGCAGAAAACCGCTATTATTTGCGCAGCCAGTCGAGTCTGCACAACCGTAACCCATCGCGAAGTTCAGCTGCGAAGAGGTTGGGTTGGTGGCGGTAATCAAGCTTTGCTCTTTCTGGAGTGTGGCCATAATGGCCTGAGGATTTAGACCATACACCTGCGCAGCGTAGTAGATGATCGTTGAAGCATAGACTGTCTGGCCACAAGGAGCCCCTGCTGCCACATACGCGTTATTCGAGGCGGTGCCGGTCGAAGCGCAGTCAAACACTAGCTGATACCGCGCCAAGTAGCCGCCACGATTTGCCAGAAACGTCTGAATCTGCGATTGATTCATACTGTTAGCATTCAAGAAAATGCTATCTGCGATTAAATTATTTGAGACGTACTGCGCTGAGGTGGCATGCGGCCAGACTAAAATTACGCTCGCCACCAATACTGCAATCCCGGTGACTGGAGATACCAATCGCAACAGACGCTGGAGACCATTCATATCCTAAGAGCCTAACCCTATCTGCAACTGCACTTCATTAGTTTCCTGACCTTGATCATTCAGCGTGTACACATCGAGCCGACCAGTGCTGGCGTGCGCTTTGAACTGCAACTTGCCCGAAAATGTACCATTCACCACACCGAGCCCGCCTTGTGCAATAACCCCGACATTGTCGTCAATCAGTCGGTACTGCACCTGACTAGCACCCGTGGCAGTGCCCCGAACAACATCACCTGAAGTAAGCGTGCCGTTCTTAGCGGGAGAAACTACTGTCACCTCGCCGCTGGCTGAGCTAGTACCAGTCTCTCCTTGTGTGGCTGACGCGTCGCCTTTGTTGTCCGTAGCGCTTCCTTGGGTTACGCCAGTATTGGTACTACTTTCATGTCCACCGCCTTTAGTGAAATTGCTCTGAGCCGATGCCTGCTTGCTGGTGGTTTTTGCTACCGGCTTCTCGCTGTGCCGATGCCATAAGTAAGCCCCAGTGGCCAAGACCACACAGACTAGAATGATGCTAATAATTTGACGTTTAGAAATTCGGGACATACGTTATTTATTTTAATGCTTGTGTTTCCATTATAGAAATAATGGCACCCAGGGTCAAACCGTCCTGATATCCGAGCACGAGCCAGCATGATATACACTATAGGCGTGAACATACGGCAACTCTACCTAGACAACATCCGCAACAATCTTATCCTGCCATCTCGCGCCACCATTCTGATCGCTACGGACAAAACACTTGTCGCTGACATTAAAGAACTATTTCCCAAAGCTTCAGTAAGCGTCGGCTCGCCAGCTGAACAGCGCGCCAATTTCGATTGCGTAATTGACCTCAATGCAACCAGCGCGCCAGATATCGATCATTTAACCACCGCCCTAAAAACCACAGGGTTGCTCGTGTTGGGCGGCCAGAACATTCGCCAATCAGCAACTTTTAGCTTATCGCGCCGCACTGACAAATATCTCTTTAGGCGGTTTAGGTTGCAGCCTCTTTTTCGAGAGCCAATTGGCAAGCCGAGTAATACGCTAGGCCGGTACCTGCCGGTTTCAAAGTGGTACTCGCCGTACGCGTTATTTATATACGAGCGTACCACCGAAGGCCGTCTGCGCAACTACCAGTCTCACACCACCCTGTTCGCCCGTATACGGCGAGTACGCGAGCGCGCGATATATACATTGCGTAATCACAAGATTAACGACTATTTGCATGATGTGCGCATTTTCTTGGAGTCCATTACGCCATTTGGTTACCGGCTATTCTACCGCGATAAGGTACCGCATCATTTATTTCCAGCTTCTACTAACAGAATACGTCTGGCCATCGTCACAGGCCAGCTCGCCGCAGGTGGCGTGGAACGAGTACTACTTCAGATCATTGACACCCTCCCTAAAGATGAGTTCGATATCTGTATTTTTTCAACGGATTTCAATAGCAACGCTTGGAAGAGAAACTTTGAACGTCGTGCCAAAGTTGTTGATATTCCATGGGTACTAAGTCGCAGCAAACTGCAACGCTACATAAAGCCCTTCCTTATTGACAGTATAGTCGGCAACTCTTTTGACGTAGTATTCATGACCAATTCCACCGCAGGGTACAAATCGTTGCCAGCCATCCATAAAAAATACACCAAGCTCGACCGCAAACTGGAGGTCTTCGATCTACTACACACCCATGGCACGCCTCTCGAGAAAGACGCGTTCTTACGGATTTCCCAACCATTCGACAAATATATTACAAAGAGGATTGTTATTACCCAATACCTCAAAGACTACTTCTGCCGGCACTACCCAGTGGATCCCAACAAAGTCATCATCATCCACAACGGCATCAGCCGGACTTCTGAAGTCGATGCAGCCAATTTATCACTGGGGCAGCAGTTCTTAAAATTGCAACCTGGCGAACGAGCTATCACTTACCTAGGCCGGCTTCAAGCTGACAAGTCACCCGAAAGGCTCGTGCACCTAGCAGCTACATTGCGTGATGAGCTCACTGCCTCATCTAGTTTTATAGCAGTCGTAGGTGAAGGGAACCTACGCCCGTCGTTAGAGAATGAAGCGCGGCGGCTCGGCATATTAGATAAACAAATCCGCTTTCTAGGGTACAGCGATCATGCCTTATCAATTGCTGCAGCATCTTGGTGCACAATCTTAACTTCCAATTTAGAGGGCTTGCCCATGAGCGCACTAGAATCAATGTCCGTTGGCACGCCGGTGATTGCTCCGGCCGTAGGCGGGCTGCCAGAAATCATAGATAACGAGATCAATGGCTTGCTCGCGACATTTACCGATAATATGGATGATGACGCCAAGGTAGCAAGTCTTGCAACACAACTGAAGTTCGCTCTCTCCTTAACAGAAGAGGAACACGGCCTTATAGCTAGTGCCGCCAAACAAAAGGTACGAACGCAGTTTGTTGACACCGAGCAACAATATGCTATTCTCTTCAAAGCCGCAACCCGTCAGGGTTGAGCAAAGCTTGTGGCAATGTTACGCTATAACTGTCAATGAATAACAAACAGCCCCTCGTGTCTATAGTGATGCCGGTGTACAATGCTGAAAAGTATCTCACCGAGGCCATAATTAGTACGCTGAATCAAACTTACGAGAATATTGAACTCATCGCCGTCAATGACGGTTCAAAAGATGACAGCGAAGCAATACTGAAACACTTCGCCAAACAAGATAAGCGACTGCGGATCATCAGCCAGGAGAATACGGGCATTGTCGGAGCGCTCAATAATGGAATTGCTACCGCACGCGGCGAATTGATCGCACGCCTCGACGCCGATGACGTCAATTTTCTGACGCGTATTGAAAAACAGGTTGGAGCCTTCAACCAGAACCCGCACGCAGTACTGGTCGCAACCGGATTCGAAGTTATTGATGAAGATAGCGAATATATGTACCGTGAGATACTGCCAACCAGAGATGAAGACATTAAGCGCATGATGTTTCTCTACAACCCTATCGCACACGGTTCAGTCATGTTCAAGAAAGACGCATTCGTGCAGGCTGGCGGCTATAGCAATAGCTGTGGCCCGACTGAAGATTACGAACTGTGGACGCGGCTATCTCAAATGGGCGAATTCTTAGGACTTGAAGCGATACTATACCGCTGGAGACAAAACCGTAATGGTATTACATTTACTAACAATCCAGCTATGCAGGCCCATACTAAACGTAACTTAGCTCACTATTGGCAGCAGAACGACGTAAAGTTCATGACGCGCACGCAAATTGTTCAAATTGGAAAGTATTATCTTCAGCATGGTAAAAAGTACGGCTCAGACACGAAAAATATCGTCTACGCGAACATCGCGCAACTAAGCATAAAATTAATTAAAAATGGCCGACCGTTTGACGGGCTGCGGCAACTCCTGGCCTTGGCGTCAACGGGCAGGACGGGCCTAAAGCTCGCCTTCTACCGTGTAACTACCATCTTTAAAGTACAGCTACTGAATGTCTTAGGTTTGAAAAAAGCCGGACTCAACTAAGCGTCCAGCTTGTCGCGCTTACTCTAGCGAGAAACTCAATCCGTTGTCCATACGTGATCAAGGTTTACAAGGCCACTCCAATCTAATTTGCCATTGTGAGCAACCGTAAAACGAGGGCCATCGAGCAACGTTTCAACAACTTCACCTTCCTTCCGAAATGCTTCAACTAAAAGGTAGTACTTTCCCTTGGTTATATCCAGTTTGATCTCAACCTCTACTTCATGACGGTCGCGCAGGTTCTTAAGGGGGCCGAAGCGACTATTGATGCCGGTAACATGTTCGCCACTCTCCTTAAAAATATTGATGCCAATGCTTTCCAACTTGCCAAGTTCTGCTGGCCATTCCACGCGAGCTACCATAGTATCACCCAATACAAAGCTTTCCCGATGCTCACGACGAGCATTTAGGGTCTGTACTACGAGTCGACTGCCCGTACGGCGCTTGTTCTTCTTGCTCGTTTCCTTGTCAATCTGTAGCTGATTTAACTCACTGTAAGCGTTAGCAACGGCCCGAGGGTCACCCATTTGAGTGATCTTACCCCCATCGATAAGGATAGCTTTGTTACAAAACTTCTTAACCGTCTCCATGTCGTGTGTCACGAGAATTACCGTCTGACGAGTTGCCTTATAGTACTCAAATACATCCAAGCACTTGCGCTGGAAAGCCTCATCGCCCACTGCAAGCACTTCGTCGAAGATCAGTATTTCATTATGCGCCTTAATAGCAATCGAGAACGCTAGGCGCACCTGCATACCAGAAGAGTAGTTCTTGAGCTTCTGGTCCATGAATGGCCCCAGTTCTGCGAAGTCAACAATTTCGTCGTACATTGTTTCCATCTCAGCTCGTGAAAAGCCAAGTAACGCACCGTTCAGGAATACGTTGTCTCGACCCGAGAGCTCAGGGTTAAAGCCTACACCCAGTTCAATAAAGGGAGTTAATCCTCCGTGCAAATCGACCTGACCAATCGTAGGCGCATATACGCCGGCTAGGATCTTAAGGAGCGTGCTTTTACCACTGCCGTTACGACCGACGATACCTAAGAAGTCACCTTTATTAACTTCAAAACTAACGCCATCAAGTACTTTTTGAATTGTCTTGCCATTTTTACTGACAATATTTACAAAAGCCTGTTTTACCGAAGTACTCTTGTGCTGCGGGAGTACAAATTCTTTGTGAATATCATGGGCCGCCAGGGCAATCTGTTTGGTTTCAATGTTTTGCATACGTTTAAATATTCTCCGCGAAGAGCTTGGATTGTTTTTTAAAGTATAGCTTAGCTGTTATTGCCATCACTACAACTACCACGAAAGGGTATAGGGTGTACGGAACTCCAAGCTTTGACCAAATAGTGACACTGTCGTGAGTGACACCAAGGTAACGCGCATCCTGCACCATCTGTACGAGAGGATTCAGGAAGAACCACTTTTGATATTGAGCAGGCACCAGTTGGAGTGGGAATAGGATTGCACTTGCATAAAAACCGGCCTGCAAGACAATTTCCCAGATGTAGGTAATGTCACGGTATTTGACATAGGCAGCCGATAAGATGAAGGCAACCGCCAGCGAAAAGGCAAATACCTCTAGAATAATGAACGGGATCATCAGCCACCCCACTTCAGGTCGCAAGCCATTGAAGAGAGCGATTATAATTACGACTATCAAACTGAGCGATAGATTAATAAGGGCAGACATGGAACTAGCAATCACCACTAGATAGCGTGGAATACTCACCTTACGTAACAAATCGCCGTGAGCCACCACCGACGAAGCGCCGACCATAGTCGCTTCCGTAAAAAAGTTCCAAAGGACAATGCCCAATAACAGGTAGACGGGATAGTGCGGGATGCTATTTCCTACTTTAAATACGTAGGTAAAGACTACGTAGAGGATAGCAAATAAGAAAAGGGGTTTTAACACCGACCACAGATACCCGAGAATAGAACCTTGATAGCGAACTTTGAAGTCGGTCGCCACCATTTCCCGTAAGATGGCTCGATTTTTTTTCGTTATATATTGCATTGCTTTTGCCTATTATATAACAGACTTTCGGTCGGACCGACTTTTTGTGAGTGAGTGCGCTACACTAGTAGCAAATGTTCCGCTCGCAATCCAACCGTATCTTACTGATCCGCAATGCACATGTGTACGACTTTGGCGGCGGCGAACGTTTCCCTGTGCACCTCGCCAAAGAACTCGAAGGCTCCGGCTACAAAACGCTAGTGGTCTCACGTTCACCTAAGCTGCTCAACTACGCCCAGTTAGAGGACATTAAGCACCTACGCGGCTGGTGGTGGTCACGCCAGACTTGGTCCGGCAAAAGTGCCCTACTTTTCCCTATCTACCTCGCTTGGCAGCTAGCCCTTTTCGCCTGGTACCTACAACTGATTCTACGTTTCCAACCGAACACCGTACACCCGCAAAGCAAAGATGACTTTATCGCTGCTACTTTTGCCGCTCGATTACTCGGTAAACGCGTTGTTTGGACCGATCACGCCGACCTGAAGTACGTTTTTGCCAACCATGCCATCTGGCACAAGAACCCGGTCGGTAAGTTCGTGTACCTGGCAAGCCGTTTCGCCCACGCTATTACCCTCGTCAGCCATAGCGAACAACAACTCATCGAGGAAGCGCTGGGTCGAAGCTTAGGAACTAAATACGTCGTCATCCATAACGGCGTTCTGGACGCCACCGTCAAATCTGTTGCCCGTCCAAAGGCCTCCGCAACTATTTTCTGCGCTACTTCTAGGCTTGTGACCGCCAAGGGCATCGGTGAGCTGATTACAGCCTTTCGGCAGCTACATAATGAATACCCTGACGCTCTGTTATGGCTCGTCGGTGACGGTCCGGAGCGCCGGAAGTTCGAAGCACAGGCAGCAGGGGATTCATCAATCATTTTCCACGGTCACTCTGATGAACCGCTTCGTTACGTTGCGGCTTGCGATATTTTTGTGCATCCCAGCTATCACGAGGGGTTCAGTATCTCACTGGTGGAAGCGGCCATGCTCGGCAAACCCATGATCGCCTGCAATGTGGGTGGCAATCCGGAAATCGTTCAAAGTGGAGTAAATGGCCTGCTCGTTCCTGACCGTAATAGCGGTACACTACACGACGCCATGACCGAGCTGCTGCGCGACACAGCCAGCCGCGAAACCTATGGCCAAGCCGCCCGCCAGGAATTTTTGCGCGATTTTGAATTCTCACATATCGTAAAGGAACGATTTCTACCTATCTATGAAACACGCTAAATCACCCACCATTCTCTTCGATGCTAATCCCCTGATGGTTGCCCGCACCGGTGTCGGCTACTATATTGCCCAAATGGTGGAGCAGTTAGCCCACAATCATCCTGAAACAAAATTTGTGGGCTACTACTACAACTTCCTAGGCCGTAAGCGACTGCCGAACCACCCACAATCCGCTAATATCCACTACCGCCCTATTTATCATTTTCCGGGACCACTCATCAATACGCTACGCCGTTTTAATATCGAAGTACCTATCGAACTGCTCACCTTCATGCGCAGCGATTTTATTTGGTACCCCAACTATCTCACTCAACCCAGCCTGTTTCACACCCCTTGCGCCGCAACCATTCACGACCTGACGTTTGTCGACCTACCCGACTACGTAGCTCGCAAGAACTTAGCCGACCTGACGCGTTTCGTGCCTAAGCAACTCAAGCGCCAGGCTTTTATTACTACCGTCTCCGACTTTACCAGGCAGCGTCTACATGAAGAATTTCAAGTGCCGCTCGACAATATTCTTGTCACCCCAATTGCCCCACCTCCCGTTCCACCTAAGGGCGCTAACGAACGCGAACTACTTGAGGTGTTAGGAATCGCCGGCAAATACATCCTCACACTTGGCACTGTGGAGCCGCGCAAGAATCTACCGAACATGTTCGATGCTTACCTACAGCTCCCCGAAGACTTGCAGCGTGAATATACTTTCGTAATCGCAGGTAGGATTGGCTGGAATTGTGATACAGAGGTCAGCCGTCTAGCCGAGCTAAGAGCTCAAGGCAAGAATGTCATCCACCTGGGTTACGTTACCGACGAACAACGTAATGCCCTGTACCGCCACGCCACGCTGTTTACCACCGCTAGCTTTTACGAGGGTTTCGGTATGCCTGCCCTAGAAGCTATGAGCTACGGCATACCCTGCGCCATGAGCGACATCCCTGTTTTCCGCGAAGTCGCCGCTGATTCTGCACTCTATTTTGACCAGAACCAGCCCGCCTCAATTACTCATGCATGGCAACGAGTCTTAACCGACACCCCCCAACAGGACCAACTTAGTGCGGCAGGCCGGCAGCGGGTCAGTAGTTACAACTGGCAGCAAATCGCTGAACATTTGTACGAGAGAATCCTTGAATCCGTCCGTTCGTAACAGTAGCCGGTAAGCCACGCTAAATGTTATGATATTACTTAAGCATGAGCGGCACGGACACACCAAAACTTCACACTGCCAATAGTGGTGCACATAAAAACCGCGACCTCCTAAAGCCTCTCACCTCTTTCCGTTTCTTAGCGGCACTTCTAGTATTTATCTGGCACACGCACTTATGGGCCAGCCGGATGGATCCGCTCGAACTCGGCTACGTAGGGGTTTCCTTTTTCTACGTTCTGTCCGGCTTCATTCTGACGTATGCTTATTTCAGTAAGCTCGAAACTGGCAAGCTGGCAGAAATAAAATCATTCTACTTTGCGCGTATTGCTAAGCTCTTTCCGGTACACATACTGATGTTTTTATTCGCCCTACCCTTAGTGCTACCAACGTTCGCATCTCTATATCCAGACCACACCGCATTTCATTTTCTAAAGCAATCAATTATTAACATAGGCCTGCTCCAAAGCTACTTCCCCAGCAACCAAGTCAATTTCGCCTTCAATGGCGTGTCCTGGAGCATATCCGACGAGCTCTTCTTCTACCTCCTACTCCCGCCGCTCATTTTCATACTAGCTAAGTACCGGCGGCGGCTGTCTATTACGGCCCTGCTTGCCTCAATGCTCGCCATGTGGGCCCTACTGCTGATTGCTTTGGCTCCGCGCCAGGCCGTAATAGACCAGTGGTCTTATTACATTTTTCCGCTCATGCGCTTACCAGATTTCCTTTTTGGCGTACTACTTGGGCTCATCTACCGCCAACAAGATACCATCTCCAGCCAGCCAAAGTGGACTGCGCGTACCGGCACCATTTTTGAAGTCGGTGCGCTCTGTCTGCTTATTGGGGCGGTATTGCTGTCTCCACACCTGCCTCAGTCACTCAGGTTTGGCGCTATGCTGATGCCTTTCTGGGGAGCTGTTATTTATGTTTTCTCCTGGCAACGTGGCTTTGTATCAAAAGCGCTATCGGTTAGACCCCTTGTTTTCTTGGGAGAAATCAGCTTCTCGTTCTACATGTGCCACCAGCTCATTATTCGTTATGTAGCGAACTACCCAACCGGCCACAAAGCGACCATAAGTCTCATCGCCGCCATCATCATGAGCTACTGCATGTACTTACTCTATGAGGAGCCCGCCCGTAAGTACGTGCGTAACACTCTGGAAGTTGCCTTCCGGGCGCGCCAATTCTCAATTGCGTCAGTCAAACTGAGGCTCGCGAGAGAGCAGCGCACACCACAAATGGTCGCCGCAGCAGCCGACCCAGAGTAAGAGATCCAGTCGCAGCCTAGTCCCGTGAGTCCACACCCGTAACGTGTGCCTCGCCCAGGCGGAATAGGCCTTCGTCGAGGCGGCGCTGGTCAAAGTAGTGCCCCATGAACCCAACGGAACGAGACAATACAAACAGGGCGTTAAAGAATTCAATGTCCACCAGCGCTCGCAGCTCGGCCGTCGTGTAACCTTCTTCCTCTGTCAGCAGGTCAAGCAAACCGGCGGCTATAGCACCATCAACATTTAAGATAAGATTGCCCTTCTTACGTAAGGTCTGTGCTTCGACACCCTGAGCGAAGTCAGTGAACCGCCGTCGCTTAAGACCGGTCGTCAGCTGTAGAATCTCACCGACTCGTGGATCGGGAGTGTCGGAGCGATACTTACGGTGACCAATGCCAGAAATGTAGCGCCTAGAACTAGCATATTCTTCGACGAGACGCGCCGGTTCGTAGCCACCTTCGACGCCCTGCAACCAGATGGAGGCCGCCTCGTTAATAGCCCCGCCGAAACGCGGCCCAACCGTCAGCAGGCCGGCCGCCAGCGACGACACCAGGTCACGCCCTGCCCGAGCCGTGACGATGGTATTCATCGCCCCCGAGACATACGGCCCGTGGTCAACCAACAATCGCAACACGAAGTCTACGAAAGCTTCGGTCTGCTCGCTCTTCAGCGGCCTACCTAGCAGCATAGAGGCCGCCATAAAAGCGAAAGAATGCCCTTGGGCAAACGATAGCAAGTCACTGCCCAGTACCCGCACTTCACCGTCCACGTCATAGGAGAGGGAACTAGTAATCAGGCTTGGCAGGCGGTGAGACAGCGTGGCCATACCTTCCAGCTGACGCGGCGAAGTCTTAGGCATATGCAGCGCTTCGAGCGCCTGACGAAGCTCGCCGAACGACTGCACGACGTGCACGCCACAATCAGCCAGAGCTTTGCGCTTAGCAGCAGCCGACTCCTGGTTGGAGCCAGCCATCGCCTTGGCGTGACCAAACTGTGGCGGCGTCTCGAACAAATCGGCCGCCACACCAGCCACGTACGCCACTATCGGCTTAGTAACCGCTCCGCTGCGCACCAGCTCGGCGAGTTCGTACTCGTCGGTACCACCGAGTTCACCGAAGTAGGCAATCGCGGCCGTATCTGCATCCTTGGCAGCCGCCAAGAACGCTTCACGCGGCGTCACCATCGGAAACCGCTCACCGCCGACGGCGAGTGCGAACGAGGTTCCAATGTCGGCCAGAGCGGCGGTGCGGATGATCTCGTTTACCATGCCACCAGACGAAGAAACAATTGCGACCTTGCCCACGTCAAAGACATGCGAAGCTTCCAACTGAGCCGCCTGGACGCCGCCAATAGCACCGAGCTTCAAATGCCCCGAAATAAGCAAGCCGACACTCGCGCCGCCGGCTACCCAAGCCCCGGCCGCTTCGGCTATTTGGGCAAGCTCAAGCGCGTGTCGTTCCGGTACTCGCTCTGCGAACACGCTGCCGCCGATAAGCCCCGGCAAATGCTCAAAAGCCTCCTTGGTCGATACCAGCACGCGGCGCCCGGAGGTAAAGTTCACGAATAAATTCAGCTCGGATGCCATGGCCTTTGGAATAGCTGCGCATGAGGCATACACCGGCAGCAGTACTTCTTTGCCACCAAAGAAAAAACGCTCATTCTTACGGCCGCTGGCGACAATGCAACGGATTGATGGCCGGGCGCGACCGTGTAAAAAGTCGAAGTCCAGGATGGATTGGATAACCCCCGGATGACTGCCAATACACACCACTTGGGGCTCAATGTCACGTAGCTTTGTTATATCAACCGTCATACCCGTACGCCTCCAATATGTTGCACCGCTTGACCAACCACTTCGGTCAGCGGCAATTCCGGCCCAGAGGCAGAGCCAGTGAGCCCCACTTCTTCAAGGTAGCGACGCATCATAGCTAGCCCCTCCTGCTCGTGTGGGCCGCCGCGCCGCACGTAGATGCCGACGCCTTGCTTGCGAAGGGTGGCCTCATATTTTTTAAGTGCCGCCAGTACACCAGTAAAAGTAGCCCTGATATCGGTAAAGTTAGCCACGCCACCGGCAATGATCAGCGCTTTCTTAGGCGCTGGCGACGCCACCAGCAGGCTCAGCACCTGGCTGGTGTACAGTTCGGTCTCCTCGGTACTCGGATTGCCGCTATACTCACCGTAGTTGGCTAGCTGTTCCCCACGACCTTCGTTACAGACTTCATCTGCCACAATCACACTTGCCCCGCCGCCGGACAGCAGCAGAAAGATACTGCCGGCCGGATTCATCACCTCCAATGTGAACGAAGCCTGGCTCTGGGCGCCAAGCTCGGCAACCGTCAGCTCCTCAGGAGTCAGCTGGCGGTTCGTTAAACGCCGGAAATCCGACTCAGCCCAACCATCCACAAAAAATTCCGCTTCATCATCGACTTCCACGGCCGCATCGAGCAGCTCTATGCCCTGCGAAGTGGCGAGCAGAGGGTTGATCTCCAGAAAACAGAAGTGGTGCTGCGCAAAAGTCACTACCAGAGCGTCTAAGGCTCCTTTTGGTAAATCAATGTCCGCAAGTTTCATACCTGGCGTATACGGCAGCGTACTCAGCGCGTCAGCGTGACCCTCGATGTCCACACCACCGTGTTTTGAAGTCGTCAGGCTGGTGCCGGCACGCGTAGATTGCAACAGCAAGTAGCGCTCGTCTGCTGCATCATGCTCACGGTAGGGCTCAATCAGGAAATAGCGGTAGCCGTGGGCGGCCAGTGCCTTAATATCTGCGCGAAGCTGCGTTGCAGTACGGTTTAGCCTTACCAGCCCTTTCTTGAAGCGCCCTTTTACCGCTTGGTCAACTTTGACCACGTACACACCGTCACCCTTCGGAAGCACGTCCTGCCAGTCAGGCAGGGAAGTATCAACTTCAACCCCCTTGTACGGCTGGCTCAGCGCCGCGTATAGGATGGTTTTAGCACGGAATTCAGAGAGCCTTTTTCGAGACATAAATACGTTGTTACCCTTGTTTAGCCCACTCTTTCTACCTATTATAAGGCATATGTCACGCAAGATTGTTATTGACGCCCGAGAGTCGGGCACCTCTACCGGCCGCTACATCGATAAGCTCATTGAGCACATGGACAAGCTGCACCCCGAGCATCAGATTATCATTCTGACTCATGCCGAGCGCACCGAGTTTTTTGCTAACATTTCGCCCAATTTCATCATCATCCAAACGCCGTTTAAAGAATTTACTTTTGACGAGCAGGTGGGGTTCTTACGCCAGCTACGCGGTCTGAATGCCGATCTCGTCCACTTCGGTATGGTCCAACAACCGGTGATGTACCACGGCAGCACCATCACTACCATGCATGATCTCACCACCGCCCGCTTTACCAATCCCGATAAGAATCCGCTGACATTCAAGGTAAAGCAGCTGGTTTACAAATGGGTCAATAAGACTGCCGCCCGCAAATCAGCCGCCATTATTACGCCGACCCAGTACGTCAAGGACGATGTCGCGGACTTTACGGGCGTCAACCCCGAAAAGATTACCGTCACCTATGAAGCCGCCGATTATATTACCGACACTCCCGCGCCGGTCGAAGGACTCGCCGGCAAGCAGTTTATTATGTACCTCGGCCGCCCGACACCTCATAAAAACCTCGGCCGCTTAATTGCAGCCTTCGTGGAGCTACACAAAACTCACCCCAGCCTCCACTTAGTCCTGGCCGGCAAAAAAGATGCCAATTATCGGCGCCACGAAGCGCGGGTTTCCGCCGAGCACATCCCGAACGTCATCTTTACCGACTTCATTTCCGACGCCCAACTCCGTTGGCTCTACGAACACTGCAGCGCTTACATCTTCCCTAGTTTAAGTGAGGGCTTCGGCTTGCCGGGCCTGGAAGCCATGGTGCACGGCGCACCGGTCGTCAGCAGCAATGCCACCTGCTTGCCTGAAGTGTATGGCGACGCCGCCCACTACTTTGATCCGCTGGACGTCAGCGACATGGCCGCTAAAATTACCAGTGTGATTGACGACCCGGCGCTGCGCGGACAGCTGGTCGAAAAGGGCAAACAGCAAGCCCGGAAGTACTCTTGGGACCAAATGGCCGAGCAAACGCTCGATTTGTACGAATCAGTACTTAATAACGCTAAGCTTTAGCGACGATTAACTTGCGCAGCTCATCGCAAACCGCGGCGGCATCGTGGCGGATCAGCGTCCGGCGGATTTGATCACCCGGCACCTGGCGTGCAACGATATCTTGTGCCACGAGGCGGGCGCCGATTGCCCTTATAGGCACTTCCTTAAAACGGGCTGCGTCCGTGCGCACCGGAAATTCACCTTCCGCCGCATATTTTTTGAGCAGCTCAACGGCAATGGATTGATTGTTATACAACACGGTGTCGACGGTAGCATCGCCGATGTAGCGCGCAAACTGCTGCGCGTAATCGACCACGTGCCAATCGTCGGTTTGTCGCGGCTTATTGACCAGGTTAGCCACGCTCACTACCACTGCCGGTGTCGCCTGCAACGCTTCGGCCATGCCGTCGACGGCTAAAATCGGCAGCAGCGAGCTGTGCAGGCTGCCCGGCGCAAGCACCACCATATCAGCCGCGGCAATCGCTTGGATGGCTGCTGGATTAAGCTGTGCTGCTGGCTCGAGCCGGACCCGGGCCGCGCCGCTGAGCTTGAGCGGACCGTCAATGACGTGTTCGCCACGGTAGACGCGGTCGCCATCCTGAACCACCAACGTATGTTTATCGGTGGTGACCGGCACAACATGACCGGTGATATGCAGGATATCGCTGGCCACTTGGACAGCTTTCGTAAAGCTGCCGTGCCGTAGTTCCAGCCCGGACAAAATAATATTACCGAGCGACTGACCCTCAAAACGCCCCTCGGCAAAGCGGTAGCTAAACAAATCACGAACATCGGGATTATCACTCAGCGCCACCAGGCACTGGCGCACATCGCCAGGCGGCAAAACACCCAACTCATCACGCAGAATGCCGGTAGAGCCGCCGTCGTCACTCATGTTCACGATAGCCGTCAGCTGCGGCGTCAGCTGCTTTAAGCCTTGCAGCAAAGTGAAACTGCCCGTGCCACCACCCAACAGTACAATGCGTGGTGTTTTCAAAATGTTCAGGACGCTAATTTTAGTACGATGTGTCGCTCGCGGCCCTCGCCGACCGACTCACTTACCAGGCCCGCCTCGGCTGCTACGCGGTGCACGACGCGACGATCGGCGGCATTCATAGGCCGTACCTCGTACGGCTCACCACTGCCTTGGACTCGCTGCACCCACTCTTCGGCGGTTTTGGCTAAACGGTCGGCCCGCTGCTTCTTGTACTCGGCAACATCTACATTGACACGCGTCACTTCATAATTCTGATTCTTGAGCGCACTGCTGACCATAAACTGCAGTGACCGTACGGTTTCACCGCGCTGGCCGATTAAAAAGCCGTTCAAATGAGTGCTGGGGATATTCAGCTCAATAACTTCACCATCTTCAGAAGTGGCATGTACATCGGTATTCAGTCCAAAAAACGACAGCAGATCTTCGAGGTATTTTTTTGCGAACTGTATGGATGCTTCCATGCTACTTCCTCCGTTTATTGGCCTTTTTGCGGGCCGGCTTCTTGGCGGCCGCCTTGGGCTTCGGACTGGCCACCACCTCGGCCTCGGCAATGCGCCGGACGTCTTTACGGACGGTGCCACCCTCGGCAATCTTTTCCAGGTCAGCTTCGTCTTCGCGGAGGGCGATCGACTGCTGTACCAACGCCACGACGCCACCGGTCAGCCAGTAGAGGCTCAGGGCGGCCGGCAGGTTGACCGTGAACAAGAACACCATGAAAGGAATAATGTACTGCGTACTGCGACCGACGGCAGCGTTAACTTCCGACTGGTCGGCCTGCTTGCCGTCGCCTGCCGATTTCAAAATATCGCGTAGCTTGCGGGCGTTCTTGTCAACTGGCATCAGCTGACGGCTGGTCAGGAACTGCACCACGGCGCTACCAATTACCAATACCATGGCGGGGAGATAGAAGCCGGCTGGGCCGAGAGCACTACGAGTCAGATCAATGAAACCGAGGAAGGTGTTATCAAAATCTTTGATATGGTGCGACAAGTGGTGAATCCAACCAATGTGCTGCAAGCTGGGGTAGGCGAAGTCGACTATGTTCTTCGGATCGTCGATGACTTTGCGCAGACCGCTGTAGAGGCCGATCAAAATCACCAGCTGCACGATGAGGATCGGGATGGTAGCCAGAGGGTTTACACCCCGCTCTTTGTAGAGCTCCATCATCATAAGCGATTCTTTTTGGCGATCGCCCTTGGCCTCTTTCTTAATACGCTTCAGCTCGGGCTGCAGCGCGCGCATCAGCTTGGTCTGGCGCAGCTGGCGCTTGACCAGCGGCCACATGAGCAGCCGGATAAGGATGGTGAAGATGATTAGGCTAAGGCCAAAGTTGTGACCCGGCAAGATCGCGTAGACGAGCACGAGCAGATTAAAGATCGGTTGAACGATGAGGTGTGTAAACATATAACGGTAGACTTTAAAAGATTTATTCCTTAGATTCCACTATAGCATGCTGACCGGTGATACGTGATACGAGTTTGGCTTTTTTGACCAGTTTGGCAACCTCGGCGTCCAACTGTTCGCTCGGTTCGGTTGCCACGGTCGCATCATAGGCCGTGATCACGAGGTCGTGGGGCACTGCAAAGTCACGAGACAAAATACGAACACGCTCATACAGCCGCCGCCGGATACGGTTGCGTACCACCGCCGACTTACTGACCTTGCGGCTGACGACTACCGCTAGGCGATAGTCTTTGCCTCGCGTGTTGGGCGCAAAACGTAAGGATAGCGCTCCAGAGCGAACCGACTTACCACGGCCATACAGGCGCTGGATACCACCGCGACCATGGAAGCGATACTGTCGACCAATCACCCCAAACTACTCCTTCACGTACTATTTACAATAATAAGAATAGCCCTGCGGAAAAATTCCACAGGGCTATCATTTGACCACATACTAGTGAGTCAGGCGGGCGCGGCCTTTGTTGCGGCGGCGCTGCAGGACAGCCCGGCCAGCTCGCGTTGCCATGCGCTTGAAGAAACCGTGTTCTTTTGCGCGGTGGCGCTTCTTTGGTTGGTAGGTTCGTTTTGGCATTGCAAAATCTCTCTTGATTTGTTCGTTATACAGAAGTATACCATGCCGACCGATGTTTGGCCAGTTGGCGCCTCCCCTGTTTTACTACCGTAATATAGTACCAGGTTTTCCCCTTTTATCCAAGCTTTTTCCACAGTTTAACAGATGAGACTGAAACCTGTGGAAAACCTCACCCCTGCTCTGTCAAAACTTGCATAGGAAATAGTTGTAGAAAATATTGTGGAAAACTTTCCCAGGGGTACGGTATAGTTATACACAGTTTTGAAAGGGTAACAGAGGATTCATAAGGACGTGGAGCAAGACAAGCTGTGGCAGGCCGTACTCGGCGATATCGAAATTACACTTTCACGAGGTAATTACCTGACTTGGTTTAAAAACACCCAGCTTTTGAAGCGCGAGGGCGACCGCGTAACAATTGGCGTGCCGAATGTCTTTATTAAGCAACAGCTGGAGCGTAAATATAACGAACTAGTTACGCAAACTCTGGAGAAGAATGGTGTTGCCACGCCAGCTGTCGACTACAAGATCCAAAGCGTAGCCAAGCGGAACGAGGGCGACGAAGCCATCACCCTGCCCGCCACGTCCACTAACCCGTCATCCACGGCCACTCCCCGCCGGACGAACGAAACCGACAAGCCGAACCAGCCTACCCTTAAGGTCGCTAACAGCCTGGCTCACGGCTACCGCCAAGGCATCAACGAGCGCTACACCTTCGACAACTTCGTAGTCGGCTCCGGCAACGAGCTAGCCTACGCCGCTTGCCAGGCCATCGCCGCCAACCCGGGCACTAAATATAACCCGCTGTTTTTGTATGGCGGCGTCGGCATCGGCAAAACGCACCTCATCCAGGCCGTCGGTAACGCCGTACTGGCCACCAAAGTCGACGCCCGGGTGGTCTATGTCTCCACTGAGCAGTTTGTCCAAGAGTTTGTCGACGCGCTGCGCTACAAGAAAAACACCGACTTCGCCGATTTTTACCGTGGCGCCGACGTGCTAATCGTCGACGACGTCCAGTTCCTGGCTGGCAAAGAGAAGATCCAGGAAGAGTTCTTCCACACTTTTAACGCCCTCCACCAAGCCAACAAACAAATTATCATTAGTAGTGATAAACCGCCGCGCGAAATCCCTACCTTGGAAGAGCGTTTGCGTAGCCGTTTCGTCTGGGGCATGAGTATCGACATGCAAACGCCGGACTTTGAAACCCGCTGCGCCATTTTGCAGATCAAGTCAGAGCTGCACCACATTCAACTTCCAAACGATGTTGTTGATTACCTTGCGACTAACGTTTCTACAAACATTCGTGAGCTGGAAGGCGCCCTTAACCAATTGCTCGCCTTTTGCGAAATGCGGAACTTAGAACCCAACCTGGCCATCGTCAGCGGGCTGCTCGGGGCTGCTCAGACCAGGCCGAAGCACTTGAGCGCCAAACAAATCATCGAGCGCTGCGCCCGCCACTACCAGGTTAGCGTGGAGGATATCGTCGGGCCCAAGCGTGACAAAGACATCGTAGTTCCCCGCCAGATAGCGATGTATATGCTCCGGAGCGAACTGCACCTCAGTTTCCCAAAGATCGCCCGTGAACTTGGCCGCAAGGACCACACCACCGCCATCCACTCGGTCGAGAAGATCGAAAAGGAATCGCGTATCGATGCCGACGTCCGGAACGCCCTGGCGGAAATCAAGGAGCGTTTATATGCGTAAAAGCTGTGTACAACTTGTGGGTGAAGGGCGACTAACCCCGCCTCAAACGCCTGAGTTATCAACAATCTCGCCCAGCTTCCACAAGCTAGCGTGGATAAAACCGGCAGTTTCCCCCACGCCTTTGCACAACTTTCTTGTGCAATTCTCCTCAGCTAAAACCAGTCAAATAACAGAGGTATCCCCAGAGTTTTCCCCACTATCCACACCCCTAATAATAAGAGCCAAGCGGGTAAAGAAAGAAAAGCTACTAATAGGAAGGAGGGGATAAATCGAAATGAAACTGAAAGTCACCCAAGAAAATTTGAACAAAGCCCTAGGCCTGGTTGCCCGGGTCGCTAATAGCCGGGGTACCCTGCCTATCCTGAGCAATGTGCTCTTAAGGATAGACGGCAACCGGCTGAGCGTGTCGGCCACTAACCTTGATATCGCTATCTCATGCCAGCTGGGCGCCCAAGTGCAGCAAGAAGGGTCTTTAACCGTACCGGCTCGCCTCCTCCAGGATTTCGTCAATGGCCTGCCGAGCGGCGTGATCGAGCTTGAGCAGGACGATCAACGGCTCAAAGTCACCACCGACAGCTACAAGTCGGTTATTAATGGCGTCTCTGCCGAAGAGTTCCCGGTTATGCCGGCCATCGATGACGGCACCGAGTGGCAAGTCTCCGGGCCTTTGCTGAAGCGGGCGCTGCAGCAGGTGCTGATCGCTGCCTCGGGTGATGAAAGCCGTCCGGTACTGACGGGCGTTTATTTTCACACGGTGGACGGCGTTCTCTACATGGCGGCTACCGACAGCTACCGCCTGGCTGAAAAACGCTTGGCGCAAGTGAGCGAGCCGGTACAGCTGCTGATTCCGGCCACTGCCCTACACGATGTGTTGCGCATCATCAACGACTACGAAGGCGACATCCGGGTGGTGCACGACGACCAGCAGGTGCAGTTTAGGGCTGGCGATGTCGAGCTGGTCGCCCGACTGATCGAGGGTAACTACCCGGACTACCGCAAACTTATCCCCAGCACCTTCGCGACGACCGCTATTCTGGCCCGCTCGGAACTCCAGAACATCACCAAGGTATCGAGCCTGTTCGCCCGGGAGAGTGCTGGCAGTATTGTAGTTAGTGTCGATGAGCCGAGCGAGAGCATTTGGATCCATGCCGTGGCTTCCCAGCTCGGCGAAAATAACGCCACCCTTAAGGTCGATGCCAAGGGGTCGGGCTCGATTACGCTCAATTCCCGCTACATGCTCGATGCCCTGCAGGTAATGGACGGCAAAACGGTGCGTTTCGGTTTTAATGGCAAACTGGAAGCGGTCATGCTATCCGACGAGAAGTCAGACGATTACCTGCATATCATCATGCCGCTCAAGAGCTAAGACAAATGAGACAAACTTACGGTTTTAACTACGGCGGTTCCCTTACGTCTACAGAAACAGTCCCCTCGGACCGTTCTGGGCTGCTCTTTTCAGGAGAGCGCAAAGTATAATAAAGCTTTATGATTAGCGACCTTCGGCTGCAGCAATTCCGCTCATATTCTGATGCGTCGTTTGAGTTCGGGCCGGGCGTGAACATCATCGTCGGGCCGAACGGCAGCGGCAAAACGAACTTGCTGGAAGCAATTTTAGTGCTGGCCCGCGGTAGCTCGTACCGCGTGGCGGATGCCGATCTGCTGCAGTTTGACGCCGAGTGGTTCCGGCTCGATGCCCGGCTGGAGCCTGGCGACGCGGTACGGACCGTAAAGCTAGCAACCCTGCCTAAACAGGTGAAGACGTATGAACTGGACGGTAAAAGCTACCAGCGGCTGACGCTCAACCACGCCCTGCCGGTAGTGCTGTTTGAGCCGAATCACCTGCAATTGTTGCACGGCTCGCCCGATGGCCGGCGCGGCTACCTGGATGACTTGCTGGAACAGACGAGCCCTAGCTTTGGTGCGTACCGGCGCAATTATCGGCGCTTGCTGGCGCAGCGTAATGCGCTGCTGAAGCGGCCGCAGCGCCCTTCGAGCCAGGAGCTGTTTCCGTGGAACTTGCGTCTCAGCGAACTTGGCGCCACCATTGCTCGCGCCCGGGCGGCGCTGTGTGTAAGCTTAGCCGAAAAGCTAACCGGTATTTACGCGCAAATATCACAGATGGACACTCAGGTTACGCTCGAATATCAGCCGAAATTCCCGATCGAGTCCTATGAATCGCAGCTGCTGGCGAAGCTGGAGAGCCATTTGCCGCAGGATATTCTGCGCGGTTTCACGGCGTACGGGCCGCACCGCGAGGACTTTACGGTAACGTTTGACGGTCGAAGGGCTGACGAATCCGCCTCCCGCGGCGAAACGCGCACTGCCCTGCTGGGACTTAAAATTATCGAGCTCCAGTTACTCGAGGCGGTGCGCGAACAGACGCCGCTGCTACTATTGGACGATGTTTTCAGCGAGCTTGACGGCGCCCGGCGCCGGGCGCTGACCAGTTTCCTGCAGCGTTACCAGACGTTTTTAACAACCACTGACGCCGACGTCGTGGTAAAACATTTCACCGAGGGCAGTACCGTGATAGCGCTCGAGCGCCAAAGCTAGCACTGGCGGGACCCCTCCTGCACGTACCCCTCGCGCAACCGGCGAACTATCGCCGGTTGCGCCAGGGGTAATTGGTGGTGCGGATGGCGGGATGGCGAAGCTGTCTCAAGTGTGTTGAGAGCTTGCCATCCCGCCACCGGTGCGGCTTTCCATGCCGCGGTTGGGGTGTGCTATCGTCTCCTTAAGCGCCGCAGCGCGGGTTGCCCTGTGTCTGGGCGAAACTGTCACACAGATAAGGATTGCCGATACCCGCGGCACTGCGCTGCAGAGTGTGGGTATCGAGGCGCCAGATGGTAAAACTGTCGCCTGCCCGAGGAACGGAAGGGTCCGGGGTGTAGTCTGGAGGTAAACTACCAGTACTACTGGTGAACCAGACCCGGGTGTAGATACCGCTGAACTTACCGCCCGCTCCGGCTTGCAACTGGAAGGTGGCATGCCCGGTACACCAGGCAGCCGTTGGGCCGAGCGTGGTGCTGCAGGGGCCGTCGTTCCAAGTGTCGCTACCTCTGCCGTCGGGGTCGATGACGGTTTGGTCGCCATGCACCGTCCAGTCGCCGACGACGCTCGTGAACACCTGACGGCGAAGGCTGTTGCGGTAGGTGCTGATGGCGTGAAGGACTTGCTGTTCCACGGTTGGGTTGTGGGGTAAGCCGCTGTGCCAACACACCGGTAGGTCATGGGTGAATGGAACGTCGTGCTCGCATGAGATGCTCGACGAGCCGCCGCTCTCACCTACTTTCCGGATATCCTGTAGCGCCGACGCCTTGCTGACAACTAGGTCGTTACTGAGGTGCCAGGTCATGCGCCGCTGGAACTCGGTAAGTACCAGGCTGACGTCGCCGGCGATAGCCAGAGTTGGAGTGTCGGCAGGCAGCCAAGGCAGAGCCTTGAGCTGGTCACTGCCATCCTTGAGTCCCGGGAAGGCGCTGGCTTGCGCGTCGAGGATCTCGTCACACCAGGAGTGGGCAGTATTGAAGCAGAGCGAGTGCACGACATTTGTCGCTAAGTTGGCCCAACCGCTGCCTAGGTTTGGCGTGCCGATGGTGACAACCAGGCCAATGTCATTCGCGACCGGTCGGCCCTGGACTGTTTGGGTCGCAGCGAAACGGATTGCCAGGCCGCCCATTGAGTGACCGATTACAATGACCTTGCCCGCCCCGCCGGCCGCTCGCGAGGCAGCCGCTTCGCAGCTGATTTGCCGGGCGAGTTTCGGGCCGACATTGGGGTTGGTAACCCATTGCACGTGGTTCGTGTTGTAGTCGAAAGTCTTGACGTACAGGCCTGGCAGCCGGTCGATGGCATGCACCATCGAATTGTTCGTGCTGTCGTCGCCCCACACGCTACTGTCACTAAGCAGGCCGTGTACCAGGATGACCGGCAGCTTGCTGCCGATGTCCACCGCGCAATCGACGGTGGCGGCACTGGCTGGCGTGGTGCCAGGCGTGGCCAGTCCCAGTAGGCCGGCCAGCGGCGTGGTGACGAGGACGGCATGCCGTGCGCTGATCTTCACTGTTCCACCTCCGTGGTGTATGCGAGTAGCCACTGGCCGGCTTCGCGGACGAGCCGAAGCGTGAAACTCCCCAAGTTGTTAGAGAGTGTGGCGTTCACCATGGCGACACTGCTATTTTCGGGGTCTGGCTTGAATGACCTGGCGTCGATGCTGACGGTTGTTGGTCTATGGTCGACAGACGCCGGGAACATTGGCGCCGTCAGGCTGGAGCGGAACTCAGCCGCGAGTGCCCGGCGTTGACCGGTCACCGTGCCGCTGTCGAGCGCCTGCTCTAAGTAAGCAATGTCGGCTGCGGACAGAGCGGTAACGGGGGTGGCCTGGCGTGGAGGTGTGATCGCCGCTTGTGGGTGTCGAGCGGCGTTTCTGGAGTGGGCGTACGTTGCGCCGCCGACTACTACCAGTAGTGCTGCCGCAGTGACGAATATGATTCGTCGCCACGCGGGCCGCGACCGGCTGTTAGGTTGCTGACGTCGAGGTGACATGGCATCCACTTCCCTTCCTAGCTGTGTGGTCTTAAGGTTGACTGTAATGTACAAGCAGTACTATCTCAGAGACCAGCAGGCCCCTGCTGCTATGCATATAGTAAACTAACATTGTTATAAATACAAAAATACTTAGAAACTAACAATTAGCTTGTTGCCGGTTACCGAGTGCTCGCCGCCGCGGCTAGTCGATACTCAGCTGAGGGCCGCTGTAGATCGCTTGGCCGGTTTGGGCGTCGTACAGTCGTAGCTGGGCGTTGTCGTAGCCGAGGTAAGCTATCGTGCCCTTGTAAGCTTGGCCGTCGACACTGGCGTTGAAGTTCAGCGTGAACGGCTCGTAGCTATCAGGATTGTGTGGGCCGGGCTCGATGCTACTGCTATCGATCGAGACAACCTTGGCGGCCTTGTCGAACGTAAAGAACTGAGTTTTGACAGCGGCGACTTGGGTGGTAGTCAGTCCGTTGTTTAGGAGTAGATCGGTGTTTACAAAACCGACGCTTTCAACCGACGGTAAACCGCTCGAACTCTTGGCTAGGCTGAGTTTAACGCTGGTGGTCTTCTGCAGGTTCACGTGGACGGTTTGGCTGGCACTGAGGCCTGCACCGTTAGCTGCCAACAAATAATCGCCGGGCGCCAAACGGACGCGGGCGCTGCCTGTGCCCATGACAGCGGCGCCGTGTCCCATCTGGGTGATGGTGATGGCGGCGTTCGGCTCCGAAGTGGAGACGTCAAGAATGCCGGTGCTATGCACGGTGTGGAGGGCTGACAAAGTTACAAACAGTAGCCCGGCTAGCAGTGCCAAGCAGACCACGAGCAGCAGGCGGCCGAGGCGCCGAAAGGCTAAATCATTCTGCGAGATCATAAAACAGTCCTTGGCTATCTAGGTACTCTCCGAGGTTGCCTGGCATGGAGAGCTCGGTAGTGCGTGGAAAAGCTGAGCCGGGACCGAGCACCACGGTAAATACGCCGGCCTGCTTTTCCAGCACGACAACGTTGCGGTTCATATTATTATTCAAGGGTTTGATGGTCGTCACCACCCAGGTGTTGTCGTCGAAGTATTTGGTGTTTTCTAGACGATAGTCCTTGCCGTAGGTTGGCATAGTGAGCTGTCCGTTGCTACTTGCAGCCAGGGCTTGGGAAATCTGTCCGGTGAGCGCCGGTGCAGTTGAAATGTGGGCGGGCTTGGCGCTGCCGTAAATGATTGACGGCGCGCTCACGATTGCCGTCAGCAGGACGATGGCAACGATGGTGAGAACAATGGGTGTCTTATGCATTTCTTGCTCCATATTATACGCCGGGTCCCATGTAGTGGAGGTATAGGTTGCCGGAGGTGTTAGCGTACGCGCTTGGTCCAACCTGTTGTGGCTGGGGGAGATGGGAGGAGTGGGCGCCAAAGGTGTATATCTTATTGCCCACCAGGTGGTCGACAATTTCGACGTGACCACCGTTATACTCGCCAGGCTGAATGAGGTCACCGGGCTGGAGGTCCTTGAAGCTGATAACCTTCCAGTACTTCCCTTCATCGGCCCGTTCACTGTCGGTGTTTTCATTTATATCCACATGGAAGACGTCGTACACGGCGATGTTTACCAGACCGCTACAGTCGAGGTAGCAGCTCGGTCCTATGGTAGGACAGCTCTTGTGCCAGTTAGCTGCGCCCTGGTGGCCGCCGATGGTGCTCTCTTGGTAGCTAACGGAGTTGTAGTTTTTGGCAGCGCAGAGAATCTTACCGACACCCGTCGCGCTGCTGCAATCTACGCTTGATATGCAGCCACCGCTGCTCGCGCTACTTGAACCGCCACCGGTACCGGCGAAGTGACTCAATGCGTCCTGGGCGTTTTTCAGGCGCGGACCGACAATGCCGGCCGCCTCGTAATGGACGGTAAAGTAACTGGTCTGGTCGGCCAGGGTCTTGGCGGCTTTGAAGCCGCTCATAAAGCTGCTGTCGCCAGCCGGCGTAGTGCCGTTCATTTCACCCCAGACAATGTTCAACTGCGTTGCCAGGTCGTAAATAGGTGTCTTAATGCCCAATTTCTGGGCTATGCCCAGCACTTTTTTACCGGGTGTCCACTGTACAATGCCCCAACCGCCCGAAGTAACGGTACTCGGGTCTTTGGTAGTGCCGCCATTCTGGATGATTTCCGGGTTGAAGCTGGATTCCTGTTGGATGTTGCCCATAATGGCAGCTACGTGGCTGTCGTCGAGACCCTGCCCCTTAAAGTAGTTCCAGGCCTTGGTCTCGTTGTCGCCGCCCGCCAGCACGGTCGTGCTGCTGCCGCAGCAGTTGGCCACGCTGCCGTTAGCAGACCCATTAGAAGCGCCGGAAAGCCCCTTAAAGGATTCGATGGCACCCTTCCCTGAGGGGAGCTTAGACATTGCGGCACTATTGCTTTGGACGGCCGCGATGATCTTGTCCAGATTGGTTTCGGCGACTTGGGTGGAGCTGGCTTTGAGGGTGAACAGCGGCATGGTGACGCCGGCTTGCAGGGCTTGGGCAACGGCGTCGGCCAGTGAGCCGGCTTTGTTTGTCACTGAACTGACGCTTAAATCGTCAGTGGTAATCATACCTTTGAAATTCATGTCTTGGCGCAGGTATGAGACGGCGGCGGCGCTCAGGCTGGCCGGATTGTTGGCGTCGAACTTGTCGACGTACATGTTGCTCAGCATAACACCGGCGTCCGGGTATTTTTTGAGCAGCGTCTTATAGGGGGCGACGGTCTTATCGATGCTGCCCTTCATCTCTACCTTTTCAAGGTCGGTGTTACCGGAGGTAGTGCTGTCGAAGCCTGGGAAGTGCTTGAAGATTGGGGCGATGCCGCTTGCGGTCAGGCCGTCTGTAAACGCGCCGGCTTTTTGGGCCACTACATCCGGATCACTCGAGAAGGAGCGGCCGCCGATGCCGACGTCACGCAGGTCGAGCACCGGTGCCAGGTCAGCCGATAAGCCGTTGCTGGTCATGACTGCACCGGCTTTTTTGCCAATGCCGGCGACGGCGTCGTTAGATTGCTTGGCCATGGCGGCGGCGCTCGGGAATGAGCCGCTGGGGTAACTGTAGCGGGTAATGATGCCCTCTTCGTCGCTGGATTCAATGAGCGGCGAGCCGGCGGCTTGGTCGAGCGAATTATAGAAAGCTTTGTCGAAGCCGGCTGCAGCCGCATTCTTGGTGCCAAGCACATACATACCGCCGATGTGGTATTTAGTAGCGAGATCGGTAATGGCGGCCTTTGGCGTGCTGGCGTCAAACCCGATGATGAAGGTCTGGGCAATCTGCTGAGCTTGTGACTGGTCAGAGCCGGCTGTAGTGCCAGAGTCGGTGCCGGCGCTACAGGAGCCCATGTCAGGCACCCAGTTGACCCAGTTGTCGACCAGTGACTGACAATCCAGGTTGCTCATGCCTGTCGGGCAGACGCCGTCGGCTGAAGCCAGCCCGCCACTACTGAAGGTGGCTACGACCAGTGTGATGATGAGCAGGCTGGCGCGCTTTAAGCGAGGGCGCAACCGTTGCATCAGGCCGGCTCTTTTTGTAGGTTGCGGGCGCTCCGTCGGCGCCTTGTTGGCACCGCGGCGCAGTAATTGGGTCAGATGCAATGAAAGGTGTGGATGGCTCATACTGTTCCCTATTTCCCGCTTACCAGGGCCGATGCGACCGACTTTACAATTGCTTCCCCGCTAGCCTGGTCTTTGGTGCCACTCACCGTGACGGCAATGCCGTAGACCTTGCCGCCAGAGCTGAACTGGGCGGCTTGGTTAACGATGTACGGTGCTCCGCGCGTACCGCTTGGTTCTGGCTTCCAGCCCTCTTTGGAGTAGACGGTGCCCGGTAAGCCAGCCTGCAGCAGGCCATTTTGATCGGCGGCAGAGAGGTGCGAGAGCAGTCCGAGACCGAAGGCTTGCTGCGGCCCGGCTAGACGGGTATCGATGCCAGAGAAGAATTTGGCGAAGTCGTCGGCGGTGACGGTGGATTGGCCCAGTACATAGGTGCTGTCGCTGGTGTCTAGCTTGAAGCCGCTCATGCCGGCGTCACTGGCGACTTTATTAACATCCGCAGTGGGGTTCTTCAGCTGGTGGTACACCCAGTTGGCAGCGGCGTTATCGGAGTTCTCAATCATGGCGGTCAAGTTGGATTTGGCGGCAGCGCTTAAGGTGCCGTTGCCGACTTGCTGCAGATAAGCGACCAGCAGCATGGACTTGGTAATGGAAGCACCGTAGTTGGCATTACCGGCACTATAGCTGGAGAGGATTTTGCCTGTGCTGTCGTACAGAGCGTAGCCGACTTTCACATTGCTCGTGGTGGCGTTTTTGGCGGCAGTCTCGGCGGCACTGGTGTTGAGGGTGGTCACGGTGCCGCCGCTGGTGTCCGTGGTGCCGCCGCTTGGATCTTGGTTGGCCTCTTTGGCGACCAAGCTAGGGTCGAACATAGCGCCGGCGCTTTGCACTGACGAGTAAATGAGCTGACAGGCGTTGGTATTGTGGTACACCAGGGTGCCGGTGTTAGGGTCTTGGCTGGCGTTGCTGGGGTTGTTGAGCCAATCACTGATATCAAGTGAATCAGAACCCGCATCGTACTTGGCGAGTGGCCCGTTCACGCAATTGGCATCCCAGAAAGCTTCAGGGTCTTTCGGCACCGCGGTGTAGCCTGTCTGGGGGACACCAAAGGCATCTTCGGTAGGTGTAGCGTCGGCAAAGGCATGGTTGCCGGTGAAAATGCTGGAGAAAGCTGAGCTGAGTTTGCCAAGCGGGTCGCTTAAGAGGCTGCCTAGTCCGCTATTGCTGGCGGTCACCAGATTGGTGGGCATGGTGAGGGCGAGTCGCGACACGAGTGAGTATTGGCTGTCGGTGCTGAACATCCGGGCAAATATCGGCATGGAGTCAAACTGGGCTTTTTCTTCGGCGATCTGCTCGTTCTGTTGCTGAGCCACCACGGTCGGTGACACCCGGGCGCAGCCGAGGTTGGTTTGACAGGAGTCATTGTTGCTCACATCGGAGCCGGCGGCCATCATGTCGAAGTTGCGCCCACCGTTCGTGCTACTGAATGGCGATTGGATCAGCTTGTGCTCCAGCCAATTGAAAATGCCACCGGTGGCCTTGCCGATTGCCCCCATGGCCGCCGAACAGCCCGGCGTGATTTTACACGCTGTATTAAAGGCGGAGCCAATCAGATTGTTTATGGTGTTGACGACGGTTCTAATGACGCCCATGCCGGGGATGCTGTTGGTAAAGCTGGAGATATCATTCAGGGCTGGGTTGCCGCGGTCCAACTGTTCTTCGGGGCAAATCAACTTGCCGGCTGGTACGCCTGAGCCACCATCGCACTTGTACGGAGACTTTGTCGAGGTGCTGTCGGCATAGGCCGTGCCGGGCAGGAAGGTATTGAGTAACGAGGTAGTCGTAGTATTGGTCTTGTCGCCGAACATGCTGGCGTACACCGGGGTTTGGGTAGCGTCTACTTTGTCGGTCGAATCGGGGTCTGTATTGGTAGTCAGGGCGTCATTAAACGAACCAAGCTCGGTAATGTCCATGTGGCCGCTCTTGGCTTCGGAGGCGACGGTCTGAAAGCCGGAGTACATCTGTACGGCGGCGGCTGAATTGGCGGCGTAGCCTAAGTACTGTAGCATCGGCCCGATAGTACTGGCCACAGTGGCAACCTGGGCAATGAGCAGCGCCCAGCCGACGACAGGTACGGCCTTTTCGGCCGCCTGCCCGGCCGCTTCACCAGCGGCGTTGCCGCCGACCAGGGTGACTAACTTATTGGCCGCTTGCCCGGCGATGTATTTTGAAAGACCGTCGGCACTAATCGCCTCAGCCTTCTTCACAAGATCTTTTAGGACGTCTTTCCCACCTTCTTGGGCGGCTATCTCGGCGAGCTTGTCTTTGATCTTGCTTTGCAAGGGGCTCAGTCTGGTTTCGTCACCGGGTTCAGCTGGATCGAGAGCGGTTTTACAGAACTCGCTGCCCGTCATGACACACTGCATCACCAAGCTATAATTCTCGCCAAGCGGGGTCAGGACACGTTCCAGAATGTAGGCTTTGGCGGCTAGCTTTTTATCGGCGATGCTATCGCCGTATTTGTCGCGGATGTTACAGGCGATCAGGCAGCGCTTTACGCCGTATTTGGTCTCCATCAATTTGCCGACCTTAAAACGGAAGTATGTTTTGTCCCACAGGCTAGCATCCTTAAAAGCCTCCCTTAGTGCAGCCCGTACCTCCGTGCGGGAGGCCTTGCTTTTGCCGTCACTGCCAAGGTCGAAAATAGAGTTGTGGACTGGGTCATCCATGATCCTTTGGAGCGCGGCGTTGTCGGCCACGCGTTCGCCACCGATGGCCAT
>Ga0070681_10000580_pt1 | contig 30243 bp, 25 predicted proteins | sample KBSC83BmetaG_FD_65650 | JGI IMG/M metagenome (GOLD analysis project Ga0070681, IMG submission 65650) | Corn rhizosphere microbial communities from Kellogg Biological Station, Michigan, USA - KBS C8-3B metaG | ecosystem: Host-associated > Plants > Roots > Rhizosphere | place: USA: Michigan...
GCGGATCGCACGCCGAACTCGCGTTGCCGCGCCTCGAGCCGAGCCAACATCAATGATGAGATATTGCTCAATGCGACGAGGACGAGCACCGCCACGATGGCAGCGGCGAGCCAGAGGATGCGGCCGAATCCTCCGATCGCGTCGTCGCGGAGTGAGTGAATGACGACGGCAAGGCGTGTCTTCGCGATCATGGGACCGGTGGGGAGTCCGGGGCGCTGCTCAGCGAACGTCTCAGGCGACCGCAGAAGGATTTGCTGCAGCTCCGCCCGGGCGGACTGGAGTGAGACGCCGCGACGGAGCTTGCCGATCGCCCGAAGTCCGAACCAACCGAGATAACCTTCCGGATCCGCGTGGAACGGCGCCCACACCTCGATGTTCGAACCCGGAAAGCCGAAGGTCGCCGGCATCACGCCGACGATCTCGCGCTCGACGCCGTCGAGACCGATGCGCATGCCGATGACGTGCTGGCTCGCCGCCAGTCGGGTGCGCCAATAGTGCTCGCTCACGACAACGACCATCCGTCCGCCGCGCAGCTCATCGGCGTCGGTGAACACACGCCCGAGGAGCGCGTGTGCACCGAGCGTCGGAAAGATCGACGCCGTTAGGCCGGCCACCGGAAGGCGTTCGGTAATGGGATCTGAGTTACCGTGCGTGACGGGCGAGTTCCCGTCGCCGTACGCCCCGATCGACTCGAGCGATCGCGCGCTGCGATAGAGCGTGTAGGTACCAGGCGCCTGCGGAATCAGGCCGACGCCAACGCCTGGGGCCTCGTGCCACAGACCGACGAGCCGGTCACTGTCGGGATACCGCAGCGGCCGCAGGAGCACCGTGTCGATCACCGTGCCGACCGTGCTCGCCGTGGCGACGGCGAGGGCAATAGTGAGGATTGCGGCGCCGGTGAACGTCGGCGACCTGCCTAACGATCTCGCGGCGAAGCGCCACTGACCGAGGGCATCGACGAGGGAGATGCCGCGGACGTCGCGGCTTTCATCCTTCACGCGCTCAACGCCGCCGAACGCGACGAGCGCGGCGCGGCGCGCGTCGGCGGCGCTCATGCCACCCGCCACGTTTGCCGCGGTCTGCCGCTCGATATGATCGCGGAGCTCGTCGTCGAGATCGCGCTCGACGTCGCGCCGCCGAAAGAGCGCTCGGAGCCGCTGCGGGACCGAGTACCACCAGTGCTCGATGCGCATCTCAGGCCTCCCGAAGACGGACGATTGCCGTGATCGCGCTCGACAGCCGTTCCCACTGTTCCGACTCCCGGGCGAGCGCGCGCCGACCGAGTCGAGTGAGCGAGTAGTACTTCGCGCGGCGATTGTTCTCGGAAGCGCGCCACTCGGCGGCGATCCACCCCTCCTGCTCGAGCTTGTGGAGCGCGGGATAGAGGGAGCCGTCGCTCACCTGCAGGACGTCCTTCGAGATCTGCTTCAGGCGCTGGCTGATCGCCCATCCGTTCAACGGCTCGAGGGCGAGCATCTTGAGGACGAGGAGGTCCAGGGTGCCCTGGACGAGATCAACGGGTCGGCTCACGGGGCTCCACTCGGTTACCGTGATGAGAGGATACCATTGCTCCCCTCGGTAAGCAAGAGGAGCCCGGTGTCGGGGTTTCCCCGACGCGAGGAGCTACGTTGCTCCGCCGCCAATAGGGAGATACCCGACTGCTCGCGACCTCCCGCGACTGCATCGTGAAACGAAGACAATCGCCTTTTCAAGGAGGCGTTATGGGGTTCCGAGTCCCCGCTCTCGCGGCTGTCGGCATACTGACGCTCGCCTCGCTCGCCGCCGCGCAGCCGTCCCGTATCCGCGTCATGACGGCGCCTCGGGCCCGGATCGCCAACGTCCGTAGCATTCACGTGCTGCCGACCCCGCTGCGGTACGACGGCGTGCAACGACGCGGCGCGTACGATCCGATGGCAGTGCGTTCCCGCGCCAACCGCGCCCTGTGGAATGCGGTGGAGCGGGAGCTCTTCGAGCGCGGCTTTGTCGATAGCGAATGGATGCCGGACGTCGTCGTCGCCATCTACGCGAGCGTCGACGAGCGGCTCGATCTGGATGCCTGGCTCTACGGGTACACCCGCGCGCCGCGCTGGTGGTCGTTAGGCAGCACGGATGAATCGTCGACGCTCTTCCCTGCCGGGACGGTATTGGTCGATGTCGTCGACCCCGAAACCCTCGATGTGCTCTGGCGAGGCACCGGCATGATGACGATCGGCGCCGATCCGCTGGAGAACGCTAAAGAGGTGCTCGCCGTCGCTACGGCAATCATCCAGCAGTTCCCGCGCGCCAAGCCCGTGGCGATCGCGAAGGGACGTTGAACGTGTCTGTCGGGCGCATTGGATTGTGGGCTGGCGTGGCGGCGTGCACCGCGACCATCGCGTACGACGTCGTGCAGATCATGCAGCTCCTCGATCTTCTCCACTTTCCTTTCGACGAGATGCTGATCTTCGGAACGTCGCTCTGCATCGTCGTTCCGTTCGTCCTGGAAGTGCTGGCGCTGCACCACTCCACGTCGACCGAACAGCGCTTCTGGAGCCACGCCGCCCTTCTCTTCACGATGATGTACGCCGTATTCGGCACGGCGAACTACGTCGTTCAATTGACGACGGTCATCCCAGCAAAGCTCCAGGGCGCAGCGGCAGCGATAAGCATTCTCGAACAGACGCCTCACTCGCTGTTCTGGGATTACGACGCCGTTGCGTACATCGCGATGGGCATGACCACGCTACTGGCACTCCCCGCACTCCGACGAGACGGTATCGAGCGCTGGGTTCGGGTGTCCTTCCTTGCCCACATAGCCGCAACGGTGCTCGCCGGCGTCGTCTACTTCTCTCCGAACTACTCGAACCGGCTCCTGCTGCTCGGCTTGCCGTGGGCCATCACGGCGCCTTCCTTCATGTTGCTCCTCGGCGTGGCATTGCGCCGGCGAGATGGTCGTGACTGAATGCCGGCAGCCAGAGTGTGAAGCGTGAGCCCCCAACTTTCCCACTCTCTACCGTGACGTCGGCCCCGAGAAGCCGAGCAACCTGTCGACTGATCGCGAGCACCAGACCCGCCGCGATCAGATTGCCGTCGTAGTCGAAGACAGGCGAGTTCAGCGGATCCCCTCGTCGTTACCGCGATTGGTTCAGCGTTTGCACCGAGGCTCGAATGGGAGCACTGCACTGTGCGTCGATTGGTTTGCGACCGTCGAGGCTGATGCGTGACGCGCACGCGGTCCGCCGCCCCTTCACTCGACGGTAGACGTCGATTCCACGGAGGCCTCATGTCGGACGCCGAGCGCGACCTCAGCGATGCCAAGCAGTCGTTGGATCCGGTGCAATATCCAACAAATAACGTCGTCGCGGTGATCGACACGACCCAGCAGACGCAGGACGCCGTCGACGCGCTCGAGCGCGGTGGCTTTCTCGAGACGGAGATCGGCATCGGGAGCGGCGTGGAGCTCGCCGACCGGATGAGCAAGACGACCGGGCGCTCCGGCTTTGCGGACATGGCGATGCGTTTCAGCGCGATGCTCGGATTGCCTAACGAGGAGGCGCAGGCGAAGGCGCGTTACGAGCAGGCCATGCGCGACGGCCACTATGTGGTCGCCGTGCTCGCCCCGACGGACGAGCGCAAGGAGCAGGCACGGCGGATTCTCGCCGCGCACGGAGCGCGCGATCTTGGCTTCTTCGGGCGCTTTGTCATTGAAAGGTTGCGGCCGCATCGATGAGCACGTTCACCGTCGGTTACTTCGTCGGCAGCCTCGCGCGCGGTTCGATCAACCGCAAGCTCGCCCTCGCGCTCACTCGCCTGGCGCCGCAACAACTCACGATGCGCGAGATCCCGATCGCCGAGCTGCCGCTCTACAGCTACGACTACGACAAGGACTATCCGGCTCCGGGCCGAGCCCTCAAGCAGGCCATCGCCGCCGTCGACGCCGTGCTCTTCGTGACGCCCGAGTACAACCGCTCCATTCCTGGGGCGCTCAAGAACGCCATTGATTGGGCAAGCCGCCCCTACGGGCAGAACTCGTTCACCCACAAGCCGTCCGCCGTAATCGGCACGTCGCCCGGGAAGATCGGCACGGCAGTCGGCCAGCAGCATCTGCGAAGCGTCCTGGCCTTCTGCAACTCGCCATTGATGAACGCCATCGAAGCCTACATCCAGTTCGAGCCGGGGCTCGTCACCGATGACGGCGAGGTCACCGTTTCGTCCACGCGCGACTTCCTCCGCAACTACATGAGCGAATTCCAGGATTTCATTCGGCGCGTGTACGATGTCCTGCCCCGCGAGAACAGCTGACATATTCCTTCTTTCAGTTTGCCTTCCCACTCCATTTAGCTAATACTGAACGACGTGCGTCCGCGCTTCACCGCGCATCCTCGGAGGGATCATGAGCACGACGACCACCACCGTAGACGCCGTGCTGACGAAGCTCGGCGCCCTCCTGCCGAATCTGGAAAGGCTCTATACCGACATCCACGCACATCCGGAGCTCTCCATGCAGGAGACGCGGACCTCCGAGCTTGCCGCGAAGCATCTGCGCGCTGCCGGCTACGAGGTCACCACCGGAGTGGGCAAGACGGGTGTCGTCGGACTCCTCCGCAATGGCGACGGGCCGACCGTCATGCTGCGCGCCGACATGGATGCCCTGCCCGTCAAGGAGGCGACAGGGCTTCCGTACGCGAGTACCGTCACCACGACCGATCGCGACGGCAAGAGCGTTCCCGTGATGCATGCCTGTGGCCACGACATGCACGTGACATGGCTGGTTGGCGCTGCCACACTGCTCGCGCAGGCGCGTGACGCATGGCACGGGACGTTGATGGCCGTCTTTCAACCCGCCGAAGAGACGGCCGAGGGCGCCCAGGCGATGATCGACGACGGATTCTTCGAGCGATTCCCGAAGCCGGACGTGATCCTGGGACAGCACGTCATGGTCGGCTCCGCTGGCGTGATCGGTTCACGCCCTGGTGTGGTCACCTCGGCCGGTGACAGTTTGCAGATCCAGCTTTTCGGACGCGGCGCGCATGGCTCCATGCCGCAGGCGAGTATCGACCCGGTCATCATGGCTGCCGCGACCGTCATGCGGCTCCAGACCGTCGTCTCGCGGGAAGTGGCGCCCACCGACGCCGCTGTCCTCACCGTCGGCGCGCTCCAGGCGGGCACGAAAGAGAACGTGATTCCGGACGAAGCGACGATCAAGCTCAACGTCCGCACCTTCGATGAGCAAGTGCGAAACCGCGTGCTGTCGGCGATTCGGCGAATCGTCAACGCGGAAGCACAAGCGTCGGGAGCGCCGAAACCGCCCGAGATCACACCGCTCGATCGATACCCCATGGTGCAAAACGACCCCGACGCAACCAGACGCGTCATGGATGCGTTCCGCGAGCACTTCTCCGCCGATCGTGTCGAGGAATGGCCGCCAACCACGGCAAGCGAGGACTTCGGCGCGTTCGGCGCGGAGGCGCACGCGCCGGCGGTGTTCTGGTTCGTCGGCGGAACCGATCCGGCGCTGCACGCGAAGACCAAGTCCGAGGGTCGCCTCGGCGAGCTTCCGACGAATCACAACCCACGCTTCGCACCCGTGATCCATCCCACGCTCGAAACGGGCGTGGAGACTCTGGTGGTCGCCGCGCAGGCCTGGCTCGGGTCCTAGCGGATGAGAGAGCTATCACGGTTTGTCACGTTCAGCACTCTCGTATTGGTGCTGGACCTCTGCGGCACCTTCGTCTTTGCGTTGAGCGGCGCAGCGGCTGGGATCAAGCAGAAGTTCGATCTCTTTGGCGTGCTCGTGTTGTCGTTCGTCGCCGCAAACTTTGGCGGCATCCTCCGCGATCTGCTGATTGGTGCGGTCCCCCCACCCGGGATCGCCGACTGGCGGTACATCGCCGTTCCCGCAGTGGCAGGCCTCGCAGCGTTTTTCTGGAGCGGGCTCCTCGATCGCATTCATGGTGCCGTGCAGCTCTTCGACGCGGCGGGCCTCGCGCTTTTCGCGGTCGCTGGCGCGGAGAAGGCGCTCAACTTTCATCTGGGGCCGGTGACCGCGGTACTCCTGGGCATGCTGACCGGGATCGGCGGCGGCATGGTGCGCGACGTGCTCTCGGCGGAGGTTCCATCGGTGTTCCGCGGTAACCTCTATGCGGTTGCCGCGCTCACGGGCGCCGCCGTGGTCGTAGTTGGACGAATGCTAAACTTTCCGGGGACCATCGTCACGCTCTCCGGAGCGGTCATCTGCTTCGGGATCCGCTACTTGGCCATCCGGCGCAGCTGGCAACTCCCGATTGCTGGCGAGCCACGTTGGACCGCAAAGCCACGCCCTCGAGTCAAGTCGGACGAGGATGCGGTAAGGACCGGGCGATGAGCGCGACGCTGGCGAGAGAGGAAGCTGAGAAACGCACCACCTACGTCGGCAACGACCGGCTCCTCTTCGGCATGATTCTCGGCGTGTTGGCCTTCTGGCTCTTTGCCCAGACCACGCTGAACATCGCTCCGGCCATGGCGGCAGATCTGAAGGTGGAAATGCCCGTCATGAACATCGCCGTGTCCATCACCGCGCTCTTCTCGGGCATCTTCATCGTCGTCATGGGCGGGCTCGCCGATCGAGCCGGGCGAGTGAAGATCGTGCAACTGGGCTTTGTCTTCAGCATCATCGGATCGTTGCTGGTCGGTCTCGCACCGTTGGGAGCTCTCGCCTCACCCTGCCTGATCGTTGGCCGCATCTGCCAAGGGCTTTCTGGCGCCTGCATCATGCCGGCAAGTCTGGCTCTGGTGAAGGCGTACTGGGACGGTGCCGCCCGCCAGAGGGCCATCAGCTTGTGGTCGATCGGCTCATGGGGAGGATCGGGCTTCGCCGCGCTGTTCGGCGGGCTGATGGCGGCAAACGTCGGCTGGCGCTGGATCTTCTTCGCGTCCGCGGCGGTGTCGATCGTGGGCATGCTGATGGTGCGCGGGACGCCGGAAAGTCGGGCCGAGGCGAGACGGGAATACAAATTCGACACCGTCGGCGTGCTGACTTTCATGATCGCGATGATCGCGCTTCTGGTCTTCGCCACACAGGGAGCGAAGTTCGGCTGGACGAGTGCCACCTCACTTGGCCTGCTAGCGGCAAGCCTCGTGTTCGGCTTCGCATTCTTCCGCGCCGAATCCCACAATCCCAACGCTTTCGTCGACTTCCGGCTCTTCGGAAACATGATCTATACGGGCGCGACGATCTCGAACCTGCTCCTCAACGCGGTTGCAGGAATACTCATCGTCTCCATGACACTGGTGCAGCTGGGTGGCGGCATGAGCGCGCAGGGCGCTGGGCTGTTGACGCTCGGGTACGCCATCGCCATCGTGGCATTCATCCGCGTCGGTGAGAAGTTGCTGCAGCGATTCGGTCCACGGCGGCCGATGGTCTGGGGATCGCTGATCGTGGGGCTGGCGATCCTGCTGTTGATGCCGACCTCGGTGATGCTCGGCACGTATCGCGTTTTGGCGATCGCTGCCTTCACGCTGTTCGGCCTTGGGCTCGCATTCTACGCCACGCCTTCGACGGACGCCGCGCTCGCGAATTTGCCGGGGAACCAGGCCGGCGCGGGATCCGGCCTTTACAAGATGGCGTCATCGTTAGGTGCGGCGTTCGGCGTCGCCATCTCGGCGTCGCTCTTCACCGCGCTGAGCGCGGACAGCGGCTCCGTGGACTGGATCGCGGGCGCCATCACCTTCGTCGGCCGGCAGGACAATGTCGCAATCCGCGAAGCGGCATTGGTCGCCCTTGCCGCGAACCTGCTGATGGTGGTGGCCGCAATCGTTTCCATCCTGCTGACGGTGCCGAAGGCGAGCCCGCGTTCGAGCTAGGACGCGCACGACCGGACGAGGGGAGGATGCCGTGACGAATCCGATAATGGTCGCACTCGATGGCTCCGACAAAGGAAAGCGAGCGTTGCCCGTCGCACTCGCGCTGGCCGACATCGCCGACACGGGATTGCACCTCGTCCGTGTCATTGCGCCAATCTCCGAGCGCATAACGAACCAGGCGGCGCTCGTCGGTCTCGACGCGAAAAAAGCTCCCCGCCGGCGTGAGGCCGAAGAGGAGCTGGTCCAGAGCGCGCAAAGCCTAACGACGCAGTCACGCCGCGCCGTCTCGTGGGAGGTGCTCGAAGGCGCGGACGTAGCCCGTGTCTTGAGCGCGGCCGCGCAGCAGCGGAGTGCGCGAGCCGTCGTACTGGGCACGCGCGGCGCGAGCGCAACCGGGCTCGCGATCGTCGGCAGTGTGGCCGATCGGGTGATGCGCGAGTGTCCGACGCCGGTCGTGCTCGTCCCTCCGGGCGCTTCGGACCTCAAAGGCAAGCAGATCGAGATCAGGCGATTCCTCGTACCGCTCGACGGGTCAGCCACGGCCGCGCGCTCGATCGACTTTCTTCTCGAGGTGGCGCACACGAAGCCATTGGAGTTCGTGCTGCTCGAAGTGGTGCAGAACCCGGCTGATGTCCCGGCCATCGAGCGACGCCTGCAATCAGCCGCCAATCGCTTCCACGGGCGACCGGTCGAGGCGGTACCCCGAATCATGCTCGGCAACGATGTCCCGAGCGCAATCGTGGCCGCGGTGCGCGAATTCACGGTCGACATGATCGCGATGAGCACGCGCGGCGAAGGCGGACTGCGCCGGCTCATTCTTGGTAGTGTCGCAGAAGGAGTCGTCCGTGCCGGCGAAGTGCCCGTGCTGCTGCTGACGCCGACGATGCTCGCCGCGAGTACCGACCGCGACGCGGCGGTCGGAGTGCCGGCTCGGTAGCTTCGCGGTGGTGGGCAATGGATTCCAGAAGAGCTCATCCCCGCGATGTCTCGGACGGGATCGCAGCATGCTCCACGCCAGCCCTGACTTCAGCAGCGCGCGACTCGCGGCGCGCATGATCCCGGGCATCTCGTGGGCACGCACCACCGGCGGCACCTCGATCGCGAAGCCAAACCAGTCGGACCCATTTGTCCACGCGTGCCCCGGCCGGACCAGCAGCGCGATGGGACGGCCGCTCGCTGCGATTACATCGAGACCGTTCCGCGACTCGATGCTGAGGGGCTCGATGTCGATCGGCGTGGGTCTCGTGCCTAACGCGCGCGCCAGCTTGCGGGACACCGTCCGATAGGCGACCCAGGCCGCGTTCGCGGCGTCGCGCACGTCGGCAAAGCCGAAGAAGCCAAGAGTGTTGCCCTCGAGCCACCCGATCGGCCGCTCTCGGTGGAGCAGGTGGCGCGTCGGCGGTGGCAGCGCAGTGTGGTTTTCCCTGACCTGTGTCGACATGGTTCTCTCCCGTTGTCGGTTAGTTTAGTGAGTGTGAACATCGGCTCCTGCTCCGTCAGATGACTGGTCCAACCTCGGCCAGCTTCCGCAGCAACTTCTGAATGTCGCGCATGCCCCGATCGCCGAGCGGGCCGATCTGCCGTGCGTGCAGCGTCGCCACCGAGTCGTCGATCCCGTCGAGCAGTCGAGTGCCTTCGGTCGTGATTCGTGCCGTGATCACCCGGCGATCGGCCGCCTCTCGGGTGCGTCGGGCAAGGCCTCGCTGCTCGAGGCGATCGAGGAGGCGCGTTACGTCCGGATCTCCCGCCGGCGAGCGCGCCCCGATCTCGCTCAGTTGCGTGCCGGCGGTGCCTGCCTGCCGCAGAATGCGGAGCACGTGGTATTGCTCCGGCGTGATCCCGGATGGCTTGAGCAGCGTCGCCAGCTCGTGAATGAGCTCTCCGGAGATATGCTGCAGCAGCAGGTAAATCTCGCGCTCTTCGGTTTCCTCCGTCTCGAACCGCCAGGTACGCCGCGTCTGCGGTTGCGTCTTCATGTGCGGAAGGTGGAGAGGAGACAGGACAGTGGGCATCTCAGATTATTCCTATAAGGATAGTCGTTATAACGATTTTTGTCAAGCCCTGCCCGCTGTCCTCGGCGATCATTCGCGTCGCCGTGCCACTCGACTAGCGGCGCGAAGACTGGTCAGAAGTGCCGTCCTTTTTCTCCGCGCCTTCAGCGATGGGTTCCGAGTGAACGGGCGGGCCAACGCGGAGGCTGCTCCATTTCGGTGGATCACTTGCTGGAAAACTGTCGAGCGAGGCGCTCTCGACGTCGTCGCTCTCGCTGTCCTGACGGGAACTCGAACGCTTCGATTCTTCCGACATGGCTACTCTCCTCGGTCTCGCCCATGAACAAGGGTGACAGAATCCGTTCCTTCAGCACCGTTACGAGAGCGTCGGCACCGGCGATCGCCACGCGCTCGCTCGCATAGGACGGAAGGACAAATTCCAGGGCGACGCAATTGTCGGTTCGTCCCGATGTCGACCGATATACGCGCGCAATCGGGACATTGCCAGCAGCAATCCACTCGTACGCACCGTCATGGACGAGACGCAGATCGGTATAGCCGCTCACGGGCCGATAGCGGCCGGGATAGTGCCGCCCGAGCGTGTCATCCAACGCGCGACGAAGCGAGGGGGCCCACGCCAGAGCTTCCTGATCGTCAACCAATCCCGACAGTCCGATCGCCTGGCCGTGAATCCAGCCGACCATGTGGCCTGACGGCCCCTCGAGGCGATGCTTCCGATCGCCGAGACTGACAAGCTTCCAGGTCGAGCTCATCTGCACCTCCTCATATATGACCTCTTAAGGATAGTCGTTATAACGACTGTCGTCAACCGCTCCTTCGCTCGGCGTTCTCATGGGTCGATCTCCCCATTGCTCAGGGCGTCGATGAGTAACTCTCCCACACCGCCGGCGGCACGAGGAGGATCGGCTGATCCATTCGGCTCAGCACACCTAACGACACGGAACCAAGGCGGCCCACCGCATCTGAGCCCAGGCCGCGCGTCCCGAGCACCATCAAATCCGATTGATGCTCGCCCGCATACCCGGCGATCGCTTGCGGTACGTCACCATCCGCGACGACCACGCCGCGAACGCTCACGCCAGCCCACGTTCCAGCGTCGCGACGAAGCGTGTCCAATTCGTCATCCAGCGCTCGTGGCGACCCGTCCCGCTTCGCCGCGTCGACGAACAGCGCTGTCAGGGCCGCCGTGTCGCCTCCTGCCGCGCCACCACCTCGTTGGGTCTTTCGTAGCGCGGACGCCCACGAGAGGGCGACGAACAATGCGCCGCGCGACGTGTTGGAAAGATCCACGGGTACGAGAACGTGCTCGAGCGGCAGCCGCATCGGCCGAGACAGCACCAGACAGGGCGCCCACGAGTTGGTGACAACTCCCAGCGCCGTACTTCCGAGGCGCTGCTGGTCCTTTCGACGCTCTCGGTGCTGGCCGAGGACAATGACGTCGGCCCTGATCTTGTCGGCGAATGACCGGATGACATGCGTCGGCTCGCCCGCAACGATCTCGAGCGATGCCTCCGATGGCTTCGAATCCCCGCGCTCGAACAGCCGGCGCACGGCATCGGCGTCGCCACCCGCGGAATGTTCGCTGCGCGCGCCAGCCGCCGTGGCATGAACTGCCTGAAGCTTCGCGCCCGCCGCATGCGCGAGCTCACGCGCGGCACGTAGCGTGTCGAGGGAGCTCTCGTCGGCATCGATCGCGGCGAGCACGACCTTGAGATGAAGAAGCTTCATTGTTCTCGATGATTCAGGTCCAGCCGGCCGGCGGGCCGGGAATTTAGGCGAGCGAGGGCAACCGCGTCGTCGCGGGCCCTTCCTCACCCCTCCCCGCCGCAATCCCAGCGTCTCCAAGTGTCGTCAAGTTGGAGTCCTCGACGCTGGGAATGACGAGCACCGCACAATTGGCACCGCGAAGCACGTTGCTCGTGACGCTGCCGAGGAGATACCGCCGTACCGTGCCCTGCCGCTCGCGCCCGAGTATAAGAAGGTCAGCTCCGGCTCGTCGGCTCTGGACGAGGATCGACTCGGCGACATCTCCGAGCACCACCGTTGGAGTAAGCGCGTTCGACAAGCCGAGTCGACCGGTGAGCCACTCGCGCGTCTCCTCGATGTAGTGCTGCTCGATGCCCATCAGATGCTCGTTACCGATCGCCAGTTCACCCGGCAGCAGGAGCGGGTGAATCGGCTGCCGCGGCAACACGTGCATCGCCGTCCCGCTTGCCCCGAGTCGCCGCACGAGTGATTCCGCGTGCCCCAGAACGGTGATGCCGGTTTCCGAGTCATCGATGGCAGCGAGCAGTGTTCGCGGAACATCGCGTGGCGCACCGTGCACCACCAGCACGGGCGTGCGCGCTCCACCGAGAATGCGCTCTGCCGTACTGCCAAATCGATTCCAGAAGCCGGGCTTGTCGCGATGGCTTCCCACGACGATCAAGTCCGCGGCAAATTCGGACGCCGCTCGCAGCACCTCCTCGTGCGCACGCCCTTCGCGAAGTTGTTCCGAGATGAGGCCCTTCCCCAACTGCCGTCGTATCTGACGCAGCCGTTCACGCGCCCCGGTGCGGAGAGCGTCGCTCCCGTCCGCGCGCCGCGGAGAGCGACGTCGTAAGAAGTGTGGTGGCGGAGGGCTTTCCAGGACGTGAACCAACATCAGCTCCGCCTTCGGAACAAACGACCGCGCGACCCACTGCGCCGCGGCGATTGAGCGCTCGCTAAAGTCGGTGGCAATGACCACTCTCTCGAGTCGCATGAGTCCTCCCTCTGTTTGAGAATGACGCCCCGTCCGCTCGTTGGACCGAGGCGAATCATCGTATTCCGCGACCCTGCCTCTCTTCTCGCGAAATACGACGCTTGTTTCACGGCGGGCTATAGCGCCACTTCTGCGGGCTGGCTCGCATCGGCTTCCAACGATCGGAGCATGCGATGGCGCGTGAGCGCCTGATCGATGATGTGCGCTGCCGTGAGCGCGGCACCGATACGGGGCGGCAGCAGCAGCTCGAAGCCGTGCGACGCGCCTTCCGGCGTGTGATCCGCCGGTCCCGACACCAACCTGCCGATGGCGACCTCGCCGAGCGTGAGCTGGCGTTCGTCCGATTCGGTGCGAACGCGAAGACGACGGCCGCGCCGTGGCGCCGCCTCCTGACGACGTTGGCGCGCAAGCCACTCACTGAGAGCGTCGTACGCAATTGCCGCCGCGCGCACCGCCGCTTCATCGCTGTCGAATCCGACGAACCCAACGGCTCGACTCTCGACCCAACCGACTTCGCGATCGCCGTGGTACAGCCGAAAGCGGCCATCACCATGTTCGAAGATGCTCAAAGACATGATCCTGGGGATTGATGTGTATGGTTGACTGTCTCCAGATGCGCCCTACGGCGCCTGCGGAGACGACGGACTCTTCTCGTGTTTGCGGTACGGGAGGCGGGCGAATACACGACGCCCCGCCTGCTCTGGAGTGCAGGCGGGGCGTCGTGGCCCTCATCCCTGTGGCGAGTGCGCTAGCCGCTTGACGAGGCCTGGGATCTTCCAGGCGGTCGATGCGGCTTCGCGTTTTCTGCCACATGCACTCCGTGCGTCCATCTGCTCCGAGTCTCCCCTCGGAGCGCCGAGAGTCGCTCCGTAACACACCCCGCCGCGAAGCGGATGGCGGACACCCGCGTGCGATAGGTGGAGTTGCGAGTCGTGCGGTGGAGTTGCATCGGAGAAAGAGGCAAAGGTCCAGGTGCCGGCAGGAATGCCGGTGTCACAAGGATAGTCGTTATCACGAGTGTTGTCAACCCCGGCCCGCGCTCAGGGCCGCCAGTCGTATTCCATGTACTCGGCGGTCTCCGCCGCGACCACGTCGCCGAGAAGTCTTGCCACCAGATGCAGCGACGCATCGATCCCGGCGGAAATCCCGGCCGAGGTGATGATGCGGCCGTTGTCGACCATACGATGTCCCCGAAGGACGTTCGTCGAGGGGCTCGCCTGCGCGAGCTCATCGAATGCCACGTGATGGGTCGTCGCATCGAGATTGGCCAGCAGCCCGGCGCGGGCCAGCAACAGCGCGCCCGTACAAACCGACAGGACGAGCTCCGCGCTCTCTACCTGGCGACGAATCCACTCGAGCAGCAGGGCATTGTGCATCTCACGGCGAGTTCCATAACCACCCGGAAGCACGAGTACGTCGCAACGACCCGCATCGTCGATCGACGCGCTTGGTTGCACCACGAGGCCGTTGCGTGCGCGGATCGGCGCATTCGATAGACCCACAGTTTCCACGCGGAACGGCGCGGGCCCGCTGCGAAGCCCGGTGACGCCGAACACCTCGAACGGCCCGGCGAAGTCCAATACTTCGACGTCGTCGAAGACGAGGATCTGCACGTGTCGCGGCGAAACTTCTGCGCTGGCATTCCTGGCGATTTCACTCATAATCCGATCGGTGTCGGGGAGGACAGTAAAATAGACGCTGGTGACCCCGCGGCCTTGAACAGAACGGCTGACATCACGTAGAGTAGACGCTAATCGTCCAACGCGACCCGCATCCCTCGCCCCGCCCCCCGGCCCCCGCCCCCGTGCTACGCGATCTCCGCTTCGCTGTCCGGATGCTTCGCAAGAGTCCCGTCTTCACTATCGTCGCGGTCCTCGTGATCACCCTCGGCACCGGAGCGGTGACGACGATCTTCAGCGCGGCGAACGCGATCGCGTTGCGGCCGCTGGCCGGCGTGTCGAACGCCGGCGATCTCGTCGAAGTGAGCCGGGTGCTTGGAGACGGCACCGGCTCGCTGTGGGCGTCGTATCCGTACTATCGGTTCATCCGCGACGGAGGCGGAGCGCACGTGGCAGACGTGGCCGCGTGGTCGATGCTGCCGATGACAATCAGTACCGGGAGCGCTGGCGTCGCGACACAAGGGAGTATCGTTTCGGGAAACTTTTTCCGCGTACTCGGCGTGCGTCCCGCGCTCGGCCGTTTCTTCACGCCGGACGAAGACGGCGCCGCGACCGCGCATCCGGTCGTCGTGATCTCGCACGGATTCTGGACGACACAGCTTGCCGCTGACTCGGCCGCGATCGGACGCACCGTTAGGCTGAACGGGAACGCGTTCACGGTGGTCGGCGTGGCACCGCCAGAGTTCCGCGGCCCACTTGGTCTCCTCCGCACGGACGCCTGGGTACCGCTGGCGATGCAGCTGCAGCTCCAGCCGGGAAACGACTTGCTGACGAACCCGGGGCCCACATGGCTCCAGCTCTTCGCGCGTGTACGCAGTGGCGTCACGCGAGATGCCGTTCAGCGCGAGCTCTCCCGCCTAACGGCGCAGTTCGTCGCCGACGGGAACGAGCCGGCTGACAATCGGCGCTACACCGGCGCACGCCCCGTGCCGCTGGCGAGCCTCCCCGCCGACCTGCACGGCGCCTCGCTCGGGTTTGCGGCCCTCCTGCTCGGTGCATCGGGCCTCGTCCTCCTCATCGCCAGCTTCAACGTCGCGGCGATGCTGCTGGCGCGCGCCGTCAGCCGCCGCCGTGAGACGGCGGTCCGCCTCGCGTTAGGCGCGACGCGCGGCCGTCTCGTCCAACAGCTGCTTACCGAGACTCTGCTGCTCTACCTCCTCGGCGCTGTCGGTGGTGTGCTCGTCGCGGTGAACGCGACGCACCTGCTCGCGCAGCTCCCGCTGCCAGTCGGCATGCCGATCACGCTGAACCTCGCGCCCGATGCACGCGTCCTCGCCTTCACGCTCGTCGTGTCGCTCGCCACCGGTGTCGCGTTCGGGCTCGCGCCGGCGCTGCAGTCGGCGCGCGTCGACGTCAACGCCCGCCTGCGCGACGACACGGCCGGCGCTGGCTCACATCGCTCCACGATTCAGAGCGTGCTCATCGCCAGTCAGATGGCCGTGTCACTCGTGCTGCTGGTCGCCGCGGGCTTGTTCCTGCGCGCGCTCGACCGGGGGCGGCGCGTCGATCTCGGCTTCGACCCCTCGAATGTGGCGGTCGCCAGCTTCAACGTCTGGACGTACGGGTACAACGACGCGAAGGTGCGTCTCTTCTATCGCGCGTTGAAGGACGAGATGGCGCGGACCCCAGGCGTGGTCGGTGTGTCATACACCCGCGAGCTGCCGCTCACCTTTCACAACAATGTCGAACTGCGAATCGACGGGCAGACGAATGACGGCCAAAGGCCGGTGGCCTTCGAGGAGGTGGAAAGCGGCTACTTCGAGGTAATGAAGCTGAAGATCGTGGAAGGCCGCGGGTTCAGCACCGCCGATGTCGAGCGTGCACCGCGTGTCGCCGTGATCAATCAGGCATTCGCCCGCCGGTTCTTTCCTTCCGGCGCCGTCGGACGAACGTTCCGTCGTGGCAAGGACGTCGTCACCGTCGTCGGTGTCGCGCACGACGCCAAGTATTCACGCCTCGACGAGAAGCTCCAGCCGTTCGTCTACTTCGCGATCGCCCAAGCAGCGGCGCAGAGCCATGTCGAGCTTCTCGTGCGGACGACCGGTGATCCCGCGCGCCTCGCGGCCGCGATCCGCACCGCCGTGCGGGACTTCGACCCTCTGCTCCCCGTGCCGGCGGTGACCACGTTGAGCGCGGCGACGAGCGCCGTGCTCCTCCGGCAGCGGTTGGCCGCAGTCGTCACGGCAGTGCTCGGCGTCGTCGGTTTGATGCTGGCCGCGGTCGGCCTGTACGGCATCGTGGCGTACTCGATCAGCCAGCGCACGCGCGAGATTGGCGTGCGGATCGCGTTAGGCGCCGACCGCCGTGAGGTGGTGCGACTCGTGGTTGGCGAAGGGATGCGACCGGTGGCCGTCGGCATGGCGATCGGTCTGGTGCTCGCGTTAGGCGCGACGCGGCTCCTGGTGTCGTTCCTCTTCGGCGTGAGCCCGCTCGACGCCATCACCTTCGTCGGCGTCGCCGCCCTACTGACGGTGGTGGCGCTGACGGCGAGCTACCTGCCGGCGCGCCGCGCCGCGGCGACGGATCCGGTCAGGGCGCTCCGCGCGGAGTGAGAGATGCGCGGCGGATTTCTCGATGCAGACCACCGCTCGACTAGGACCGCCGCGATCGCCGTCTCAGCAACCGGAGCGTCGACTTCGCGACCGCGACGCTCGAGGCGATCCAGGGACCTCGTTCATGCGCGGTTGATACGCTAGCGACAGTCGGGGACTGCGCGGGCGTCGCAACTTGCGCCTGGGCTGGACCGATGACCGCGCACAGCAGCATCGCCGCACACGCGGCAGGTTTCATCGTCCAGGCTCCAGTCACAAAAAGGCGGAGCGAGTCATGGCTGGTTAGGCTTCGGAGTGGTCTCCTCGGTCTGGCGTAGAAAATGGAGCAATAGCGAGTCGACCGTCGCCGCCTGCTCGATGTTCGGCAGGTGCCCCGCGTCGTCGACGACATGGAACTCGGCGCGTTGCAATGCCGCGCGGACGGAGTCGCTCTCGGAGAGCGGCACCGTCCGGTCGCTCCTGCCCCAGATGAGCAAGATGGGAATCGGGCTGCGTACCAGCGTCGTGAAGCTCCGTGCCGGCCGCTGGAGGACGTCACCGCGGCGAGTGTCCATGATGCTGCGCCGGAATCCCTTGTACTGCATCTGCGTCTCGTAGCGCGACACCCAATCCGGATAGCGCTCCGGATGGACGAAGTCGTCGAGCTGCCCTCTCGCCATGGATGACGCGCCCATCGTCATCGCAAAGGTCGCGACACCGGGCACCCGGAGCGGCAACGGCGGGCTGCTCCCATTCCCGAACGCCGGATCGACGAGCGTCAACGTCCGCACTCGCTCCGGATGACGGTCGGCGAAGTTCGCGGCAACTGGTCCGCCCATCGAGAGTCCGGCAACATCCACGGGTCCGCGTATGCCTAACGTATCGAGCAATTCGGTCAGCTGCCGATCGTACGTGGCAAGGTCGTAGCGGAGCGCGGGTCGATCGGAAAAGCCACGCCCAAAGTAGTTGTAGCGAAGGACGCGATAGCCATTGGCGGCAAGCGCCGCCGCGGTCGAGTCCCAGATGTAGAACGGCACGGACGCGCCCGAGAGGAGCACGATGGGGCGTCCGCCGTTGGGCCCGTCGGACCGGTACTCCGTAGTTCCATCGCTCAGACGAGCGAACTTACTGGAAACCGTTGTGCGGGCAGCCGCGTCGAGCGTCTTCCGCTCCCGGTCGAACGCCGCCTGAACGGCAAAGCCTACGAGGAACACGGCGAGAATGAGTACCGCAACGACACGCAATGCGCGCATGAGCACTCGCTGGTCGAGGAACGTTACCTCGATCTTAAGCAGCGGGTACGATGCGATCCAGCACTCTCGCGGAGTTGAAACGCGGGACGCTACGGCCCGTGGCGCGACTGCGTCCTCCGCACGGCCCTCTTACTCGTACCGAAGCGCCTGCATCGGGTCGACCCGTGACGCTCTGAGCGCTGGGACCAGGCCAGCGGCGAACGCGACCATCGCGAGTGCGGCTGCCGCGGCGGCGATCACCACCGGATCATATCCCTGGAGTCCGAACAGCAACGACTGCGCAGCCCGGCCCAAGCCTAACGCGGCGGCGATGCCGAGTGTCGCACCGACGAGCGTCATCACGCCGACCTGACGCAGAACGAGCCCGCGCACATCGGCGGCGTCGGCGCCTAACGCCATGCGGACGCCGATCTCGCGCGTTCTCTGCGCGACCGAGTACGCGAGCACACCATACAGGCCGATCGCCGCGAGCACCGTCGCGAGAAGCGCGAACGCGACGGTCAGCGTGCTGATCATGCGATCGAGGTAGACGTTGTCGCGCGCCTGTTGGGGCAGCGTCGTGAGCGCCTCGAGCGGCAGATTCGGATCGACGGTCTTCATCACCGACCGGATCGCCCGGATGGTCTCGCCCGTTGGCAAGGCCGTTCGCACGTAGAAATTGTTGTCGCCTTGTGATTCCGACTGCCGCCAGGGAAGGACGTAGACAGGCGGGATCTTGTCCTTCACCTGCGAGTACTTCGAATCTCTGGCGAGCCCGACGATCTCGATGTTCAGCGAGTCGTTGTACACGGACATGTGCTTGCCAACGGCGTTCCGCCCCAGATTGAACTTCTTCGCGAAGGCCTCGTTCACGATCGCGACTCGTGCTGCGCCCGCGTTATCGCCGGCCGTGAAGTCGCGTCCCGCGATGAGCGGTACGCCGAGCACATGGAAATAGTTCGGCCCCACGTTGCTGTAGCGCGAGCCGTCGTCGGTGTCGGGTTCTTTTCTGAACCCCTGAACCGACACGCCTCGGCCCCGGTTGGTGCCCGCGAGCAGTGGAACCGTAGACGACGTGACCCCTTTCACCCCCGGAAGCGCCGCGAGCGCTTGCTCGATGCGGTCGTACAGTGCCGCGGTGCGCGTGCTATCGTAGCCGCTGCGCGCCGGCGAGATGCCGAACTGAACGACGTTGTCGATGTGGATGCCGAGATCGAGGCGGCTGATGTTCTGCAAGCTCTTGATGAACAGGCCCGCCGAGATGAGGAGTGCCATCGAGAGCGCGATCTGGACGGTGACCAGCGACGTGCGGAAGCGTGCCGCGCCCCTGCCGCCAGAGAGCTTGCCGGAGTTGTTGCGCAGCTCCGTCACCAGATCGGGCCGCGTGTTCGAGAGCGCGGGCGCCAGCCCGAAGAGGAGCCCGGTCGCCAGCGACACGATCGCGGTGAATACGAACACCGGTGCGCTGAGATGAAATTCGTACGCGCGGGCGGCCTCGTTCGACAACAGCGCGCTGATCCCGACCAGGGTCCAGTGCGCGATGATCACGCTCGCGACCCCGCCGAGCGCGGCGAGCAGCACCGACTCGGTGAGGACCTGCGCGATCAGCTGCCGGCGCGTCGCGCCTAACGAGAGTCGCACCGCCATCTCCATCGTGCGGTTCGCGGCGCGCGCCAGCAACAGATTGGCGATGTTGGCGCAGGCGATGAGCAGCACGATGGCCGTGATGGCGAAGAGGAGCGTGACCGGCGTGCGCGAGTCCTTGATGACCGAGCTTTGGCCTTTGCGTCCGTCGCTCAGCTTGATGACGGCCGCGCGGAATTGTGCCTCTGTCCTGGCGCTCATGCCTTTCTGCAATGGCGCCTCGACGTCGTTCATGATCGCGTGATAGGTCGGGTTGATCGACCTACTCGCCTGCTCGATGGTGACTCCCGGAGCGAGACGACCGAAGAGATAGACCCAGTGCTCGTCGCGAGTGGATTCGACACCCTTCCATCCGTCGATCATGACGCCGGCCATGCTGATCGGGACGAACACGTCCGCTCGCGCGCCCAGAGTCGTACCGCTGAACCCGCGCGGTGCGACGCCGATGATCGTCAGTGACTGCCCATTGACCGTGATTTGTTTGCCGAGCACCGCCGGGCTCGCGCCGAGATTGGTCCCCCAGAAGTCGTAGCTCAACACCGCCACGGAATGCCCGCTGCTTGTCTGATCATCATTCCGGTCGAGCAAGCGGCCGAGCGCCGGCTGAATACCGAGCACGGAGAAGTAGGATCCCGAGACAAGGAGCCCATCGCCGCTGAGCGGGGTCTGGCCGGCCATGGCGACGTTGACGCCGAACAGCATGTGGCCGGCGACGCCGCTGAATGCGGTCTTCCCTGCGCGCTCGAGGTCGCGGAACATCGGGTAGTTGAAGACCTCGTCGCACCCCCCCGCCTTGCCACAGTTGTAGAATCGAACTTGTGGTCCCGTAGTCGCGAAGTTGACGAGCCGCTCGGGGTGTGTCACCGGCAGCGGCTGCAGCAGCATCTCGTTGAACAGTGAGTAGATCGCGGCGTTCGCGCCGATCCCCAGCGCCAGCGACAGGATGGCGACGGTCGTTACGAACGGCGTCCTGAACAGCGTGCGAAGCGGGAGCTGGAGATTGCGCATGGCGGCCCGGAGGCTTGAGTTGAACGTTGCCCGCGAGTGAGACAGTCCAATCGGTTCGAGCGTTGATGAACGCCGGCCGCGGCCTCAACATATGCCTGACCAGGGCTCTCCGGCCCTGCTTTTGCGCGACTTTCGCTGTCGTCTTCTCGGAGGTGGGTTCCGTGGCCGGCGAGGCTTTCCACGACATCGAGAACACCATCCGCCCGGAGCTGCCCTGGCCGCTCGCCGCCACCGCGACCGATCGCCAGCTCCCGTCCCACTCTGTCGACTCCGACGCGGCCACGAGCACCGCGATCGCCGAGTGGATGCATGCGTCGCTCGACGCACTCGTTAGGCTCATCGAACGCGTTGCTCCCGGCATGCGAGGCTCCGTGCTCATCCTCGACGAGGACGGCGTCACCCTGCGCCACGGAGCCGCCCCGCATCTTCCGGAGGCATATTGCCGGCTGATCGACGGCGAGCGCATCGGCCCGGCGGCCGGCTCGTGCGGAACGGCAGCCTATCGCCGCGAGCAAGTCATCGTCCGCGACATCGCGACAGATCCCCTCTGGGCGAGCTATCGAGACGTGGCGAAGCCGTTCGGTCTCGCCGCGTGCTGGTCGACGCCGATCATCGATGCGAATGGTCGCGTCCTCGGCACGTTCGCGATGTACTACGACGAGCCGCGCGCACCGACCGACGCCGACATCGCGCTGACGGAGACGGCCACACTTCTTTCGGCCAACATCATCACCCGCGCCCGCTCGGCAACGGCCCTCCGTGTGCGCACGGAGTCCGCGGAACGGCTCGCGGCCGCGCTGCGGGAACGCGAGGAAGAGCTGCGTGCGAGTGCCGGCCGGTTGCGCGCGGCGCTCGAGGCGTCCGGTACGAGCACGTGGCGTTGGGACATGAGCACGAATGTCGTCGACTCCGACGAGGGACTGTATCAGCTCTTCGGCGTGGATCCCGCTGCAAAGGGTTCGTTCGACGTATTCGTCTCCCGCATTCACCCGGACGATCGGGAACGGGTTATCGCCGCCGCGCTGCGCTGCGCGAGCGAGGGGGTCGATCTCGACGAGGAGTTCCGCGTCGTCAGGCCGGACGGATCCGTTCGCTGGGCCGTGGACAAAGGGAAAACAGTCTTCGGCGAGAACGGCGCGCCACAGTACCTGATCGGCGCCTGTGTCGACGTGACCGAGCGGCGCATGCGTGACGAGCAGTTTCACGCGCTGGCCGAAAGTATCCCTCAGCTCGCGTGGATGGCTGACGCGAGTGGCTCGATCTACTGGTACAACCAGCGGTGGTACGAGTTTACCGGGACCACGCTCGAGCAGATGCGGGGGTGGGGATGGAAAGCCGTGCATCATCCCGATCACGTCGACCGGGTCGTTAGGCGCATTCAGCATTCGTGGAATACGGGCGAGGCATGGGAGGATACCTTCCCGCTTCGCGGCTCCGACGGCCGGTATCGCTGGTTCCTCTCACGCGCCCAACCCATTCGCGATGCGGACGGAAACATCGTGCGATGGTTCGGAACGAATACGGACATCAACGAGCTTCGCGAAGCCGAACTGGCCCGCGACCGTGCCTTTGCGGAGGCGCGGAACGAGCGGGAACGGCTGTACGAAGTATTCATGCAGGCGCCGGCAGCGATCTCCGTCCTCGAGGGGCCGGAGCACATCTTCACCGTCGCGAATCCGCTCTACCAGAAGCTCGTCGGCGGGCGCGATGTGATCGGCAAGCCGGTGCGGGAGGCACTACCCGAGCTGCTTGGTCAGGGCTTCTTCGAGCGCCTCGACGGTGTATTCTCGTCAGGCAAAGCCTACTCGGAACGTGAGCGCGTCGTCAGCCTCGACCGCCGTGGCACGGGCGTGTCGGAGAACGTTTATGTCGACTTCGTCTATCAGCCTCTCGAGGACGCCAGTGGGAGCACAATCGGTATTCTCGTGCACGCGGTGGATGTGACAGGCCAGGTACATGCCCGGCAGCAAATCGCCGCGGCCCGTGCGGAAGCCGAGCATGCGAACAAGGCGAAGAGCGAGTTCCTCGCGGCGATGTCGCACGACCTGCGCACGCCGATCAATGCGATTGGCGGCTACGCCGATCTCGCGGCGGAGGGTGTGTACGGCCCCGTGACGGAGGGCCAGCGCAAAGCGATGGAGCGCATCCGGCGGGCAGGCAACCACCTGCTCTCCCTCATCAACGACATTCTCAGCTTTGCGAAGATCGAGGCCGGTCGCCTCCAACTCCACATCGCCGACATCCCGTTGAACGAATTGATTGCCGGCGCCGCGGTGATGGTGGAGCCTCAGGCATCGAAGAAGGGTTTGTCGTTAGGTTGCGCAAAGGGTGCGGCCGAAGTCCAGCTCCGCGGCGATAGGGAGCGGGTCACGCAGATCCTTACGAACCTGCTCACCAACGCCGTGAAGTTCACCGCCAGCGGCTCGATCACCGCCGAGTGGCGCGCGGAGGAGCACGCAGTGCTCATCACTGTACGAGACACGGGACGCGGGATCCCACCTGAGAAGCTGGCAGCCGTGTTCGAGCCCTTCGTGCAGGCAGGTCGGAGCGCAGAGGAACAGCAACAGGGCGTTGGCCTCGGCCTGGCGATCAGCCGCGAGCTTGCGCGCGCGATGAGCGGCGACCTGATAGTGGAAAGCGTCGTCGCGCAGGGAACCGCGTTCACGCTGAGGCTTCCGCGTGGTGAGGATAAGCGCCGCGCATAAGCGACAGAGAGAAGCCTGACGACTGATACCGCCGTCGATCTGACGCCGGTCATCTCGCCCCTGCCGTCTCGCACCTGGACTGGCCCAGTGACGTCGCGCGCCTCGTCGGGTGCGACGATCTCCCAGCGCCATCTCCCCATTGACATTCTATGGGACTACCCCGACATTCCCAGAGACACTCTATGGGAGACGACGCCCACATGCCGCCGCGCCTCGAGTCGAGCTGGCGCCGCTATCTGAGTTTCTTCGGCTCGCGTCCCGAACGCGACGTCGACGACGAGCTCGCGTTCCACCTCCAGGCGCGTGTCGACGAGTACGTCGCAGCCGGAATGGAGCCCGACACCGCGCGCGCCGCTGCCCTCGAGCGTCTCGGTGACCTCACCCGCTATCGCGGTGAAACGCTCGCCATCGAACAACAAGAACAACGGAGACGCAACGTGTCCGACGTCACCCACTCCATCATCGGCGACATCCGCTTTGGCGCGCGCCAGCTTGGCCGCAACCTGCCGCTCACCATCGCCGCGCTCATCTGCTTTGCGCTCGGCGTCGGCGCGAATACATCGATCTTCTCCGTCGTCAACGCGGTGCTCTTTCGGCCCCTTCCCTTCCCCAATTCCGACCAGCTCGTGACGGTGAGCGAAGGAATCTCGAACCTCGCCGCCGACATCAACAGAATCTCGGCGGCCGATCTCCTTGACTTCAAGGAGACGGAAGGCCGCGCGTTCGAGTCACTCGCCATCGCGCAATCGCGCCGGCTTACCGTCGTGGTGAACGGCGATGCGCAGGTGATCAACGCTGCATCCGTCACGCCGTCGGCGTTCAAGGTGCTGCAGGTGAAACCCTCGATCGGACGCGCGTTCCTCGATGCGGATAGCGCCGCGAGCGCGGCGCCAGTCGTCATCATCAGTGACGCGTTCTGGCGTCGCTGGTATGGCGCCGATCGCGCGATGATCGGCAAGCAGATCACCTTTACCGGCGGCGCCACCGCCGAAGTTGTCGGCATCATGCCTCCCGGGTTCGCCTTTCCGCTGCCCGGTATTGGAATGCCGATCGCCGACATCTTCTTTCCGTTCCGCTTCTCGCCGGCCGTCATGAATCAGCGCGCCGACAACTTCAATACGCTCGCGTTCGGGAGACTCCGCCGTGGCGTGTCCATGGCGCAGAGCGAGGCCTTGCTCGGCGACATCGTGCGTCAGTTGCCCGAGCGCTATCCGGAGAGCTGGGGCAAAGCGTGGAAGCGTGGTGGCAATCTGCTCATCCACGTCAAGAGTCTACGCACCGCGGCCGTCGGCGAGTCGCGTCGTCCGTTACTCGTGTTGCTCGGCGCCGTGGGTTTCGTACTGCTCATTGCGTGCATCAACGTCGCCAGCCTGTTCGTCGCGCGCGCGTCGGCGCGCAAGCGCGAGATCGCGATTCGCACCGCGCTCGGCGCCTCGCGCGGACGCCTCACACAGCAGTTCCTCGCCGAGTCGCTGTTACTCCTCACCGCGGGATCGGTGCTCGGCCTCGTCGCGGCGCACTGGGGCACGCGCGCACTCGTGGCGCTCGCCCCCGGAGACTTCTATTCGTCGTTCGATACTTCGGTCGACGCGCGAGTGCTCGCCGTCACGGGCGGACTGACGATACTCACCGCGCTGGTGTTCTCGATCCTCCCGAGCTTGCCCGGCCGTCCGTCGGACGCGGAGCGCTCGCTGCGCACCGAGGGACGGTCCTCTACCGTAGACCGCACGCGCCAGCACGGTCGACGCGTGCTCATCGTGAGCGAGGTTGCATTCGCACTCGTGCTCACCGTTGGTGCCGGACTGATGATCCGGAGCTTCGCTCGCGCGCGCGCAGTGGATCCCGGTTTCGACGCAGTGAACCTGGTAACGTTCCGCGTCAATCTCCCCACCGCGGCGTACCCTGACCCGGATCGCATCAAGCTGACCCACCAGCAGATCGTGCAGCGACTGCGCGAGATTCCTGGCGTGGTGTCGGCGAGCGCCACGTCGGATCTGCCGATGCAGGGCGACTGGATGATCGTGTTCACGCCCGAAGGCGCGGCGCCATCGCAGTTGCCCGTCGCGATGAACTCTCTCGTTCTTCCTGGCTTCTTTCAAACCATGCGCATTCCGCTGCGTGCGGGGCGGGTGTTCAACGAAAGCGATACCAAAGGCACGCCGGGCGTCGTGGTCATCAATGAGACGATGGCGCGCAAGTATTACGGAAACGCTAATCCCATCGGGCGGCAGTTCAAATGGGGCTCGCCCGACTCACCCATTCCATTGAAGCAGATCATCGGCGTGGTGGCGGACGTGAAGCACCGCTCGCTCGACGAGGAACCGATGCCCGCGGTGTACAACCCGGTTCTGCAGCAGGACACAGGGGTGAACGTGGCGATGTTTCGCGGGCTGTCGTATGTCGTGCGCAGCAGACTGGCACCGGCAAGCGTGGCTGGATCGATCAGGACGGCGGTGCGAGGCGTGGACCCGAACCTCGTCGTCGTGAACTTCCTTCCGGTGGACGGCATCGTCGGCAGCACCATCGCGTCGCGGAAGTTCAACGCCGCACTGCTCGGCCTCTTCGCGGCGCTGGCGCTCGCGCTCGCGGCCACGGGTGTGTACGGCGTGCTGCAGTACTCGGTGATTCAACGCAAGCGCGAGATGGGCATTCGCATCGCAATCGGGGCAACGTCGTCGGACATGATCCGACTCGTCGTCGGGCAAGCGGTGGCGCTCGCGGCCGTCGGCATCGCGATCGGACTTGGGGGCGCGCTGGTGCTCACCCGGGTGATTCGCGCGCTGCTCTTCAACACCGATCCCCTCGACGTATTCACCTTTGCGGCAAGCGCGGCGGTCTTGCTCGTGATCGCTGTCTTGTCGAGCTACCTGCCGGCACGTCGAGCGCTGAGCGTCGACCCGACGATTGCGATGAGGACGGACTAGCGCCCCTGTCATCCCGAGCGAAACGAGGGATCTGCTTTTCGGCCCCTTGCGCGGCGTTCCCTCAGGAGACGCGCCGCAGGATCTCTCCGTCAGAGCGACCAGGCATCAGTCCGGCACCTCCGCGATCGGCACTCCAATCTCCGGGGCATCCGACTCGACGAGTGGCTTTGGCGCGGTGCTCGGAACCGCCCGCCACCATGGATCGACGCCATTCGACTGCGCGGGTTCGGCAGGCGCGCCAAGCTTCGGCATGATGAGCGGCACCCCACGAGATGAGCCAAGTCGGAGGAGCGTCTCGGCCGGCTCACTCCATGGATGAATCGCAAGATTGAACGTCGCCCAGTGAATCGGAAGAAAGGCGCCGCTTCCAAGCATCGCGTACGCGCTGACGGCGTTGACAGGGCCCATGTGGATGTCGCCCCACGAGGGATGATACGCGCCGATCTCCAGCGCTACCGTGTCGAAGGGGCCGAGACGCCGCGCAATGTCCGCGTACTCCCTCGTGAGTCCGGTGTCGGCGCCGAAGAAGAACGAGTGTCGTGGTCCGCGCAGATGAAACGAAGACCAGAGAGTCGTGTTGCGGTCCTTGATACCTCTGCCGGAGAAGTGCTGCGCCGGCGCCGCGGTGATCGCAACGCCTTTGACGTCGGCCTGCTCCCACCAATCGAGCTCCGTGATTCGCTTGGCGGGAATGCCCCACCGCTCCAGCCGCTCACCGACGCCGAGCGACGTGATGAACGGCGTCGACGCATGCGCTTTGGCAAGCGCGAGAACTGTCGGGCGATCGAGATGATCGTAGTGGTCGTGCGAGAGAATGATCGCGTCGAGGCGCGGGAGCGCCGCGAGCGGAGCCGGCGGTGGATGAAAGCGCTTGGGGCCCGCGAATGGCAGGGGCGATGCGCGATTGCTCCAGACCGGATCGGTGAGGACGCGCGCGCCATCGATCTCCACGAGGAGCGTGGAGTGCCCGAGCCACGTTAGGCGGAAGCCGGACGTCGGGCGCCTGTCCCAGAGCGGGAGCGGATTCACGAGCGGCAATGGCGCCGACGGAACACGGTCTTCGTCGGGACAGAGGAACTCGCGCATCGTCGGACGCTCGACGCCGGGCTTGAGCCCCGTGGACACCTGAGCCGTGTTATGGAAGACGCGACCGTCGAACCGCGGCGATGATTGCATTCGCTCGCGGCGGAGGCTGCTCGTCGTGCCGGAACGGGAGCGCATACTCGAAAATGATAGCCGCGCCGGGAACGAGCAGGTATCGTCGTCGCGCGGCGCAGGCTTCACTGACCGACGCCGCATCGGCGTCTCCCCGTCGGCCGAAGGACGAGTGTTTGGAGATAGAGGCTCATCAAACTGTTCATCTGCGGCGGGTTGCCGGGTAGGGTGTCTGGGCAGCCTGCTGCGGCAGCCGCCTTGTCGTACGACTTTGTCACCCAAAATCGCGACGTTCATCGGCGACAGCCATTCCATGTTACTCTCGTCCACGCCGTCGAGCATCAGGACCTTGGCGCGCTCCAGTCGTCAAGGACGGTGATCTTCATCGCGCAATCGTAATGCAAAGCGGCGCAGCCGTGGTTGAACGGGCTCCTGCGCCATCGCTGATCCGCAGCGACCCCAGATCTGGAATCCAGTCCCACGCGTCGAGCGCGTCACCTGAGAGAGTGGTCGCCACCGCGATCACGCGCGCGCCAGCGGCACGGCCGGCCTCGAGACCTGCCGACGCGTCCTCGATGACCAGACAGCGAGCAGGATCCGTCTCGAGAAGCTCGGCGGCGCGAAGGTAACCCTCAGGATGAGGCTTACCGCGCACCACATCATCGGCACCGACTAGAACCTGAGGAACTGGTAGCGCGGCTGCTCGCATACGTACCGCGGTGAGCTCGCGTGTCGCCGACGTCACAACCGCCACCCGATCGGCCGGGAGCGCGGCGAGCAGCCGCGCCGCACCTCGAACCGGGACGATGCCTTCGCGCTCGACGAGCTCGCGCGCAGCGAGCCACTTCAGCTCGGCCACCTGGTCAACACCTGGCGGCGCGAATTCAGCGAGGACATCGTCGCCGCGCCGACCGTGCGACATCGCGAGTATGGCTTCAGGGTCTACTCCGTGGCGCGCAGCCCACGTCCGCCAAAGCCGCACCACCACCGCCGTCGAGTCAACCAGGGTACCGTCCATGTCCAGCAGCACCGCGTCGACGTCGAAGGCAGTACCGGTACGAAGCTGCATCAGGTTCTCTCGCGGTGTCGGGCTCGATAACGGTAACGGGTCTGGCCGGCCGTATCGCGTCATGAATCCGCCGGTATGCCGGTTGCACTTTGTGAGTGCTATCACACGATCCGGAACATCCGATGGCACCGTCGTCTGACGACACATCCCGAAAGGACCCTCTCGAGCCGGTACTTCGGGATGTCGAAGCGGAGCTGAGGGATCGCCTACGCGACGCGTGCGTGGCGGAAGCAAGCGGCGTCTCGACGGACAGCGTGGCGGAGATCCGCCGCCTCGAGGACTCCCTGCTTGCAGCCGCGGTCGCCGCCGAGCAGACCATTGCCTTGCGTCGGCATATCGAGCGGCGAAAATCAGCGACGCCAGTGCAGGAGGAGCGACGCGCCCCAGCCAGCGACTCCGCCGCAGCGCCGCTCAAGCTGCGCGAGTTTCGCGACGCCGAGGGTCAGCTCTGGCGCGCGTGGCCCGTCACTCCGGGCCAGGCGCGCCCCGGCCGGACCGCGGAGCGCTACCTCGGCGAATTTCATAAGGGCTGGATCTGCTTCGAGGCGCTCGACACCAGCGCGCGACGGCGGCTACCGAGGCAGCCTGAGCACTGGGCCGACCTCGAGGAGCCCGAGCTCTGTGAGTTGCTCGGTCAAGCGGTCAACGCGCCTGAGCGGAAGCGCCGAATAGAGGGCTCGGACCTGCCGTCGCGTCCGCCAGTAAGCTGATTTCTCGACACCGCCGGCTGATTCCCGACGTTTGTGATTTTACGCTCGGCAGAGCATGCCGGTTGCGTTAGGTGGCTCTCCGGAACAATTGAATCGACCCGTGTGAGAGCCGACGATGGCGGTGCGAGAATTCGTAGACGAAAGGGGCAAGGCCTGGCGAGTCTGGTGCATCCTTCCCGAGTCCATTCACCCCGTGACGCGCGCCGAGGACTACCTCGCGGACTGCTACCAGCTCGGGTGGCTCGTGTTCGAGGCGACCTCAGGTGACGAGAAGCGCCGGCTGTGCCCCTTTCCAGTTGCGTGGGAGAGCGCCGACCGAGAGGAGCTCCAGGCGCTGCTTCGTCAGGCCGAATCGGTTCGGAGTCGCAAGGCGACGGGTGGGACGTCGATCGACAGAGAAACCCTGCAAGTGAAAAGTGCCCCGATCGAGGTCGACGACTCGACCGACGAGAAGGCGGATCTCGTCGATCTCACAGTAGTGCGGACATTCCGGTATCCGGGAGGCAGGATCTGGAGCGCCGCGATCGCGCCGCATTCCGATGTCGCAGTAGGACCCGTGCTCCGCTTCACCGCTGGAGCGCGCACGATCGACCTCGAGCGCTTCCCTCGCGACTGGCCCGATCTGCCAGACGACTCATTGATCGAGTTACTCCGACGAGCGCCGCGGTCGATCTCGAGATACACGCCGGAGACGCCGCGTCGCCGCCACAATGATCCACCTGCCTAACGATCGGTGGGCAGGAGCGCGCGGCCGGGCGTAGGCTTACCGCCCGTTCGTAAGTAGTCGGCGAACTCGTTCGGCAGGTCGCTCGCGAGAATCGCTTGTGCAGCTCGCTCGACGTCGTATTCGACGCGCACGAATTCGACGCGCGGCTCGGTGGCGGTGACGTCGAGCAACACATAGCCCGCACGCCAGTCACCGTCTTTGGGACGGCCAACGCTCCCCGTATTCACGAAGTGAACGCCATTCACGACGCGGTGCCACGGCTTGTGCGTGTGCCCGAAGCAGA
>Ga0070681_10000582_pt1 | contig 30225 bp, 22 predicted proteins | sample KBSC83BmetaG_FD_65650 | JGI IMG/M metagenome (GOLD analysis project Ga0070681, IMG submission 65650) | Corn rhizosphere microbial communities from Kellogg Biological Station, Michigan, USA - KBS C8-3B metaG | ecosystem: Host-associated > Plants > Roots > Rhizosphere | place: USA: Michigan...
CGGTGTACGGTACGGAACGCGTTGATTGGATGCGTATGGGGTCAGACTCCTTACGGATCGTTCCAACGCAAAGCGTTGGAACGATCCGTAAGGAGTCTGACCCCTATTTCATCATCTGGTTCTCTCAGGCGTCAGTGGTGGTAATGGGAGGGATCGGCGCGGCGCTCTCCATCGAATGGCTGATCAATAGAGACCGAAGGATCCCTCGTGCTCTGCTGATCACGATCCCGCTCTGGGCGAGCGCGTCGCTCGTCGCGGTCGCGGCAGGGCTTCGAAGCATGACTCCCTCGACGCGCGAATTCATGGATGACTTCTGGGGCACGGGGTTCATGCCGTTGCCCTTTACGGTGACCGGCTTGGTTCGCTGGCTCTGGTCACAGACACTGTCGTTTTTCACGGATCCAACGCTGCTGCGCTATCCGCTGCCTCTCCTGTTCGTAGCCCTGAGCCTTCTTGGCGTCGTGAGTCTGTGGCGCACGCGACGCGGCGTCGCGTTGACTCTCCTGGGTCCGTTCGCGCTCGCCACCCTGGCTGCCGCCGCACATCAGTACCCGCTTCGCGGGCGCCTGATGTTTTACCTCGCCCCGGGTGTTCTCATTGCGATCGCTGCGGGTATCGAGCAGCTCCGACGGTGGACGGCGGCGCGCGGTCGCCCGTTAGGCGGTGTCGTTGCCGCGGCGGCGCTGGTACCGCCTGCCATAGCGTTTGCCAACGGCCACCCGCCGTACGAGATCGAGAACAATCGCGCGCTTTACGCTCAGCTGCAGCAAAAACGTCAACCCGGCGACGTCGTGCACATCTTTCCACTCTCGCGCATCGGGACGCTCTATTACGGCGAGCGGTATGGACTGAAGCTCGGGGAGTGGAGAACCTCGGTGTGCGACCGGAACGATACTCGTGCGTTCGTGCGCGACGTCGACCAGTACCGCGGCGTTCGGCGACTCTGGCTCGTGTCCGGTGGCTCGCGGCCGTACAGGTCGGCACGGCCCGCCGTCCGCGACTACCTCGCGACGATCGGCGTCAGGCGCGACTCGATGGTTTTCCCGTCGCTCACCCGGGAAGGGATTTGGCTCGACCTCTACGACTTGAGCGATACGGTCCGCCTCCGATCCGCCGACGCGGAGTCCTTCCCGGTTGCGCCCATGCCGAAGGACCCACGGCCCGGCTGCCGGCCGTGGGTGAAACCGTCACCGCTCGACAGTCTGCGTTAGGCGGCCCGCAACCGTCACACACTGTACTGCGCCTATGAGTCATCTCGCAGGGAAGATCGCCCTCGTCACCGGCGCCGGGTCCGGGATCGGGGCCGCGGTGAGCGCAAGGTTCGAGCGCGCGGGTGCCCAGGTGTACGCCGCCGACCTGAAACCGCCCACAACCTTGGCACCCGATTCCCGCTCACACGCGATCAAGCTCGATGTACGCGACGAGGCCGACTGGATCGCGACCACCGAAATCGTACTCGCCAACCACGGCCGTCTCGATATCCTCGCCAATTGCGTTGGCATATCGGCGGGAACGCCCCTCGCCGACACCACGCTCGACGAGTGGCGTCACGTGTTGAGCACGAATCTCGACGGAGCCTTCCTGGCAACCAAGCACGGCATCCGCGCCATGCGGGCGACAAGCGGCGCCATCGTCCACGTGGGTTCGGCGTCCGGAATTCGACCCGCTGCAGGAGCGGCCGCCTACTCGACGAGCAAGGCTGGCCTGCGAATGCTGGTGAGGACCGCCGCGAAGGAGTGCCGCGACGCGCGGCTCGCGATCCGAATCAACGTGGTGAGCCCGGCAGGCGTGAAGACGCCGATGTGGAGCACGATGCCGTTCTTTCAAGATCTCGTGCGAACGCACGGGTCCGAGGACGCTGCGTACGCCGCCATGGAGGCAGCGGGCGGAGGTCGCTTCATCGAGCCGGATGTCGTCGCACGAGTCGTGTGCTTTCTCGCGGGCGACGAGGCACAGCACATCACTGGCGTCGAGGTTCCCGTGGATGATGGCTACGTCCTGTAACGCTAAGCTCGAGCGTTAGGCAACGCCGGCACGACTCGGTCGAATGGGTAGCTCCGCGACGAGCTCGTCGAGTCGTCGCCGCTGCGCCGGCACCGTCACGTGCGCGCGCGCTCGCTGATACGCGGTCGTCGCATCGCCATACGCCTGGATGCTGACCGCCCGCGCTGCCGCGAGCAGCGCGTACTCGAACGCGCGGTCCGCCATCCCCGCCCGATCGTAATGCTCGGCGATCTCGAACAGCGCGACCGGCCGAACCTGTTCCAGACCACGGGCAATGCGTTCGTGAACGCGACGCAGACGCATGCCATCGACCGTCTCGCGTGCGGCACGCGCTACCTCGCGATGCGTGAACGCGAACGCCGCTCCCGGTTCCGCGCCGTCCTCACATACCAAGGCGGCGGCGAGCGCCTCGTCGATCGCGTCGAGCAGCTCCGCCTCGTCGCCGATACCGGCGGCGAGTGCCACGTCCACCTCGAAGCCATCGCCCAGGACGGCTAGCTCGCCCAGGATCGCACGAGCTTTGGGCGACATCAGGTCCAGCCGACGAGCGAGCACGCCAGCCGCATTCGGCTCCGGCGGTGCCCACGCGAGGCTAGTCAGGTCGACGGCGCGCCACGTTCCGTTGGCGTACGTGAGCGCCCGGCGATCCACGAGCGCATGCAGCGTGTGGGCAGCCAGGAGTGGCGTGAGCGTACCGCGCTGAGCGAGATGCGTCGTGCAAGCGTCGGCCGTTGCGCGCTCCGCGAACAGGTCACCGATCCACTGTCGCAGGTCGTCCTGGCTCAGGTTCCCCAGCCGAACCTCGTAGTGGCGTCGCACCGTCGCGAACCGGGCCCGCGATTCCGACGCGAACGAGTCATCGCCCGTTAGGCAGAGCAGGATCCGCGAGTCGCCGAGGTGCGTCGCCAGCCGTTCGCAGACGTCCCATGAGGCCTGGTCCGCGTGCTCCAGGTCTTCGATCACCAGCACGAGCGGGCGCGAGCTCGCCACCGTCGCGAGCAGCTCGCAGATCTCGTCGGTCAACGAGACGTCGGACACGGTGCTGGATTCGTCAGCGAGCCGGAGCGCGCGCTGGCTGCCGGCCAACGACGGCACCAGGCGAGGGAGTGAATGCCAGCGCTTCTCCGGGACGACCCGCGCCATGCGAAGCGCGTCGATCAACTGGATCCACGGCGCGTAGGGCGCCGGGAACAATGACGGACGGCACTGGGCGACCGCATGCGCGGCGCTACGCCGGCGCGCATCGAGCATGAGCCGCGACACGAGCGTGGACTTGCCAATACCCGACGGTCCGACGACCGACACGACGCGTGCGTCTCCGCGGAGGCTCGCGTCGAGCATCTGCTCGAGCCGGCGCAGCTCGGCCACACGGCCAACGAAGCGCTCGAGAACAGGACGCGGTGGCTCGGCCGCGGCGTCAGCCATTGCCAGCGCGCTCGTGGCGTGTTGTGGTTGCGATGCCACCGCGCGCCGCGCCGCAGCGACCAGGGTGTCGAGGCTGTCGCCATGCTCGGGAGCGGTAGCGATGCCGATCGCGACCGGCGCGACGTCGGCGGAGAGCGCGAAGCCGTCCGTGAGCTGCGCGCGCACGCGACCAGCAACACCGAGCGCCTCCTCGCTGCTTGCTTCGCTCACGAGCAGGACGAAGTCGTCGGCCCCGAAACGCGCGAGCACATCGCCGCGGCGACAGACTCGCCGCAGCACGCTCGCAACGGTCGCGAGCACATCATCCGCGCGGGCCTGGCCGAGCCGCTGCCTAACGTCGCCCAGGTTGGTGGCGCGGAGGTAGATGAGACTCGCCACGCCGCCATCGCGCCGCCTCGCGGCGAGCAGTCGCGCGGAGCCGGCGGTACAGTCGCGGCGGAGTGGCAGGTGAGTGAGATCGTCCTGGCTCGGACGTCGACCAACCGAGTTCGGCGTGTCATCCGCTCCGGCAACCGGGGATTGTCCACCGGCGCGCTCGGCGATCACCAGCTCGAACAGCTCGAACAACGAAGGGTCGAACGCACGTCCGATGTCGCGGCGCATGATCTCGACCGCGTCGGCGATCGACATGGACTGCTTGTAGCTCCGCTGCGACGTGAGCGCGTCGAACACGTCGGCGAGGCAGAGAATCCGCGCCGTAAGGGGGATCGCATCACCAGCGAGGCCGTGTGGGTAGCCTCTGCCATCCCAGCGCTCGTGATGCGACTCGATGAGCGGGCGCACATCCCACGGGAACTCAATGCCCGCGAGCAGCTCGACGCCCGCCTCGGGGTGCCGGCGCATGAGCGCCCACTCCTCGTCGGTAAGCTTCGCCGGCTTGTTGAGCACCTCCGCCGGAATGATGAGCTTTCCCACGTCGTGGAGCAGGGCACCGATGCGGAACCAGAACAGCGTACGCTCGTCGAAGCCCGACCGGGCCGCGAGCGCACAGGCCAGGTCGGCGACACGCTCGCAGTGGCCCTGCGTGTATCGGTCTTTCGCTTCGATCGACTCGCCCCATCGCCGGACGACATCGATGAACTCATGCTCGAGGTGAGTTGTCTGACGGTCGACGTCGGCCAGATCGCGCCGCGCGCGCAGCTGGGTGAAGAGCTGATGCGCGCGGTTGAGCGCCTGCAGCGTCTCGCGATTCCGCCCTTGTCGCCGGTGCACCTCGGCCTGCTCTCGCGATGTCTCCGCCATGAGCAGCATGTCCTGCCGTACCGACGCGAGCTCCGCGGCGCGCTCGAGCATCGATTCCGCCCTCGCGAGGTCGCCGCTCTCGCGTTCAATGACGCCGAGCAGCCGATAGGCATCACCAGGGATATGCGCGTCGCCGAGTTGTGTCCCGAGCTCCATGGCAGCGTCGGCGGCTGCACGAGCGCGCTCGAACTCACGACGTGCCACCCACATCTCCACGACATTGACTTCGATCTGCACGCGCAGCGCGATGTCGCGAAGATCGCGCACCACCTCGATGGCTTCGCGATACGATAGCTCGGCCTCGTCCCATCGCTCGGTGTCGGTGTAGACCATGCCGAGATTGTTGAGCGCGATGCAGACGTCACGCGCGAGTCCCATCGAGCGATAGTCGGCGAGGCTCGCCTGATAGAACTCCAGCGCTCGCGTGAAGTCGCCGCGGATGTTGGCGATGACGCCAAGGTTCTGCGCAGTGATCGCCGCGAGCCGGGCATCCCCTGTACGGATCGCGCGCTCACGCGCGTCATTATAGAGCCGAACGGCCTCGTCGAGATCGCCCTGCTGCCACCGGAACATGCCGAGCATGTTGACCGCATACCCGACGGCGAGGTTGTCGCCCCACGCCTCGGCCGTCGCGATCGCCGCGATCACACAGTCTTCAGCGGCGGCGTGATTCGCGTCGGCGAAATGGCTTCCGGCGATCCAACGGAGGATCGTCGTTGCGGTGGGAAGCTCGTCGCCGCGGGTCAGCGATCGGAGCGCCTCCTCGTAATGCGATCGTGCGAGGTGGCGCTGGCCCACGCGCTCGGCGGCGCGCGCCGCGTCGATGTACCCGGAGACAGCGGGGGATGGCCCGAGGTCGCCAAGGGGTCGAAATCGGCGGCGGAGGTCCGTGTTCGTCACACCATAAGACGATCGGCTCGCGCTCGTGGTCTCCGGACACGACCCGGCCGAGCCACGTTCGCGGGACGTGGCTCGGCCGGGTCACTCGACTTCTGAAGACACCGCCTGGGTGTCGCCTTAGTGCCACGATACGAGGTACCCCGAAAAGTGGTTGATTGGGAAGCCAACCCGCAGTCGGAGGAGGTCGACCGTGGCTGGCAGAATCTCCGTAACAGCTGCCCTCCCAAGATTCTCGTTGAGTTTTCCGGTGTCGGTGAAGTAGGCGCCGTCGAGGACGGGCGCCGTCAGAACGCTGAGGAGCGAGAGCTTCTGCAGGTCCTGCGTGAAGCGCAGTGGGGCGGCGAACTTCATCCCGTGTGGCTCGAACTCGTAGGCAGCGAGACGCCCGGCGAGCGCCGTGGCCGTGAAGGTGGTGCTCGACGTCACTGCCCCCGGCGGCACGACCAGCGTTAGGCCGGCGTCGGGGATCGAGATCGTCCCGCCGTCCGGGCCAATGACTGCGCTGACCGAGATGTTCTGACTGAGCGGTATGATACGTGTGACGCCGCGCACAGGCAGCAGGCCGAGAAGGGTGGCCGACTGCTCGAATTGCTCGGTCGAGGTGGTGGTGCTGGGGCTCGTGTTCGTGTCCGGCTCGAGCGGCGTCGCGGCATCGCGAGCGCAACCAGCGAGCAGGAAGACCGAGAGGAGGCGGGCTCCGAACCGGGAGAGCGATCGGAGGTTCATGGGGTCGAGCTCCGTGAGTGGAAGAAGGCGGCCGACTTCGCCGTGCGTCTGGTGCGGCCCATGGAGAAGCAACCCTGGTGCCGCTGAACGTTAGGCGCCGGCCCTGATTTCACGCGTTTTGAGCGGGAGGGTCGACCGAAACCATCGGACAATCGCAGAATAGTTCGGGCGATTTGTCTCCAAACGGACCAGGGAGTTTTTGGTCACTGGAGTGCTGTGATATCGGATGCGACGCGATTTGTGGCGGTGTCGTGGAGACACGCCAGCCACCCGACTCGGGTCGGACGTGTCGCTGACTGGTCCTTCAGGCAGCAGCTACCGGATCTTCCTCTTGACTTCTACAGAAGCACGGTGACACCTTCTTCTCTCGAAATCGTAAAATCCCGCATCCTCCGGGGTGACCAGCGATGGGTGAATCGTCCAACGAGCCGCTCCGCGGCACGATCGACCTGCTTGTTTTGCGCACGCTCTCCCTCGCGCCCATGCACGGCTGGGGCATCACCCAGCGCATCCAGCAAGTGACGGACGGGGTCCTCGAGGTCAACCAGGGCTCGCTTTATCCCGCCCTGCTGCGGCTCGAGCAGAAGGAGTGGATCGACAGCGAATGGCGGGTCACGGACAACAACCGCCGCGCCAAGTACTACCGCCTGACGCCGTTGGGCCGCAAAGCCCTGGGCGCCGAAACCCAGAGCTGGCGGCGACTCGTGGTCGCGGTCGAGCAGCTCCTGCGCACCACGTAACCGCGAGGTTGGAATGCGTGGCACGAAACGAATCGCTATGTGGCTGCGCGCGTTCGCGTCGCGTCGGACGATCGAATCCGAGCTCGATGAGGAGATGCGCTTTCACATCGACATGGAAGCCGCCAAGCACGCGCGTCGTGGCCTGAGCGACGATGAAGCGCGGCGCCGCGCGTCGCTCGCATTCGGCAGCGTGGAACACCACAAGGAGGCGATGCGAGAGGGGCGGGGCGTTCGCGGGATCGAGCGCGCGGCGTTCGACCTCCGCTTCGGGTTCCGCCAGCTGCGCAAGACGCCGGGGTTCACGGTGGCGGCGGTGTTGACGCTGGCGTTAGGTATCGGCGGCAACGTCGCCGTATTCAGCGTCGTCGACGGCGTACTGCTCCGGCCGCTCGCGTTTCCCGAGCCCGACCGTCTCGTTACGATTGGCCACCGCACGCGGGGCGGCGACCTGCCGGTCTCGCTGCCCAACGCCACCGCGACGGACGTCGTCTACCAGGCGAGCCACAGCTTCGACGCGATGGCGCTCTACGCGGGCTGGCAGGCCAGCCTCACCGGAGGCGATGCCGCCCCTGACTGGGTGGATGTCACGGCGGTGACGCGCAGTATCTTCGACGTCCTCAAGGTTCGACCCGCGTTAGGCAGGCCCTTTACGACCGACGAAGACCGCCCGCGCGGACCGCGGGCCGTCATCCTGAGCCACGCACTGTGGCGCCAACGGTTCGGGGGTGACCCATCGATCATCGGACGCACCATCGCGGTCGACGGGACGACGCACGAGATCGTCGGCGTCATGCCGGCGGGGTTCGCGTTCCCGACTCCCGCGGTTTCGCTCTGGGTCCCCATGCGTGTCGATCGCAACGACCTGGGCGGATTCAACACGCCGGGTATCGCGCGCCTCCGTCACGGAGTGACGCCGGACCAGGCGACGCGCGAGCTCACCCAGTTGCTGCCGGGCGTCACGAAGCTCACGGACTTTCTGACGGAGAAGACGATCCGCGATGCGGGGCTCACGGCGGATGTCCATCCGTATCTCGATGACCTTGTCGGCCGAGTGCGCCCCGTGCTGTGGACGCTCTGGGCGATGGTCGGGCTGGTGCTACTCATTGCCTGCGTCAACGTCGCCAGCCTCCTGCTTGTGCGGGCCGAAGCGCGTCGTCGCGAAGTGGCGCTCCGCGTGGCGTTAGGCGCCGAGCGGGGGCATTTGTTGGCGCAGTCGCTCGCCGAGAGTGCGATGCTCCTGATCATGGGCACCGGGCTCGGCGTGCTCCTGGCGTGGGGGGCGGTATCGGCGCTCCCGCGTCTTGCGCCCGATCTCCTGCCGCGACTTGCCGATATTCGGATCGACGCTGTCGTTCTCGTGTGTACGACGCTCGTCGCGGCCGTCGTGGCCGTCGCGTTCGGTGTCGTGCCCGTTATGCGAAACCGGGCGGTGGCACCGGCCACGATGCTGCGCGGCGGTGATCGTGCCGCCACGATCGACCGGCACAGCGGCCGCCTCCGTCAGTCGATGGTAGTCGCGCAAGTGGCGATGGCCACCGTGCTGCTCGTCGGGTCGGGTCTCGTGCTGCGAAGCTTTCAGAAGCTGCGCCACGTGGACCTCGGATTTCGGCCGGATGGCGTCGTGACGTTCCGAGTCGCGTTACCGTATTCGCGGTACCAGACCTCCGAGTCCGTTGCTCAGTTCCATTACGCGATGCTCGATCGCATTCGCGCGTTGCCGGGCGTCGAGGTCGCCGGAGCGACCGGGACGCTCCCGCTCACGCCTTCGTTCTCGGACTTCGACCCGCTGCGCATGGAAGGCGTGACGACGCCGCCTGATGTGCTGCCGCCGCTGGCCGAGATGCGCGTTGCGACGCCGGGGTACTTCGAGGCGATGGGAATTCCGGTGGTGGCTGGTCGGCCGCTCGAGCGATCGGACACGGACGGCATCACGGGTGCGGTGCTCGTGACGCAATCGATCGCGCGGAAGGTGATGCAGGGGCGGCCGCCAATCGGCGCGCGCGTGGCGCATGGTGTTGCGAAGGTCGCCAACGAGCGACCGTGGTCGAACGTCGTGGGCGTGGTTGGTGACGTCCGAGGCGTGTCGCTCGACCAGGAGCCTGTGGGAGCGGTGTACTACGCGATGGTCAACATACCGAAGGTTGACATGGACTGGCTCGCGCGGTCGATGGCCTACGCGGTGCGCACGAAGTCGCCGCCGGCGCAGCTCATCGCGTCGGCCCGTCGCGAGCTCGCCCGGCTCGACCCGACGTTGCCGCTGGCGGAGGCGCGGACGATGACGTCGGTCGTCGATACCGCGAAGAGTGGGATGCGGTTCTCGATGATCGGGTTTGCGGTCGCGGCGGTGATCGGACTCTTCATGGGCGCGATCGGCCTCTACGGCGTGCTGTCGTACGTGACCGCGCAGCGCACGCGTGAGATCGGCGTGCGTATGGCGTTAGGCGCGACGCCGTCGTCGGTGCGGACATCCATCCTGGGGCGAGGGGTCATGGTAAGCGCGATCGGCCTCGCGGCTGGTCTCGCGGTGGCGATGTCGCTCCGCGTGCTGGCGAAGCCGTTGCTCTACGGCATAACGCCGACCGACCCGCTCACACTTGCCGCGGTCTCATTGGTGCTGCTCTCGGCCGGCGCGCTCGCCGCGTGGCTTCCAGCGCGTCGCGCGGCGCGGTTGGATCCTGTTCGCGCGTTGAGATGGGACTAGCGTGGACCGAGTCGCGAGCACTCAGAACTAAACACCTCACAACCCGCCAACCCTTGAACTCCTACAGGGCAGACATCTCGACGTGTATAGCCAGCGAATGACCTACCTTCTTTCGCGAGCCATTGTCGGACGTCGTGAGTCCGTAAACGGGTTGCCCTGTAAGAGTTTATAGTTTGGCAGTCGTAAGTGTTTCAGTTCTGAGTAGTGGATTCTGTAGGACGAAGCGGACAAGGGTGAGCTTCCGGCCTATCGGTCCAGCCGCCACTTGATGCGAGTATACGCAATCCGAAAGCCCTGCCGTTCCCCATTCCGCTGCGACGCGCTACCCGGGAGCGCACCCATCATCGCCAGCTCACAGCCCATTGAGGCTGCGTACGCGAGACGCGTGTCCAGCAGCGCTGCCTGAGCGCCGCGACCGCGGAACGCCGGATCCGTGCTCGCGCCGGCGAGCAACGCGACGCCGTCGTGCACCGCGGTCGCCGCCGCGGCGATCGGGTAGCCCGCCCACTCCGCGACGAAACACACCGTTCCTCTCGCGCGAGCGCTGACCGTTCCGAAGTCGCGGATGAACGCCGCAGCCTCGGGCGTCTCACTCCAGCCTCGCGCAGCCGTTTCCGCCCACGCGTCCTCGCCACCAGCCTCCACCCGGTGCACCACGAGCTCCGGCGACGGCGGCCGATGCGATCGTACGCGATCAGACGTTAGGCGCAAGTGCATCACGCTCGTCAGCTCCATGGGACGATACCCGCGTTCCGCCATGAGTCCGAGGACGCCCTGATCCGCCAGTGGGCTCACCTCGTGGAAGACCTCTGCCTCACGATCACGGAAGAACGATTCGATCGCCTCGAGCTGCTCGTTCGTCGGCGACGAGAACAGTCCGAACCCGAACGTCTGCGACAGCGGCGAGCCGACGCCGTCGAACATCGCGTACGTGCCGTCGAAGTCACGCCATTCGGCTCCGAGGGCAGGAGCGGAGCGCGAACGCGACTCCACATACGCGGCGCTTGCTTTCGCCTCCGCTCGCTCCAGCCGCTGCGAGAGCGCCATGTCGGTGACGTGAGGAACCCCGGTGGACCCGCTCACCAGATCTGCACCCGAACCGAGTCGGGCCGATACATCCTGTCTCCCGGCCTGACGCCGTACGCCTCGTAGAACGGCACCATGTTCGACACCGGCCCGATCACCCGGAACGGGCTCGGCGCGTGGACGTCGGACTTCACGCGCACCGCGAGGTTCTCGGGTCGGATCTGGTTCATCCAACCTAACGACCAACCGATGAAATACCGCTGCGCGGGCGTCAGCCCACCAATCTGCGCGCCACGCTTGTACTGATCCGTCTTCTTGAACGCGTCCCAGGCGAGGTTGATGCCGCCCAGGTTGGCGATGTTCTCGCCCTGCGTCGCGGAGCCGTTCACGTGCATCGAGCCGACAGCGACATACTGGTTGTACTGGGCAATGATCCTCTGCGCGCGGCGGTTGAACTCCTTATGTTGCCACGCACCGCGTTGCCGAGGAACGAGCGGCGGTCAACCGCATAGCTCGTGTAGTCCTTCCACTTGGTGGGATACCCGACCTTCTTCGTCACGGCGGCAAGCTTCACGAGGGCGCGATCCTTCGTGGGCTGGCTCATCCACGTCAGGTTCCGGATGCGATCGGCGAACGCGTCGAAGATCTCGTTCGTCAACTTCTCGTACCGCTGCTTCGTACCCGGCGAGAAGTACCGGGCGACATACCGCTGGCCTAACGCGTCGCCGAGGTAGGCTTCTTCCTCGTCGAGCATGCGCTTCCAGCGAGGGCGCTGCTCGAGCTGCCCATTCAGGATCGTGCCGAAGAAGTGGAAGTGCTCGGCGTCGAAGCGGCCGCCGGCCTCGGCGGCATAGGCGTTCGCGAGCTGCCAGCGGAGATACGTCTTCCAGTCGTCGATGCTGTGGGCGTGCAGCGACTTCTCGACTTGCTGGAAGAACTCGGGTTGCCCGACAACCACGGTATCGACCCCGGTGACCTTGCCGTCGGCCAGGTGCTCGCGCCAGCGAATCGACGGCGTGAGCGTGCCGACGTCGGCGAGCGACATGGCGTTGTAGTTCTTGATCGGGTCCCGAAGGTCCTCGAGCTTGCGCGATACGCGCGCGAGCTCGGTCTCGATCGCCATGATCGTCTTCGCGTGGGCAGTGGCCGCTGTACTGACTTCGCCTAACAGGTTCAGCATCCGGCCGATATGCGCGACGTACTCGCGTCGCAGCAGCACCGCGCGCTCGTCAGTGTCGAAGTAGTAGTCGCGATCGGGCAGTCCGAGCCCACCCTGGTACAGGTGGACTGCGTAGCGATCGCTGTTTTTCTCGTCCTGCATGATGAAGTTTCCGTACAGCGCCCCGACGCCCACGTACTGCAGCCGCGCGACTTCCGTTGCGAGCGAATTCAGGTCCTTCACTGCCGAGATGCGCGCGAACTCGCTGTCGAGCCACGCGAACCCCTGGCTGGCGATGTTGGCCGTGTCCATGGCCGCGTACCAGAAGTCGCCGATCTTCTGCTGGTTGATCCCTGACATGCCCTTCGCGGAGGCGGCCGCCGTGCTGATCCCGAGCAGCCGCTGATAGGTCTCCTCCTGAATGACGTCCGCGACCCCCCAGGACCGTTCGCTCTTGGGAATGGGATGCTCGCGCAGCCACTTGCCGACCGCGTAATGGAAGAAGTCATCGCGCGGGCTCACGGTCCGGTCGATGAACTGGTCGAGGTACCGGTCGACGTCGTTGAATGACGACGGTGTCGTGGCCGTCAGAACGGCACCGGCTAACGCTGCAAGGATCAGACGGGGCATAGGAGGAGCTGTGTCATCCCGAGCCGCCAGGCGCCTGCCCAGAGGAGCGCCAGCGACGCAGGGAGGGATCCTCAGGGTCTCGGTAGAGAGCCTCGGTCGGGACGATGAGGATCCTTCGGCTGACGCCTCAGGATGACATGGTTGGTTAGGCAGCCGCCGTGAGCACGAGCGGAGCGCCACGCCGGATCACGATCGTGTGCTCGTGATGGACAGCCAGCACGCGGTTATGAGTGCGCAGCGTCCAGCCGTCCGCCTCCTCGACCACCCGCACTGGCACGCTCGTGAGCATGGGCTCGAGGGCAATCACCATTCCCTCGGTGAGGATGGTGCGTGCGTCGGGATCTCCCCAGTTCGGAACGCTGGGTGGTTCGTGAATGCGACGGCCGATTCCGTGGCCGGTGAGCTCCCGCACGACCACCGCGCCCTCGCGCTTCGCCGCCGACTCGACCGCCCGCCCCACCTCGCGCAGCGACTGACCCGCACGCGCGACGGCGACGCCGCTATTGAACGCGACGCGCGCCGCACGCTGGAGCTGTCGCGCTTCGGCCGATACCGGTGGGATGATCACCGTCACCGCGCTGTCAGCCATGTAGCCATCGAGCTCCAGCGTCACGTCGAGCTTCACCACGTCGCCTTCCCGCAGCACGCGCGCGCCAGGGATGCCGTGCACGATCTCCTCGTTGACGCTCAGGCAGTTGAAGCCGGGGAAATCATAGGCGAGCTGCGGTGCGGACCGCGCGCCCTGCGACCGCGCGAACCGTGCACCGATGTCGTCCAACTGGGCCGTCGTCAGGCCCGGCCGGACGGCCGCGCGCATGTGAGCGATGGTTCGCGCGACGAGTTGCCCAACGCGCTGCATTGCGGCGAGATCGGATTGCGAGCTGATGGTCATCGAGAGCTCATGATGATGTGGGCGAGGCTATCCGGCTCGTCGGTGCCAAGCAGAAATCGCTTACCACCCTGCCGGGTGACGAGAACGGCTTGGCGACCGGCGACATTGTAAAGCCACCCGCGCCCGGTGAAGTGAATCCCCCAACCGTTCAAGATACTGGTCGTGGTGGGTTCGGCAGAGACGATGGTCGAGAGCGGAACGGTCTTCTTCACGAGGCCCGGACCGAACCACCACGAGAGCTGACCTTCACGGACGGCGATGGTGAGCGACGAAAACGCGAACGCGGAGATCACCATCACGATCGCTGCCGCGATCACAGCGATGCGGGCTCCCGCCGGAGCGGCGGCCAGCGCTCCGCCGAGTAGCGGGGCGATGAGGGCCAGCGCCGCGAAGCTGAACAGGAAGAGGGCTGGGGCACTGCGTTGCGTATGGGAGTACATTGGCTGAAATTCGTTAGGCGCCGGCTAGCCCGAGGCCGTCGGTGGGAGCCCGTTCGTCATCCCCCGGGCGTAACGCCAGCGGCCATCGGCCCCTCGGCGCAGGATGAGCAGCGCGCGCTGCGCGGTCTCCTGTGGCGCCCCGCCACCCTTCGGAGCGACGCGGATGCGCTCGATGCCGCGCTGAAAAGCCCAGTCCCCGGCAATGATGGTCTCGACTGGCTCGTACGACTGGTCGACCGAGTACTTCGTGAGCACGGTGCGCATCGCCGCGACCACGGTGTCCGGGCCAGTCAGGGCTGGCGCGCCGTGCGTCCACACCTCGTAGTCCGGCGTCACGAGCTCCGCGAGCTCGCGTACGTCCCCGGACGCCACGACCGCGACCCACCGGTCGCGCAGTGCATCGATCGCGGCACGATCGGCTTCGTGTATGTCAGGTCGATCCATACACTCAAGCTGATACGTACGGACGCCGGGAACAACAGGACCACGATGAGCCGGCCAGTCTTCCATTGACATTCTAGGGGACGAGTCACATTCTCTCCCCTAGAGATTCTATGGAGCGTACCACCGCTAGCCGCAGCGTATGACCCAACCAGTCGATCTTCTTCAGGGAACGTTGGATGTCCTCGTGCTCAAGACGCTGAGCTGGGGGCCCATGCACGGGTATGCCGTCGCGCGATGGCTCCAGCAGGTCACGGATGACGTCCTGCAGATCGAAGAGGGCTCGCTCTACCCGGCCCTCCATCGACTCGAGCGCCGAGGGTGGGTGGAGAGCGAGTGGGGCGTTTCGGAGAACAATCGCCGGGCGAAGTTCTATCGTATCACCGCCGAAGGGCGGCGTCAGCTTCGCGCGGAATCGTCGACGTGGACGACCTTCTCGCAGGCGGTCTCGAAAGTCCTGACGACGACCGCATCGGTATGACCGGGCCTTCGTGGCGGCGATATCTCCGTTTCTGGGGAAGCGATCTCACCGCCGACGTCGACGACGAGCTTCGCTTTCACCTCGAGTCTCGCGTCCAGGAGTACGTCGCTGCGGGACTCGCACCCGACGACGCGCGTGCGGAGGCCATGCGGCGGTTCGGCAACGTCGCGGCCGTGCGGCGCAGCTGCCAGGAGATCGACGAACTCACCGACCAGGAACGGAGGCGCGCCGACATGTGGGATGCACTGCGTCAGGACGTCCGCTACGCGGCTCGCGCGCTGCGACGGAGCCCCGCGTTCACGCTCGTGGCACTGGTGACGTTGGCGTTAGGCATCGGTGCCAACACCGCCATCATGAGCGTCGTGAACGGCGTGCTGCTCCGGCCGCTGCCGTATCCATCGCCCGACCGCGTCGTTCGGGTCTACACGGCGTTTCGCGGATCCGGCACCCCACGCTACGCGATGTCGCAGCCGGAGTTCATGGACTACAAGAGTCTCACGCACGTGTTCGAGAACATGGCTGCGTACACGGGAGCGACGCTGACGCTCACGAGCGGCTGTGCCGCGACGAGTGGCACGTGCGAGCCCGAGCGCGTGCGAGCCATCGCGGCGACACGCGACCTCTTTCCGGCGCTCGGCGTCTCGCCGATACGCGGGCGCAACTTCGAGGGCGACGAGGGTCGCACCGGGCGCGAGCCGGTCGTGATCGTGTCGCACGCGTTCTGGCAGAACCGCTTCGGCGGCAGCCCGGACCTGCTCGGGAAAGTGCTGACGCTGAACGGCGTGGGCCGTCGCGTCATCGGCATCCTGCCACGCGACGTGACACTGGCGCGAGCCGACGCGTTCATCCCCATCTACATCAACCCCGACAGCCTCGCTGGCCGCGCGACGAACTATCTGAGCGGCGTGGCGCGCCTCAAGCCTAACGTCACGATCGACCAGGCGCAGCGCGAGCTCGACGCCCTGACGCGGGCCACGGTCGCGAAGTACCCGAACGTCTACCCGGCGAGCATGGGCTACGGCGCGACGGTCATCTCGATGCGCGATGCCATCGTCGGCGATGTGCGGCCGGCGCTGCTCATCCTGCTGGGGGCTGTGGGGCTCGTCCTGCTCATCGCCTGTGCGAACGTGGCGAATCTCCTGCTCGCTCGCGGCGAGGCCCGACAGCGCGAGATGGCCGTCCGTCTGGCGCTCGGCGCCAATCGCCGGCGGGTCATCAGGCAATTGCTGACCGAGAGTACGGTGCTCGCGCTCGCCGGCGGTGCTGCGGGGACGCTTCTGGCGTGGTGGGGAATGAAGGCATTGCTGGCGGTGAATCCGGATGCCATCCCGCGTCTCGAGCTCGTACACATCGATTTGACGGTCGCGCTCGCGACGCTTGGTGTGGCGCTCGTTACGGGACTCCTGTTCGGGCTCGCGCCGGCGCTGCGGATGGCTCGCCCCGAGCTGCAATCGTCGCTCAAGGAGGGCACGCGCGGCGGCAGTGTCGGCCGCGCACAGCAGAAGCTCGGGCGCGTGCTGGTGGCAGGTGAGGTGGCGCTGGCGGTCGTCGTCGTCATCGGCGCCGCGCTCCTGGTAAGAAGCTTCTGGGCCCTGCGGAACGTCGATCCCGGCTTCGATCCGAATCACGTCCTCGCGGTCGACCTCGCGTTGCCATCCGCGCGCTACGACGCGAACGCGACGACCACGTTCTACCGGCAGCTCATCGAGCGCCTGGCTACCCTGCCCGGCGTCACGGTCGCGGCCGGGGCGTCGGAGCTCCCGCCGGTCGCGAACAACAGCAACTGGGACATCGCGATCCTGGGGCGGCGGCGCGCCGCGGGCGAGGCCGCGCCGTCGCCTAACGTCCGTTCCGTCACGAGCGGATACTTCCGGGTGCTCCGTATCACGGCGGTTCGTGGCCGCGTGTTCGGTGACGAGGACGCCGGCTCATCGCAGCTCGTCGCGGTGATCAACCAGACGGCGGAGCGAACGATCTGGCGCGGGGCGAATCCGATCGGCCAGCAGATCCGGTTTGCGCCGGACGAGCCGTGGCTCACGATCGTCGGCGTCGCGCGCGACGTGCGGAGTACCGGGCTCAGTGAGGAGATCACGCCCGAGGTCTATCTCCTCCACGAGCAGCTGCCCGCGATCACGAAGGAAACCGAACGGACGATGTACGTCATCGCGCGAACGGCTGGTGACGCGGCCGCTCTCGCGCCGGCGGCGCGGCGCGCGGTGCGCGAGCTCGATCCGCTGCTCGCGATCACCGGGATCCGCACGATGACGGAGATGATCGACGTCTCCGTCGCACGCCCGCGGTTCACGATGCTGCTGCTTGGCGTGTTCGGCGCGGTGGCGCTCGTGCTCGCGGCGGTGGGGATCTACGGGATCATGTCGCACGCGGTGAAGCGGCGCACCCGCGAGATCGGCATCCGCATGGCGTTAGGCGCCCGGCCCGCGGACGTGCTGCGTCTGGTGGTGGGGCAGGGAATGTCGCTTGCCGGTACCGGGCTCGCGATCGGCGTGCTGGCTGCGCTGGCGGCGACCCGGCTCATGACGCGTCTGCTGTTCGGCATCAGCGCGACCGATCCGCTCACGTTCGTGGGGATTGTCCTGCTGCTCGCAGCGATCGCGTTCGTGGCCAGCTGGCTTCCCGCTCGTCGCGCGGTGTCGACCGACCCGACCTTGGCGTTGCGCAGCGAGTGATTTCGGTGCGTAAGGGGTCAGACTCCTCGTTCATCGTTCCAACGCTCGCGTTGGAACGATGAACGAGGAGTCTGACCCCTTACGCGACATTTGAGCGCTACGCCGGAAACAACCAGGCCGCGACGAGCACGCGGCGGACCTGCGGTACGAGTGCCAGTGCGTCCGCCTCGCGGGCCGATTCCACCGAGCTGGGCACGTGCACGTTGGGACGCTCGGCCATTGTGAGCACGCCGTGTCGGTAGACGGCGACGTATCGCACGGCGGGCGAAAGGCGAAACAGGGCGTCGGAAACCGGGCTCAAATGCGGCGGGCACCCCAGCTGCGCACGGCGTCGGCGATAGAGTCGAGAACGTCGAAGACGGCGTTCACGGCCTGCGAGAAGGGTCGCGGGAGGTCCGGGGCGGCCGGTCTCCAACCGCGCGCGGGCCGCGGCGGCCTCGGCTCCGGCTCGGAAGCGGCGGCTCCGATGGCGGTGGGCGGCTTGCGCGGGGGAGGGATGAGCTCGCCCTTCGCTTGCGTCGACGGAAACGGCTGCTCGGGTTCGTCGTCCGACGGCATCCACCCGTTAGGTACGTATTCGCCGCTCATGCCCGCCTCACGGTCAATGGGTCTACCTCGACGCTAACGCGTCGATGCCGCCCCCGGAAGCGTCCCGGCCCGGTCCAGCGCCCGGACGGCCGCCCGAACCTCCTGATCGACCAGCGCCTCGACACTGTAGCCGCCCGTGTCCCCCCAGCGTGCGCGCGCTGCGGACTCTGCCAACACGCGCTGCAGTAGCGCGTCCGATTCCGCGTCCGACGGAACGAGAACTCCCTGCTTTGCCGCGAAGGCGCGGAAATCCGTGAGGACGGTCGCCGACACGACCGGTGCGCGAAGGAAGGCGTCCAGCGAGCCTAACGGTGCCGAGTTCGCGCTGATATAGCCGCCGACCCAGGACAACACGACGTTCTCCTCGACGAGTCGCGCCAACCACAGCGGAACTGCCCGCTCCTCATCCAACAGCACGTCCGGATAGATGCCACCACCACCGAATACGCGACGCCCGCCACTCGTCACGCACGCGGGGCGGCCGGCCGTATCGCGATCCGCGCGCGCCAGTCGGTAATACTCGTGCGTCGTGATCGATCGGTATTGCCGCTGCACCACACGCCCGCACGGAGTCTTCACGTGCCCGATGACGAGCACGATCGTCGACCCGTCCGCGAGCGGAAAGCCGCGCATGAGCAGCGACTTCCCAAACGTCGGATGCCCAACGATCAATGCGCGGTCGTGATCCTGCAGCGCGCCGGCCACGAGCTCCGACGCGCTCGCGGTCCCGCTATTCGTCATGACCACGATCGGATAGCGGCGCTCGCTTCGCCAGAACGACCGGGAGACGCGACCGGTATCCGTCACTTCCTTCTTGCGACCCTCGGCAGTGTACACGATTGCGCCCTTTGGCAGGAACTCGCCTGCGACGTCCGCTGCTTCCTTGACGTTGCCGCCACCGTTGTCGCGCAGATCCAGCACGAGCCGCTTCAACCCGCGCTTCTCGAGACGATCGAGTGCGCTGTGCAGATCGTCCGCGACGTGCTCTCCGACAAACGTCGTGATGCGGACGTACGCAGTGCCGGAGGAGTCGATCATCATCGCCACCGGCACTGCTGATGCCGGGTCCGGCCGCTCGCGCACCACGCGCCGCTCCAGCCTAACGATCGACCCGTCCTGCCGCCGCCGCTCGAGCGTGAGCGTCACGGCACTCTGCTTCGGCCCCGACAGGCCGATGTCCAGCTCCTCCGCGCTTTCCGCGCGGACGGACGCGCCGTCGACGGCGATGAGCTCGTCACCCGGAAGAATGTCGAGTCGGCTGGCGGCCGTGCCCGGTGCAACGCTGGCAACGACCGGCGCACCACCGACAAACACGAACGAAACCGGAACGGGATGAAGCTTGCCCGAGCGGAGCTGCTCTTCCTTCGCCGGGTCGAGCCGCATGGCCGGAATCACGTACGAGTGCGGATCCGCGGCGCGCACCATCCCCTGAATCGCCGCCATGAGCAGGTCGTGTGTGTCGACCGAATCGGGGTGATTCACGCGGATCTGGTTGAGGACCTGCGTGAACATCTGCAGGTCCTCGTACGTCGTTCGGGGGCGTACCGGACTTTTCGGTGCATCCTGCGCACGCGTGACGCCGGGCGCGACGGCCAGCGCGATCAACGCACCGGCGACCGCGCGCCGCAAGGGAATCGTCAGCGTTAGGTAGCTCATGGCTTGCGCGGCGTACTATTGAGAATATCCGTCACCTCCCGGAGTCGCGCCGTCGCGAGCTCGCGCCGCGGGTCGTTCTGGCTCGCCCCTGCCAGATACGCCGTGTAGGCCGCCTGCGCGTGCTCGCCGTCATGGAGCTGCTCGTACACCTGACCGAGCATGACCTGAGGCAAGGCAAAATGCGGCTCGAGCTCCACGGCTTTCTTCAACTGTTCGCTCGATTCCTGATACTTCCCGGCCGCGCCAAGCGCCCACCCATACAGGTAGCGCAGGAACGGCTCATCGCCAGTAATCTGCACCGCGAGATCCAGCTCGCTCAGGGCCGTGGTCGTGTCGTGCATCCCTAACGCCAACAGGCCGAGTCGCTGGTGAGCCGGATAGAACGCGAGGTCCTCCTGCAGCGCCTTGCCATACGCCTCGCGCGCACCGGCGAAATCGCCCTGCTGCTCGAGCAGGATGCCGATCGTATGCTCGAACAGGGCCTTCGAATCGTAGAAGAAGACGAGGTCTTTCGTGTCACGCGACCGCAACTCGGTCAACGCAAGTCGAAACTGCGCCACCGCGCTGTCCACCTCTCCCCGCATTCCGAGAATGCGTCCACGTTCGATGCGAACACCCGCCTTGAACTTCGTCGCCTTCTCCGCCGATGCGTAGAGCCGGAGCGCCTCCTCGAAGTCGCCATCGCCGTACGCGACCCACGCCCGGAACTCCGGTCCCGCCTGCTGGAGCCAGGTGGTGATCACGAAGTCGACCTCCCCGGGGCTCACGTTGTTGCTGCCTCGTTGCGCCTCGCGCATCGTCTCCTGCGTGATATGCGTGATCAGCAGGCGCTTGTCGAATCGGCGATACAGGAGCGGATTCAGGTTCAACGCGCGGAGGTAGAGCGAATCGAGCGCGCGGAGCTGCTTCGATTCTCGCGCGTTCCGTCCGCCGTTGACGAAGGTCCGCCGCAAGCCCTCGTCCGTCATGAGCAGCGCCGCTCGACGGGCATACCACGCGTCGGCGGAGCCCGGGTTCAGCCGTGCGGACCAATAAAACGCCGCCGCTGCCGCCTCCGGGTCGGTGTCGAATCGCCGAACGCCGAAATCGAAGTAGGCCTGTGCGTCGTTGGTGTCGGCGACCGCCCCCTTGGGCCGCGGGACCTCGCGGCCGAGGCGCTGCGCCCCGAGCGGTGCGGCGAAGGGCACGACGAGGATGCACGCAACGACGATCCTCGCCGGGAGGGCGATGATGCGGCTCATTCGAGTGGGTGACTTGGGAAACGTGCAACCAGAGCGCGGCAGCATCGGCGCCGCCATCAGTCGGTGGACGACCGAGGAACCCAAGATGTACGACGGACCAGATTCGCGACAGTGATTCAGAGCCAACGTCGCTGGTGGCTACCGATACGGCACACCTAACGTGAGGACGGTCTCACCAACTCGGGCGCGTCCTGCCTTGTCATTAGATCGGGCACACGACCTGTCACGCAGATCCAACCCCTGCCACGCTGCTCGCTTACCCGCACGTCCGAATAACCCGCTGTCGTGAACAGCTCGCGATGCTCATCGACGCTCAGGTGCGCAGACTTGAGCGGCTTCATAACGACGCGCTGCAGCGCGTCGAATCGACTACCGCGGTAGCTCTCCGCCAGGATCATCAGGGTGCCACCGGACTTCAGCACTCGGCGAATCTCCAGCATACTGGCGGCGAGGTCCGGCCAGTAATAGTGCGTCTCGATCGCCGTGACGAGATCGAAGGTACCGGCATCGAACGGCAGTTGGGAAACCGATGCCTTGCGAATGTCCACGCGACCGGCCGCGATGAGCTCCGCATTCTTCCGGCGCGACACGGCGACACTCCCGTCCGCGTAGTCCACGCCATAGACCCGACCGTCGGACGCCATGGCGGCGAGCCGACTCACCGTGGCCCCTCCGCCGCAGCCGACGTCGAGGATCTCGAACTCCTTCCCAATCGTCACGTGCTCGAGTCCCCAGGTAGTGAGCGGGGCGTGAGTGACGTTCATCATCCACACGAACGGCCGACCGATCCACCGGCCGGGCTTTCGGACCTGGCTGACGAGGAGGATCACCGCGATGACTACGGCCGCGGTACGGGCGATGTCGGGCCACACGGTCGTTCGCTTCCTCGAGGGTCGAATGCCTAACGCGATCTGTGTCGCGGCTACGCCACCTTGTTCATCCCATTCAGCGCTGCCACCTTGTACGCCTCGGCCAGCGTCGGGTAGTTGAACACCGTGTCGCGGAAGTAGTCGATCGTCCCACCCATCGACAGCACTGCCTGCCCGATGTGAATGATCTCGGTCGCGCTCTCGCCCATGACGTGCACGCCGAACAACCGCAGCGTGTCGGGGTCGAACAGGAGCTTCAGCATTCCGCGCTCGTCGCCGATCATCTGCGCGCGCGCCAGCTCGCCGAACCGCGACAGCCCCACCTCGTAGCGGACCTTGGCCGCGGTCAGCTCCTGCTCCGTTCGGCCCACCATCGAGATCTCCGGGATCGTGTAGATCCCGAATGGCAGCAGGTGTGGCGCGGTCTTCATTGGCAGGCCTAACGAATGCGCGATCGCCAGGCGGCCCTGCTCCATCGACGTCGCCGCCAGGGCCGGGAAGCCGATCACGTCCCCGGCCGCGTAGATGTGCGGCACCGACGTCTGGAAGTACTCGTTCACCGCGATCTTCCCGCGCGCGTCGGCGGCGATGCCCGCCGCGTCGAGGTGGAGCAGGTCACTGTTCGCCTGCCGCCCGACCGCGTACAGGAGCGCGTCACCCTTGACCGTCTTGCCGCTCTCGAGCTGCGCGATCACGCGGTCGCCATTGCGCGTCACCGACAGCACCTTCTCGCCGAGGCGGAACGTCACGCCCTCCTCGCGCAGGTGATGGCACAGCGACTCGATCACCTCTCGGTCCGCGAAGTCCAGCAGGGTGGGCCGCTGGTCGATCACCGTCACCCGCGTGTTGAGCGCCGTCATCATCGCCGCGTACTCGAGGCCGATCACACCGCCGCCCACGACGATCAACTCCCGCGGAATGAGCGGCAGGTGCAGCAGCTGATCCGAGTTGAACACCCGCTCCCCGTCCGTGACGATCAGTGGGTTCTCCGCCGGCCGCGTCCCACAGGCGATCAGGATCGTGTCCGCCGTGATGCTCGAGAGCGCACCCTCGGGGTTTTCGATCTCGATCGTGTTCGTGTCCGTGAAGCGCGCCATCCCGTTGATGGCCGAAACCCCGTTGCGCTTGAGCTGGGCCTTCACCACGTCGATCTCGCGTTGGAGCACGATGTCAACACGCTGCGACAGGTCCTTCGGGGAGATGTCCTCCTTCGCCCGATAGTCGGCCCCGTAGAACGTGCGTTGGCGAATTCCCGTGAGATACAGGATCGCCTCCCGCATTGTCTTGCTCGGTATGGTACCCAGGTGCAGCGAGCAGCCACCGACCATATCACGGCGGTCGATGACCACCACTTTCTTGCGGAGCTTCGCCGCGGCAATCGCACCCTTCTGCCCGGCGGGACCGCTGCCGATGACGGCCAGATCGTAATGAGGGACGGACATGGCTTGGGATATACGGGTCGGGGCCACCGCTCGGGAGGGGAGTTGGTGACGGGCCGTACGAACTTTGCGTCAGCTACGAACGGGAGGTTACGCGTTCAAGGGTGTACGGCGGGTAACCCGGCTCCTGCTTATCCACATCTAGCGGTTTCATGCGACTGTCGCAGGCGAGGCTCGTGAAAGCGAGGTGGACCGAAGCCGACGCGTGGGGTCGGCGAACGGTGGGACACGATGGCCTGACCGCTTTGTCGAAATCCGCGCCGCGTCATATCATCCGGTCGTGAGTCGCCTCGTCACACGTTCCGCTTCCGTCGTCGTGTTGTTCTCGATGACGCTGTTCGTGAACGCCGCGTTGCTGTTCGCGGTGCAGCCGATGTTCTCCAAGATGGTGCTGCCGATGCTCGGCGGAACGCCTGCCGTCTGGAACACGTGCATGCTGTTCTTCCAGTCGGCGCTCCTCGGCGGCTATCTCTACGCGCACGTCACGAGTCGATGGCTCGACGTCCGCAAGCAATCCATCCTGCAGATCGCGCTGTTCGCGCTCACGTTCCTAACGTTGCCGGTGGCTGTCGCCTCGGGATGGCGGCCGACCGGGTCCGAGATGCCGGTGTGGTGGCTGGCCGGTTTGCTCGCCGTATCGCTCGGCGCTCCGTTCTTCATGCTGTCCACTGGAGCGCCCCTGCTACAGCGCTGGTTCAGCGAGACCGGCCATCCGTCGGCGGCAAATCCGTATTTCCTGTACGCGGCGAGCAATCTCGGGAGCATGGTCGCGCTCCTCGCCTACCCCGTCCTCATCGAGCCGACGCTGCGACTCGAGCAGCAGAGCCACCTGTGGACCGCGGGGTATGTGGTGCTCGCCGCACTGATCGCGACCTGCGCGTTCGTCGTGCGGCGCCGTCTGCTGCGCACCTCCGCTGGCTCGGGCGGGGTGATGGCCCGCGCCGTCTCCGCGGACGCCATCGCCACCGATCTGGATGCGCTGGGCGCGCTGCCCGTCACCCCGCCGAGCGCCGCCGCCGAGCAGCTCACGGTGTGGCGGCGTACGCGCTGGGTGCTGCTTTCGTTCGTGCCATCGAGTATGCTGCTCGCCGTCACGACGTACCTGTCGACGGACGTGGCCGCGATCCCGCTGCTCTGGATCGTGCCGCTGGCGATCTACCTGCTCACGTTCGTGATCGTGTTCGCGCGGAAGGTCGTCATCTTCCGCCACGCCTTCGCCGTGTGGCTCCAGCCGCCGTTCCTGCTGATCCTCTCCGTGGCGATCGCGCTCCTCATGCAGCGCAGCGTGACGGCGCTCGCGCCGACGCATCTGGCGGCGTTCTTCCTCACGGCCCTCGTGTGTCACGGCGAGCTCGCCAAAGATCGACCCTCCGTGACGCACCTCACGGAGTTCTACCTCTGGCTGTCGGTCGGCGGCGTGCTTGGCGGGATCTTCAACGTGATCGTGGCGCCGCACGTCTTCGACTCCGTCGTCGAGTACCCGATCGCGATCGTCCTCGCGGCAGCCCTGCGTCCGACGCTCGCCACGCGCGGCAGGTTCGCGCGTGTGGCCGACGTGGTTCTTCCGGCGGCGTTGTGCGCTACCATCGTCATCCTCATGCGCTTGGGCTTCCCGCCGCAGTCATGGGGCGGCAAGGCGCCGGTGTGGGCGTTCGGCGGCTACGCGATCGTCGTCCTCTGCTTCCAGCGACACCCCATTCGCTTTGCCCTCGGGATCGCGGCGATCTTCATCGGGGCCGCGTTAGGCAGGGGCGCGGACCAGACACTCCTCTTCAAGGGCCGGAGCTTCTTCGGCGTGTATCGCGTCATGGTGTACCCGAAGACTCGCGCGCTGCAGAACGGTACGACGACCCACGGCGGCCAGAGCATCTATCCGGAGCTCGCCACCGAGCCGCTGACCTACTACCACCGCGACGGCCCGCTCGGCCAATCGTTCAGGTGGCTGATGCAGAAGAACCCGAATCGTCGCGTCGCGATCGTCGGACTCGGCACGGGGACGATCGCGTGCTACGGGCGCTCGAACGAAAGCTGGACGTTCTACGAGATCGACCCACTGATCGAGCGCATTGCGTTGAATCCCAAATACTTCACCTACCTGCGCGACTGTCCGCCCGCAAAGCGGATCGTGCTGGGCGACGCGCGGCTGTCGATGCAGCAGGCGCCCGACTCGAGCTACGACTTCATCATCCTCGACGCCTTCAGCTCCGACGCCATCCCGGTGCATCTGATGACGCGCGAGGCGGTGCAGCTCTATCTGCGAAAGCTCGCGCCCGGCGGCTCGATCGCGTTCCACATCAGCAACCGCTACCTGAACCTCGAGCCGGTGCTGGTCGAGATCGCCCGCGATGCGAGACTGGCGGGCATCGTTGGTGCCGACACGCTGGTCACTCCGGCTCAGCGCGCGGAGTTCAAGATGGATTCACGCTGGGTAGTGCTCTCGCGAAAAGCGACCGACCACGCGCAGCTCGCGGTGCAGCCGGGATGGCACGTGCTCCCGCCGGCGTCGCCGGTCGCGCTGTGGACCGACGATTTCTCGAACGTGCTGAGCGTCTTCAGCTGGCACTGATGCCGTCGGTCCAGGCCGCGCGATAGGCGACGCTGCGTCGATACGGCGCGAGGCCCGCGGCCAGTAGCGCAACGGCGCCGGCCAGCCCGATGAGCGTGACCCAGAGCAGTGAATCGCGAACCGCCGAGTCTCTCCCGTAGACGGCGCTCGTGAGGACGCCAACCACACTCGGGCCGAGACCGAGCCCCACGAGTGTAATCACCGACATCGAGAGCGCACCTACCTGCGCCCGCATGCGATTCGGCGTGATCTCCTGTACGGCCGCTACCGCCGCGCCGAACGCGAACGACGCGAAGAAGTTGTAGGGAACGAGCGCCGCGACCGCAAGCGCCGCGTTCGTCGCCACGATGTAGACCGCGCCGCACACGATGTTGCCGAGCGCCGCGATGATGCCCACGCGGAGCTTGGCGTCGGTGTAACCGCGCGCCAGCATCGCATCGGCGACGCGCCCGCCGGCCACGACACCGAGGACGCCGATAGTGCTGGTGAGAGCGCCCAACGTGATTCCCGCCCGCGCCGCGGTCCAGCCGTAGGTTCGGATGAGGAACGTTGGCAACCACGCCGCCGTGGCGAAGTTCACGAGCGCGAACAGCGCATAGCCGCCGCTGTGACACGCGAACGCCCGGGCATTGGCGCGCACGTACGCGACGACTTCCGTGACGGCGAACGGGCGGGAGTCTCGCTGTCCGGTCTCGCGCCGCATGGGTTCTCGAACGGTGGCCATGAGCAGCGCCACCACGATGCCTGGCACGCCGACTACAACGAACACTTGCTGCCACGGCCGCATCTCGCCGAGGAGCGGCCAGACGACTGTCGCAGAGCCGTCGAGGTGACCGAGGAGTGCACCTCCGATGAGGTTTGCGAGCCCCGCACCGAGATAGACCCCGAGGGCATACACGCTGAGCGCGGTGGCGCGCCGCTCCGGGACGAAGTAGTCTGCGATCAGCGACAGCGCCGGTGCCGCGAGCGCCGCTTCACCGATCGCGACGCCGAACCGTGCGAGCAGGAGCTGGTCATAGCTCCGCGCGACGCCGCACAGCACGGTCATGACGCTCCAGGCGGCGATCCCCACACCGATGATGGCGCGGCGGCTGGCGCGGTCTGCTGCCCTGCCTAACGGGATGCCGAGGAGGGTGTAGAAGAGCGCGAACGCGAGTCCGTAGAGGATCCCCATCTGTGCGTCGGAGATCCCGAGGTCACGGCGGATGGGGCCGACCAGGAGGCCGAGGATCTGCCGGTCGACGAACGCCGAGGTGTTGGCGAGGGTGAGGACCGCGACGACGTACCACGCGTAACGAGGGGGCGGGTACGCTGGTGTCACGCTGCGTCGCGCGTCGTCAGGCGCCACCGCGTCCTATCCGTGGACGAGACCACGTATTTCTACATGGAGGGTTACAGACAGAGCCAACGTCGAGCGGCCGACGAGTGTCGCATAGGTGGGAAGAAACCGGCCGTGTGAACGTTGACGCTGTGTCATTTCAGGAACGATCCGAACGTCGGGCAGCAGGGTACCTAAGGTAGGAGACGAAACCTGCCAGCAGCGCGGCCGTACGGGCTCAAAGTTGCGACAGTGGTGTAGTACCAGCTAGGACGAGATCGGCGCTTGCCGTGGTTCGACGCAAGCAGCCCCGGGTTGGGGGTAGGGCCGGCTCTCCTGATCAGTCGCGTGGCAACCCCGCGCGTTTTCATATAGACCTCCGTCGAAGGAGGATGTCATGACCCGGTTCGAATTTGCACTCAAGAGTCCCGACGAGATTCGTCAGGCGGGAGTCGTTCAGAGCGAGTCGTTCAACGACGCCCTCTCGCTCGTGAGCAAGCATGTGTCGGTGCAGGAAGGCGACACGCTGGAGATCGGTGTCGCTGGCTTCCCCCCGGCTCGATTTGCCTTCGTGCCGTCGGAGGCTGTTGATGCGGTGAGCTGGAGACCTATCGGACTCGCCGCGTAGCGGCAGGTAATCGGTTATTGGTTACTCGACGTGAAACCCTCGGGACGCTTCTGCCCACCAAGAAGCGTCCCGAGGGTTTTCCGTCGCCAGTCGCCAGTCGCCAGTCGCCAGTCTGTCAGACAGCGTCAGATAGACTGGTGAAATTGAAGTCCCGAACCTTGACCGCCGGGACGGCGATGGCTCCTCCCGCCTCCGTACCGGCGAGACGGACAGGACGGCCGAGAGCTTCCAGATTGTTCAGCATGAAGAGCGGCGACTCGTTGAACCGGAAGTTCTTGAGCGCCTTCGTGATCTTCCCGTTCTCGATCAGGAACGTCCCGTCGCGCGTGAGACCGGTGTAGAGGATCGTCCGCGGATCCACCTCGCGCAGATACCACAGCCGCGTCACCAGCACGCCGCGCTCGGTCGCCTTGATCATGTCCTCCACCGACGCGTTGCCGCCGCTCATGATGAACGACGTCGGCGCGCCCGTGGCCGTCTTCCCCTGCTTCTGGGCCCAGAAGCGCGAGTAGTACAGCTGCTTGAGCACGCCGTTCTCGACGAACACCTGTCTGCCTAACGGGAATCCCTGGCCGTCGAACGGCTGCGCGAGAATCTGCGGGTCCGCCGGGTCGGCGAGAAGGCTCACGCGCTCGTCCACGATCTTCTCGCCGATCTTGTTGCCGCCGCCCTGCTTCGAGAACGGGCTCCGTCCCTCGTCCGCCGACCGCGCGTCCACGTACCCGCCGATGAGCTGGACGAGGTCTCCGACCGCCTGCGGTTCGAGGATCACGGTGTAGCGGCCCGGCTCGATGGCGACGGGGCTGCGCGACAGCTTCGCCTTCTCGATCGCCCGCTGGCTGATACCGGCGATGTCGACCTGGTTCCAGTCGTTGTGCTCCCCGCCCGCCCACCCGGAGCCGGTGCCGTCCTTCGTACGCACCGTGACAGTGTAGTTCGCGTTCGTGGAGCGATGGTACGCGAACATGCCCTTGTCGTTGCCTAACGCCGAGGACGACGCGTTCGTGACGAGGAATCCCGCCGCGGTGAGGTCGCCGGCCGTACGCGCGGGCTCGAGCGCGGTGAGCGCGGCCTTCGCGCGATCCGACGGCGTCAGGTTCGCCACGCTGTCGAAGTACGCGTGCACTTCCGTGTACTGCTGCGGCGGCAGCGCCGGCATCGCCTCCGGATCGTCCGGCGCGAGCTTCGCGAGCGACTCCGACTGCGCGACCGCTCGCTGCAGCGCTTCGTCCGAGATGTTGTTCACGGTCACGACCGCGTGCTTCTTCCCGAACGAGCTCTGGATCACGACGGTGAAGTCGGTGATCCCGCCCGCGGTCGACATCTGGTTGTCGGCGAACCTCACGTTGGCCGAGTACCCGCCGCCGATGTTCACCTGGATGGACTCGGCGTTGGACATCTTGATGACGCGATCGATCAGGGTCTTCGATTCGTCGCGAGACAGGATGGCGCCATCAGGGACTTCAATCAATCGTTTGGGATAGCTCATCGACCTGTTTGTTGAGAAAGCGTCACAGGTAGTAATTGGTTACTGGAGCTGGTTATTGGTTACTTGAACCCTCGCGATGCTCATCTCGCCAAGAGAAGCGTCCCGAGGGTTCTCTTACCTGTAACCAATTCCAGTAACCGGTTACCTGTGCTGTTCACGCCTTTCTTCCGGTGTTGATGACGTTGATTTGTTTGAATCGAGCCGGCACCGCGCCGTGACTCACGGCGTTCACCTGTCCCGGTTGCCCCTTGCCATCGAAGAAGCTTCCACCAATCGCATAACTCGATTTTCCGCCGATCATATCCATCGCGTTCCAGAAATCCGGCGTCCGCATCTGATATGCGACGTCCTTCAGCATCCCGGTGATCTTCCCGCCCTTGATCTCATAGAACACCTGCCCGCCGAACTGCGCGTTGTACCGCTGCTGGTCGATCGAGAACGACCCGTCACCCTTGATCGCAATCCCACGGTCCGTCGCCGCGATCAGGTCATCCCACTTGAGGTCCTTCTCGCCCGGCAACAGCGACACGTTAGGCATCCGCTGGAACTGGACGCTCGACCACGAGTCCGCGTACGAACAGCCGTGTGAGCGTGTCGGGAGCTTCTGCTGGTCGTACCACCACTTGAGCCAGCTCGCCTGCTCGCGCGTCGTCTGATAGTCGTTCACGACGCCGTTCTTGATGATCAGGAAGTCGTCCGGCTTCACACCCTCGTCGTCGTAGCCGATCGTCGCCAGCGCGCCGACCTGCGATCGATCGCCGCGAATGTTCATGAACGCCGGGCCGTACTTGAACTTCCCCAGGAATTGCTCGGGCGGCGACACGAAGCTCGTGCCCGCATAGTTCGCCTCGTAGCCCATCGCGCGATCCAGCTCCGTCGGATGCGCGATCGACTCGTGGATCGTGAGCCACAGATGCGAGGGATCGAGCACGAGATC
>Ga0070681_10000585_pt1 | contig 30164 bp, 27 predicted proteins | sample KBSC83BmetaG_FD_65650 | JGI IMG/M metagenome (GOLD analysis project Ga0070681, IMG submission 65650) | Corn rhizosphere microbial communities from Kellogg Biological Station, Michigan, USA - KBS C8-3B metaG | ecosystem: Host-associated > Plants > Roots > Rhizosphere | place: USA: Michigan...
TGCGGAATTCGGCACGATCCCGCCGGGCTACGCGCGTGTCGAGGCGATCGCGCGCTGGGTGCAGCGCCATGTGCGCTTCAAGGCCGGCACGACGAACACGTCGACGAGCGCGCTCGACACACTGGTCGAGCGCCAAGGGGTGTGCCGCGATTTCGCGCACCTCGCGATCGCGCTGTGCCGCGCGCAGAACGTGCCGGCGCGCTTCGTCACTGGCGTCGACTACGGCGCCGATCCATCGCTCGGGCCGTGCGACTTCCACGCCTACGTCGAGGCGTGGATCGCCGACCGCTGGTACCTGTTCGATGTGACCGGCATCTCGCCGCCGACCGGGCTCGTGCGCATCGGCACCGGCCGCGATGCGTCGGACGTCGCGTTCGCGACGATCTACGGCCCGGTGCGCACCCACGCGCCCAGGGTCAGCGTGCGCGCCCTCGACGATCCGGCGCATGGCGTGCACACGCCGCAGCCGACGACGCTCGCCGTGTCGACGGCGACCGCCGGGGTGCCGGCGCCTTCGCTCGCCGGCGGCGACGCCGCGGCGCTGCCCTTCCTGCTGCACGGCACGCGCGCGGGCGCCGAGGGCCGGCGACCGCATTAGCGGATCGGCGCGCTACGCGGCCTTCGCGCGGCGCGCGCCGAGCGCTACCGCGACCTCGCGCGCCGCGCGCTGCCCGCTCTCGACGCCGCCGTTCATGTAGCCCTGCCAGTCGGCGGAGGTGTGCTCGCCGGCGAAATGCACGCGGCCCTCGCGCGTGTCGAGCGCGCCGTTGAGCGTCGAGTACTGGCCCGGCTTGAAGAGCGCGTACGAGCCGCGCGTCCAGGGATAGCGCTCCCAGGCGTTGCGGATCGCGCGGCCGTTGTAGTGCGCGGCGGTGCCGGGCAGCGCCGCGTCGAGCATCGCCAGCGCCTCGCGCGCGCGCTCTTCGATCTCGCCCTCGCCGGCGCGCGTCGCCGTCGAGCCGCCCGAGAAGCAGTTGACGATGCCGGATCTGCCGGGTTGCGCACGCGTCACTTCCCAGCTCGTCTGGAACACGTCGTCGACGCGCGTCTCGGCGGTCGACTTGAGCGGCTGCCAGGCACGCGTGTCGAACTGGAGCTGCAGCTTGCAATTGCGCCCCATGCCGAGCTCGCGGATCGCGCGGGTCTTGCGCGCCGAGAAGCCCGCGCCGCTCGTGTCGACCTCGCGCAGCAGCGTGAACGGCAGCGCGAGGATCACGCGGTCGGCGATCTCGTCGTGCAGCGACTGGCCGCGCGCGATCGTCACGCGCATGCGCCCGTCGCCGCGGTGCGCGAGCGCCACCAGCGCCGCCGACGTGGTGACGCGGTCGCGCAGCCGCTCGCCCAGCGCGCGCACGATGCCATCGTTGCCGCCTCTGATGTGATAGCGCTGGTCCGATTCCTCGTAGGGCGAGAAATGCTCGCGCGGCGACGCCTTGAGCAACGCCACCACGGTGGCCGCGCTGGTCTCGTAGAGGTCGCCGCCCAGCTCCTCGACGTATGCGTTGCCGACGAGCCGGCCGAGGCGCGACGACGCGCCGCCCGGCACGCGCGACGCGATCCATTCGGTCGCGCTCATCCGGTCGATCGCGAGCTGGGCCGGCGTGTGATGGCGCCACGTCGGCAGCGCGTCGCCGAGCGCCTTCGCGTCGCGGTCGAGCGCGGGCAAGAGCGCCGCGAAATCGCGGTCGATGTCGGCGAGCGGGTAGACGCCATCGGCGAAGCGCACGACGGCGTCGGCGTCGGGTGCCTGCGCGGCGGTGAGATCGTCGAGCTCGAGCCCGAGCTCGGCCGCGAGCGCGCGGATCTCCTTGTGACCGGAGTCGATCAGCTCGCCGCCGCGCTCGGCCACTTGCCCGTCTGCGAACACGTTGCGTTCTGAAAGGCAGCGGCCGCCGAGGCGTGGCGACGCTTCGTAAAGGGTCGCCATGATGCCCGCGCGGGCGAGCGCATCGGTCGCGCACAGTCCCGCGAGCCCGCCGCCGATGACGATCACGCGCGGCGCGGCGGCCGTGCGCGCCATCGATGCCGCCCACGCGACCGGCGCGGGCACGAGGCTCGCGGCCGACCAGGCGGCCGATCCGATCAGCAGCTTGCGTCGCCGCGTGTCGACCGGCGCCGCAACCTCGGGTTCCGATTGCGCAAGGCGCGCGCGGCGCGCCGATCGCTGCAACAACGACAGGAGCTGCCCGCGTGCCATTGATCGCCTCCCCTCGTGCGCCGCCGCCGCCATGCCGGCAACGTCCGGGCGTCGCCGGCAGTATCGCCGAAGCCAGCGCCGCGCAACAGCGCGGTCAGCGGGGACGAGCCGACGGCGCGGCGCGGCCCTGGGACGGCAGGCCGCGCGCCGGCCCGACAAAAAGGGCCGCATGCGCGGCCCATTTTTTGGATCGAAGAAGCGTCGCGCTACTTGAGCGACACCTCGACGCGGCGCGACTCGCGGTCGTCGCCCGCGACGTTGCCCTGCGACACCATCGGCTTGTCGAGCGCGATGCGATCCTCGGCGACACCGGCCGCCTTCAGCGCATCGCGCACCGCCTCCGCACGCTGCTTGGCCAGCGCCTCGTTGGCCGCCTGGTCGCCGGAAGCGTCGTGATAGCCGGACACCGACAGCTTCTTGCCGGCGTCGGCCTTGGCCTTGGCGGCGAACGCATCGAGCTTCGCCTTCTCGTCGGCGGGAAGATCGGCGCTGCCGGTCGCGAAATAGAGCTTGACGACGTCGCCCGCGACGGCCGGCGCCGCCATCGACGATGTCGCGGCGGCCGGCGCAGCCGGCGGCGTGGCCGCGACCTTGCCCAGGCCCCACACGCCGAGCAGCGGCACGATCATCAGCGCGACGATGTTGATGATCTTGATCAGCGGATTGACCGCCGGGCCTGCCGTGTCCTTGTACGGATCGCCCACCGTGTCGCCGGTGACGGCCGCCTTGTGCGCGTCGGATCCCTTGCCGCCGAAGTGGCCGTCCTCGATGTACTTCTTGGCGTTGTCCCACGCGCCGCCGCCGGTGGTCATCGAGATCGCGACGAAGATGCCGGTGATGATCGTGCCCATCAGGAGACCGCCGAGCGCCTGGGGACCCAGCGCCAGGCCGACGACGACCGGCACCAGCACCGGGAGCAGCGACGGCACGATCATCTCGCGGATCGCCGCCTTGGTCAGCATGTCGACGGCGACGCCGTACTCGGGCTTGGCCGTGCCTTCCATGATGCCCTTGATGTCGCGGAACTGGCGGCGCACCTCGACCACGACGGCGCCGGCCGCGCGCCCGACCGCTTCCATCGCCATCGCGCCGAACAGGTAGGGAATGAGGCCGCCGATGAAGAGGCCGACGATCACCATGTGGTTCGACAGGTCGAACGTGATGTTGATGCCGGAGCGCGTCAGTGCGTGCGTGTAGTCGGCGAACAGCACCAGCGCGGCGAGACCCGCCGAGCCGATCGCGTAGCCCTTGGTGACCGCCTTGGTGGTGTTGCCGACGGCGTCGAGCGGATCGGTGATCGCGCGCACGCTGTCCGGCAGGTCGCTCATCTCGGCGATGCCACCGGCGTTGTCGGTGATCGGACCGTAGGCGTCGAGCGCGACGATGATGCCGGTCATCGACAGCATCGCGGTCGCGGCGATGGCGATGCCGTAGAGGCCCGCGCACGCGTACGAGGCGAGGATCGCGACGCACACCGCGAGCACCGGCCAGGCGGTTGACTTCATCGACACGCCGATGCCGGCGATGATGTTGGTCGCGTGGCCGGTGGTCGACGCCTGCGCGACGTGCTTGACCGGCGCGAAGTCGGTACCGGTGTAGTACTCGGTGATGACGACCATCGCCGCGGTCAGCGCGAGCCCGATCAGCGTCGCGCCCCACAGGCGCATCGGCGACAGCGACGCGTCGACGCTGGCGACGTCGGCCATCATGTTGTTCGTGATGAACCAGAAGCCGATCGCGGAGAGCACGCCGGCGACGATGAGGCCGCGGTAGAGCGCGTTCATGATCTTGCCGCCCGGGCGCGCCTTGACGAAGAAGCAGCCGACGATCGAGGCGAGGATCGAGAAGCCGCCCAGCACCAGCGGGTACGTCACCGCGGTGGCCGCCATGTTGGTCAGCAGCAGCGCGCCGAGCAGCATCGTCGCGACGATCGTCACCGCGTACGTCTCGAAGAGGTCCGCGGCCATGCCGGCGCAGTCGCCGACGTTGTCGCCGACGTTGTCCGCGATCACCGCCGGGTTGCGCGGGTCGTCCTCGGGAATGCCGGCCTCGACCTTGCCGACGAGGTCGGCGCCGACGTCCGCGCCCTTGGTGAAGATGCCGCCGCCCAGCCGCGCGAAGATCGAGATCAGCGAGCCGCCGAACGCGAGGCCGACCAGGGGCTCGATCGTGTGGCCGAGCGTCGCGCCGTCACCGGCGCCGCCGCGCACCAGGTACGCGTAGAAGCAGGCGACGCCGAGCAGTGCCAGCCCCACCACCAGCATGCCGGTGATCGCGCCACCGCGGAACGCCACGGCCAGCGCTTCGTTGAGGCCGCTGCGCGCGGCTTCGGCGGTGCGCACGTTCGAGCGTACCGACACGTTCATGCCGATGTAGCCGGTCAGGCCCGACAGGATCGCGCCGACGGCGAAGCCGGCGGCGGTCTGCCACGACAGGAACACGCCGATGATCGCGAACAGGATGACGCCGACGATCGCGATCGTCGTGTATTGGCGGTTGAGGTAGGCCTTGGCGCCGGCCTGGATCGCCGCGGCGATCTCCTGCATGCGCGCGTTGCCTGCCGACTTGGCGAGGATCCAGCGCGTCGACAGCGCGCCGTAGACGATGGCCGCGAGCGCGCAGGCGATCGCGAAGATGAGCCCATTGGACATGGTGGAGCGTCTCCCAGAGGAACGAAAAGATTCGACGGCGGGGCATCGGGGCGCTTGGCGATGCCGGTCGACGACCGGCCCCACCCGCCCTCTCGCGCTGTCCCGGCGTCGCCGCCGGCCCCGCTGGCCATAGCCCTCTATTGTGCCAGTCCGCGCGGTCGCCCGGATCCGGGCGGCTATACCGGACAATCCCGTCAGGGCTGGCGCCGCGGTGGCGGTGCTGGCGCGGCAGGGATGCGGTGGGCTCGCGCCGCTGCCGGCGGTCGCCGGCGGGAAGCTGGTCCGGCGCCGTCGCTAGACGTCGAACGTCGCCGCCAGCTTCTTCTTCACCGCGACGTTCTTCAACCGCACATAGCGAGGCAGCCCGTCCGCGAAAGGCGGCGGCGATTCGCCCTTGATCAGCGGCGCGAGGTAGCGCCGCGCCGCCGCGGTGATGCCGAAGCCGTCGGTGGTGATGAAGTGCCGCGGCAGCATCTTCTCCGCGTTGGCGACCTTGGCAAGCGGCACCGCCTCGATCTTCCAGCGATACGGCTTGTCGGACGTACGCACGATCGCCGGCATCACGGCGTTCTCGCCGCGCAGCGCGAGGTCGACCGCGGCCTTGCCCACCGCGTACGACTGGTCGAGGTCGGTCTTCGAGGCGATGTGGCGCGCCGCGCGCTGCAGGTAGTCGGCGACCGCCCAGTGGAACTTGAGCTTCAACTGGTCCTTGACCAGCGCCGCGATCATCGGCCCGACGCCGCCCAGTTGCGCGTGGCCGAACGCGTCGCGCACGCCGCTGTCGGCGAAGAAGCGCCCGTCGCGCTGCTTCAATCCTTCCGACACGCCGACGCAACAGTAGCCGTGACGCTTGACGTTGGCGTCGACGCTCTCGAGGAAGCGCCCCTCGTCGAACGGCACCTCGGGAAACAGCAGCAGGAGCGGAACCGGCGTCGCCTCGTCGTCGGCCATGCCGACGGCGGCGGTGATCCAGCCGGCATGGCGGCCCATCACCTCCATGACGAACACGCGTGTCGACGTGCGGCACATCGACGCCACGTCGAACGCCGCCTCGCGCATCGACGTGGCGACGTACTTGGCAACCGAGCCGAAGCCGGGGCAGTTGTCGGTGAGGGCAAGGTCGTTGTCGACGGTCTTCGGCACGTGCACGGCGGTCACCGGGTAGCCGAGCTTCGCGCTGATCTCGGAGACCTTGAGGCAGGTGTCGGCGGAATCGTTGCCGCCGTTGTAGAAGAAGTAGCCGATGTCGTGCGCGCGGAACACCTCGATGAGGCGCTCGTATTGCGCGCGCGACTCGTCGAGGCTCTTCAACTTGTAGCGACAGCTGCCGAACGCGCCGCCCGGCGTGTGCGTCAGCGCGCGGATCGCCGCGGCGCCCTCCTTCGACGTATCGATCAGGTCCTCGGTGAGCGCGCCGATGATGCCGTCGCGGCCGGCGAGCACCTTGCCGATCCGTTTCGGGTAGCGGCGCGCGGTCTCGATCACGCCGGCGGCGCTGGCGTTGATGACGGCGGTGACGCCGCCGGACTGGGCGTAGAAGGCGTTGCGGGGAGCCATCATCGGGATTCCTCGAGTTGCGCGGCCAGCGCGGCGGCGTGCGGGTCGATCGATGCGAGCCGGCGCAGCCGCGCGGCGAGATCGCGCACTTTCGCGGCGTCGCCGCGCGCGCGGCAGATCAGAGCGAGATTGTAGACGAGCGCCGCATCGTCGGGCCGCACCAGCGACGCGAGCGCGGCGCTCGACTGCGCGCGCTCGGCGTCGCCTTGCGCGAAATGCACGCGCGACGCCAGCGCGAGCGCGTCCGGGTTGTTGCGGTCGAGCGCGAGCGCCTCGCGAATCGCCGCCGCGGCGTCCGCCCACGCGTGGGCGTAGCACGCCGCGCTGGCGCGCGCGAGCAGCGGCGCCAGCGACGCGGCGAGGCGCTCGCGCGGCACCGCCCATTTGCGCCGCAGCGCCGCCGCGCCGGCATCGACGCGCTCGTTGTCGAGGTTGCGGCCCCCGCCGGCGCCGGAGTCGCCGATGTCGGCATACCAGATGAACGTTCGCTGCCGCACGAAGTGGAATCGCGTGCGTTGCGCGCACTGCAGGAACCAGTCCCAGTCCTCGTGCATCGGCAGCGATTCGTCGCAGCGGCAGCCGGCGACGACGAGATCGCGGTCGATGAGCGCCGACGACTGGTGAACGAGGTTGCGCGCATGGAGCTCCGAGAGCGCGACCGGCTGGCCGAACGTGCGCGGCGGCTCGCCCGTCACGCGCACGTCGGCGAGCGAATGCACGACGCCTGCGTCGGGATTCGCTTCGGCGACGTCGAGCAGCCCGCGGATGTGGCCGGGCAACCATTCGTCGTCGTCGTCGAGCCATGTCACGTACCGGCCTCGCGCGGCGTCGAGGCCCGCGTTCGCCGCGGCTGCACGCGGGAGGCGCGCTGCGCTCGCGACGAAGCGCACCGGATGGACGCCGGCGTGCGCAGGCGGCGGCGGGTGCGAAGCCCCGGCCGCGGCGACGACGATCGCTTCGATGGACACGCCGTCCTGCGCGGCAATCGAGGCGAGCGCGCGCGCGAGGGTCGGCCGGGCCATGCTGCGCACGACGACGCTCACGTCGGGCGTGGTCACCGGACTGCCCTTCGCGCTTCGGGGCTGGTTCGCGCTCGGGGCGGCCCTGCGCTCGCGCTCATGGCACGCGAAGTGACGCCAAGAGTTGCGCCGCGGCGGCGTCGCCCGGCGACAGCGCGAGCGCGTGCTCGGCGAGCCGCGCCGCGCGCTGGCGCTCGCCGCGCGCGAGCACGAGGCGCGCGAGGCCGACGAGGAACCGCGCCTCGTGCGGGCAGACGGTCGCGGCGAGCGACATCAATGCGACGGCGTCGTCGCGACGGCCGCGGCGATCCTCGACCGCCGCCAGCATCGCGAGCGCGTTGGGCTCGTTGCGGGCCACGGCCAGCACTGCCTCGGCCGCGGCCTCCGCGCGCGCGTCGTCGCCGGCGGCGAGCGCGGCGCCCGCCTGCTGCAGCAACGGCTCGATGCGCGCAATGAGCGTGGCGCGCGCGCCGCTCCACTTGGCGTAGATGAGGTCGCGGTAGCGCGCGAACCGCGCCGGGTCCTCGTTCGCGCCGCCGCCCGCGCCCGAGCTGCCGACGTCGGCATGCCACTCGAAGCTGCGCAGCCCCGTCGAATGGAACGGCCCGTGCTGGGCGATCTGCAGGAAGTAGTCCCAGTCCTGCATGATGTCGAACGCCTCGTCGAAACGGCAGCCGGCGTCGACCAGGCTGCGCGCGAACAGCACCGTCGACAGGTGCAGGAAATTGCGGACGTAGAGCTCGGTCAGCGCGAACGGCTGGCCCCAGTTCCGCACGCTGCCGTCGGCCATCCGCACGCGCGCCAGCGACGCCACCGCAGGGTACCGACCACCGCGCGCCGCGGCGACGAGCCCGGCGACGTGCGTCGGATCGATCGCGTCGTCGTCGTCGAGGAACGTGATCCATTCGCCGCGCGCGGCGTCCACCCCCGCGTTCGCGGCCTGTGGACGCGAAAGCGGCACGGCGCTCGCCACGAAGCGCACCGGATGCGCGCCGGTCGCCGGCGGCGGAGTCGGATGTGAAGATCCGCTCGCCGCGACGACCACCGCCTCGACCGCCGGGTGCGTCTGCGCGCCGACGGACGCGAGCGCCGCGGCGAGCGTGGGCCGCGCGGTGCTGCGGACGACGATGCTGACGAGCGGCGCGTCCACCGCTCGACGGGTCAGCCGGACAGCGCGGCGAGGCAGGCGTCGCGCACCGCGGCGACGCTGCCCGTGCCGTCGACGCGGCGCATCCGCGGCGCGAGGGCGTCGCCGCTTTGTGCCCAGCGCGTGTAGTACGCGATCAACGGCTCGGTCTGCGCGTGGTAGACCGCCAGCCGCTCGGCGACGGTCGCCTCGTGGTCGTCGACGCGCTGCACCAACGGCTCGCCGGTCACGTCGTCGATGCCGTCGACCTTCGGCGGATTGAAGCGCAGGTGATACGTGCGCCCCGACGCGACGTGCACGCGCCGCCCGCCCATCCGCTCGACGATCAGCGCGTCGGGCACGTCGATCTCGAGCACGTAATCGATCGGCACGCGTGCGTCGCGCATCGCGTCGGCCTGCGGGATCGTGCGCGGGAAACCGTCGAACAGGTAGCCCTCCGCGCAATCGGGCTGCGCGAGCCGGTCCTTGACGAGGCGCACGATGATCTCGTCGGAGACGAGCCGGCCGCTGTCCATCACGCGCTTGGCGGCGAGCCCGAGCGGCGTGCCGGCATTGATCGCGGCGCGCAGCATGTCCCCCGTGGAGATCTGCGGAATGCCGAAGGCCTCCTTGATGAAATGGGCCTGCGTCCCCTTGCCCGCGCCCGGCGGTCCCAGCAGGATCAGTCGCATGGGCTGTCAGTCGCTCCCGTGTTGTTCGAGCGCGCGCTCCGCGGCGATCAGCCGTCGCACACGCTCGAGGTCGTCGGCCGTGTCGACGCCCGGCGCCGGCGTCGCGGTCGTGACGTCGACCGCGATCCGGTAGCCATGCCACAGCGCGCGCAACTGCTCGAGGGCCTCGTACGTCTCGATCGGCGCTGGCGCGAGCGTCGGATACCGGACGAGGAACGCGACGCGGTAGGCATAGAGGCCGTAGTGGCGGTACACCGGCATGCCGGCGGGGAGCGCGCGCGGCTCGCGCGCGAACGCGTCGCGCGCCCAGGGAATCGTCGCGCGGCTGAAGTAGAGCGCGTTGCCGGCGGCGTCGCAGACCACCTTGACGACGTTGGGATTGAACGCCTCGGCGATGTCGTCGATGACGTGACAGGCGGTGGCGATCGACGCGTCGGGCTTGGCGGCGAGCGTCGCGGCCATTTGCCTCACCAGCGCGGGATCGATCAGCGGCTCGTCGCCCTGCACGTTGACGACGATCTCGTCCGGTCCAAGGTCGAGCGCTTGCGCGGCCTCGGCGAGGCGGTCGGTGCCGGTCGGATGGTCGGCGCGCGTCATGATCGCTTCACAGGCATGTGCGCGCGCCGCATCGGCGACGCGCGCGTCGTCGGTGGCGATCACCACGCGCGCGGCGCCGCTCTGTCGCGCGCGGCGCGCGACCTCGACGACCATCGGCACGCCGCCAAGATCGGCGAGCGGCTTGCCCGGCAGCCGCACCGACGCGTAGCGCGCGGGCACGAGGACGACGAACGGGACGGTGGACGCGCCGGCCGGCGCGCGCGTCGCAGCCCGGCCGGCTCCGGCCGCCGCCACTATTCGCTTTCGTCCGGCGCGAGCTTGCGCGCCTCGTCCTCGAGCATCACCGGGATCCCGTCACGGATCGGGTAGGCGAGCCGCGCGGTGCGCGACACGAGCTCCTGGCGCTCGCGGTCGAGCGTGAGCGGCCCCTTGGTGACCGGGCAGACGAGGATGTCGAGGAGCTTCTGGTCCATGTCGGTGGGTCCCTGTCACGCCGCGATCAGCGCGGCGACGCGCTCGACGAGCCGCGGGTCGATCACCGCCTCGATCGGCAGGTAGTGAAGGCGCGGGTCGTCGAAACGCCGGCATTTTACCGCGTCCTTCTCGGTCATCAGCACGACGTCGGCGTCCGCCGGCAGGTCGGCCGGCGTGAACGCGTGATGATCGTCGAGCGCCGTCGTCGCCGCGTCGATGCCTTGCGCGCGCAGTGTCGCGAAGAAGCGCTGCGGATGCGCGATGCCGGCCAGCGCCGCGACGCGCGCGCCGCGCCAGCAGCCGGGCGCACCGGCGACCTCGGCGTCGTCGCCGACGCGTCGCCACGGCAGCGCGCGATGCACGATGCGCGTCTCGCGGCCATCGGCGCTCGCGTCGCCCGCCGACGCCTGCGCGTCGGCGAGCCGCGCGATCGCGTCGACCTGCGCGAGGCGCGAGGCGGGCTCGCGCAGCGGCCCCGCGGGCAACAGCCAGCCGTTGCCGAAGCCGCGCGCATCGTCGACGACGACGATCTCGACGTCGCGCGCGAGCGCGAGGTGCTGCAGGCCGTCGTCGCAGACGATCACCGACGTTTGCGGGTGGCGCGCGATCAAAAGCTCGGCGGCCGCGGCGCGATCGCGCCCGACGACGACCGGGAAGCCGCTTCGCGCGAGGATCAGCGGCTCGTCGCCGACGATCGCGGGATCGTCGTCGGGCAGCACCTCGCGCGGCGTGCGCGAGCGCCCGCCGTAGCCGCGGCTGACGAGCCCCGGCGCCGCGCCGCGCGCGGCGAGCGCGCGGGCGAGCGCGATCGCCGCCGGCGTCTTGCCGCCGCCGCCGACGGTCAGGTTGCCGACGACGACGACCAGTCGCGCGACACGTCGGCGCTTCATCCATCCGGCGGCATAGAGACCGCGGCGCACGCGCACCACCGCTCCGTACAGCCACGACGCCGGGACGAGCAGCGCCGTCAGCGCGCAAAGCCGCGATCGATACCAGCGACGGGTGAGCGCGGCGGCGGCGGTCATCGGGCGCGGCCGCGCGCGGGTCAGGCTGCCGTTGTCGCGGCGGTCACTTGGCGGCGCCGCCGCCTTGCGCCGATTGCGTGGCGAACGTGATGTGCACGAGGCCCGCGAGGCGCGCCGCCTCCATCACGTGGATCACCGACTGGTGCGTGGCGTTGGCGTCGGCGTTGATGATGACGACGGCGTCCTTCGAGTCGCCGGAGGCGCGCCGCAGCGCGTCGGCGAATGCGCCGGCGGTGGTGAACGTGAACACGTTCTTGTCGATCACGTAGCGACCCTGCGCGTCGACGCCGACGTTGATCTCCTTCGGCCGCTGCTTCTGCGCGTCGGCCTCGGCCTCGGGCAGCGTGATCTGCAGCTCGGCGACGCGCTGGTAGGTGGTCGTCACCATGAGGAAGATCAGGATGACGAGGAGCACGTCGATCAACGGCACGAAGTTGATCTCGGGCTCGTCGCGCGAGCGCAGGCCGCGCAGGTTCACCGCGCGCGCTCCGCCGTCGTGCCGGTCGCGCTACTTGCGCTCATTGTGCGCGAAGTCGACGAGCTTGATCGCCTGCTGCTCCATCTCGACGACGAGGCCGTCGACCTTGCCGCGGAAATAGCGGTAGAAGATCATGCTCGGGATCGCGACGATGAGGCCCATCGCCGTGTTGTACAGCGCGACCGAGATGCCGTGCGCGAGCACGATCGGGTTCGACCCCGACGAGCTCTGCGAGCCGAAGATCTCGATCATGCCGATCACCGTGCCGAGGAGCCCGAGGAGCGGTCCGATCGCCGCGATCGTGCCGAGCGTGGGCAGGAAGCGCTCGAGGTCGTGTGTGACGATGCGACCCACCTCCTCGATCGCCTCCTTCATCACCGGCCGCGGCGCCTTGACGTTGGCGAGGCCTGCTGCGAGGATCCGCCCGAGCGGCCCCTGCTGCGCCGTCCTGCCGAGGACCTCCGGCGTGGCGCCGCGCTCGCGGTATTCGGCGAGCACCTTGTCGACGAGGCCGGGCGGCGCGACGATTCCCTGCCGCAACGACCACAGCCGCTCGATGATGAGCGCGAGCGCGATGATCGACGCGATGATCAGCGGCCAGATCGGCCAGCCGGCGGCTTCGATGAGGGACAGCACGGTCGATGACTCCTTCGGGGCTTCTGTCGCGCCGGAATGTTAACTCATCCGTGCGTCGTCGCCCTTGCGCGGGGACGTGCGCACGTCGGCTGCATCACGCCGACTGGCCGCCGTCGAGCGCCGCGGTCAGGAGCGCCCCGGCGAGCACGATCACCCAGCAAAGGTGCAGCCAGATGAGGAACAGCGGCAGCGCGGCGAGCGCGCCGTAGATCACCTCGTAGGTCGGCACGTGCGTGACGTACCACGCGAAGCCGTGCTTCATCACCTCGAAGGCCGCCGACGCCGACGCGCCGCCGATCAGCGCCGGCACCCAGCGTACCGGCTTCGCCGGCACGCTCTTGTAGATGAGCGCGAGCGCGATCGCCGTCAGCAGCACGGGCAGCGGCGCGATCACCCAGTCGCCGAAGCTCGCCGTGCGCGGCAGCATGCCCCGCGTCTGCGCGAGGATCCACGTGGTGCTCCAGATGCTCGCGCCGACCAGCACCGGGCCGAGTGTCAATCCCAGCACGTACACCGGCGCGCGCCGCACGAGCGAGCGGCCGCGGCGCACGCGGAAGATCAGGTTGATCTCGCGCTCGACCATCGCGAACAGCAGCACCCCGGTGACGGCGATGAACACGAGCGACAGGCCGCGCAGCTCCGAGGCGTGCGCGGCGAAGCCGAGCACGTAGGTGTGCACGACCGTCGACGCGCTGCTGGGCAGCATGTAGCGCAGCAGGAACTTCTCGAGCGCGTCGAGCCAGGTGTCGAACACCGGGAAATGCGCGACGGTGGCGATCGCGACGCTGACGAGCGGAACCAGCGCGAGCAGCGTCGTGAACGCGAGCGCCGCCGCCGTGCGCGACAGGTCGAGGTCGCGCACGCCCCGCGAGACGATCTTCCAGGCGGCGAACGGGTTGGTCATGCAAGCTGCGAGGCGATCCACCACGCCGCGGCGGCGATCGCCGCCGACGCCGGGATCGTCAGCACCCACGCCCAGACGATCTGCGACGCCACGCCCCAGCGCACCGCGGAGAGCTTGCGCGTCGCACCGACGCCGATGATCGCGCCGGTGATCGTGTGCGTCGTCGACACCGGGATGCCGAGGTACGTCGCGAAGAACAGCGTCGCGGCCCCCGCGCTCTCGGCGCAGAAGCCGCCGACGGGCTTCAACTTGGTGATCTTCATGCCCATCGTGCGCACGATCCGCCAGCCGCCGAACAGCGTGCCGAGCGCGATCGCGGTCTGGCAGGCGAGCACGACCCACAGCGGGATGTCGGTGGCGGCGAAGTCGCGCTTGAGCGACCCGGCGGCGACCAGCACCAGCGCGACGACACCCATCGTCTTCTGCGCGTCGTTGGCGCCGTGGCCGAGGCTGTAGAGCGCCGCCGACACGAGTTGCAGCCGCCGGAACCAGCGGTCGACGCGGTGCGGCGGCTTGCGGAACAGCAGCCACGACAGCATCGTCATCAGCGCCATGCCGAGCGCGAGGCCGATCGCCGGCGACAGCACGATCGCCGCGCCGATCTTCGCGAAGCCAGAGCCTACCAGCGCGCCGAAGCCGGCCTTGGCCGCGGCGGCGCCGCCCAGCCCGCCGATCAGCGCATGCGACGACGACGACGGCAGCCCGAACCACCACGTGATGATGTTCCAGGCGATCGCGCCGGTGAGCGCGCCGGCGAGCACCGCAGCGTCGACGATGCGCGTGTCGATGATGCCGCGGCCGATCGTGTCGGCGACGGCGAGGCCGAACACCAGGAACGCGACGAAGTTGAAGAACGCCGCCCACACCACCGCCCATTGCGGCCGCAGCACGCGCGTCGACACCACCGTCGCGATCGAGTTCGCCGCGTCGTGGAAGCCGTTCATGAAATCGAACGCCAGCGCGAGCGCGATCAGCGACGCCGCCGTCGCGAAGCCGATCGTCGCTTCATGCATCGCGATCGGGCGCCTACGCGGCCTCGAGGACGATGCCCTCGATCAGGTTGGCGACGTCCTCGCAGCGGTCGGTGATCTCCTCGAGCAAGAGGTAAACCTCCTTCTGCTTGATCACCTCGCGCGCGTCCGGCTCCTCGCGGAAGAGCTTGGCGAGCGCCGTGCGGAACACGCCATCGGCGTGGCTCTCGAGCTTGTCGATCTCGCCGCAGATCGCAAGGATGCGCGCCGAGTTCTTCATCGACGGCAGCAACGCCACCGCCTCCTTGACGCGGCCCGTGCACTTGACGCAGATCGCCGCGAGCTCGCCCGCCTCGGGGCCGATCCTGCGCACGTCGTACAGGAACAGGCACTCGGCCGCGTCCTCGATCAGGTCGACGACGTCGTCCATCGCCGTGACGAGGCCATGGATCTGGTCGCGGTCGAACGGCGTGATGAACGTCTGGTGCAGCAGGTGGACGGTGTCGTGCGTGATGCGGTCGGCCTGCTTCTCGTACTGGTGGATCGCCGTGCTGCGGACGTCGAGCGTGGCGAGGTCGGCGAACACCGCGACGAGCTCCTCCGCGGCCTTCACCGACAGCGCCGCGTGCTGGTCGAAAAAATCGAAGAACCGGCCTTCGCGCGGCAGGAGAGGCATGCGGGAGGGGCTTGGAAGCGGCGGCGGACGGGCGCAGATTAGCAGACACGAGCGCCCGGAAGTCCCCTCGATGTAAGGGAGCCGTCCCCGGCCGCGACATCCCGGCAACGCCGCCCGCGCGGGCGGCCGCACCGCATTCCCGTGAAGGAGCCCGCATGACCGCCACCCCATCGCCCCGCCTCGAGCACGCCATCCTCGGCGGCGGCTGCTTCTGGTGCCTCGAAGCCGTCTTCCGCGACCTGACAGGCGTTTCGAGCGTCGTTTCCGGCTATGCCGGCGGCCGCGTCGCCGATCCCTCGTACGAGGCGGTCTGTGGCGGCGGCACCGGCCACGCCGAGGTCGTCGACATCGCGTTCGACCCGGCGGTCGTGAGCTATGCCGATCTTCTGCGCGTGTTCTTCACCATGCACGATCCGACGACGCGCGACCGCCAGGGCAACGACGTCGGCACGCAGTACCGGTCGGTGATCTTCGCCCAGTCCGACGCGCAGCGCGCCACCGCCGAGGCGGTGATGGGCGAGGTTTCGGCCGAAGGCCTGTGGCCGGCGCCGCTCGTCACCGAGCTCGCGGGCGCGGCGCCGTTCTACCGCGCCGAGGGCTATCACCAGGACTACTTCGAGCGCAATCCGCGCCAGCCCTATTGCATGGCGGTGGTGGCGCCGAAGGTCGCCAAGTTCCGCAAGCTGTACCGCGATCGCCTCAAGTCCGGGACGCCGCAATCGGCATAGTTACCGAAGGTGGCGGTCATGCGCGTCCCGGCGGCTACAGCCGGTAGCGCGCGTAGAGTCCGCCCGAGGTGAGGCACAGGCCCACCGCCCACAGCACGGGCGCGAGGCCGAACGTCGCGCCGAACGCGCCGAACACGAGCGGCACCGCGACCGCCAGCGATTGCGACAGCGACATGCGCACGCCCGCCGCCTCGCCCATCCGGCCGGGCGGCGCGTGCGTGTGCAGCAGCGACATCACCATGGGCTGGCCGCCGCCCAGGCCGAAGCCGATGCCGAATGACACGACCATCAGCGTCTCGGCGCTACCCGCGAACGGCAGCATCAGGTAGGCGACGCCGGCGATCGCGAGCGCACCCGCGAGCACCTGGGTTTCGCTGAAGCGCCGCGAGAAGAGCGGCATCAGGAAGCGGACCACGAACGTCGCCGCCGCGAACGCCGCGATGACGGCGCCGATCGCCGACGCGCTCAAGCCGATCGAGCGGCCGAAGATCGGGATGAAGATCGTCTGCAGCTCCCAGCCGAGCGAGAACAGCGAGTTGACGCCGAGCAGCCTGCGCAGCCGCGCATCGGCGAGCAGCGCGAGCGCGCCGCCGTCGATGCGGCGGTGCATCGGCTGCGGGCCGGGCAGCGCCGCCAGCATGCCGGCGGCGAGGATCGCCGCGGGCACGAGCGGAATGAGCGCGAGCACGCCGAATGCCCATGCGAAGCCCAGGTGGTCGATCGACAGGCCGGCCACCAGCGGGCCGATGATGCCCGACGTCGATTGCCCGAGCGCCAGCAGCGAGAAGTTGCGCGAGCGGTGCATCGGGCCGGCGAGCTCGCCCGTGGCATTCTGCGCGGCGATCTGGAACATGCTGAACGCGACACCGCAGCTCGCCGCGGTCAGGTAGAGCGGCGCCATGCCTTCCATCGTGCACGGCAGGCTCGCGCCGCAGGCGAGCAGCACCGAGCCGACCAGCATCGGCCGGCGCACCCCGACGCGGTCGGACCATCTCCCCGCGGCCACGGCGATCAGCATCGGCAGGAGCGCGTAGAGCGCGAGCAGCACCCCGACCTGGCCGGCGCCGGCGCCTTGCGCGAGCGCCGACAGCGTCACGACGACGCGCGAGCCGCCAAGTACCGTGTGGTTGGCGATGCAAAGGCCGATCAGCGCGTAGAGCGTGCGTGTCTCGCGCTGGTCGTCGACGATGCCGTCCCGCGCGGCGGTCATCGCCGCAGCGGCCGCGCGGCGCGCGGCCATGCCGGAGCGTGCACGTCGCCGACCCCGCCGCTCATGGCGCGAGCCGAGCGCGCGACCACGTGTCGCCGTCGCGCGTGTAGCGGATGCGGTCGTGCAGCCGCGACGGCCGCCCCTGCCAGAACTCGACGGCCGCCGGCACGACGCGGTAGCCGCCCCAGCGCTCGGGCCGCGGCACGTCGTCGCCCGGATGCGCGCGCTCGATTTCGGCGACGCGCGCCTCGAGCCATTCGCGATTGGCGATCTCCGTGCTTTGCGGCGAAGCCGCCGCCGACACGCGCGACCCGCGCGGCCGGCTCGCGAAATAGGCGTCCGAGGCGGCCGCATCGACGACCTCGACGCTGCCCTCGACGCGCGCCTGGCGCTCGAGCGGCGCCCAGAACCACACCAGCGCCGCCCGCGGATTGGCGGCGAGGTCGCGGCCCTTGGCGCTGTCGTAGTGGGTGTAGAACACGAAGCCGCGCGCGTCGATTCCCTTGAGGAGCACGATGCGCGCCGACGGGCGCCCCTGCGCGTCGGCAGTGGCGAGCGTCATCGCCGTCGGCTCCGGCGCCTCGGCGCGAATCGCCTCGTCGAGCCAGGCCGCGAACTGCGCGAGCGGATCGGGATCGAGCCCGGCGACGTCGAGCGATGCCCGGCGGTAGTCCGAGCGCAGCCGGGCGAGATCGGTGACGCGGTCGGTCATCGGACGCGCGCGGCCGTCATGGCGAGCGACCGGAAAGCGGCGACGCGCATGCATGCGATTCTAGCGCGCGGCGACCCGCGACCGCGGCGCCGGCGACGCGCGCGCGAGGGCGTCGACGCGCGCGATGCAGCGTTACAACAACGGGGCGTTTTCCCTCGCAAAATGCCTTCCGCCCCTTGGGAAATGCGGTATAGTCGCCGCCGATGGAGCGATTGCCCGCGACAGGAGGGCCGCCCCAGAACGATCGGCACCGTCCGCTCGCACCTATGACAGGAAGGAGAACCATGGCTACTGCGAAAAAAGCTGCGAAGAAGTCTGCGAAGAAGCCGGCCGCGAAGAAGACCGCCGCGAAGAAGCCGGCCGCCAAGAAGTCCGCCGCCAAGAAGTCCGCGCCGAAGAAGGCGCCCGCCGCCAAGAAGCCCGCCAAGAAGTCCGCCGCCAAGCGCAAGCCGAACGCCGCGTTCATGAAGGCCATGACGCCCTCCGCGACGCTCGCCGCCGTCATCGGCCACGTGCCGCTGCCGCGCACCGAAGTGACCAAGAAGATCTGGGATTACATCAAGAAGAACAAGCTGCAGGATGCGGTCAACAAGCGCATGATCAACGCCGACGACAAGCTGCGGTCCGTGTTCGGCGGCAAGGGCAAGGTCTCGATGTTCGAGATGACCAAGCTCATCTCGAATCACCTCAAGTAACGAGGCGCGTCAGAACCGCGACGGCCGGCCGCCCGCGAGGGTCGCCGGCCGTTGGTTTTTGTGGCGCCGCCTCGGCCGTTCGGACGAATGCGCGCCGCGCGCGGCCTTGCGATACTGTTTCGTCTGGACGCGGCGGAGCAGGCAACCAAATTGGGTGAGCCGACGTTGGAGCGTCGCGCAGCCGGAGGCGATGCATCGTGGAGATCGCGGCGGCCGCCGGCGATCCCGTTCCCGCTCGCGCTCGCCGCGATGCTCGCTGCCGGGCTGACGGCCCCTGGCGCCGGCGTCGCGCAAACGAGCCTGCATGTGCGCGGCGCCATCGTCGAAAGCGACATGCGCGATGCCTACCGTCCGCCGATGGTCGTGCGCGAGGACAACGGCGCGCTCGTCATCGTCGAGACGGCGCTGAACTCGCGGGGCGTTCACGTTGCCGCGGGCACTTTGGCGGCGATCGTGCCGCCGCACCTCGCCCGCGCGATCGTCGAGCGCACGCCTGACGGCACGCTGCACGCGCGCGTCGTGCTGGTGTTTCCGGACAATTTCATCGACGGCGAGGTTGGCGAGGTAGCCTGGGATCGGCCGCCGTCGTCGCTGCGCATACAAGGCACCATCGCCGCCGCTGTGCCGGACGGCGCCACGCTCGCGATCGCGCTACGCTACGGCGATGTGCAATCGGCGATCGTCGCCGACCCGGCGACGCAGGTGGCTGTGGTCACCAACGAGTACGACAAGTTCTATGTCCCGGGCGACCACGTGTTCATCGCGGCGACCCGCCAGCGTGACGGCCGCATCACCGCCGGCCGCGTGTTCTTCGGCAAGGACGGCTTCGTGCCGCCGATGTAGCCGCGGTCCGCGCCGGCGCAGACCGGTCAGCCGCGCGGCGCCTCGAGCGCGGCGATGCGCGCCGCGATCGGCGGGTGCGTCGCGAAGAGCGACATCACGCCGCCCTTGTCGGTGATGCCGAAGCCCGACAGTGCCTTCGGCAGGTCGCCGGCCTCGACGCCGCCCAGGCGGCGCAGCGCGCTGATCATCGGCTGCGGGCGGCCGAGCAGTTTCGCGCTGCCGGCGTCGGCGCGGAACTCGCGGTAGCGCGAGAACCACGCGACGATCATCGACGCGAGGATCCCCAGCACGAGTTGCAGCACCATCACCGTGATCCAGTAACCAGGACCGGTGCCACGCTCGGTGCGGAACACCGTCTTGTCGACGATCGAGCCGATGATGCGCGCGAGGAAGATCACGAACGTGTTGACGACACCCTGGATCAGCGTCAGCGTGACCATGTCGCCGTTGGCGACGTGCGACAACTCGTGGCCGAGCACCGCCTCGACCTCCTCGCGGTTCATCGACTGCAGGAGGCCGGTCGACACCGCCACCAGCGCCGAGTTGCGGAACGCGCCGGTGGCGAACGCGTTGGGCTCGCCCTCGTAGATCGCCACCTCGGGCATGCCGATGTTGGCGGCCGACGCGAGCCGGCGCACCGTCTCCATCAGCCACGCCTCGGCGTCGTTGGCCGGCGTGTCGATCACGTGCGCGCCGGTCGTCCACTTGGCGACCGCCTTCGACATCAGGAGCGAGATGATCGCGCCGGTGAAGCCCACGACCATCGAGAACACCAGCAGGCCCCCGTACGACATCCCCGCCTGCGAGACCATCGCGCGGTCGAGGCCGAAGAGCTTCAGCACGATCGAAAGCACCAGCACCACGGCGAGGTTCGTGACGATGAAGAGGACGATGCGTTTCATGCGAGGCCTCCGGTCGATGGGGTCGTGCCCGGCGCGATGGTAGCGCACCCGGCCGGAGCAAGATGGGTCCGCGGCGCGCGCGGATCAAGCGCCCCGCCACGACGGTCATCCCCGCAAGAGTGCTGAACGACCGTCATCCCCGCGAAAGCGCTGAACGACCGCCATCCCCGCGAAATCGCTGAACGACCGTCATCCCCGCGAAAGCGGGGATCCAGTCGTGACGCGCCGATAGGTCGCCGCTGTGCCTAATTCCGCGTCAGATCTGGATTCCCGCTTTCGCGGGAATGACGAGGGGGGAATCGGCCGTGCGCGCGTGATGACTAGCCGCCGGGCTTGTTCCAGGAATCCTTGAGCGTCACCGCGCGGTTGAACACCGGTTGGCCGGGCGCATGGTCGACGAGGTCGGCGACGAAGTAGCCGTGGCGCTCGAACTGCACCCGCGTCTCGCGTGCCGCGTCGGCAAGCGCCGGCTCGACGAACGCGCGAATCACCCGCTTCGAGTCCGGATTGAGGTCGTCGAGGAAGTTGCGCTCGGCGGCCTCCGCGGAGGACTCGTCATCGCCGGCGACGACCGCGCGGCTCGGCGCCGCCGGGTCGCCCTTGCCGGCGCCGAACGGCTCGCGCGCGCCGGGAAACGGCACGCGGAAGAGGCGATCGTAGAGCCGTACCTCGGCCGGCTTGGCGTCGTGCACGGCGAGCCAGTGGATGTTGCCCTTGACCTTGCGGGCGTCGGCGCCTGGCGTTCCGCTGCGCGTCGAAGGGTCGTACGTGCAGTGCACGGCGACGACGTTGCCGTCGGCATCCTTGTCGACGCCCGTGCACTTGACGATGTAGGCGTAGCGCAGCCGCACCTCCGCGCCCGGCGCCAGCCGGAAGTAGCCCTTCGGCGGCGCCTCGGAAAAGTCGTCGCGCTCGATCCACAGCGCGCGGCCGAACGGCAGCGCGCGCTTGCCGAGCTCGGGCTTCTGCGGATGGTTGGGCGCCTCGCAGGTCTCGTTCCCGCCTTCCGGATAGTTGTCGATGACGAGCCGGATCGGGTCGAGCACGGCGACACGCCGCTCGGCGTGCGCGTTGAGGTCGTCGCGCATTGCCGCCTCGAGCAGCGCGATGTCGATCCACGAGTCGACGCGCGACGCGCCGATGCGCTCGTTGAAGAGGCGGAAGCCCTCGGGCGTGTATCCGCGCCGCCTCGCGCCGACGATCGTCGGCATCCGCGGGTCGTCCCAGCCGTCGACGTGGCCCTGCTCGACCAGGTCGATCAGCTTGCGCTTCGACAGCACGACGTAGGTGAGATTGAGCCGCGCGAACTCGTGCTGGTGCGGCAGCGGCCGCTCGAGCAGGCCGCCGTCGGCGAGCTTGCCGATCACCCAGTCGTATAGCGGGCGGTGATCCTGGAACTCGAGCGTGCAGATCGAGTGCGTGATCCGCTCGAGCGCGTCGCTGATGCAATGGGTGTAGTCGTAGAGCGGGTAGATGCACCAGTCACCGCCGGTGCGGTGGTGCCAGGCGTGGCGGATCCGGTAGATCGTCGGGTCGCGCAGGTTGAGGTTCGGGCTCGCCATGTCGATCCGCAGGCGGAGCACGTGCGCGCCATCCGGGAACTCGCCCGCGCGCATCCGCCGGAAGAGGTCGAGGCTCTCGGCGGCGCTGCGGTCGCGATACGGGCTCGCGATGCCAGGCTCGGTGAGCGTGCCGCGCGTCGCGCGCATCTCCTGCGCGCTCTGGCTGTCGACGTAGGCCAGGCCCTTGCCGATGAACCATTCGGCGAATTCGTAGAGCTTCGCGTAATAATCGGAGGCGTGAAAGCGCGCGTCCCAGTCGTAGCCCAGCCAGCGCACCGCGTCGGCGATCGACGCCTCGAACTCGACGTCTTCCTTGAGCGGATTGGTGTCGTCGAAGCGCAGGTGGCAGACGCCGCCGAACTCGGCGGCGAGGCCGAAGTTGAGCGCAATCGACTTGCTGTGGCCGAAGTGCAGGTAGCCGTTGGGCTCGGGCGGGAAGCGCGTCACCACGCGGCCGCCATAGGTGCCCGCGGCAACGTCGTCGGCGACGATGCCGCGCAGGAAGTTGGCACCCGCGCCCGCAGGCCCCGCGGCGCCGCCGGCATTGGCACCGGCAGTCGGCGCACCGTCGCCGCGCGCCTTCACGCCCGGGGCGGACGACGACGTCATCGGGTGCGCTCCGCTTGGCTCGCCGTCTTTGTACCTGGCATGCCACGCATTTTAGCGCGCGGCTGACGCACCGTTCCGGCGCGGCGGCGGCGCACGCCGCCGCCGCGCGCATCGCGAGCCATTCGCGCGGTGGTTGCGCGTTGTCCACAAATCCTGTGGATAGCCGTGTGCATATCTTGTAAATTCGCGCGCTAAGTGCAGCCGCCATCAACGCTTTGTCTGCGCTGCCCGAATTTGCACCGAAAAACCGCGCGTCGTTTCAATGAGTTGTGAATTGTCCCCAGCGGCAACATGGCTGCAATGCAACCGTCATCGGCCGATGCGGCCGATCGGTGGCGCATGCCGGTGCAAAATTCCACGATGAGCGCCTCGACGCCGCTTGACAATCGCGCGCCGCTTTCGGTATCGGCGCTCGTCGCATCGGCGCGCCTGGCGCTCGAGCGCGAGCTCGGCGTCGTGCGCGTCGCCGGCGAGGTGAGCGGCTTCACGCGCGCCGCCTCCGGCCATTGCTATTTCGCCCTCAAGGACGCCGGCGCGCAGGTGCGCTGCGTGATGTGGCGCACGCGCGCGCGCCTCATCGACTTCGCGGTAGCCGACGGCATGGCCGTCGAGGTCCGCGCGATGGCGTCGGTCTACGAGCCGCGGGGCGAGTTCCAGCTCGCGGTCGACAGCATCCGCCAGGCCGGCAGCGGCGCGCTGTACGAGCACTTCCTGAAGCTCAAGGCGCGCCTCGAGACGGCCGGCTGGTTCGATGCCGCGCGCAAGCGGCCGCTGCCGCCGTTCCCGCGCGCGGTCGGCATCGTCACGTCGACGCGCGCCGCCGCGCTGCGCGACGTCCTGACGACGCTGGCACGCCGCTGGCCGGGATTGCGCGCGATCGTCTATCCATGCGCCGTGCAGGGCGCCGGCGCCGCCGCGGAGATCGCCGCCGCGATCGCCGAGGCGAACGCGCATGGCGAGGTCGACGTGCTCGTCGTCTGTCGCGGCGGCGGCTCGATCGAGGATTTGTGGGCCTTCAACGAGGAAGCGGTGGCGCGCGCGATCGTCGAGTCGCGGCTGCCGGTGGTCTCGGGTGTCGGCCACGAGACCGACTTCACGATCGCCGACTTCGTCGCCGACGTGCGCGCACCCACGCCGACCGGCGCGGCGACGCTGGTCGCGCCGGACGGTGCGGCGTTCGTGCACCGCGTCGCCCAACTCGCAGCGCGCACCGTGCGCGGCATGCGGCATGCGCTGGCGACGCGCACGCAGCGCGCCGATCTCGCCGCGCGCGGACTCGTCCATCCGCGCGCGCGGCTCGCCGGCGAAGAGGACCGCCTGCGCGCGCACGCCACGCGCCTGGCGCTCGCCTGGCGGCGCGACACCGCGGCGCGCGCGGCGGCGGTCGCGTCCGGTGCGCAGCGGCTGCGCCGCGAGATGCGCACGCCGTTCGCCGATGCCGCGCTGGTCGCCGCCTTCGCCGAGCGCTGGCAGCGCGCGGCGGCGCTCGCGGTGGTCAACGCCGCGGCACGCGTCGATGGCCTCGCGCAAAGCCTCGCGCACCTGTCGCCCCAGCACGTGCTGGAGCGCGGCTACGCGATCGTGGCGCGCAAGGAGGGCGGCGAGATCGTCCAGGATGCGCGGACCCTCACGCGCGGCGACGCGCTCGACATCACGCTCGCACGCGGTCGTGCGGCCGCGGACGTCACCGCGATCGATCCGGATTGACGCTGCGGCTGCGGCGCTGGCTGCCGCTCAAGCCTCGTCGGGCTCGGGATTGTCGACGGCGCGGCCGCGCTTCAGCGCGGCGACGACCGACGGGGGCGCCTGCGCGGCGATCCTCGGCGTGCGGGTCGTCACGTCGGCGTTCTGCGCACGGTGGCGCAGCGCGTGGTCCATCAGCACCAGCGCGAGCATCGCCTCGCCGATCGGCGTCGCGCGGATGCCGACGCAGGGATCGTGGCGGCCGTGCGTGTTGACGATCACCGGCGCGCCCGACTTGTCGACCGAGTGACGGTCGAGGCGGATCGATGACGTCGGCTTCACGGCGAATGCGACGACGATGTCCTGGCCGGTGGAGATGCCGCCGAGGATCCCGCCGGCGTGGTTGGACGCGAAGCCCTGCGGCGTCATCTCGTCGGAGTGCACGGTACCGGGCTGCGTAACGGCCGCGAAGCCCGCGCCGATCTCCACACCCTTGACAGCGTTGATGCTCATCATCGCCGCGGCGATGTCGGCGTCGAGCTTGCCGTACACCGGCTCGCCCCATCCCACGGGCACGCCGGACGCGACGACCTCGATCCTCGCGCCGGCGGAATCACCCGACTTGCGCAGCCGATCCATGTACGTCTCGAGCGCGGGGACGATGCTCGCGTTGCCGACGAAGAAGGGATTGGCGTCGACGTGCGCCCAGTCCTCGAACGGCACGACGTTGGGCCCGAGTTGCGTCAGGTGGCCGCGGATGGCGACGCCATGCCGCTCGCGCAGCCACTTCCTCGCGACGGCACCGGCGGCCACGCGCACCGCCGTCTCGCGCGCCGACTGCCGGCCGCCTCCGCGGTAGTCGCGCACGCCGTACTTCTGCCAGTACGTGTAGTCGGCATGGCCGGGACGAAATGTCCCGGCGATGTTCGCGTAGTCCTTGCTGCGAGAATCCTCGTTGCGGATCAGCAGCGCGATCGGCGTGCCGGTGGTGACGCCCTCGAACACGCCGGACAGGATCTCGACGGTGTCCGACTCGCGGCGTTGCGTGACGTGGCGCGACGTGCCGGGCTTGCGGCGATCGAGCTCATGCTGGATGTCGGCGGCGTCGAGCGCCATGCCGGGCGGGCAGCCGTCGACGACGCAGCCGATCGCCGGCCCGTGCGACTCGCCGAACGAGGTGACGCGGAACAGCGTGCCTAAGGTGTTGCCGGACATGCGTTACCGAAAGAGGAGCGGTGGCCGATCGAGTTTAGCATCGCGCGTCAGCGCGCCGCGTGCGCGAGCTCGCCGAGATCCTTGTCGCGCAGCTTGACGAGCAGCATCTCGCCATCGGGCGCCACGCGGAACTCGCCAAAGCGGGCGCCGGCGAAATCGGCGCCGTGGCCTTCCTCGAAGAACCAGGCGTTGGTCGCGAACCGGACGTCACCGTCGCGCACGCGGTAGCGCAGCCGCAGCTCGCCGGGCTTGAGCGCCGTGCCGTCGTCGAAGCGGACGAATTGCGCGACGCCTTTCCCATCCGGTGCGACCACGACATGGCCGTCGCCGTACGCCGGGATCGCCACGCGATCGGGAAACGCGTCGCGCACGATCCGGTACGACAGGCGCATGTAGTCGCCCTGCAGCAGCGCGCGCGGGTCGACGGGCACGAGCTCGAGGACCACGGGCGTGCCGGAGGCGACCTGCGACTCCCGATGCGCGATGCCGACGTTGACCACCGCCAGCACGGCGAGCGTGGCGAGCGCGATGGCGAGCTTACGCATGGCGCCTGGCCTCGCTCGCTTGCCCTTCGCTCGCCCGCGCCACGCGACGCAGTGCCGCACCGACACCCATCAGCACGATGCCCACGGCGGCGAGCGAGACCGACTTGGCGAAGAGCGTCGTCGCGAGCGAGAAGTAGTAGTAGCCGAGCATGCCGATCGCGGTGGCGATGCCGAGGCCGGTCAACGCCGGCCGGCCGGTGTCGAACGCGACCAGCATCACGATCAATGCCGCCAGCAACCCGGGCACCGGATACGCGAGTGCTGCGATCGCGATGGCGCCGAGGAGCGCGACCCGCGTGACGCGCGAGTCGGCGAGCGCGAGCCGGCGGCACAGGAGCGCCACCACCGCGACGAACGCGATCGCCATCAGCACCGCCGCCACGCGCGACGAGGTGTCGGGCGGCGCATGCCACCAACGCACCGCGTCGTGAGCGAGGTCGGCGAGCGGCGCGAAGGCGAGGAGCGCGACGCCGAAGCCGGCTGATGCCGGCCGCCACAACGCGTCGCTGCGCGCGTCGCGCGTCGCGGCCCATGCCGCGCCGACGAACGCAATGGTCGTCAGCGGCGCCGCCAGCGACAGCGGCCCGAGTCGCGCGAGCAGCCCGAAGCCGCACATCCCGACGGCGAGCGCGGCGAGCGCGCGGTGCGTGCGCTCGGCGATCGCCACGAGCATGATCGCCTCGAACGCGCCGATCAGCGCCCACGCGAGCGTGTGGTTCGGCTCGCTGGCGCGCGCGATGCCGAGCCCGATCGCCGCCTCGCCCGCGATCGCGAACGCGAGCCCGAACTGCGCGACGAACACGCGGCCCTTGGCGCGCGCCAGCACCCACGCGCCGATCGCGAGAAGCGCGGCGCCGACGACGAGCGTCGTCACGGCGTTGTCGAACGCGCGCACGAACAGGATGCTGGTCGACGACAGCACGCAGATCGCGGCGATCCACGCAGCGACCGCGGCCAGCGCGCGCAGGTACCACGCCATCGGCGGCGCGGCCGTGGCCGGCGACTCGCCGCGCACGATGCCCGCGGTCACGAGCTTTTCCCAGGTCACCGCGGCGCTCACGAATGCGCCTCCTGCGCGACGCGCTTCAGCACGACGATGCCGCCCGCCGCGATGCCGATCACCAAGGCGCCGACGAGGAGCGGCGACACGAAGCCGGCCGCGGAAAACAGGTGCTTGCCGAGGAAGAGCGCCGCGACGACGACGACCGAGCCGAGTCCCACCGCGAGCACGAACACGTCGACGCGCCGCATCCGGAAGCCGTACCAGATGCCGGCGAGCCAGAGCAGCCACGCGATACCGAGCGCCGGCGCCGCGGTGCGCGAGTCGACGATCGCGTCGATGCCGGCGATCGTCGCGGCAAGCCCGCTCGCCGCCGCGACGATGCGCAATGCCCAGTCGGCGTGGAATTCGCGCAGGTCGAGCCGGCGGCCGATCTCCCACAGCGCGAGCGCACCGGCGTTGACCAGCACCAGCGTCCACAGCGCGCCCTGGCCGCCGACGGCGCTCGCCATGCCCCAGCGCGCAAACCACGCCTGCGATGCGAGGTTGACGACCGCGAGCAGCAGCATCCACAGCGGCGCCTGCCGGCCGAGCAACGTCCACGGCAGGATCGCGAGCGCCCATGCGGCGAAGAGCTCGTAGGTGTCGGCGCCGGTCTGGTAGGTCTGCCCGACGAGCGCGAGCAACGCGCCGGTGGCGATCGCCGCAGCGCACAGGGCGGCCGCGCCGGCCGTCGAATCGGGACCGCGCCACAGGCAGGCCGCGACCGCGACGACGATCGCCGCCTCGACGAGCGCGAACCGCGCCACGTTCGGCATCGCGTGCCAGTTGTACGCGATGAAGAACACCAGCGCGACTGCGAGGAGCACGCTGCCGGCGCCGAGCGTCAGCCATTCGACGAAGCGCAGCCATCGCGCGCCGTCCGGATGCGCGCCGGATGCGCGCAGCGCCCGCGGCACGTCGTCGCGCGCAACCGCGCCCGCCGCGTTCCATTGCATGACGAGGTCGATCTCTTCGCTCATCGCGTCGCTCCCCTGGCCACTACGCTCATCGGACGACCCTGCGCGCGACGCGCGTTGGGACGGTCGGCGCGCTGCCGCAGCCTTCCTGTGCGCACCCGACGGCTGACACAGGATGTCTCACGTCGGCGCCTCGCCGCGCAGCGCGAGCACCGCGGCGCGCAGGCGCTCGGGCGTCGCGTCCTGCGGCGCGATCGGCGTGCCGACGCGCAGCTCGATCGCCGAGAAGACGCCGCGCAGCCGCCGCATCGCCTTGCCGCCTTCGCCGGCGCGCGAGAAGAAGCTGCCCCACAGGCCGCGCAGCGCCATCGGCACCACCGGCACGGGCGTGCGCGCGACGATCTCCTGCACGCCCGGCCGGAACGGCAGCAGCGCGCCGTCGGTGGTGAGGCGGCCTTCCGGGAAGATGCCGACGACCTCGCCCTCGGCGAGCGCCGCGGCGACTGCCTCGTAGGCGCGCGCCTTCATCGCCGCGTCCTCCTTCGCCGGCGCGATCGGGATGGTGCGCATCGTGCGGAACAGGAACGACAGCACCGGCAACGCGAAGATGCGATGGTCCATCACGAAGCGCACCGGGCGCGCGAGGCAGGCCGCGATCACCACGGCGTCCACGTAGCTCACGTGGTTGCAGACGACGATCGCCGCGCCTTGCTCGGGGATGCGCTCGAGCCCTTCGGTCTTCACCCGGTAGAGCGTCGACACGAGCAGCCACGCGAGGAAGCGCATCAGGAACTCGGGCACCAGCAGGTAGATGAAGAGCGCCACCGCGGCGTTCATGAGGCCGGTGACGAGGAAAAGGCTGGGGATGTCGAGGCCCGCCTTGAGGAGGCCGAGCGCGATGCCCGCCGACGCGACCAGGAACAACGCGTTGAGGATGTTGTTGGCGGCGATGATCCGCGAGCGGTGCGCCGGCGACGAGCGCTGCTGGATGAGCGCATAGAGCGGCACGATGTAGAAGCCGCCGAACACCCCGATCAGCACGAGGTCGGCGATCACGCGCCAGTGCGCCCGGTCGGCGAGCAGCACGTCGATGCCGGCGAGCGACGTGGCGTGCAGGTTGCGCGACGCGAGCCACAGGTCGATCGCGAACACCGTCATCCCGATCGAGCCGAGCGGCACGAGGCCGATCTCGACCTTGCGCCGCGACAGCCGCTCGCACAGCAGCGATCCGGCGCCGATGCCCACCGAGAACATGGCGAGCAGGAACGTCGCCACGTGCTCGTCGCCACCCAGCACGCCGCGGGTGAAGTTGGGAAACTGCGTGAGGAAGGTCGCGCCGTAGAACCAAAACCACGAGATGCCGAGCATCGACAGCCAGACGACGCGGTTCGCCTGCGCGAACTTCAGGTTGCGCCAGGTCTCGCTGACGGGATTCCAGTTGAGCTCGAGATCGGGCGCCACCGCAGGCGCCGTCGGGATCGCGCGGCTCACCGCGTAACCCGCCAGCGCGATGGCCACCGCGGCGCCCGATGCGATCAACGGCCCGTTCGGGTCGATCGCGACCAGCACGCCGCCGGCGATCGTGCCGAGCAGGATCGCGACGAACGTGCCCATCTCGACCATGCCGTTGCCGCCGGTCAGCTCCTCGGGCTTCAGCACCTGCGGCAGGATCGCGTACTTGATCGGCCCGAAGAACGTCGAGTGCACGCCCATCAGCGTCAGTGCCGTGAACAGCAGCGCGAGGCTCCGCGTCGCGAAGCCGGCGACTCCGACCAGCATGATCGCGACCTCGAGCATCTTGATCACACGGATCATCCGCGACTTCTCGACCTTGTCGGCGAGCTGCCCCGCGGTCGCCGACAGCAGCACATACGGCAGGATGAAGACGGCCGCCGCGACGTTGACGAGGGTGTTGGCGTCGAGCGTCGTCATGCTCGCCGCGTGGTAGGCGACGAAGATGACGAGCGCGTTCTTGTAGACGTTGTCGTTGCCGGCGCCGAGGAACTGCGTCCAGAAGAATGGCGCGAAGCGGCGCTCGCGCAAGAGCGCGAACTGGTTGCGCGCGTGCGGGTCGGAGGCTGGCTCGGCGTTCGCGGTGGCGGTCGGCATCGGCGGTCGGCTCGAAGTGCCGCCTTTGTACAGCAGTTGCAACGCGCATACAAACCCGCTCGCGCGAGCGTCTCGCACCAGAATGGCACATGAATTGCTGACAGAGTCTGGGGCGGCGCCGGCAACCTCGTTGAAGGTCATGTCGCGCCACCGGCAATCGTCGTTCGGCCGAGTCATCCCGCGTCGATAGCCCGCCCCCGCCGGCCGTTCGAGCGCGCGCTCGTTCGCGGTCACCTGGGCGGGCGCAATTCGTCGCTTCCTGACCCGGCACGGACGCCCTGCGTCGCTTGCGAGGAGCTGGGTACACCACGTCATGTCCGCGTCCATCCGAATCCTGCTCGTCGAAGACAGGCCGCTCGACGCCGAGCTCGTGGCGCGCGCGCTGCAGAAGGCGGGGGTCGGCAACACCATCGAGCGCGTCGACACCG
>Ga0070681_10000589_pt1 | contig 30106 bp, 25 predicted proteins | sample KBSC83BmetaG_FD_65650 | JGI IMG/M metagenome (GOLD analysis project Ga0070681, IMG submission 65650) | Corn rhizosphere microbial communities from Kellogg Biological Station, Michigan, USA - KBS C8-3B metaG | ecosystem: Host-associated > Plants > Roots > Rhizosphere | place: USA: Michigan...
CGAGGGAGTCGGCGACCTGCCGACCACCCTCGCCCGATGCTGCGCGCCGCTGCGACCCCAGCCGATCACCGGCTACGTGACACTCGGTCGCGGCGTCACGATCCATCGCAGCGACTGTCCCAGCCTGAACCGCATGCGCTCGGTCAAGCCCGAGCGGGTTCTCAATGTGGAATGGACTTCCCGCGAGACCGCCGCCCTCGGGGTCCAGATCGCCGTCTCGGCGTACGACCGCCGGGGGCTCGTCCGGGACGTGACGGACGTCCTTGCCCTGGAACGTCTGAGCATCGAGTCCATGACGACCACGACCGACCGGGAAGCCGGAACGGCCTACGTCTCCGTCACCCTCTCGGTCACCGACCTGGAGCAACTGGCCCGCGTGTTACGACGTTTGTCCGCGGTCCCAAATGTGATCCACGCACGGCGTATTCAGTGATTTGGGCCGCAGGCCCCCCCGCCCTTCGTCGGAAAGATCCCCGCGCCCTCAAGAAACGTGACCTGCCGCTAGGCGGATGGCATGGAGGCAGTCTAATTAGTGTCCGGATCTAGCTGTTTCCGCAGGGATATCTGCCCCCGGCGGCCCTCCGAGGAGGCCGCGGGACCTCAGATCGGCAATCCGAAGGGCTTATGCGAGTCATCGTCGTCGACAACGATTCAACGATGTTGGAAGCGACAGTGCGCGCGCTGCGCGAGCACTTCGTTATCGACGCCGTTACCAACAAGGCCGACTGCATCGACCTGCTGCGGCAGAACGATTTCGACATCGTCATCGCCTGTGAGCGCCTGGAGGACGGATCCGGTCTCGAGCTGCTCGGCCAGATCGCCAAGCGCTGGCCCGCCACGCTGCGGGTGTTCGCCGCCGATCGGGAACGGCTGCGACTGCTGCAGGGAAAGCTCGGGCCGTTCGAGTTGTTCCAGGCGCTTTCCTATCCCATCAACCCCGACAAGCTGCTCGCTACGTTGTCGCTGGCGCGCGAGGCCCACGAGGCGCACGCCGACACGACGACGATTCAACACATCGTGCTCGGTGGAGACGACCCGACTGAGTCCGCTCCCGAGCCGCCGCCGCCTCCTCCGCCGCCCCCGCCGCGAGCGAAGGCCGGTCCTGCTTCGACACGAGCGCCAGCTGCTTCGACACGAGCGCCAGCCGCCTCGAGCGCGACACGCCCGCAGAGCTCCAACGCTCGGACGCAGAGCTCAGCGCTTCCGACGGGCCGGGGGCCGATGACCTTCGACGCGTCGTTTCCGTTAGGGTCGTCGGGAGGACCGTCGTCGCAGTCCACCCCCCAGACGCGTGACCCTTCAGGGCCATCGTCAGCCGCGCGCACGTCCTCGAGTTCGTCTGCCGCGGCAGCGTCGCCGGCACGCGCGTCCAGTGGAATTTCGGCACCCGCGCCAGCGCCGAGAGCCGCGGCGTCGTCAGCATCCGCGCCAGCGCCAAGAGCCGCGGCGTCGTCAGCATCCGCGCCAGCGCCAAGAGCCGCGACGCGACCTGCCCAGGATGCTTCCGCTAGCGCATCACATGAGGCCTCCCCCTCTGCGCCCCAACCCTCTTCCGCGCGGGCTTGGTCCGGCCGCACGTTCGCAAGATCGGGTGCATCGGCGGGGGGCAGTGCTATGCGTGGACTCTCCGACGATCCGCTCGCCGAGGCCGCATCGATTGCCGCCGCGGCACGGTCCCGACTGGATCCCGACGAGTCCGAAGCCACCCCTACCCATCGAAAAGCGTTCATCGCTGGGGCGGGTTGCGCCGTCGCTTTATTCGTGGTCGGTTTCATGGTGTTGGAGTTCCGGTCCGGGCCCACACTCGCGCCGACGCCTCCGCCGCCGATCCCGCAGGCGCCGCAATACTCGAAGGAAGTCACCGATCGGGTCAGCGAAGTGGAGACGGATTTCGAGACGGATGACTTCAAGAAGGCGCAGGCCGATGTACGGCAGCTGCAGGCAATGGCGCCGGATCACCCCCGTCTGCAGTTTTTCAAGACGCTGATCGATCGCGGGCTGAAAACACACGCCGTCGCCGGTCGCGATTCCCCGAGTCCGACAAAGTCGGGGGCGCAGCGAAAGATGACGGCCTCGGCGGCCAAACCGGAGGAAGCTGCTGCGGGCTCTGGCGCCAGGGAGGAGTCCAAGGGATCCGCCTCGCCGTCGCCCAGCAAGACTTCGCTCGCGTCGACTTTCAGCGGGCGCACGATCGAGGAGTCGGCGGCGCCACGCGGTGCCGGCAGCGCGACGCCTGAAACCCGCACTGCCGCCGCGTCGTCCAATGCCGCTGTCGCCGCGAGCAGCAGCCCGCCGTCCAACGCCGCCGTCGTCGCAGGCAACAGCCCGCCGTCCGACGCCGCGGTGATGGGAGGCTCATCCTCCACCGAAGTTCCGCCTGCCACCGCTGCCCTTGGGACGGCCGCCGCGAACGCGTCGACTAACAACGCTGGGACGGCCGCCGTGAACACGGAGACGAGCGCCGCAGGAGCCCCCCCGGCCACGAAGCCACCGACGAGCGCCGCGGGAACCGCCTCGGCCGCGAATGCGCCGTCGAGCGCCGCAGCGGGAACCGCGGGAACTGCCTCGGCCGCGAGCGCGCCGACGAGCGCCGCAGCGGGGACCGCGCGTACCTCGGGGCCGGCGGCGACAAGCTCACCCGCCGGCGACGCGCGACGGGCCGCGCACTCCACAGTCCCCATCGTGACCGCGGAAGCACAATTGACTCGCCGGGTTGCGCCGGATTATCCGGACTCCGCGATGCGCAAGGGAATCCAGGGCTACGTGGATGTCCAGTTCACCATTACCGCTCAGGGCAACGTGACCAACGTGGCCGTGGTCAGCTCCGATCCAGGTGAGGTCTTCAATCGCGCGGCGACGGATGCTGTCCGCCGTTGGCGTTACGACCCGCGAGTGGTCGACGGTCAGCCCGTGGACTCACAATCGCAGGTACGCCTCCAGTTCAAACTGAATCAGAGCCTCTCTCACTGAGTCTCCAGCAGCGCCGCGATCTGCGGGAAGTTGCGCCGCTGCGCGGTATCGAGCGCGTCGATGCGCTCCTCGTTCCTTAAACTCGCGTTGGCGCCGGCCTTGAGCAGCGCCTTGCAGACTTCGACGTTGCCCGCGCGCGAAGCCACGATCAACGCGGTATCACCGGCCTGATTCTGGGCGTTCACCCCCGCTCCTGCGTCGAGAAGAACTCGCACGGTGGCGATATCACCGCGCACCGACGCAGCAATCAACGGCGTCTCACCGTCAGCGCTCTTGGCGTTGGGCGCGAGGCCCTTGTGTAGCAATCGATCCAGCGCACTCGCCTTGTCCGAGCGAACCGCCGCGAACAGCGGCGACTGACGGCCGCCGGCTGCATCCACCGGGGCGCCGGCGTTCAACAGCGCCTCGATCATCTCCTCACTGCCAGACAAAGCGGCGAACCACAACGCATCCCGCCCCATATGGTCCTTGAAGGCGAGATTCGGCTTTGCCGCTAAGAGCATTCGCATGACGTCCACATCTGAGCCCGAGGCCGCCGCGATCGTGGCGGTCATTCCGTCTGGAGACACGGCATTGATGTCCGCACCGGCATCCAGGAGGTGGCGGACCATCATCTGGTCACCCAGACGCGAGGCCGCAACGAGCGCGGGCGGCTCCGTGCGGCTTCGAGTCTCAGGAGACACCCCCTTTTGGAGCAGTGCGTCGGCGACATCAACGTCACCATGCGCAGCTGCATAGACGAGTGGAGTCTGACCGGCGTCGTCGCTGCGCGCCGGGTTGGCGCCCGCACGCAAGAGGGGCGCGATCACGGCGGGCGCGTGATTCTTGGCGGCAACCAGGAGCAGAGCGTCTCGCTGAGGCGTGAGTTCGTCCGGAAGCGCACCTGCCGTGAGCTGGTCCTGCACGAGCTTCGCCTCGTTGCGGCTAACGGCGATGGCGATCGGCGACCACCCCTTATACATCTCACCGCCGTGCGCAATGTCGGTGCCGGAACTCTCACGCAACATTCCTGCCTTGAAGTTCCCTGTTGCTCCCGCCTTGCGAAGCGACAGCGCGATGTCCGCATGGCCGCACTTCAGTGCGACATCGAGAGGTGTCCAGCCATCTGCATTCTCAACATCGGTTCGGGAACCCGCGGACAGAAGTCGTTCCACGAAGTCGAGACGGCCATCGCGCGCTGCATGATCCAAAGCGGTGTTGCCTGCGTGGTCCTTGGCATTCGGATCGGCGGTTGCGTGGATCACCGCTTCAAGAACCGCCGGACTCTCACCATCCGCTGCGAGCATCAGCGCGGTGACGCCCGCCTGATCGGCATGAGGTCCTTGCGCGCCCACCGCCAGTAAGTGCTTTACGACAGGTTCCGACCCGTCGATCACCGCATACTCGAGCGGAGTCCTGCCGAACTCGTCCTCCACATCGACGCCCGCAACCTTTGCAAACGCGTCGATGCTCGGTGCGTCCTGCTTGTGCACCGCCCATATGAGCAGCTCACGGGCCAGTTCCTTATCGCCGTTGGGGGAATGCGAGGGAGCGAGCGGAAGCGCATGGGCGGCAACGAGCCGAACCGCTATCGGGTGTCCCTCACGCGCGGCGCGTGCGAGCCACTCTGTAGCCTCCGCGCGTTCCTCGGTACGACCCTCCGCCAGCAGGCCGGCCAAAGCGAACGCCGCCTCTGCATGCGATTTGGCGGCAGCGGCCGCCAGCCAACGCTTGGCCTGATCGGTCGACACGGGCACCCCGATCCCGTTCGCATTCACCAAGCCCAGCAGATATTGCGATTGCACGTCGCCGTGTTCCGCGCCCGCCTGCAGCTCCTGCAGAGCGGCGGCAAACTGCTTGGTACGCAAGGCCGCCTTCGCGGCGGCTGATGAGGGACTGTCGGCGCCGTTCGAGGCGGGCCCGCTGGCCTGCGCCTTCGAATGGTGGAAAAGATGGAACGCCTCGGCATCTGGAGGCGCCGCCGTCCACAGCGCGGCACAGGCCGAACCCAGTAAGAGTTTGCGAAACACGCTCATGCGGTCCCGTACTTTGTCTGGACGGTGACTCCAACGTGTTTCAGGAAGTCCGTGGGCACGACACCGCCTGCTGCGACGATCACTGCGTCGTTGGGCATGCGCTTCACTTTGCCCTTGTGCTCGAGGACCACCGCGTCCCGCTCGATCTGCCGAACCCGGGTGTCGTACTCCACCTGCAGCCTCCCTGCGCGACGCGCTCTCTCGATGCGGTCCCGATTGCTGGATCTCGCCCGTACGAAGGACGCGCCGCGATGGCAGATAGCGATCTCAGCGTCGCAGCTCTCAGCGATGCTCGCCGCCGCTTCCAGCGCTGAGTCGCCTCCGCCGACAATCAACACGCGCTGACCGGAATACTGGTACGGGTCGATGAGCCGATAGACCACCTTCGGAAGATCCTCTCCCGGGATCCCCAGCTTGCGGGGCGACCCGCGCCTGCCGATGGCCAGGAGAACGGCCCGCGTGGCGTAGTAGCCCGTCGAGGTCTTCACAGCAAATCCGGCTCCGTGCCGGGTGATGCTCTCGACGCGCTCGCGATACTGAATCGCTACCCCCGTCTCACGCTCGACGTGCTGCCAGAACTCCAGCAGCGCCTCCTTCGAAGTCTGGGTGATACGAACCTCGCCGATGAGCGGCACTTCCACCGGGGAAGTCATCACCAGCTTCGCGCGCGGGTACTGATACACGCATCCGCCAAGTGACTCCTGCTCCACCGTGATGTACTTGAGACCGAGCGCCTTCGCTGTCAAGGATGCCGCGAACCCTGCGGGACCTGCACCGACGATGAGCACATCGTGCATCCCTTTCCGCCGCTGGTGCTTGCGCGCGATAGCCTCCACTGCCTGCCGACCCTGCACGAGAGCATTGCGGATGAGTCCCATGCCCCCGAGCTCGCCTGCGATGTAGATTCCCGGGACGTTGGTCTCGAACTCCGGCGACAACAGCGGAATGTCCACTCCGCGCTTCTCGCTTCCAAACACGAGACTGATGGCCCCTACGGGACAGGACGCTTTGCAGGCACTGTGGCCAACGCAGTTCCCGGGGGTCACCAGCTCCGCCTTGCCGTCGATCATGCCGAGCACGCGGCCGTCGGAGGTTTCAGGGCATGCTTTGACACACTCTCCACATCCAACGCACAGAGCGGGATTGATGAGCGGGTGGAGCGAAACCGGTTCCATCTGCCCGGCCCGTTGCGACTCCTGGTGCGCCACGCGGCTCTCGACCGCGACATCGCGGCGTCTGCGCAGCCGCCAACTCCAGATCAGCAACAGCGGCGCGAGATAGACGATCCAGACCCAATTTGACATGACCCCGACGCCACCGCGATTTCAACAGATCCGAGGCTGCGTGCGCAGCTCGGCGCCCCGCGCCAAAACCCGCCCAAACTTACAACGTCAGGACGCGCCGCTGTAGACGTCGCACGTGGAAGACGGCGACGGCGACGCAAAGCGTGAGCCCGTTCTCACTATTTCCGGACACTGACGCAACCTCGCTACGTCTGCGATCCGCGACGCGTAGACGTGTTGTTCAGCACCAGTTAAAAGTCTGCTCCACACGGTCTCCAGCTTGCTTCGTGTCTTATGTCACCTCGCGACTTCTACTGGTTCATGGCGGGTTCTCTCGTCGCGTTGACGGCGGCTTTCACCTTCCGCCCGTCGCCGGCGGCCACCCACGCGCCGCTCACCGCATCGACACCAACTTCAAACACCGTCGCTGCGACACAACTCGACGAGAGCGACCTGCGCGCCGCGCAATTGATCTCGCAGGGCGAGACGCACGCGGACGAGTCTCATTCGGCCGGTGCGCTCGAAGACGTAACGAGCCGCATGGCGGCGCGTCTGGCTGCGAGCGGCGGCAGTCCCCAGGAGTGGCGCCTGCTCGCGGAGTCCTACGACTACCTGGGAAGGACGCGGGAAGCTCAGGAGGCCCGCTCCCACATCGCTCCCTAGCGACTCTGTTCCGGCACCGCCATCCAGAAGACGCGTATCACGAGGACTCCATGCAGCAGGCTCAGGCTCGCACACGACTCTCGCCCGACCGGGTGCTGTTCACTGCCGCTGCGCTCATCCTGCTGCTGGGCTCGCAACTTCCGGTCGCCACGTACCTGAGCCCTCGCACCGGCCTCGGATACGCCATCGGGATCGTCGGCGGAACGATGATCCTGATGCAGCTGCTGTACGCGCTGCGCAAGCGCGTCAAGTCGATGCGCTTCCTCGGAACCGTCGCCGGCTGGTTCCAGGCACACATGATGCTCGGCATCCTCGCGCCGGTGTGCATCCTGATCCACTGCGGATTCAGCCTCGGTGCCACCAACAGCAACATCGCCCTGTTCTGCATGCTCACCGTCAGCGGCAGCGGCATCTTCGGGCGCTATTTTTACTCGAAGATCCATCGCGGGTTGTATGGGCGAAAAGCCAATCTCGCCGAGCTGCAGGCGAGTGCACGCGACCTGCGCGAACGCGGCACCAAGCTCCTCATGATGCCGAAGCTCATGGAGATCGCCGACGAGCAAGAGCGCCGACTGCTCGCGGTCGCCGACTGGAACAGCGCCCTGCTCGCCTTTGCTCCTCTTGCCATCGCCCTGCGCTTCAGCAGCGGACGCGGGCGCCTGCGACGTTACGCGCGCGCTGCAATCAACCTGACCGCCGAACGTCACAAGGCCGTCGCCAACCAGCGCGCACGGTTCGAGCGCGTCGCCCACGATTACATCAACCGCCGGATGCGCGCCACTCGCGAAGTCGCCGAGTTTCGCATCTATGAGCGGCTCTTCTCCGTCTGGCACGTCCTGCACGTGCCGCTGTTCCTGATGCTGATTGCGGCTGGCATCGTGCATGTGATCTCCGTGCATGTGTACTGACCGCAGCGCTTACTGATCGGTCGCTCCGTGGCCGCGTCCAGGATTGCCGCGACGGCGCTGCTTCTCGCCCTGTCGCTCAGCCCCTGTGCCTGGCCGGCCAGCATCGAGACGCTGATCATGCCTGGACCGGTCACCAAGGCGCACGCCAAGCTGGAGAGCAACTGCAGCGCCTGTCACGACCGCACCGACCGCAGCCGCCAGACCGCACTGTGTCTGGACTGTCACAAGGAAATCGCAGCCGACATCCGCGACAAGACCCGGTACCACGGCCGCATGCAGAGCAGCGCGACGGGGCAGTGCCGTGGCTGCCATGCGGAGCACAAGGGCCGCGACGCCGACATAAACAAGCTGAGCGAGGCTGGATTTACCCACCAGCTTGCCAGCTTCCCGCTCGATGGCGCCCATCTGGCGCTCGACTGCGGCAGTTGCCACCGCCCGAACACGCCATATCGCAAGGCCGCCTCCACCTGCATCGGCTGCCACAAGAAAGACGATGCTCATCGGGGCGCACTGGGCACGGACTGCGCTTCGTGCCACGACACGAAGACCTGGCGGCAGACTCACTTCGATCACGACAAAACGGAATTCCCCCTCACTAACAAACACCGCGAGGTGTCCTGCGCCGCCTGCCATGCCGGTGAGCGCTACAAAGGGACGCCCAAGCAATGCGTCGCCTGCCATATGCCCGATGACGTTCACCGGGGCAGCCAGGGGCCCCAGTGCGCCAACTGCCATACGACAGCCGACTGGACCTCGCAGAAGTTCGATCACACGAGGGAGACCGGCTTCGCCCTGCTCGGGCGCCACGCACATATCGGCTGTCAGGAGTGCCATCGCTCCGGCAACCTCAAGGATCCCATCCCGAAGGACTGCAACGGCTGTCACAAGGCCGACGACCGGCACGTAGGACGGCTCGGAACCGCCTGCGCCGACTGCCACGGAAACGACCTGTGGAAGGTATCGAGCTTCGATCACACCGCCCGATTCCACTTTGCGCTTGAAGGAGCCCACGCGAAGCTCGATTGCCACGCCTGCCATACGGGCGTCGCAAAGGTGCAGAAGCTCGGTATCGACTGCGCGAGTTGCCATCGCGCCGATGAGCCTCACGGCGGCAGCCTCGGCAAGCAGTGCGAGCAGTGCCACACACAGTCCAATTGGAAGGACGTGAGATTCGATCACGACATGAGCGGCTTCCCGCTCCTCGGACTGCACGTCGCCGTCACCTGCGGCCAGTGCCACACCACGCAACGGTTCAAGGAAACCCCGCACGAGTGTGTCGATTGCCACGCGAAGGTGGATATCCACAAGGGAAGCCTCGGAAAGGAATGCGGCAGCTGCCACACACCCAACGGCTGGAAGATGTGGGAGTTCGACCACGCCCAGCGCACTCGCTTCCCGCTGACGGGCTCGCACGCAAAGGTCGGCTGTCGTGAGTGCCACATCAAGCCGCAGAACGTGAGGAAACCCTCCATGGTCTGCGGCACGTGCCACGCCGGAGACGACGTGCACGCTGGCCGATTCGGCGCTCAGTGCCAGGAGTGCCACAACACCACGACGTTCAACCACCCACGGACAAACTGAGGCACGAGACGCAATGACGCGGGGGGCCTACATAACCACTCTCAGAGCCTTGCTGGCTCTGGCGCTGTGGCTGTGTCTGTTGCCGCACGCGACTGCCGTGCAACGAACGGGCTTCGATCACCTGACGACGGGATTCGAGTTGCGGGGTGCGCATCGCGACCTGTCCTGCGAGTACTGCCACGCGAAGGGCATTTTCAAGGGCACGCCGCGCACCTGCCAGGGCTGTCACAGCCTCGGAAGCCCCATCAGTGCCACTCCCAAGCCGGTAAGACACATCGCAAGCGATGACGACTGTTCGCTGTGCCACGCGCACTACAACTTCGTGCCTGTCGCACACGTAGATCACACTGCGGTGCGCGGAAGCTGCTTCAGCTGCCACAACGGCATGGTTGCAGAAGGCAAAACGCCGGACCACATCCCGGCAGACAACAATTGCGATGCCTGCCACACGACAGTGGCGTTCAATCCGCAGCGAGTGGATCACACCGCGATGGCGACAGCCGTCAAGAGCGCTTGCCGCGGCTGCCACTCCGGCATACGCGCGTCGACCGTTCCACGCAGTCACATAGCCACCGTCGCGCAATGCAGCGATTGCCACACGACGCTGTCCTGGACGCCGGCAAGATTCGATCACTCGGCCGTCTCAGGTCTCTGCCAGAGCTGCCACAACGGGGCGACCGCCATCGGCAAGGTCGCCAACCATATTGCGACGACGCTTGACTGCTCAGCATGCCATCGCTACCCGCACTGGACACCCGTGTTGGTTTCCGCCCAGACGGCTTCGAAGCCGGGCTCGCCGGCGGCCGGCGCGGCCACGGCAGGTGCGGCGCCACCCCCCGGCACCGCACCACCCGCGGCGCCGGCCACCGCCCTACCCGCCCCGGGCGCTACACCGGCGACGGGCGCCCCGCCGCCGCGCACCCGCACCCCTCAGCCACCGGGCCGGGGCTGGCTGCTCACGAGGTGATCGGCAGTGCGTCTCGCCATCGCCCTCACAGCGGCAATACTCCTTACCGGCGTGGCAGGTGCGCAGGCGCCCGTGCCACGTACTCCGGGCCCGCGCGGCGGGCCAGCCATTCAGCCCCTGTCACGCCTGATTGACGTCATCGATGTCGACGAGCACGAGAATCAAGTCGACATCACACTGCAATTCAACTGCTCACTCCGATACGCCGGACACGCGCCCGCGTCCGAGGGCCCGGAGGTTCGACTGAGATTGCGTCCCGATGCGGACTGCGGCTTCGGTGCCGGACTGGGCTCGAGCGACATCCCCACGGAGATACCGCCGATCTCCGGCCCGCGCGGCATCGTGACCGCGGCGCGCCTCGAGTCCTCGCTTGGCTCGGAGGTCACTTTGACACTCACCTGGGCAAAGCCGGAGGCTTTCGTGCTCGCCCAGGGAGCGAGCCCTCGCGGCCTGCGCATTCGGCTGATTCGCCAACAGCCGGAGAAGGCACGCATCCTCGTCACCGACAGAGGCGATACGGCTAGCAACTTCGCGGTCAATCTCGAATCGCAACGCGAGCCGTTCGATCCCGCAGCCGTCGAGCTGGCCGGCCAGCGCCTTCAGGTCCACACGTTTGTATCTGAGGTCGAGACCGCCGGCGAAAAGTGGTATCGCCTGCGCGCTGGCCCGTTCGACATGCGCAGCGTAGCGGAGAGCGTCCTGCGCACAGCGAGTAAGGACTACCCGCGTGCCTGGCTGGCCGTGGGAGACGACTCCATCACGACCGATCCCAACGCAGCGGTCGCGGAACCCCCGCTGCCCTCCGTCGGGGCCGCAGGAACCGACCCACCGCTGCAACCGACGGAAATCAAGACGCTGTTGGAGGAAGCGCACAGGCAGATGAAGGAACACGACTATGCGCAGACCGTGCAGATCCTGACGAAGCTGCAGCGCCAACCGGAATTTCCCGAACGCTCGCAGGCGCAGGAAATGCTCGGTCTCGCACGCGAGCGCCTCGGTGAAGTGGCCCAAGCGAAAGCCGAGTACGAAGAATACCTGCGCCGCTACCCCAAGGGCCCCGCGGCCGAGCGAGTGCGTGCGCGACTGCGGATCCTACGCGAGGCCGATGCAAGGCCCCGCGCCGGCGGATTGAGCAACGCGGCCCCCGCCGACAACGGTTGGAAGATCACCGGCGGAGTGTCGCAGCTGTATCGCCGCGACAGCTTCGGAACGGATCTGAACGGCCCCCTGTACGCCACGGTCGTGGAGAATGCCGTGTTCACCGACGGTGACTTCTTTGCGCATCGTAACGGCGACCGATTCGCGATGACCTTCCGGACCAATGCCGGGTACGAGCAGAATTTTCTCCCTCGGACGACCCCCCTACCGGGTGAGTCCTCACTGGAGAATCGCGCTCGAATCACAACGGCGTTCTTCGATCTCAGCGACAAAGTGACCGGCCTGCGCACCCGCCTGGGCCGCCAGACGACAACCGACGACGGGATTTTCGGCACGTTCGATGGCGGCACGGTGGCCTACCATGTGAGCCCGTCGTGGACAGTGCGAGCCAGCGCAGGCATGCCCGTCTTCAACGCGGGCGACGCTGTCGAGACGGACACCAGGTTCCAGGCGTTGGCGCTCGCCTACGGGCCGGAATTCTCGCACTGGGATACCGGTGTGTTCTTCAACCGGCAGCAGTTCGATGGCATCCGCGACCGCCAGGCCGTAGGCGCCGAGTTCCACTACTTCGTGCCCTCGCGATCGCTGCTCGCATACGTGGACTACGACACGCAGTTCCATACGACCAACGCCATCGTGTTGATGGGTACCGTGCAGCTTCCGGCCCGCTGGCAGCTGACCCTCGACCTCGAACGACGCAACGCCCCTTTTCTGACCGCCGGCAATGCGCTGATGGGTCAGACCGCCACCACGCTCCCGCAGCTGGAGCAGACCTACACGCTCGATCAGATCCTCGGGCTGGCGCGGGATCGCACGACAGTGCTCTCTAGCTACATCGCCTCGGCGATGAAGCAACTGGGTGAGCGTTTCCAGGTGATCTTCGATGTCATCAGCACCGAAGAGACGCCTACCCCGGCCTCCGGAGGTGTGGAAGCATTCCCGGGGACTGCCGGCCGCGACATCTCCTACCAGGCACAGATTCTCGGATCGAGCCTCCTTCACAGCGGCGACTTCAACCAGTTCGTGCTGCGCTACGACCAGATGCCCACCCAGAAAGCGATCGGCTGGCAATACATCGCCCGCTACCCCCTGTTCGGGGCCTGGCGGATCGGGCCTCGATTGGCCGTCACTCGCACGCAAACCGATGCGGGCGTGACGCAGTTGCTTTATGTCCCCTACGCGCACCTCGACTATCAGCGTAACGGACGCATCCTGGAGGTCGAGGCCGGTGCAGAGCTGGGGAGGAACCCCGAGTTCCTGCAGATCGGCAACACGACGCGGCTGTTCGTCAGCGTGGGATACCGGATCGATTTCTGATCATGCGCAGGATTTTTCACGGGGTGGTGGGGCTCGCACTCGCGCTGTCGATGGCCGGGTGCTCGAGCGCCTCTCGCAGACCGGCCGAGTACCTCGACCCGGACACCGCCGCATCGGTGTCGAGCGTGGCGCACCCGATCATTTTCGCGCGTGCTCACCAGGACGTGGCGGTCAACTCTCGCCAGTACGCAACCGTTGTCGGAGCCAGCGTGAACAGAGGGGGGCGCTACGAGTACCTGCTCCTGGTCTACCTTTGGTCGACGGTCGATCCGCGCCTGGGAGCTGGGGTGCGCCCGGGTAACAACGTGATCCTGCTGGCAGACGATCGCGCGATACGCTTGCAGCGCGATAGCCGCACGCCGCGGGAAGCCGGTATCGCCAAACCGCCCGATCGCCCCGCCCGCACTCGCGGCCCGCCGCGCGTGTATCGAATCGATCAGGCAACCTTGGCGTTCATTGCCAGCGCGCACCGCCTGCGCTTTCAGGTGGAGGGCGATTCCGACACGCGACCGTTCGATGTCTGGAAAGATGGCCGGCGAGAGCTGGCCCAGCTAGCTTCCGCAGCCAATTGAGGAGTGTCAGATGAAGACCCGCATCGTTTCGTTCACGTGCGCATGCGCACTCGTGCTGGGCTGCCAGCTTGCGACAGCCGCAGACGGACCCGATCCGCCGTCACGCACGATCACGAAGGCCCGGCCGGGCAGCGCGCACGCGAAGGCGAGCTCGTTCGCGCCGCACGCGCACTCAAAGAATCATGTCTACGGAGCGCCGGTCTCGGCTCCGATCCTTCACACTCGCAAACCCAAGCCGAAAACCGCGACGGGCAAGTAATCAGCGATTGAGCGAGTCGATGGCGCGCTTGTCGACCGCCAGCGCCGCCTCGTGGATCGCCTCCGACAGGGTCGGATGGGCGTGGATCGTCCGCTGGATGTCTTCGCTGCTCGCCGAGTACTCCATCGCGAGCACGGCCTCCGCAATCAGCTCCCCTGCCAGGGGTCCGATGATGTGGACGCCGAGGACCTCATCGTCGTCATGGGCAGCGATGATCTTCGCAAACCCCTGCGCCTGCTCCATGGCACGCGCACGGCCGCTCGCCAGGAACGGAAACACTCCAACCTTGTAGGCGCGGCCGCTGGCCTTCACCTGCTCCTCCGTGAGACCCACCCAGGCAATCTCGGGAGCCGTATAGATCACAGAAGGAACCGTCTTGTAGTTGACCTCGGCATAGCGGCCCGCAATCAGGTCGGCCACCATGCAGCCCTCCTCTTTACCCTTGTGCGCCAGCATCGGGCCGCGCACGCAGTCTCCGACCGCCCAGATGCCCTCGGCACCCGTGCGACACTCGTTATCGACCTTGATGAAACCGCGCTCATCGAGCTCCACGCCGGTCCCGGGCGCAAGCAGGTCTTTCGTGTAGGGCCGCCGGCCGATGGCCACGACAACCTTGTCGACGGCGACGCTCTGGGAGCCCTGACTGTCGGTGTAGCTCAGTGTGACGCCATCGGCGCCCGCCTTGGCGCCAGTGACCTTCGCGCCGAGACGCACGTCCAACCCGAGCTTCCTGAAATGCCGCAGCGCCTCCTTGGCGAGTTGCTGATCGGCGATCGCCAGGAAATCCGGCAACGCCTCGAGGATGGTGACTTCGCTGCCCAGGCGCCGCCAGACGCTCCCGAGTTCGAGCCCGATGATCCCCGCGCCGATGACTCCGAGTCGCTTCGGAACGGCATCCAGCTCCAGCGCGCCCCATGAATCGACGATACTTTTGCCGTCGAAGGGAACCGAACGCAGCTCGATGGGAGCGGACCCGCTCGCCAGCACGACATGCTTGGCGGACAACTCGCGCCGCGTGCCGTCCGCCGCTGTGAATTCAACACGCTTGCCCGGTAGCAGCTTGCCATGTCCCTGCAGCGGGACCACGCCGGCGCCCTTGAAGAGGGCCAGGATGCCCTGGGTCATCGTCTTGACGATGCCGGCCCTGCGCTTCTGCATCTGGGCGAGATCCAGTGTCACGCCGGAGGTGCGGATGCCATGCACCCCCAACTCCTCCTTGGCCCGGTGGTACAGCTCTGAGGATTCCAGCATCGCCTTGGAAGGAATGCAGCCCGCATTCAGGCAGGTGCCGCCGAAAGCGTTGGCGCCGTCGTGGTTCTTCCATTCGTCGATACACGCGACGCTCAGCTTGTTCTGGGCGGCGCGGATCGCGGCCGGATAGCCGGCGGGACCGCCGCCGATGACGACGACATCGTATGAATCAGACATGGAGTCTCCAATTGGCACGCCGGCAAAAACCACGTTTTTGCCGGCCGGATAACCTGGCTGAGGGCCTCACTTCCGCGAAAATTCCCACAGGGAATTTTCGCCAATGGACTAGCCCAATAGCATGCGTCCCGGATCTTCGAGACAGTCTTTCACGGTGACCAGGAACTGCACGGCCTCGCGGCCATCGATGATGCGGTGATCGTAGGTGACCGCCAGATACATCATCGGCCGGATGGCGATCTGGCCCCCGACGACCATGGGACGCTCCTGGATCTTGTGCATGCCTAATATGGCGCTCTGCGGAGAATTCACAATAGGCGTGGACATGAGCGACCCGAACACGCCGCCGTTCGTGATTGTGAACGTGCCGCCGGTCAGGTCCTCGATTCCGATCGTGCCCTCGCGAGCCTTCTTAGCGTATTGAGCGACCTCCGCCTCGATTTCGGCGAAGCTCTTGGCGTCCGCGTCGCGCACGATCGGCACCATCAGGCCGCGATCCGTGGAGACGGCAACCCCGATGTCGTAGAACTCGTGATAGACGATGTCCGCTCCGTCTACCGAGGCATTCACGACCGGATATTTCTTCAACGCCTCGATGGAGGCCTTCACGAAGAAGGACATGAAACCGAGTTTCACACCGTTCTCTTTCTCGAAGCGATCCTTGTGTCGCGCGCGCAGCTCCTGGACCGCCGTCAGATCGACTTCGTTGAAGGAAGTGAGCAGCGCCTGGGTCGACTGTGCTTCGACGAGACGTTGCGCAATGCGCTGACGCAACCGCGTCATCGGCACCCGCTGCTCGTTTCGCGACCCCGCCGGGGCGGGCGCCCGGGCCGCCCGCGCCGCCGGTGCCGGGGCAGGCGCTGCGGTCTTGGCCGCAGGCGCAGCAGACGGCGATGAAGCAGCGGCGGGCGTGCTCTCACGCTTGGCGAGGAAGTCGACTACATCGGACTTCGTCAAGCGGCCGTCACGTCCCGACGCCGGAATGGCGGCGGCATCCAACTTGTTCTCTTCGACGAGACGGCGCACGGCTGGACTGAGCTTGTCGCTGCCGGCTTCCGGGCTCGCCGCCGCCTTGGCCGCGCTGGCCTGCGGAGCCGATCGGGCTGCGCTGGCGGACGCGCCGCCGGCCTGCGCCGGTGCGGTAGCGGACGCGGCTACGCCCTCCTCGAGAATCGCCAGCACCTGGCCGCTGGTGACCGTGGCGCCGCTCTGGACCCTGAGCTCGCGAATCACGCCGTTGGTAGGCGCCGGAAGCTCCAGAACCACCTTGTCGGTTTCCAGATCCGCGAGATTCTCATCGCGGCGCACAGGGTCGCCTGGCTGCTTGTGCCACGCGACCAGCGTGGCATCGGCCACGGATTCCGGTAGCTGCGGCACGCGGATTTCAGTCGTCATGGAACTCCACCGGGCCGCGATCGGCCCTCACGAGCTTTTTCTGATGGCAGGCGCCGGAGACGCCGGTGTGGTCGTCGGAGCCGTCCCCGCTGCGACCGTCAGGCGCGTGGTTTCCCGCGCCGAGTCCTCGGTCGTCGTCGAATGCAGCGCGGCATGGATGAGGGCTTGCTGCTCGGCTTCGTGAATCTTCGCGATACCCGTGGCGGGAGCCGCCGCCGGCGCGCGACCCGCATACAGCACCTGCCGTCGGCCGCTGAGAAGCTCCTGCAGACGATGGCGGATCTGATACCAGGCGCCCTGGTTCTGCGGCTCTTCCTGACACCATACGACTTCGCGCGCGTTGGGATAACGCTGCAACACGGCTTCGTACTCGTCGGTGGGAAACGGATACAGCTGTTCGATTCTCACCAGCGCCACGTCCCGGATGTTGTCCTTGCGGCGCGCCTTGAGCAGATCGAAGTACACCTTGCCGCTGCAGAACACCAGGCGGCGCACCTGCGGCGGCGCCAGATCGTCGGCCTCGTCAATGACTCTCGCGAAGCCACCCTGAGTGAGATCCTCCAGAGCGGACACCGACAGGTCGTGCCGCAGCAGGCTCTTCGGAGTCATCACGATGAGCGGCTTGCGGAACGACTGCAACATCTGGCGCCGGACCATGTGGAACATCTGCGCCGGCGTCGAGGGCACACACACCTGCATGTTGTTCTCGGCGCACAGCTGCAGGAAACGCTCGAGTCGAGCGGAAGAATGCTCGGGCCCGGCTCCTTCGTAGCCGTGCGGCAGAAACAGCGCGAGCCCGCAGAAGCGCTCCCACTTGGCCTCGCCCGAGCTGATGAACTGATCGATGATGACCTGCGCGCCGTTCGCGAAGTCGCCGTACTGGGCTTCCCAGATGACGAGCGCGTTGGGCTCCGTGGTGGAGTAGCCGTACTCGAAACCGAGGACGGCTTCTTCCGAGAGTACAGAATCGATCACCTGTACTCGCGGCTGATGGGGCATCACATGTTGCAATGGCAAGAAGTCGCGGTCGCTGCCCTGATCGTGCAGTACCGCGTGCCGATGGAAGAACGTGCCGCGACCGCTATCCTGACCGGTGACGCGCACCGAAAAACCGTCCTCGACCAGCGCCCCGTAGGCGAGCGTCTCCGCGCAACCCCAGTCCAGCGGCAGCTCGCCTGCGAGCATCTTCTTGCGGTTGGCGATGACCTGCGCCACGCGCGGATGCAAGGTGAAATCCGCCGGTACAGTCGTCAACTTCTCACCGAGCGCCCGCAAACGCCGCAGCTCCACTCCCGACTTCGGGCGCGCCTTGAAATCCGCCTGGACATACGTCGTCCAGTCGACGGTGTACTTGTTGCCGATCATGCCCAGCGAGGCGCGGGCCTGCGGCCGTCCCTGATCGAGCCCATCGCGATACTGCTCGACCATGGCCGCTACATCGGCTTCCTTCAGCACACCCTCGGCGATCAGCTTGTCGGCGTAGAGCTTGCGCGCAGTCGGATGTTGCCGGATTACGCGGTACATCGTCGGCTGCGTCGCAGCGGGCTCGTCAGCCTCGTTGTGCCCGTGGCGCCGGTAGCAGACGAGATCGATTACGACGTCCTTGTGGAAGCGCATCCGATACTTCAGCGCGAGCCGCGACACGAACACGACCGCCTCCGGATCGTCCGCGTTCACGTGGAAGATCGGGGCTTCGAGCATCTTGGCGACGTCGCTGCAGTAGATCGTCGAGCGCATATCGGAGGGCTCCGATGTCGTGAAGCCCACCTGATTGTTGATGACGATGTGAATGGTGCCGCCGGTGTAGAAGCCGCGAGCTTGCGACAACTGCAGCGTCTCCATGACGACGCCTTGGCCTGCAAACGCCGAGTCGCCGTGGACGAGTACGGGAAGAACTCGGTCTCCTCGTCCGTCACCGCGTCGCTCCTGACGAGCGCGCACCGATCCCTCGACGACAGGATTCACGACCTCGAGGTGCGACGGGTTGAATGCCAACACCGTATGAACGTTACCTGCCGGAGTGCGCAGGTCCGCCGAGAATCCCTTGTGATACTTCACATCGCCCGAGCCCTTGAGGTGACTCAGGTCATAGCGACCCTCGAATTCCGAGAACAGCGCCGCGGGTGCCTTGCCGAGCAAATTCACCAGCACGTTCAGGCGGCCGCGGTGAGCCATGCCGATGACGACTTCCTCCACCCCGTCGCCCCCGCCGCTCTGAATCAGATCGTCCAGCAGCGGAATGAAGGAGTCGCCGCCTTCCAGCGAGAAGCGCTTCTGGCCGACGTACTTCGTGTGCAGGTAGCGCTCGAGCCCTTCGGCCGCCGTCAGCTGCCAGAGGATGTTGCGCTTCTCCTCGGCGCTGAAGCGATCGTGGATGCGACCTTCCTGGAAGAGGTCCTGCAACCACAGGCGCTCCTCGGACAGGGACACATGGGCGAACTCCGCCCCGATGGTGCCCGCATACAGAAACTCCAGCTGTGCCAGGATTTGGCGTAGCGTCATCCGCTTCGGCACCGCATCGGTGCGACTGGCGGTGAAGAACTCCGAGTCCAGGTCCGCCTCGGACAAGCCGAAGTAGCCCAGGTCCAGCACGCTCGGCCGGGCGCGCTGCATGAGCCCCAGCGGATCGAGCTTGGCGATCAGGTGTCCGCGGTTGGTCCAGATCTGGATGAGGCGGGAGACTGCGGCCTGGCGCGCGCTTCCCTCTCCTTCCTTTTGGCCTTCCTTTTGGCCTTCCTTTTGGCCTTCCTTTCGGCCTTCCTGCGGCGTCGCGGCAGCGCCGCCGGGACGTGCGTGGCGCGCCCGCTCAGCCAGCGTGGACCTGATCGGTCCGTGCGGACGGTCGCCAGCGGCGGCTGGCGCAATGCTGTCGAAATAGGCGCGCCACTCGCTCTCTACGCTGGCAGGGTCGCGCAGGTACTGCTCGTAGAGGGAGTCCAGAAATTCGGCGTTGCCGCCGTAAGGGGGTGTCGGTTCGAGCATGCGAAAGCAGCGGACAGGAGAGGCTCAGTTTAACGGAATGCGGCGCAGGAAGAAATGTGCGCCCGTTCCACACTTTCGTGTCGGCCCGCCCAAAATCTGAACAATTTAAATGGCGAGCACTTCTCGCAGCAGCCGCGCCTCGTAGGTCACGAGCACCGCGTACCCGATGAGCAGCGCATAGAGCAGCAAGCTGATCGGTACCCGGCGAAAGATCTTCATGCGCGCCAGCAAGGTGAGCAACACCACACCGCCGCCGGTCAGTCCGACCTTGACCAGCGTGAATGCCAGGGGCGAGCCGGCCACCAGCGGTGCCATGAGAGGGTTGGCCTCGTAGGCGCCACGATCGATGAGCATCAAAGTGAGAAATGCGTCAACGCAGGAGAGCACCACGATCGAGACGGCAACACCGAGCCATTGCGGTTGATGCCAATCGACGGCCACGAAGCTCGCCTCGTCGTCGCGCCGCGGGCTGCGCCGACGCGGATGGAAATTTCCATACACGAGAGCGCGCAACGTGCTGTGGCGCCGGTCAGGTCCCTGACGACGCTCATTTGCCGAGGGCACGGAGGAATCCTTTCTGCTCAACTGGGATCGAGGCACGTTCTTGTAATCGGTGAGGACGACGTTTTGCGCATCGATTGTAGCGGTGCGTAATCGCACCCCGCCGGTCAGCAAACGTGACGCACCTCACATCCTCGCGCTACGAGTATTTGCCCCCTCCTTCGTCACCAGACCTTCGACGGAGGGACCCGAGACTGCATTATGACCGGCCGAGCCGCGCAGACTTTCGGGCGGTCCCAGGTAACTTGCGGGCACCTCTCGAGCGGCCAGCGTCGCACGCTCGAAAACAACCCCGGGATCGACCATCCACAGTTTCAAGGTATGGGCGCCCGGCGCCTTCACAAGATGAGTCGTCGTTTGCCGGTTCGCGTCGTCCGCGACCCACCGCTCCCACAGCCCCTTGGACTCACCCGCGTTGATGTTGACGATCTGCGGCGGCTCATCGTCGATCGAGACCGCATAGCGCAGACCCGCTCCACCGGTGAAGTCCAGAGAAGGCGCTGTCGTGACCTCCACCTTCACGCTTCCGGCGTGCTGGAGATAAACGCCGTACTCCAGGTGCGGCGTGTCCGGCCCCGGAGCCCGAGAGCTTGCAGTGGACGGGAACATCGTCACGGCGGAACCGGTTCTGCCGAGAGCGGAAATCTCAGTCCACTCGATGCCGCCCGAGGTCACCGCGCGTTTGAAATGCGCGGCCTCAACGGCAACGTACCCATTCGACTCCACGAAGTCCTCGGATGGAACGCGCTCCGTGCTCACTTTGCTTACATGCGCCATCACTGTGACAGCCGCGCCCGCGCCGGCAATCTGGATCGGAACATCGTGCTCGCCCGGTGTGACCGCCGGCCAATCCACGCTCACCTCGATCCGTGTCTGATCGCTGACTTCTCCGGTTGTCTGAGACAAGTGCAGCCAGCGCTCGTACGCGCCGGCCGTGAAATGCAGCGGACGGTTGCCGCGATCGAAAACCTCGAAGTAGCGTTTGACAGGCGAATCTATCAGCGGCAGCTGCGCCTGTGCGTCCTCACCCGGCCACGCGCGCTTGTCACCTTCGACGGACACGCCAAGGCGCGCCCCGGTCGGCAGCTCGATCCGGCTCACCGCGGGCATGACGTTCGCAGGTGGATCGCGCCAACTCGTGTAGCCGATGTGCGTCTGCGACATCATGTGGTTCCATCGGCCACCGACAAGCTCTTCGTCATACTGCCGCGTCAGGTCCGCGTCATGGGCGAATAGCTTGGCGACTCTTTCCGCCATTCTGTTGGTCGCGGCGCGACCCTGCGACGCGTACCAGCGATTGAGGCCCGCTGCAACGTACAAGTCGTTGAGGTTGGCACAAGCTTCTATTGGGTACAGGACCAACTCGAAGTAAGCGTCGCGGTACTCGGATGGCAGTGCGCTGCCGATCTGTCGCGCGTGTGCGGCGAGAGCGTCGTAGGCTTGCACCACGCTCTCCGCTTCGTGGAAGTTGACGAGGCTGTAGGTGTCCGGCTCCAGCAACTCCGGTTTGCGCCGCGCGTTGAACTGGGTGTATCGGGTCAAAAGTTCCCCGATGGCCTCGGCGTGCTCGTCACCGAACTGTTGCGCGGCCCACTCCCGCGGATAGTCACGCAGCCTCTGCACCGAGAGCGCCTGTGGATTCCAGGCATAGTCGAGGAAGAAGCTCGTGGGATACTCCATCGGCTTCAGGTCCCCGACGTTGACGATCCAGATCCGATTGGCGCCGTGCTCATAGGCCACCCGCATCTGCTCCCACGTTCGCTCGATCTGGTTGGTGTTGAGCCACTTGTAACTGCGTGGACCACCGACGTAATCGAAGTGATAGTAGATGCCGTAGCCGCCAGCACGTTTCGATCCCACAGCAGGCACGCGTCTCAAGTTGCCCCAGTTGTCATCGGAGAACAGCAGCGTGATGTCATCGGGAACACGCATGCCTTTGTCGTAGTAGTCCTGGACCTCTTTATACAGAGCCCAGACCTGAGGCGTTTCCGCGGGCGGGCGATGGGTCACGTCCTCAATGATTTTGCGTTGATCCGCGACGATCCGCTCCAGTAGCTCGACCGCCGTCCCTTCGGTCATGGGCTTGTCTCCGTCGCCGCGCATACCGATGGTCACGAGACTCTCGTTGTGACCCATGCGTTCGATACCCTCGCGCCAGAACTTACGCAAAACCTCGGCGTTCTGTGTGTAGTCCCACGGTCCTTTGCCGTGGCGCGTCCATTCCTCCTGCGCCCGCATCATCGGCTCGTGGTGCGACGTTCCGATTACCACACCCATCTCATCGGCCAGCGGGGGACTCTGCGCGTCGTCGTCGTAGAACGCCTTGCCCCACATCGCGGGCCACATGAAGTTGCCTCTGAGGCGCAAAATCAGGTCGAAGACATGCTCGTAGAACCGGTGATTGAGCCCGCCGAACGTCTGCTTCGCCCAACCCGAGAGCGCGGGGTCCTCGTCGTTGAAAAAGATGCCGCGATAGCGCACCACGGGCTTGTCGCTGAAGCGACCCGGCGACGCGTACACGACAGCGCGCTTGGCGACTGGCACATCGGCCCACCAGGTCCACGGTGAAACTCCGAGACGCCTGGAGATCTCGTACGTGCCGAAAATCGCGCCGCGCTTGTCGGAGCCCGCGACGACGAGTGCCCGCTCCACACCCGGAAGCGGGCGATCGATCACCTGAAGAACGAAGGCTTCCCACTCCCCTTGCACGCCGCCGACGTCGAGCCGATGTTGCCGCACCAGTCGGTCGATCACCGGACTGTGTCCGAGTGTTCCGACGATGATGAGCGGACCGCGGAGAGCCTGAATAGACGCGGGCAGGGCCGCGCTTGTCCCGGCGACACGGGTCAAGTCATCGCGCAGCCCACGGGCAGCGCGCAAAACTCCTGGGAAGTCGTTGGGGTCTGCGTAGATCGCGGCCGGATGGCCGCGGTCGATGAGCGGGACTGCTCCGGTCACCGCGGACGATGAGCACAGCGACACTGGCGCACCGCTGCACACCGGTGCCGCTCCTGCGCTGGAGGCGCTGCACAGGGCTATGAGAATTGCCAGCCGTCGCACCATCCGGTCTTCGCGCATATCTATCCGCCGCTGCTATGGTAACGCTACCATCAACGGTCGAGGATGTCACCGAAACGGCCGCCGGTGCCCATCGGCCACCGGCGCGAATCGCATGCGATTACGGCTTGAGCTGCGTGCGGATCTCGCCGCCCTTGTGTGCGGCGCTGTGCACGTTGACGTACAGATTGCCGGCCTTGAATGCCGCGTATTGCTCGTCGTTCAGCTTCGAGCCCTCGGGCACGCTCCAGCTGCCGTCCGCGCCCTTCTCCAGGGTGATGATGGGCGGGCCATTCTTGCCCGGCGCGGCCATGTGAATGTGCGCCATGGTGCCTTCGATCCCCTTGGTAGTGATCTTGCCGGACACCGACTTGTCATCCTTGATCGTGATCTTGCCGCTCGCCTTGGCGTCAGTGGTGACAGCCGGCACTTCCTGGTCGCCCGTGAGCGCCACTTTGACATCCGTGGCGTTGGCCAGGCCAAAACTCGCCCCGAGCAGCACTGCCAAGGCGGCGCGCTGCAGATTGGACCTTGTCATGTTGAGAACCTCCACTGTACGGACATTGGTATAGGGGGGACGCGGAGTGAACGCGCCGGATCTAAACATGTTCCAGCTTGCGAACACCACCGCGAGCACCGCGCACGCGACATGCTGTCCTCAGCGCGATCACGTACGCGTGCCCACCGGTGCGTCGCACGAGCCGGCGAAAGTCAGGTAGCCGTTATCGAAGCGCCGCACGTCTCCCATCGTCCACTCGCCGGGGCACAAATGCATGTGCTCGAGGTTCTTGTCGATGAGCTCGGAGACCGTTCTGACCGAGCGCTCGCTGATGTTCTGGTGCGTCGCATCGAGCCGCTCGCCGTGGCCCAATTGCCGCCAGGTCTCGGGAGGCAGTGTCAGCAGCCAGTGCGTCCTGCCGTCGGACTCGTTCCAGTGGTCGAATGCAGCATGCACGGTCACGTGCTTGGGCGCACAGGCCACCACCAGCAGGGCCGGTAAGAGCCACGGTGGGCGCATCGTCGTGCCTCGTTCTTCCAGGTGGCACGACTCTAGGTAACCGGCGTCACCCCCACAACAGGCGATGGTCTGACGGACAAAAGTCGAGCGGTGTTAGGATGAACGCCCGCGCAATCAGCGATTCTGCAACCGCATGCGCGTGACGCCCTTGTCGTCCACGTACTCGCGGTTGTTGTCACAGACGTATTCCAACATCTGATAGCCGGGAGATCGCTTGTAGGCGAACGTGAACGTCCAGGGCTTCTCCAGCACGACGGGATCTTCGATGGTGACTTCATCGTGCAGTACATCCGGCGACACCAGATGGAAGCGCTCCTTGATCCGCATCTGGTCGCTGTGCGGGATGTCCCGGTAACCGAGCACCTCTTCCTTCACTCCCACCGTGTCGACGACGAGCGTGTTGCCTTCCCAACGACCGACCGAGTGTCCGAAGTACGTCGGCGGAGTTTCCTCGATCTTCGTCTGCGGCTGGTCCAGGAAGACGCGCCGCACCTGGCTCATCGCCTCCGCAATGATCGTCACCTGCCCGTGCGTCTGCAGAATCTCGATCGGATAGATCGGAAACATCATCTGCGGCATGCCGTTGGGAACGCACTCGGTGCTGGCATTCGCAAGGGGCTCACCGCGCTTGTCCGATTCGCGCTGTGCAGCGCGCTTGGCCTCGTAGGCTGCCGCATACTTCGCGTTCAACTGCAAAGGTGTGGGCTGGGGTGCGACCAGCTTCGGATCCGGCGGAGGTCCCTTGGCGCGCGAGGGGTAGGTTGTCCAGACGCCCGATAGATCGGGCGGGCTCTTCGCACCTCCCGCATACGCTTGTGGTGTCGAGAGCGCTGCGATCAGAAGCACAAGCACGGCGAAGCTTCGCATGAGTAACCCCTGCAACGTTCAGCGCTCGAAGACCCCACCGGGGGGATTGCTGTCGCCCAACGTCCGGCCATCGGCAAACGTGGCCGTCTCGAGCATTCCTCCGGCCGTCCCATCCTTGAGAGGGTTGACCAGCAAGCTCACCTTGTCCCCCTTCTTCACGTCGGTGAACTTCCAGCCGCCGCGCATCAACACGTTCACGCTGGCGCATTCGATGCTGTAGTGCTTGCTGCCGCCCTTGGCGTCCGGGACGTCCAGCTCGATGTACACATGGGGATTAGTCCACTCGAAGCGCGTCACCGTACCGGCCAAGGTGATGCGGTTGACGTGATCGAACATGGCAAACGAGTGGTGCGCGGAGGCTGCTTGCGGCGCCATCAGCGCCGCCAACCCCAGACTCGCCACCCCGCCGACCCAGAAAGACATGGCCTTCGCTCGCGACATAAACCGCCCCCTGGAAGGGAATCGCCCGTGGCAGCTATCATACGATACGTTGAAAAAACAACGTATACGGCTTGGCGCGCCCCGTGCGGCACGCGGTCGTCACCGCCACTCCAATCTCAAAAGGACCCAGTCATCGAGATGCGACTCGCCGACCACCTCGAGGCCGGTTTTCCGGTAGAACACCCGAAGCGACGGCGCCTGTGGCCGCGTAAACCCGCTGATGAGCAGCACACCCATGGGCGAGAGCGCACGAGACAGAGGCGCCGCCAGAGATCGCAACGGCTCTTCGAGGATGTTGGCGACCACCAGGTCGAATCGTGCCCCCCAGCGATCGGGACCTTCGTCACTGAAGTGGATCGTCGCCGCCGAGTCGAGCTCCGCGTGCGCTCGGGCGCAGTCCAATGCCTCAGGGTCGATGTCCGTGCCCGCCACGAAGACTGCACCGCGAGCTCGGGCGATCCGGGCGAGCACTCCGGTGCCGGTACCCACATCGAGCACAGCCTGCGGCCGACGCTTGCGGCAGATCACATCGACCGCTCCCGCGCATAAGCGTGTGGTCGGATGGGAACCGTCGCCGAATGCCGGGGGCCTCGGAAATTGGGCCAGCGCCAGCCCTCCGGGCTCCACGGGAGGGGGGACCGAGCCGAGCGGATAGAGGGCGATGCCGGGAGCGAGGCTAATTCTCATCCGGAGGGGTTACCATAAAGACATGTGCTATTCCGCCCTCGTCCGCCAGGATCTGCACGAGATCGCGCGCCGCTTCGGCGCCGAGATTGCCTACGAGATGTTCGCTCAACTCTTCCGCCGGCGTCTCGACGATGAGGGCATCAAGATAGCGCGCGCGCTGGAGCAGAACTTTTTGCACCCCCAGAACGAGCTCGAGCAGCAGATCAAAGCCGACATCGACACCTTTCGCGCCCGGCGGGTCGCCGACTGGGAGAAGGACCTGTTCGTCCAGAAAAAGCGCCTGGCCGATGCCGAACGCAGCCTGACCGTCAGAGAGACCCGGAAGGCCCGCGAGGACATCCGGATCGCCACGAAAAAGATCGAAACGAACCGGACCCGACTTACCGACGTGCGCCGGATAACGCTCGTTGAGGAAGACAGTCGGATCTTTCCGATGACCTACGTGCCGATCGTCGCCAACATCGGCGGTCGACTGCAGGTTGCGCCAATGCGGTATACGTGCCGCCTCGCCGGCAAGCCCGCGAGCTACGACGTAAGTTTCCCCGGGACTTATATCGCACGGCGCGACAGCCTCGACGGGTTCTGGAACGATGTGTATGGCCGCAAGCACGCGGTCATGATCATCAGCGGCTTCTTCGAGAATGTTCCCAAGCACCTTTACGAGCATCGGGTGCTGCAACCGGGTGAAAAGCCGACCAACATCGTCCTGCAGTTCAATCCGCGACCCGCCACCGAGATGTACGCGGCGTGCATCTGGGATCACTGGCGTGCCCCGAGCGCACCGGACCTTTGGTCGTTTGCCGCCATCAGCGATGAGCCCCCGCCGGAGATCGCAGCAACGGGACATCAGCGCTGCCTGGTTCCCTTGAAGGAGGGGAACGTCGCCGAGTGGCTGGCGCCGCAGCGCCTCAGCCGCGCGCGACTCCAAGCGATCCTCGGCGACCGGGAAGCGCCCTACTTCGAGCACCGGATCGCCGCCTGAGGGTGCGCGTGTCGCAGACACCGGCTCCGCAGCTGCCCCGCGCAGTCGTGTTCGACTTCGATCTGACCCTCGCCGATTCCAGCACGGCTGTGGTCGAGTGCTCGAATCGTGCGCTCGCGGAGCTCGGGTTCCAGACGGCAGAGCCCCAACGGGTACGAGGCACGATCGGCCTCACCCTCCCTCAGGCTTTCAGGGAGTTGACCGGCGCGGACGATCCGCTGCTCGCGGCGGAGTTTTCCAAGCGCTTCGTGGCTCACGCCGACGGGGTCATGGTATTGCACACGCACGTATACCCGGCGGTTCCGGCTCTCCTCGCGTCGCTGCGTTCGCGCGGTGTGCGCCTAGCGATCGTCTCCACGAAGTTCCGCTATCGAATCGAGGCCATTCTCTCCAAGTCGGGGATCCCCGGGGCCGTCGATGTCATCGTCGGCGGCGAGGACGTCAAGCAGCACAAGCCGCACGCGGAAGGGTTGCTGTGCGCGCTCGAGCGCCTGGAGGTCCCCGCGTCTCTCGCCGTCTACGTGGGCGATCACCCCTTGGATGCCGAAACGGCCGCCCGTGCAGGCACGGCGTTCGTCGCGGTTCGGACCGGGGTGTCCACTACGCAGACGTGGAGCAGTTGGCAACCCCTCGATGTCATCGACGATGTCGGCGGCCTCCTCGATGTGTTGGCGCGCGAGCGGGATTGTTCTACCTTAGAGAACATATGAACGACGCAGCAAGATCATTGACTCGACGCGACTTCCTCGGCAGCTGCGCTGCCCTCACCGCGCTGGGGTCGTCCGCCAAGGCGGCCACAAGCGACACGCCGTCTGCGGCCAGCGCTTTCACTCGACCCCCTCCTCCGATAACCGCCGCGAACCAAGTCGTCAACGTCATGGACTTCGAGGCGCTCGCACGGAATGTGTTGCCGCCGGCTCACTTTGGCTATCTCGCCACGGGAGCCGACGACGACCGCACCGTCGTACGCAATCATGAAGCATTCTCGGAATACGGAATCCGCGCAATCCGCTTCAACGACCTCACTCAGTTCGACACGTCCCTGGAGCTTTGGGGCTCGATGTGGCGCAGCCCGGTCTACCTATCCGCCGTCTCGGCCATGCGAGCCTTTCACCCGGAAGCCGAGCTCGGGGTAGCTCGTGCCGCGCGGGCTTGCTCGACCCAGTACATGATCGCCGGCGGCTCCTCGGATGCACTCGAGGATGTTGCGAAGGCCCGGGGGGCGCCGCTGTGGCAGCAGATCTATCCGACCGACGACTGGAATGTGACCGCAGGCCTCATTCGGCGCGCGGAGCGTGCGGGTTGCAGCGCCATCGCGCTGACGGTCGATTCACGAGGCGCGCGCAACAGCGAGACACTCAGGCGGGCGATGGCGAGCGACAACCGACAATGCGAGGCTTGCCATCCAGGCAACAACCACGACCAGGTGCGCAAGTCTCCTTTCTATGCCGGCCTGGATGTGTCGAAAGTCAGAGGTCTGGCACCGGCGGATCAGTCGCCGGCCTTTCTCGATCGGGTGAGAGCGGCCGTGAAGGGCCGCTTCATCGCCAAAGGCGTAGTCACGGCGGAGGATGCGATCATCGCCGTCGAGCACGGTGTGGATGCAATCGTCGTCTCCAATCACGGCGGCCGTAACGAAGAAACGTTGCAGGCAACGATCGAGTGTCTTCCAGAAGTCGTGACCGCTGTGCGCGGCCGAGTACCGGTATTCCTCGATGGCGGGGTGCGTCGGGGAACGGATGTTTTCAAGGCATTGGCACTCGGGGCGAAGGCTGTCGGTATCGGCCGGCCTTATGGCTGGGGGCTCGCCGCATTCGGCCAGTCCGGTGTGGAGGCCGTGATCAACATCCTGAATCGCGAGCTGGTCACGATCATGAAGCAAGCAGGGACGGCGACGATCGCCGGCATCACGCCCGACCACGTGCTCAAGATTCCACTAATCGGCAAATGATCAGCTCCGGATCGGAATTGATCCGGATCGGGAGATTGCTGCAGCCGACGCCGCGGCTGACGATCAGCGGGCCCTTGCCCGCGATCTCGAATCGGCCGCGTCCGTAGACGCGCGCCAGAGGACCCCCGGCATCCAGGATCGCAGTCCCATCGGGAAGCGCAACCTGCCCGCCATGCGTGTGACCCGCCAAGGCCAGCTCAAACCCCTGCCGCCCCAACAGCAACAGCCCGTCCGGGGAATGCGAAAGAAAGATGCGTACGGGCCCGGCGCCTCGAAAAGTCGCCGCGACATCCGTGTTCCCTGTCCAGGGATCGTCGACCCCGCAGATCGACACGCGCTCGAACGGATAAGGCAGGGGGCAGTTGCGATTCACCAGTACCTGCACACCCGCCATCTCCAGCTGTCGCACGATGTAACCGTCGTCGGTCAGCAAGTCATGATTGCCGAGCACACCATACTTCCCCAAGGGGGGATTACACCGTGAGAGGTGCTCCGCAAGCACGTTCACCTGTTGCGCTGCACAGGAGACGTAGTCGCCCCCGAGAAGCAGGACGTCAGGCCGCAGTCGCATCAATTCATCGATGAGGCTCGAGAACATCTCCGGATGCGTCGCCGGGCCCGCGTGAAAGTCCGAGGCGAAGGCCAGCACCAACGGGCGGGGTAGCGTGCCGGCGGCGGCTGGGAGAGGCACTTCGTGCTCGCTGACTCTCAACCTCCCGTGCAGCCCAAAACGATAACTCCACCTGGCGATGAATCCGTTCAGGAGCACAGCATCCAGTGTGGATAGCATCGCTCGTCGCAGACGGGCGTTGTGTCTGCCGCGGCTCGGGCTCATGCGGTGCAGTGTGACCCCGGGGTTACAAATTGCAAGCGAGCCGCACGAGTGTGATAGCGTGCGCCGACGGAGATGCTGGGCGACTCGGAACGCTTCTGCTTCCAGTCCTGGATCGCCACGACGCGGAAGCCTGTACCCTTCCGACGCAGATTGTGCCGCCCCGATCGTTGGATCCGACCCAGGTGGGAAAACTCGCCGGGCCGCCGTGG
>Ga0070681_10000591_pt1 | contig 29907 bp, 30 predicted proteins | sample KBSC83BmetaG_FD_65650 | JGI IMG/M metagenome (GOLD analysis project Ga0070681, IMG submission 65650) | Corn rhizosphere microbial communities from Kellogg Biological Station, Michigan, USA - KBS C8-3B metaG | ecosystem: Host-associated > Plants > Roots > Rhizosphere | place: USA: Michigan...
GTGCAGGGTCTCGCCTCCGTCGAGCGGGAACTGGAGTACCTGGCGCGTTCCATGGGGCTGGGAAGCTACCGAACGTTCCGAATGATCCGGCTGTACCGGGCATTACCGAACATCTTCGCCGGGCTGAAGGTCGCGATTACGTTGGCCGTGGTGGGCGCGGTCGTCGGCGAATTCACCGGTTCGGATCGGGGCCTGGGAACGTTATTGCTTCGCGCCATCGGGGTGGTGAACACGCCCATGCTTTTTGCCGCTCTCATCGTTTTGACTGCGCTGGCGATCGTTCTTTTTGCGCTCATAGAAATACTCGAAAGATTCGTCATTCCTTGGCATGTCTCACAACGCTCCAGTCACTAGCGCTGCGTCATGAAAATCTGCGTCTTCGGCGCGGGCGCGGTCGGCGGCCACATGGCGGCGAAACTGGCTGCCCAAGGACACGACGTTTCGGTCGTGGCGCGGGGCGCGCACCTGCAGGCCATCCGGGCAAACGGGCTGAAGCTGCTGCACGGTGGGAAAACCATTCTCGGCCGCGTGCGGGCGGCCGAGCACGCGCCGGAGCTCGGCCCGCAGGACGCCGTGTTCGTGACGCTCAAGGCGAACGGCCTCGGCAGCTTCGCCGACCAGTGCGCACCGCTCCTCGGCAAGGAGACGCTGGTCGTCTTCGTGCAGAACGGCATCCCGTGGTGGTACGACAAGTCGCTCACTCGCCTCGACCCTGACGGCCGGCTGGCGCGCGCGGTGCCGGCTTCCAGCATCGCCGGCGGCGTGGCCTACTCGGCGAACGAGATCGTCGAGCCCGGCGTGGTCGAGAACCACGTGCCCGGCAACAACATGTTCGTGATCGGCCGCGCGGACCGGGTGGAGAGCGCTCTGGTGAAGGATTTGCGCGAGGCCCTCGAGCAGGCGGACATGTCCTCGCCCGCGCTAGCCGACATCCGCCAGTCGATCTGGCAGAAGGCGGCGCAGATGCTCGGCAATTCGACGCTTTGCACGCTGGCCGAGCTGCCGGTGGGCGCCGTGCATGGCGATCCGGTGCTGAAGGAACTTGCCGCGAAGGCGGGCGCGGAAGGGCGCGCCATCGCCAAGGCGCTCGGCGTCGACGTCGACGCTGCGCCGCAGCGTCCGAGCGGCGGCCACGCCTCCGGCGCGACGTCGCACAAGCCGTCGATCCTGCAGGACTACGAGCGCGGCCGGCCGATGGAAGTGGAGACGCAGCTCATGGCGCCGCTCGCGCTCGGACGCGCGGTAAAAACTGCCACGCCGACGCTTGACATTCTCGTACCGCTCGTCGCGGCCAAAGCCGCCGCCAAGGGGCTGTACAGCCATTAGAATCGCCTCACTGCCATGCCCAAGGCGAAAACGCTAGAACGGGCGCGCAGGGAGGAAACGGCAACCCCGCTCGACGCAGCCTTCAAGCTGGTCGATTCGCTCCCCGTGCCCGTGTTCTTCAAGAGCCGGGACGGCCGCTATCTCGGCGTCAACCGGGCGTGGGAAGAATTCTTCGGCATCGCGGGCGACGCCTTCATCGGCAAGCAGGTCGCCGACCTCTATCCGGCCGATCCGGCGATCGCGCAGAAGCACGCCGCGATGGATCGCCTGCTCTACCAGAATCCCGGCCGGCAGAGCTACGAGATCACGGTGCGCGCGCGCGACGGGCGCCTGCACGACACCATCTACTACAAGGCGACCTATACCGACGCGCACGACGAGGTCGCCGGCCTGATCGGCGCGATCATCGATATCACCTCGCGCACCGGCGCCGAGGCGGCGCTGCGCGAGAACGAAGAGCGCTGGCGCACCATCTTCAACTCGGCGAACGAAGGCATGTTCGTCTACGACCGCGCGCTGAACATCGTCGCCGGCAACCAGTCGGCCGAGCGCATCATCGGCCTGCCGCTGGCGGAGATCATCGGCGCGGCCGGGTTCACCTCGCTCCTGCCTTGCGTGCACGGCGACGGCACGCCGGTCGGGCCCGACGACCGGCCGACGCGCATCAGCGCGCGCACCGGTAAGCCGCTTTCCGGCCATGTGGTCGGCATCCAGCGGCCGGGCGGCGCGTATACGTGGCTCTCGGTCAACACCGGCTTCCTGCGCCAGGCGGAATCCAACGACTGGTACGGGCTCGTTTCGACCTTCACCGACATCACGGCGCAGAAGAACGCGGAAGAGGCGCTGCGCGAGAGCGAGGAGCGCTACCGGCGCACGTTCGAGCTGGCGGGCTCCGGCCTTGCCCACGTCAGCCTCGACGGGCGCTTCCTGCGGGTAAACCGGCAGCTGTGCGAGATGCTCGGCTACAGCGAGGGCGAGCTGGTCGGCAAGCACGTCAAGGACGTCTCGCATCCGGAGGACCGCGATGCCGTCGACCGGCCGCGCGACCAGCTGGTCGCGGGCGCGGTCGATTCGATCCGCGTCGAGAAGCGCTACCTGCGCAAGGACGGCGCCACGATGTGGGCGAGCGTCGCCATCGCCTTCGAGCGCGACGCGAACGGGCAGCCGCTCTACGCCATCTCGGTGCTCGACGACATCACCACGCGCAAGCACATCGACGCCGCGCTGCGCGAGAGCGAGGAGCGCTACCGGCGCACGTTCGAGCTCGCCGGCTCGGGCGTCGCGCACATCGGCCTCGACCGCAGGTTCCTCCGCGTGAACCGCCGCCTGTGCGAGATCCTCGGTTATCCCGAGCAGGAGCTGATCGGCATGACGGGGCGCGAGATCTCGCACCCGGACGACCTCGACCGCATCAACGCCGAGCGGCCGAAGCTCTACGCGGGCGAGATCGACCACGTTCACGTCGAGAAGCGCTACGTGCGCAAGGACCGCTCGATCGTCTGGGTGGCGTTCAGCATGACCGTCGAGCGCGACGCCGGCGGCAGGCCGCTCTACGAGATCGCCATCTTCGACGACATCACCGAGCGCAAGAACGCCGAGGCGGCGCTCGCCGAGAGCGAGGACCGCTTCCGCAAGCTCACCCAGCTCTCGTCGGACTGGTACTGGGAGCAGGACGACCAGTTCGGCCTCACCTTCATGTCGCGGCGCATGAGCGAGAAGACCGGCCTCGATCCGTCGGCCTACATCGGGCGCAAGCGCTGGGACCAGCCGGCGCTGAACCTCACCGACGACGATTGGGCGCGCCATCGCGCGACGCTCGAGCGCCACGAGCCGTTCCGCGACTTCGAGATGCAGCGGCCCAACGTCGGCGGCGGCACGCGCTGGATCGCGGTCTCCGGCGAGCCGGTGTTCGACTCGGGCGGCAGGTTCAAGGGCTACCGCGGCGTCGGCTCCGACATCACGCTGCGCAAGCAGGCCGAGGAGGAGCTGCGCCGCGCGCACGACGAGCTCGCGCGCAAGGCGGAGGAGCTGCAGCGCTCGAACGCCGAGCTCGAGCAGTTCGCCTACGTCGCCTCGCACGACCTGCAGGAGCCGCTGCGCATGGTGTCGTCCTACACGCAGCTCCTCGGCCGGCGCTACGGCGACAAGCTGCAGGGCGACGCGCAGGAGTTCATGCACTACGTGGTGGACGGCGCGGCGCGCATGAAGCAGCTGATCGAGGACCTGCTCGCCTACTCGCGCGTCGGCACCAAGGGCAAGCAGTTCAAGCCCACGCCGATCGACGCTGCGCTCAAGAAAGCCATCACCAACCTGCGCGCGGCGATCGAGGAGACCGGCGCCTCGGTGACCTGGGATGCGCTGCCGATCGAGAGCGTGGACGAGGTGCAGCTCGCGCAGCTCTTCCAGAACCTGATCGGCAACGCGCTCAAGTTCCGCGGCGCGGGCGTGCCGCGCGTGCACGTTTGCGCCGCGGAGAAGGCCGACCACTGGCAGATCACGATCGCCGACAACGGCATCGGCATCGAGCCGCAGTACTTCGAGCGCATCTTCATGCTGTTCCAGCGGCTGCACACGATGGGCGAATACCCCGGCACCGGCATCGGCCTCGCGATCTGCAAGAAGGTCGTCGAGCGCCATGGCGGCACCATCTGGGTGACGTCGACCCCGGGAGAAGGCAGCCAGTTCCATTTCACGCTACTGAAGAGGGGGGCACCCCAATGACCGATGGACGTTCACCCATCGAGATCCTGCTCGTCGAGGACAACCCCGGCGACGAGCGCCTGACGCGCGAGGCCCTGAAGGAGGGCAAGGTCTACCACAAGCTGCACTGGGCCAAGGACGGCGTCGAGGCGATGGAGTTCCTGCAACAGAAGGGCAAGTACAAGGACTCGCCGCGCCCCGACATCATCCTGCTCGACCTCAACCTGCCGAAGAAGGACGGCCGCGAGGTGCTGCAGGACATCAAGTCCGACGAGACGCTGAAGCGCATTCCGGTCGTCGTCCTGACGACGTCCAAGGCGGAAGAGGACGTGCTGCGCACGTACAACCTGCACGCCAACTGCTACGTGACGAAGCCGGTCGATCTCGAGAAGTTCATCGTGGTGGTGAAGTCGATCGACATCTTCTGGCTGACGGTCGTCACCCTGCCACCCAGCGGCCAGTGATGTAATGCATAACGTCCTCCTCATCGAGGACAACCCCGGCGACGCTCGCCTGATCCGCGAGATGATCGCGGAGGACGTGCGCGCGCCGTTCACGGTGCATTCGGCCGACCGCCTGGCGAAGGGGCTCGAGCATCTCTCCGCGGGCGAGACCGCGCTCGTGATCCTCGACCTCTCGCTGCCGGACAGCCACGGGCTCGACACCTTCGCCAAGGTGTACGCGCATTCCCCGGCGGTGCCGATCATCGTGCTCACCGGCAACGACGACGACGCGCTCGCGCTCTCGGCGGTGAAGGCCGGCGCGCAGGACTACCTGGTGAAGAGCCGCCTGGACCGCGAGCTCCTGCTGCGCTCGATGCACTATTCGATCGAGCGCAAGCGCTACCAGGTGCAGCTCGAGCACCAGGCGAACTACGACGCGCTGACCGGGCTGCCGAACCGCAACCTGCTGCACGACCGCCTGCGCCAGGCGGTGTACTCGCAGCGCAACCCGCGCAACATCGCGGTCGTGTTCATGGACCTCGACCACTTCAAGTTCGTCAACGACTCGCTCGGCCACTCCACCGGCGACAAGCTGCTGAAGGGCATGGGCGAGCGGCTGCGCTCGGTGCTGCGCGAGGGCGACACGGTGGGGCGCGTCGGCGGCGACGAGTTCGTGCTGATCCTGAACGACCAGTCGAACGAGGAGATCATCTTCCGCGCCATGCAGCGCATCACCGCCAAGGTGGCCGAGCCGATCATGATCGACGGCAAGGAGATGTACGTCACCTGCAGCGCGGGGATCTCGCTTTATCCGCAGGACGGCCGCGACGTGGATACGTTGCTGAAGAATGCCGACGCGGCCATGTACCGCGCGAAGGAGCACGGCCGCAGCAACTTCCAGTTCTACACGTCCGAGATGAACGAGCGCGTGAACGACCGCCTCGCCCTCGAGCACGCGCTGCGCCGCGCGATCGAGCGCAAGGAGTTCATGCTGCACTTCCAGCAGAAGGTGGACCTGCGCTCCGGGACCATCATCGGCGCGGAGGCGCTCGTGCGCTGGATGCACCCGGAATGGGGGCTGGTGCGGCCGGCGCGCTTCATCCCGATCGCGGAGGACACCGGCCTCATCGTGCAGCTCGGCGAATGGGTGATCCACGAGGCCTGCCGGCAGACGAGGGCCTGGCTCGACGCCGGCTTCAGGCCCGGCGTCGTATCGGTGAATCTGTCGGCGCGCCAGTTCCGCGCCGAGGGCCTGGTGCGCACGGTGGCGAGCGCGCTGGAAGAGACCGGGCTCGAGCCGTCGCAGCTCGAGATGGAGCTGACGGAAAGCATGGTGATGCACAACGTGGAAACCGCCATCGCCACGCTGCAGGGGCTCAAGTCGCTCGGCGTGCTGCTCTCCGTGGACGACTTCGGCACCGGCTATTCCAGTCTCTCGTACCTGAAAGACCTGCCGATCGACGCATTGAAGATCGACCGCTCGTTCGTGCGCGACATCCGCTCGGGCTCGGAGGCCGAGGACGGGGTGCTCGCGCAGGCCATCATCTCGCTCGGCCATGCCCTGCACCTGAAGGTGATCGCGGAAGGCGTGGAGACCGACGCCCAGCTCCACTTCCTCAAGCGCCACGGCTGCGACGAGGTGCAGGGCTTCCTGTACGGCGAGCCGGTGCCGCCCATGCAGTTCGCGCAGCTTCTCGAGCGCGCCAGCAAGAAAGGAAAACGCGCGTGAAATGCCTGGCTCTGCTCATGCTGCTGCCCGTGTCGGTGCTGGCGCAGGACCTGCGCGTCCTCTCCGGCGGCGCGGCGAAGTCCCTCGTCGATCCGCTCGCCGCCTCCTTCCCGGGCGGCAAGGTCGCGGTGCAGTACCAGCCGATGGGCAAGCTCACGGAGTCGCTCGCGCAGGGCGCGAAAGTCGACCTCGTCGTCGTGACCGAAGAGGTGCTGCCGCGCCTCGAGCGCGAGGGGCGCGTGAAGCGCGGCGCGAAGCCGATCGCGCGCGTGGGCATCGGCGTGGCGGTGAATGACAAGGCGCCCGTGCCGGACATCTCGACGGTGGAGGCGTTCAAGCAGACGCTGCTCGCCGCCAAGTCGATCGTGTATATCGACCCCAAGGTCGGCACGAGCGGCAAGCACGTCGCCGAGGTGCTTAACAGACTGGGTATTTCGCAAGAAATTGAAAAGAAGGCGCGCCTGGGTCAGGGCGGCTACATCGTCGAGCCGGTCGGCCGTGGCGAGATCGAGCTCGGCATCCACCAGATCAGCGAAATCCTGCCGGTCAAGGGCGTGAAGCTCGCCGGCGAGCTGCCGCGCGAGTTGCAAAAGTACACGGTCTACGTCGCCGTGCCGCTCACGGAATCGAGGCCGGTGCTGGAGCTCATCGACCACCTCACGGGGCCCGAGGCCCGCAAGCGCCTGGCGCAGGCGGGATACACTGCGCCCGAGTGACGGAAGCCAAGCGCCCGACCATCCTCGCCGTAGACGACGCCACCGACCTCCTCGCCCTCATGGCGAAGGCGCTCGGCACCGACTATTCGGTCATCACCGCGGAGAATGGCGCCAAGGCAGTCAAGGCAACGCTCGGCGAGAAGCGTCCCGACCTCATCCTGCTCGACGTCGAGATGCCGGGCGGCTCCGGCTTCGAGGTGTGCAAGGCGCTCAAGGCCGACCACCGCACGAGCGACATCCCGATCATCTTCCTCACCGGCAAGACCGAGGCGCAGGCCCAGGTCGAGGGCTTCAAGGTCGGCGCGGTCGACTACATCACGAAGCCGATCAACGCGCTGGTGCTCAAGGCGCGCGTGCGGCTGCACCTGGCGCTCATCGACCGCCGGCACGAGCTCGAGCGCCTGGTGCATGAAAGGACGGCGCAGCTCCTGCAGACGCGCACCGAGCTCATCCGCCGCCTGGCGCGGGCGATGTCCATGCACGAGACCGCCGCCGTCGGCAATCGCGTCATGCGCCTCGCGCAGTACGCGCGCCTCATCTCGCTCGCCGCGGGCGCCAAGCCCGAGCTCGCCGAGATGATGTACACCGCCGCGCCTTTGCACGACGTCGGCAAGCTCGGGGTGCCGGCCGAGATCCTGCGGAAGAAGGAGAAGCTGTCCGCCCCGGACTGGGAGCGCATCCGCCGTCACCCGAAGATCGGCGCCGAGATCATCGGCGAGCACGACGATCCCCTTTTCAAGCTGGCGCGCGGCATCGCGCTCACGCACCACGAGAACTGGGACGGCAGCGGCTATCCGGGCGGGCTGAAGGGCGATGCGATCCCCTGGCCCGGGCGCGTGATGGCGGTGGTCGACAGCTTCGAGGCCATGACCACCACCCAGTTCCACCGCGAGCCGAAAAGCGTGCAGGAAGCGGCGGCGGAGATCGTGAAAGGCGAAGGCACGCGCTACGATCCGAGGATCGTCGAGGCCTTCAGGAAGGCGTTGCCGGCGATGAAGAAGGTGCGCGAGAGCCTGTCCGACTCGCTCGGCGACCTCATCAACCTCGACTTTGCCAAGCCGCCCGCGAAGAAAGCCCAGTAAGGTTGGACAGCACCCTCAGCCGCTCGCGCAAGTCCTCGCTCGGCGCGCTCACGCTCGCCGCGCTCGGCGTCGTCTTCGGCGACATCGGCACCAGCCCGCTTTACGCGGCGAAGGAGACTTTTTCTCCCGACCACGGCATCCCGCTCACCGCGCAGAACATCCTCGGCGGGCTGTCGACCATCTTCTGGTCGCTGATGATCGTGGTGTCGCTCAAGTATGTCCTGCTCATCATGCGCGCCGACAACCGCGGCGAGGGCGGCGTGATGGCGCTCATCGCCCTCGCCCAGAAGGCGATCAAGAACCACCCGGGCTGGCGCATCCCGCTCTTGCTCATCGGCATTTTTGGCGCCTCGCTCTTCTATGGCGACGCGGTGCTCACGCCCGCCATCACGACGCTGGGCGCGGTCGAGGGGCTCGAGGTCGGCACGCGCGCCCTCAAGCCCTACGTCGTGCCGATCACCGTAGGCGTGCTGCTCGCGTTGTTCGCCCTGCAGGCGCGCGGCACCGCGGCCATCGGGCGGCTGTTCGGACCGGTGACCATGCTCTGGTTCCTGGCGATCGGCGCGGCCGGCATCGGCGGCATCGCCGAGGCTCCGGCGATCCTGGCGGCGCTCAATCCGGCGCACGCGCTGCGCTTCCTGGTCAGCCATGCCGGCGAGAGCTTCGTGGTGCTGGGCGCGGTCGTGCTGGCGGTCACCGGCGCCGAGGCGCTCTATGCGGACATGGGCCATTTCGGCAAGGGACCGGTGCGGCTCGCCTGGTTCAGCCTGGTTGCCCCGGCGCTCGTCTGCAACTACTTCGGCCAGGGCGCGCTCCTCATGGTGAACCCGAAGGCGGTGGCGAACCCCTTCTACTACCTGCTGCCGGGTTGGGCGCTCTATCCGATGGTGATTCTCGCCACCGCGGCGGCGGTGATAGCCTCGCAGGCGGTCATCACCGGTACGTATTCGCTGACCAAGCAGGCCGTGCAGCTCGGCTTCCTGCCGCGCATGACGATCGTCCATACCTCCGCCCGCGAAGCGGGGCAGATCTACATCCCGTCGGTCAATTGGGCGCTCTGTGCGGTGGTGGTGGCGGCGGTGATCGGCTTCGGGTCCTCCTCGCGCCTTGCCGGCGCGTACGGCGTGGCGGTGACGGCGACCATGCTGGTCGACACGCTGCTGACCTTTTTCGTCATCCGCTACATCTGGAATTACCCGCTCGTGCTCTGCATCTTCGCTACCGGGTTCTTCGCCGCGATCGATCTCTCGTTTTTCACCTCGACCCTGCTCAAGATCGCCGACGGCGGCTGGTTCCCGCTCGCCATCGGCGCCTGCGTGCTGGTGACCATGAGCACCTGGCGGCGCGGCCGCGAGATCCTGTTCCAGCGGCTGGAGGAGGGCTCGGTGCCGCTGAAGGGCTTCCTCGACTCGCTGTTCCGCGACCCGCCGCACCGCGTGCCCGGCACCGCGATCTTCCTTACCGCCACGCCGGATGCCGTCCCCCACGCGCTGCTCCACAACCTGAACCACAACAAGGTGCTGCACGAGCGCGTGGTGTTCCTGACCGTCGAGGTGCGCGACGTGCCCTGGGTGGCGTTCACGGACCGCGTGAGCGTCGAGTCCTTCGGCCACGGCTGCTGGCGGATCCGCGTGCGCTACGGCTTCATGAACCGGCCGGACGTGACGCGCGCGCTCGAGCTCTGCTCGGCCCTCGGCCTCGAGTTCGACATGATGGAGACCTCGTTCTTCCTCTCGCGGCAGAAGATCGTGCCCACCGCCGGCGGCGTCGGCATGGCGTTCTGGCGCGACCGGCTGTTCGCCGCGATGGCGCGCAACGCGGGCAACGTCACCGACTACTTCAACATTCCCACCAACCGAGTCATCGAGCTCGGCTCGCGAGTACAGATTTAGCCGCCAGGCGTGACGTAGTTCCGCTTTTCGCGGCGCCGTCGCCTAGGCACGTCACACGAACCGCTGAAGATCTTTTTCGTGCGCCGTACAGATCTTGGCGATTGGCGTATTCCGCAAACGGGAGCGAAGCCCCACCATCGCGGCGTGCTGAATTGGCAACTCCAACGCGTAGCGCGTCCCGGCGAACAGGCCGACAACGAGGCGTGGCCGATGTACTCGCCGCGCGGCCAGGTGTGGGTCACCCGGCTGGGTTCCCATACCCGGGTGGTGCTGGTCGCCGACGAGGCCGACGCCCCCGCGCGCTCGCCGATCTCCACCCAGCGCTGGGCTTGATCGGCTGAGCGGTTCGGCAGGACAATCGTCCTGTCGTGGCCGACAGGCTCATCTCTCCGGCGCCGACCGGATCCGACTTCTTCGGCGACTACAGCCCAGCAGTGACCTGCGCGAGCGCGGTGATCCTCGTGCTCGCCATCTCCGTCATCGACAAGCTGACCGATTACGACCTGAAGCTCGGCATCCTGCACCTCATCCCGATCCTGATGGTGACCTGGGCGGCCGGGGCGAAATGGGGCATCGGGCTCTCGCTGGGCGCCGTCGCCCTCTGGGTCCTCATCTTTCGCGGCGAGCACCATTACACGAGCAACCTGTACTTCTACTGGGACGGCACCGAGCTTCTCATCACGTTCGTCACGGTAACCCTGCTGGCGGCGAGGCTCCGCGAGGCGTTGCGCGCCCACGAGTTCTCGCTCGCCATCCTCGAGAAGCTGGACGTGCCGGCCTACGTGGTCGACCTGCAGCGCGATACGGTGCTGACGGGCAATCGCCGCTTCCGCGACGCGTACGAAGAGCGCAGCGCCGAAGAGCTGGCCCGCGAGCCGGCGCACGAGGCGCGCTTCGCCCTGCAGGACGGGCGTCCCGTCCTGCTGCGCATCCTCGGCCGCTAGAAGAGGTGCAGGGCGAAGGGAAAGAAGATCCCCAGCACGCAGAAGGCGATGCCGACCACGCCGAGCGCGCCGGCGATCCAGACCAGCACCGCCATCTCCGCGATGATCGCCGCCGACGCCATCACGATGGCGATCTGCGCGGCCGCCGCCGCCGACTCGAAGTTGTGGTACGCGTCCATCGAGCGATCGCGCTTCTTCTCGGCCTGCTTCGCGCGAGCCGCGAGCTGGTCGCGGCCTTCGTTGGTCTCGGGCTCGTTCTGGTAGCGCTGCGCGGTCTCGCGCCACTTCTCGACCTGCTTCTTCGCCGGCTCGGTCAGCCGGTCGGAGACCTGCACTTCCTCGGCGGCGGTGCGCAGCACCGTCTGGCGGATGGTCTTCGCCTGGAAGAACGCCCAGAGGTTGGACGCCTCGATGTTGGAGGCGAGGGCGGCGGTCTGCGCGCCCTTGCCGAGCGTCTCGGCGAAGGCGAGGAGCAGCGCGAGCACCGAGATGAGCAGCGCGACGCGCTTGTTGCCGCCATGATCGCCATGGCCGTGGCCGTGTCCAGCTGACATTCTTATCCTCCCGTGGTGGTGGCCGGGATTTTACCGGTGCCCCTCATTGCTCCAAATTGCGCCCACGCCACGCCGGCCATCGTCACCGCCGCGCCGGCGATCTTGAGCAGCGTGAAGTGCTCGTCCAGCGTGAGCCAGGCGACCAGGCCCGCGATCGGCGGCGGCAGGTAGAGGAGCGGCGCCGAGCGCGCGATGCCGCGCACGTGGTTCACCCAGGCCCACACCAGCCAGCCGAGCACCGATGAGAGCGCGATGGACCAGAAGAGGCCGAGCCACACCATCGGCGTGAGGCGGCCGAGGTCCGCGCCGAAGAAGCTCGGCGCGGAGAGGACGAGGAGCGGTGGCGCGCCGATGAAGAGCGTGTAGCTCAGCAGGATCAGCGGACCGTAGCGCGCCACCAGCGGCCGGGCGAGCACGGTATAGAGCGAGAAGCACGCCGCGGCGGCGAGGAGCACCAGGTCGCCGAGACCGGCGTGCACCACGCCGCGCGCAAACTTGTCCGACAGGAACACCGCTATGCCGGCGAACGCGACCAGCGTACCGGCGACCTGGCTCGTGCGCAGCCGCTCATCGCCGAGGACCAGCAGGATGAGGAGCGTGAAGAGCGGCTGGCTCGTCAGCACCACCGCGGACGAGAACGCGGTCGACAGGCTGATGCCCCAGAACACGATGCCGATGTGCAGCGTGTGGCCGATCAGCCCGCAGGCGATGAAGCGCGGCCAGTCCTCGCGCCTGGGCCAGGTCTTCGCCACCTGGCGGCGAAAGACCATGAGGAGCAGCAGCCCGGTCAGGATCGGCATCGACAGGAAGCGGATGAAGAGGAACGGCCCGACGCCGAGCGCGTCCAGCACGTACTTCACGAAGGCGAAGTTGACGCCCCATAGGAACATCGTGACGAGCGCGGCGGCGAGCGCCCAGCGGGAATGGTTCAAGTCTTTTTTGGCTAGCCTTTTGGCTAAACTCGGGCTTGTGGCTCCATTATCCGCTCGCGAGGCGGTGCGCAGCCTCGCCGCTTCGAAAATCCGCGAGCTCTACAACGAAGGCCTCGGCCGGACCGACATCCTCGCCTTCTGGGTCGGCGAGCCGGACGAGCCGACGCCGGACTTCATTCGCCAGGCCGGCACCGACTCGATCGGCGCCGGCGAGCTTTTCTACACGCACAACCTCGGCATTCCGGAGCTGCGCGAGGCGCTCGCCGCGTATACCACGCGCCTCCACCGCAGGACCGACGCCGGCCAGGTCGCCGTCACCAGCGCCGGCGTGAACGCCCTCATGCTCGCCTCGCAGCTCCTCGTCGATCCGGGCGATCGCGTGGTCGAGGTGGTGCCGCTCTGGCCGAACCTGCAGGAGATCCCGAAGATCCTCGGCGCCAGCGTGACCACCGTCGCGCTCGATTTCACGCCCGAAGGCTGGACGCTCGGTGTCGACAAGCTGCTCAAGGAATTGAAACCGGGCACCAAGGCGCTGTACCTCAATTCGCCGAACAATCCCACCGGCTGGACGGTGACGCGCGACGAGCAGAAGGCGATCCTCGAGCACTGCCGCCGCCACGGCATCTGGATCTTCGCCGACGACGCCTACGAGCGCCTCTATTTCGGTAGCGGCGGCGTCGCGCCTTCGTTCCTGGACATCATGGACGACGGCGACCGTGTGATCAGCACCAACACGTTCTCCAAGTCGTGGCTGATGACGGGCTGGCGCCTCGGCTGGCTGGTCGTGCCGCCCGGTCTTGCCGCCGACCTCGGCAAGCTGATCGAGTACAACACCTCCTGCACGCCGGTCTTCGTGCAGCGCGCGGGCATCGCGGCCGTGACGCGCGGCGAGCCGGTGATCGCGCGCAGCCTCGAGCGCTTCCGGCGCGCCCGGGATTTCTTGGTGAAGGAGCTGCGCGGCGTGCCCAAGGTCGAGGTCGCCGTGCCGGACGGCACCATGTACGTCTTCTTCCGCGTGCGCGGCATGATGGACAGCCTCGCCTTCTGCAAGCGGCTCGTGCGCGAGCACGGGCTCGGCCTCGCGCCCGGTGCGGCGTTCGGTCCGGAAGGCGAAGGCTTCGTGCGCTGGTGCTTCGCCGCGGAGCTCGACCGCCTCGGCGACGGCGTCGCGCGGCTCAAGCGAGCGCTTGTCTAGATAGGGCATTAGTCGGTATGCCGGCTGTGCGGCCCGCCGTATCGGCCGCGCGGCGCGGCTTCTAGATTGGTCTCCGCGGACACGATGTCCGCCACACGAAGGAGACCGTCATGTTCCGATTCAGTGCCAGCGCGCTTCTTCTCTCCCTCATCCTTTCCGGATGCGACAGCACGCCGCCCGAGGCGACGCTCGTGTCCCACGCGGTCGCGGCGCCGGCCAATACGCAGGAAAAGGGCTGGCAGTCGAGCGTCTCGCCCACCGCGGTGGAGGACACCGTCAGCGAATACGAGTGAAGCCCTGCGCCTTCAGGGCATGATCTCCCCGCCGTTCGGGTGGAGTAGCTGCCCGCAGTAGTACGACGCCTCGTCGGAAGCGAGGAACACGTAGCCCGAGGTCATGTCTTCCGGCGTGCCCAGGCGCCCGAGCGGCAGGCCTGCGGCATGCGCGTGCTTGAGCTCTTCCGGCAGCGGGTCGAAGCCGGTGTCGACGAGTCCCGGCGAGACGCCGTTTACCAGGATGCCGTGCGGCGCGAGCTCCTTGGCGAGCGAGCGCATGAAGACGATGAGCCCGGCCTTGGCGGCCGAGTAGGCGCTGTAGCGCTCGCGGCCGATGTAGCCGAGCTGCGAGCAGGTGAAGATCATCCGCCCGGTGCGGCGCGGGATCATGTGCTTCGCGGCCTCGCGCGACACGAGGAACGCGCCGCGCAGGTGGACGGCCATCATGCGTTCCCAGTCCGCGACGCTCATCTCGGTGATCGCCTGCGGACGCTGGATGCCCGCGTTCGACACGAGGATGTCGAGCTTGCCGAGCGCGGCAACCGTCTCTCTGACGCAGGCCACCACGTCGGCTTCCCGGGTCACGTCGCAGCGGATCGCCCTCACCTGCCTCCCCAATGAAGCAATCTCCTGCGCCAGGGTTCTCGCCTCCGGCTCGCGGTCGATCCACGCGAGCGCGACATCCGCTCCTTCGCGCGCGTAGGCGAGCGCGATGGCGCGGCCGATACCGGTATTGCCGCCGGTAATGAGGGCGCTGCGGCCTTTCAGCCTCACGCGATCTCCCTGAAGAGCCGTCCCCAGCCCCGCAGCCGCCGGGGATCGACCTGCGCCACGCGCAGCGATGCCCATACCGCGGTGGCGATGGTGTCGTAGACCGGGATGCCGAGCTCCGCCTCGAGGCGCTCGGCGGGCGTGGCGCCGTCCATGTTCGTGCAGAAGACGATGATTGCCTGCGGGTTCTCGCGCGCCACCTCGCGCACGCGCTGCTCGATCGTGTCAGGCTCTACTTCCGAGAAGGAGAAGTTGACCTTCAGGCGCTCGTGCGTCTCGGCCACGCACTCGAAGCCTTCGCGGCGGAAATTGGCCACGATCCTGTCCTGGATGTCGTCGGTATAGGGCGAGACCATGCCGAAGCGCTTCACGCCCGTCCGGCGGAAGATTTCGTCGATCGCGAGGACCGAAGAGCAGGCGGGAATGCCGGTGCGCTCGGTGATCTTGGCGCATAGCTTGCGATCGGTGTCGAAGCCCAGCCAGCCGGCGGAGGTGCCGTTCCAGCAGATCGAGTGGCAGCGCGCATCGGCCAGCAGCTCGGCGGCCGAAAGCATCGGCTCGTCGGTGAACTGGCCGAGCGCCTGCCGGGAAAGCGAGATCTCCGTGACGCGGAAGCGGCCGAAATGCGCGCTGACGCCCGGCATGTCCTCGAGCATGCGGGAGACGACCGGCTCCAGCGTGGTGTTCGAGGACGGCGTCAGCATGCCCAGGAATCGGCGGCTCTTGCGGCTCACGCCCGCGATGGTAGCTAGAATCCGCCGATGGTCGAGGTCACCGCGAAGCTCAAGATCCGCCGCAGCGCGTACAAGGTCGACGTCAAGGGGCAGCTCGTGCTGCCGTTCGAGGCGCGGCGCAATGGACAGCAGGCCGCTCGCCTTGCCTCGGGCGAGGAAATCCAGCTCAAGTTGCCGCCGGGCGAGGTGCTTCGCGGCGGCGATCTCGTCACCGCTTCCGACGGCCGCGTGATCGAGGTGATCGCGGCGCCGGAGAAGCTGCTGCACGTGGTGGGCGCGGCGCTGCCGCACGTCGCCTATATCCTGGGGAACGGGCACGTCCCGGCGCAGTTCGGCGACGGTTACATGCGGGTCGCGGACGTCCAGGGGCTCGACGGCGCGCTGCTCCAGCACGGCCTGCAGGTGTCGCGCGTCGAGGAGCCGTTCGAGCCCGAGGTGGTCGGCGGCCACGCGCACCACGACCATGATCACGACGATCATGGCCATGACCACCACCACCATTAGTGCAAATTCACGTCCGGGCCGTGACACCCGGCGCAGCCAACGGGTGCCTGCGGCCGTAAATTGCCGGCCATGGATAGCTCCCCCTGGAACGACTTCGCGCTGCTCGGCCTGACGACGCTGCTGGTCGTCGCCGTCATCATCCTGTAAATAGTTCGGGGACGGAGCCCGAATTAAGAGCGCTCCGTCCCCGAATTGCTGCGGAACTGCTTAGGCGGCCTTGCGGACGCCGGCGTTCGCGGCCTTGTCGAGCATGGAGATCTCGCCGGAGAGCTCCGCGCCTTCCTCGACCTTGATCTTGGCGTAGCGGATCTTGCCGGACACCTTGCCCGCGCCGTAGATGATGAGCTGCTTGCGCACCGTCAGCTCGCCCTCGAAGCGGCCGTGGATCTCGGCGTTGTCGACCGCGATCGTGCCCTGGAACACGCCGTTCGGCGTGATCTCGAGGACGCGCGAGTCAAGCGTCGCTTCGACGCGGCCCTCGACGATCAGCGTGTCGCAGTCGCTGATCTCGACGCCCTTCAGCTTGATGTCGGGACCGACGACGAGGCGCGCTTCCTTGCGCTCGCTCGCCTGCACGGTGGCCGGCACGGTCGCTGCCGCATCGGCGGCGTTGGCGGCCGCGGCAGGAGCAGAAGTCACGGTTTGGCTCGGGCGGAAAAGGTTGTCTTCGCGCTTCGCTTCTTCGCGGCGCTCGTCGCGTTTACGGAAAAACCCGTCTTTCTGTAGCACTCTCTGCTCCCGGTGTAGTAGTCGATAGGACAGCGCGTCCCTCAACGCACGAACCATACCTGCGGCTAAGTGTTTGAAGCGCAACGCCTCCGTTTTAGTAGAGGAAACTTTGATGTCGCCCGGCGACGACGGAATTCCGCGTAGTTTCTATTCGACACTCTGCGTGCGGGTGTCGGGCTGCCCCAACAGGAAAATCAGGCCGCGAACTCGCGCAGTACCTTTCCGGGCAGTTCCTCGATCGGCCGCCGTCCGTTGACCCACACGCCATGCACGCCGAGCGCGCTCGCCATGAGGCGCGGCTGTCCGGCCGGCAGGTCGAAGACGCGCCGGTTCGGCCCGCGGTTCACGGTCGCCGGATCGAACAGCAGCAGGTCGGCAAAGTAGCCGGGCTTCAGCGCGCCACGCTCGCGGATGCCGAACACGCGGGCCGGGTGGCCGGTGAGGCGCCAGGCTGCCTGCGGCAGCGTGAGGACGCCGAGCTCCCGCGACCAGTGCCCGAGGAGGTGCAAGCCGAACGCGGCGTCGTTGAAGAACGTGAGGTGCGCGCCGGCGTCCGACAGCGAGACGAGCGAGCACGGGTCGCGCAGCAGGCGGCCGACTGCTTCCTCATCCGAGTTGAGGAGCAGAGCGTTGAACACCGTGTCCAGGTTCTCGGCGAGCGCCAGGTCCAGCATGAAATCGAGCGGATCGCGGCGCGCTTCGCGCGCGAGCGCGCCCACCGTGCGCTGCTCGTACTCCGGGCGGGCGGACTCGACGACCTGCACCTTGTCCCACTCGCCGTTGAAGAGGCGGAAATGCGCCGGGCGGGCGATCTCCTCGCGCACCGCCTGGCGAAACGCGGCATCGGCGAGCTTGCGCTTGTACGCCTCGCCCTTCAGCGGCAGCGCCGCCTTCCAGGCGTCGAGCCCTTCGAAGGTATACGGCGAGTGCAGCGTGAAATCCATCGACAGCGGGCAGCAGGAGACCGCGCCGAGCATGCGGCGCCCGCGCGCGTTCGCCTCGCGGATCGCCGCCAGGTCGTCGAACACGCCCTGCGGGTTGGTGCTGCTGTAGAGGAGGGCGGCGACGACCACCGGGCGCCCCGATTCGGCGGCGAGCCGCTCGAGGAATTCGACCTTGGTCTGCCCGCCTTTCGTGAGCATGAAGACGCCGCGGCCGGCATCCTTCAGCGTGCGCACGAGCGCCGCCAGCTCTTCTTCGTCCGCGAGCCGCGACGGCATCGGCTTTCCGCCGGCGCCGTTGTGCGCGGGCGAGGTGCTGGTGGCGAAGCCGACGGCGCCGGCACGCATTGCCTCCAGCACCAGCTTCCTCATCTGCTCGACTTCGCCGGGCGTGGCGGCGCGTTCCGTCGCATCGCTGCCCATCACGTAGGTGCGCACGCTCGAATGGCCGACGAACGCCGCGAGGTTGACCGCCGCGCCGCGTCGCTCGAGCATGTCGAGGTATTGCGGCATCGACTCGAAGTCCCAGCGGATGCCGGCGAGCAACGCCTCGAGCGACATGCCCTCGACCTGCGTGAGGTTGCGCATGACGCGCTCGCGATCGGCCGGTTTGCAGGGCGCTATGGTGAAGCCGCAGTTGCCAATGACTGCCGTGGTCACGCCGAGCGACGGCGAGGGCGATAGCGAAGGGTCCCAGGTGACCTGCGCGTCGTAGTGCGTGTGGTTGTCGATGATGCCGGGCATGAGCGCGAGGCCGTCCGCGTCGATCGTCTCGCGCGCGGCGCCGTCCACGTCGCCGATGTCGACGATGCGCCCGTCCGCCACGGCGAGCGCCCCGGTCTTCGGGGCGCCGCCGAGGCCGTCGAGCAGCAGCGCGCTCTTGATCAGCAGGTCGTACACGCCGCGTGAGTATACTTTTCCATGGACCTCTTCAGCCTCGCGGGCAAGACCGCCGTGGTGACCGGCGGCGCGAGCGGCATCGGCGCCGCAACCGTCGCCCTGTTCAGGGAGTGCGGCGCTAATGTCACCGTGCTCGACATCGCCAACGGCTGCGACGTCTCGGACGAGGGCGCCGTCGCGCGCGAATTCGGGAAGCTCGGCGCCTTCGACATCCTGGTGAACAGCGCCGGCCGCGCGGTGCGCAAGCCGGCGCTCGAGCTCTCGAGCGAGGAATGGGACCAGGTGCTGGACCTGAACCTCAAGGCGACGTTCTTCTGCTCGCGCGCCGCCGTGCCGCACCTGAAGAAGCGCGGCGGCGGCTCGATCGTGAACCTCGCCTCGATCATGGGCTTCTCGGGCGGTATCTTCCCGAATGCCTCGTACCAGGCGAGCAAGGGCGGCGTGGTCAACCTCACGCGCGCGCTCGCGCTCGAATGGGCCGCCGACAACATCCGCGTCAACGCCGTCGCGCCGACCTTCGTGCGCACGCAGCTCACCGTTCCGGTCTTCTCCAGCCCGGACGTCCTCAAGGCGGTGATGCGCCACACGCCGCTCAACCGCCTGCCGGAGCCCGAGGAGATCGCCGCGGCGATCGTCTATCTCTGCTCGCCGGCGGCGCATTGCATCACCGGCGTTACGCTGCCCGTCGATTCGGGCTACCTCGCCCGCTGAATTCCGTACCGCGTACGTAATTATTCGGTCAGCTTCGGAGCCACGCATGAACTTCCCGAATGAAAGCGCGAAATACCGTTCTTCCCGTAAAGAGCTGCTGAAAGCGGAACTTGCCCTGCGGCGACAGATCGAGAAGGTCGCCGCCCTGCGCCGCAAGCTGCCGCCGGGCGGCGAGGTGCCGCAGGACTATGTCTTCACGTCGGCGACCGGACCGGTGAAGCTTTCGGAATTGTTCGGGCGCGGCAATACGCTCGTCGCCTACAGCTTCATGTATGGACCCGACATGAAGCACGCCTGTCCGATGTGCACGTCGTTCCTCGACGGCCTGAACGGCAACGCACAGCACGTCGCGCAGCGCACGAACCTGGCGGTCATCGCCAAGTCGCCCGCCGTCCGCATCCTGGAATACGGTCGCGGGCGCGGCTGGAACAACCTGCGCCTGCTCTCATCGGCCGGGACCACCTACAACCGCGATTACCACGGCGAGACCGAAAAGGGCGCGCAGATGCCGATGATGAACGTCTTCGTGAAGAAAGACCGCAAGGTGCGCCACTTCTACGGCTCGGAGCTGCTCTACGCGCCCGAAGACAAAGGCCAGAACGCGCGCCACAACGATCTCATGTGGTCGCTCTGGAACGTGCTCGACCTCACGCCCGAAGGCCGCGGCAACGACTGGTACCCGAAGCTCGCCTACTGACCCTTCGACGCCGTCTGGAATGGAAGCTGACGAAATAATTACGTACGTCGTACGGAATTAATAGCCCGCATCAATAGCCCGCCTCGAAGTCGACAAGGTGGTGCGGCGTCTCGCCGCGGCGGACGCGCTCGACGTTCTCGACGATCTTCGGCACGGCGGTGCGTGGTTCCGTGAGGGCGGCCGAGTGCGGCGTGATGCTTATGCCGGGGTGCCGCCAGAGCGGATCGCTCGCCGGCAGGGGCTCGGTGTCGAAGACATCGAGGTAGGCGTGCGCGAGGTGGCCGGAATCGAGCTCGCGCAGGAGGTCGTCCAAAACGACGTGCCCGCCGCGCGCGAGGTTGATCAGGCAGCCGTACGGCCGGATGAGGCCGAGGGTGCGCGAGTTCAGGATGCCGCGTGTCTGTGCCGTCAGCGGCAGCAGGCACACGACGGCATCGCTCACCTTCAGCATGGCCGGCAGGTCGGTGAAGCACTGCACGCCTTCGAGCTGCTTCGGCCGGCGGCTGAAGCCGGCCACGTTGAAGCCGAGCGCCCGGAGCTTGCGCGCGGCATCGCAGCCGAGCTCGCCGAGGCCGAGGACGCCGATCGTGCGATCCGACGGCAGGTACTGCTTGCGGCGGCGCCATTGCCGCTCGGCCTGCTGAGCGCGATAGCGGTAATGGTGGCGATGCCAGTCGAGGACGTGCGCGATCACCGACTCGGACATCGCGCCGACCATGCCGGGATCGATGAGGCGCGCGATCGGCACGCCTTTCGGCAGGCCCGGATCGGCAAGCAGCTTCTCCACGCCCATCCAGAGCGACTGGATGAGCTTCACGTTTTTCAGCCGCGCGAGCGTGCCGGCCGGCGGCGTCGCGACGAGCGCCACGTCGACGTTGGCGTCGTCGGTGACGAACGTGTCGTGCGGCAGCGCCTCGCGCAGCAGCGGCAGCCAGAATTCCGGCTTCTCGGTTTCGCTCGCGAACAGGATTTTCACGCGGGCCGGGATGTTAGCATCCACCGCGGGAGGCCTCGCCCTGCGTCCGTTCGTTTTCCTGCTCGCTGCGCTGCTCGCTTTGCCGTCGTTCGCGCAGGACTGGCCGAAGGCGCGTCCGATCCACGTCGTGGTCGGCTTCCCGCCCGCCAGCACCACCGACCTCGTCGCGCGCCTCGTCGGCCCGAAGCTGCAGGAGACGCTCGGCCAGAGCGTGGTGGTGGAGAACAAGCCCGGCGCGAGCGGCAATCTCGCCGCGCAGCAGGTGAAGCGCGCCGCGCCCGACGGCTACACGCTCTTCGCCACCAGCGTGGCGTACGCGGTGAATCCGACGCTCTACACCAACGCCGGCTACGACCCGCTCACCGATTTCGTGCCGGTGATCCTCGCGCCGAGCACGCCGAACATCATCACCGTGAACCCGAGCCTGCCGGTGAAGAACCTGCAGGAGCTCGTCGTGCTGGCGAGGAAGGAGCGGCTCTCGTACGCCTCTTCCGGCATCGGCACGACCACGCATCTCTCCGTCGAGCGCATCAAGATGGCGTCGGGCATCGAGCTCACGCACGTGCCTTACTCGCCCGCCGCGGCGGTGGGCGCGGTAGTGGCGGGGCATGCTCCGGTCGGCAGCACCTCGCTGCCGCCGGCTGTATCTCACGTGAGAGCGGGCCGCGTGCGCGCCATCGCCGTCACCAGCGCGCAGCGCTCGCCGGCGCTGCCGGACGTGCCGACGGTGAACGAGCAGGGCTTCTCCGGTTTCGACGACCTCACCTGGATCGGCTTCTTCGCGCCCGCGGGCGCGCCGCAGGACCTGGTCAACCAGCTGAACGCCGAGATGAACAAGGCGCTTTCCGCGCCGGACGTGCAGGCGAAGCTCGCGCAGCTCGGCCTCGAATGGAAGACGAATACCTCGGGCGAGTTCGCCGCGTTCCTGCGCCAGGAGGTGGTGAAATGGGCGAAGGCCGTCCAGGAATCCGGGGCCAAGGCCGATTGAATCCGCCCTTCCGCGCCGACCACGTCGGCAGCCTGCTGCGTCCGCGCGAGGTCAATAGGGAAGCCATCCGCGAGGTCGTCGCGCGGCAGGAAGCCATCGGGCTGCAAGGCATCACCGATGGCGAATTCAGCCGCCAGTGGTGGCACCTCGATTTCCTTTCGCAGCTCGACGGTGTCACCCTGCGCGACAACCCCGGCCCCCGGTTCGGCGGCACCGAAGAGCAGCCGCCGATTCCGATCGTCACCGGCAAGGTGCGCTATGCGCGGCCGATCATGGTCGACGACTTCCGTTTCCTGAAGAGCTGTACCCGCCGCACGGCGAAGTTCACCATCCCGTCGCCTTCGATGCTGCATCTTCGCGCCGGCCGCAACGGCATCGCATACGATGACATGGACGAGTTCTGGGCCGATGCGGCGGCCGCCTATCGAGCCGCTATCGCGGAGTTTGCGAAAGCGGGATGCACGTATCTGCAGCTGGACGACGTGGCGTTCGCCTATCTCTGCGACCCGAGGATCCGCGACACCTGCCGGAAGAACGGCGACGACCCCGATGCGCTTCCCGCGCGCTACGCGGCGACCATCCGGGAGGCGCTGAAGGACAAGCCCGCCGGAATGACGATCGCGATGCATACCTGCCGCGGCAACTTCAAGAGCGCGTGGGTCGCCGAAGGCGGCTACGAGCCGGTGGCGGAGGCGATGTTCTCCTCCGGCGTCGATGCCTTCTTCATGGAGTTCGACAGCTCCCGTGCGGGCGGCTTCGAGCCGCTGCGGTTCGTGCCGAAGGACAAGACCGTGGTGCTGGGCCTGGTGTCGTCCAAGACGCCGCGGCTCGAAACCGACCTTGAACAGAGAATCGAGCAGGCGGCCAGGTACGTGCCACTGGAAAGGCTGTGCCTCTCGCCGCAATGCGGCTTCTCGAGCACGCACCATGGCAACAAGCTCACGCCCGATGAGCAGTGGCGCAAGCTTTGCCTGGTGGTTGAAACGGCCAGCGAGGTATGGAAGTGACGACGTTTACCGGGAGGCGTGAAGATCCACGCCTCCTCAAGGGCGAGGGCCGCTACACCGCGGACTGGAATTTCCCGAACCAGCTTTACGGCGCGTTCCTGCGCTCCGACCGGGCGCACGCACGCATTGCATCGATCGGCACCGACGCGGCGCGCGCGATGCCCGGTGTGGTGGCGGTCTTCACCGGCCAGGATGTGGCGTACCTGAAGACGCCGCCGCCGCAGGTGAAGTATCCGGGGCGCGGCGGCGTCCATCTCAAGGTGCCCGAGCGTCCGCTGCTCGCGCGCGATCGCGTGCGCTACGTCGGACAGGAGGTCGCGTTCGTCGTGGCGAATTCGCCCGTGCAGGCGCAGGACGCGGCGGAGGCGATCGAGGTCGACTACGAGGACCTGCCGGTGGTCGTCGACGGCGCCGAAGCGCTGAAGGACGGCGCGCCGCTGCTGCACGAGAGCGTGCCGGGCAATCTGCCGTTCGACTACGAGTACGGCGACGAGGCTGCCTGTGCGGCGGCGTTCGCTCGCGCCGCCCATGTCACCAGGCTCACGCTGGACAGCACACGCGTCTCGGGCAACCCGATGGAGCCCAAGGCGTGCGCCGCCATCTACGACCGGGCGACCGACAGCTTCGACATCTACTCGAGCTCGCAGGGCATGTCGTTGATGCTCCCGAACTTCGCCGGCATCTGGGGCATGCCGGCGGAGAAGTTCCGCCTGCATGCGCGCGACGTCGGCGGCGGCTTCGGCGTGCGCTCGCAGGCCTATCCCGAGTACAGCGTAGTGATGCACGCGGCCAAGGCGCTCGGGCGGCCGGTGAAGTGGGTCGGCTCGCGCTTCGAGACCATCGTCAGCGACCACCACGGCCGCGCGGCGCAGCTCACCGGCGAGCTGGCGCTCGACCGCGACGGGCGCTTCATCGCCCTGCGCCACACCTGGATCTGCAACTCCGGCGCCTATCTCTCGCAGGCCGGCCCGCTGATCAACACGCTCAACCCTTCGACGCACTCGATCAACGTCTATCGCATCCCCGCGCTCTATGGGCGCCATCGCCTCGCGCTCACCAACACGACGCCGATCACCGCCTATCGCGGCGCCGGCCGGCCGAACGTGACCTACCTCGTGGAGCGCCTGGTGGACGAGGCGGCGCGCGAGACGGGCATCGACCGGATCGAATTGCGCCGGCGCAACTTCATCCCGAAGGACGCGTATCCGTACAAGACGCCGGCCGGCTCGACCTACGACAGCGGCAATCCGGCCGGCTATCTCGAGGACGCGCTGCGCCATGCCGACTGGAGCGGCTTCGCCGCCCGGAGCGAGGTGTCGAAGCGGGAAGGGAAGCTGCGCGGCATCGGCTGCGCGGTGTTCGTCGAGCCTTCCGGCGGCGCCGCCGGCGTTCCGGAGCAGGCGGCGATCAAGTTCGGCGACTCGGGCAATCCGTCGCTCTTCGTCCTGTCCGGGCCGTCGGGCCAGGGACACGAGACGGTGTTCCCGGAGCTGGTGGCCGCGGAGCTCGGCCTGCCGGCCGAAAGCATCATCCTGCACGCGAGCGATCCGGACGGGCCGAAGATCGCCGGCCTAGGCACTATCGGCTCACGCTCGATGATGGCGCACGGCAGCGCGCTCGTCGCCACCGCGCGCACGGTGGTGAAGAAAGGCCTCGAGCTCGCCGCGAAGCAGATGGAGGTCGCGCCGGCGGACGTCGAATTCTCCGCTGGCCGCTACCGCGTGAAGGGAACGGACATTTCCGTCTCGTTCCAGGAGGTGGCGCGCCGCTACAAGAGCGAGCTCGACACCATCGACGGCGTGCCGGGCCCGATGTCCTACCCGGGCGGCGCGCACGTCGCCGAGGTCGAGATCGATCCGGACACGGGCGTGATCGACATCCAGGGCTACGTCGCGGTGGACGATTGCGGGCGCGTCATCAACCACACGCTGCTCGAGGGACAGACCTTCGGCGGCATCGTGCAGGGCATCGGCCAGGTGCTGGGCGAGCACTGCGTGTACGACGAGAACGGCCAGCTCCTCACCGGCTCGTTCATGGACTACGCCATGCCGAAGGCGGACATCCTGCGCGGCGCGAAGCTCTACGACCATCTCGTGCCGTCGCCCACCAACCTGCTGGGCGCGAAGGGCGCCGGCGAGGCGGGCACCACCGGCGCCATCCCGACGCTCGCCAACGCCGTGATCGACGCGCTGCGCCCGCTCGGCATCCACCACCTCGATTTTCCCTACTCGCCCGGCCGTATCTGGAGCGCGATCGCAAAACGAGCCTGAGGGAGCAGAAGAAGCTCCAGACGCGCGAGCGCATCCGCGCCGCGGCGGCGGAGCTCTTCACGCGGCACGGCTACGGCGCGGCGACGATGCGCCAGATCGCGAAGCGCGCGCACGTCGGCCTCGGCACGCTCTTCAACTACGCCGAGGACAAGCGCGACCTCGTGTTCCTCATCTTCAACGAGGAGCTGAACGCGGTGACGGACGTGGCGCTCGCCGCGCCGCGCGCCGGGCAGCCGCTCGCCGAGCAGCTGATGGCGGTGTTCCGCGAGCACTACCGCTGGCTCGCCACCCAGCCCGCGCTCGCCCGCATCCTCCTGCAGGAGCTCACCTTCTATTCGAGCGGCAAGCAGGCGGCCACCTTCCACGGCATCCGCCAGCGCCTCATCAGCGGCATCGAGGCGCTGGTGCGCGCGGCGCAGGAGCGGAAGGAGATCCGCGCCCGCGAAAAGCCGGCGCTCATCGCGCGGCACATCTTTTTCGTCTATTCGGCTTCGCTTCGCTGGTGGATCGCCGAGGCGGCGCCCGATCCCGGGCGGGGAGTGGCCGACCTGCGGCGGCTGCTGCGGCTGCAGATCGACGGCCTGAAGTAAAAAGATGCAAAGACAGCGCCCGGCAAGGTCGGCGGGCTAGACTGCGCGCGGGGGTGGGAGATGAAGAGGCGGCTGGCGGTGGCCGTCGCTCTCGTGCTGGCGGCCGCCGCGTGCAACCAGAGGAACGATGCCAAGGCTCCGGCCGGCGAGTACGCGCTGATTGCGGCCGGCGGGCTGCAGCAGCTGCTCGGCTCGAACGCCAAGGTGTACGGCTTCCTGAACGACGTCGAGCAGCCTTACGTCTACGCCTCGTTCCGCGACGGCTGGCTCGAGTGGAGCACCGACAAGGACCGCCGCTCGATGATCCAGGGGCGCGCCGACAGCTATAACCGCCCGGACATGAGCTGCCTCGGCTTCGAATACAAGCGCCTCGGCACGCCCGGACGCGCCGAGCGCTATCTCGTGTGCGAGGCGCTCGACGAGGTGAAGGTGTCGAACGCGCTGCCGCGCTCGCAGGACTTCGTCTTTCCCGCCGGGGCGTTGTTTCTGGAATACGAGCCGCCGAAAGAAGCGGGCTATCCGCAGTACTACTTCCTCGGCATCCAGAAATAGCCTCTCCTTGTCACGCTAAACTCCGCCGATGCTGCGTTCGATCATCATCATCCTCGTCGCAACCCTCGCGCTGGTCGCCGGTTGCAAGCCGCGCGCGGCCTCGCCGACCGGGCGCCTCGCCGACATGCTGCAGTCGAACGCCAAGCTCGTCGGCTACCTGTACAGCGCCGACCAGCCGTCCGTCGCGGTGGATTTCCAGGACGGCATGCTGCGCTGGCGCACCGATCCGCACGGCCGGGCGATCGCGGAAGGACGCGCGCAGGTGTTCACCTGGCCGGACCGGGCCTGCATCGGCTTCGACCAAAAGAACGCGTCTGCGCCGGCGCGCCCGCCCGAGCGCTATCTTTTCTGCGAGGCGACCGAGCGCATCGAGCACCGCAACCATCTGCCCCGCTCGCAGGATTTTTCCTTCGACCGCGGCGACGTCTTCCTGGAATACCAGCCGCCCGAAGGCACCGGCTATCCGCAGATCTACTACGCCGGGGAGCAGAAGTAATGGCGAAGGTGCGGGTGCAGGCCTTCGGCGTTTCGCTCGACGGCTACAGCGCGGGCCCTGACCAGAGCCTGGAGAACCCGCTCGGCGTGCGCGGTCCGGAGATCATGCAGTGGTTTTTCCCGACGCGCGTATTCCAGAAGGTCGTGCTCGGCCAGGCCGGCGGCGAGACTGGCGTCGACAACTCCATGGCGGAGGAGAGCTTTCGCAACCTCGGGGCCTGGATCCTCGGCCGCAACATGTTCGGCCCGGTGCGCGGCCCCTGGCCGGACGAGAGCTGGAAAGGCTGGTGGGGCGACGAGCCGTCGTACCACTCGCCGGTCTTCGTCCTGACGCATCACCCACGCCGGCCGCTGGAGATGAAAGGCGGCACCACGTTCCATTTCGTCACCGACGGCATCCACTCGGCGCTGGAGCAGGCGCGCGACGCGGCCGGCGGCAAGGACGTGCGCATCGGCGGCGGCGTCGCCACGGTGCGCCAATACCTGAAGGCGCGGCTGATCGACGAGCTGCACCTCGCGCAGACTCCCGTGCTGATGGGCGCGGGCGAGCACCTCTGGCACGGTCTGGACCTCAACGCGCTCGGCTACGAGTGCCACAAGACGGTGGCCGGAGAGCGCGCCACGCACATCTTCCTGCGCAAGCGCTAGCATGGGCGCATGAATCTCCTTTTCGCGGCGTTGCTGCTTGCGCCCGCCGCCCACGCCCGCGAATGCGCCGCGCCGCCGGTGAAGGACTCGCAGCAGGCCATCTGCTACGCGACCAACTATGCGGAGAAGAACCACCTGGCGCACGGCCGCGGCGTGAAGCGCAAGGTGTCGAAAGGCCCGAAGGTCTGGACCGTGCGCCACGAGGTGACGAAGCAGGACGGCTCGCGCGGCGGCGGCTGGGAGGTCGAGATCGACATCGCTTCCGGCACGCCGACGCACTTCACCAGCTTCAAGTGAAGGTCATCATCTCCGGCGGCTTCAGCGGCGCCTACGAGCGGCTGCGGCCGGAGTTCGAGCGCGCGAGCGGCATCAAGGTCGAGACCGGATCGGGCGCGTCGCAGGGCAACGGCCCGCAGACCATCGCCTCGCAGCTCTCGCGCGGCGTGCAGGCCGACGTAGTGATCATGTCGCGCGAAGGCCTCACGGAATTGATCGCCGCCAACCGCATCGCCTCCGGCAGCGACGCCGACCTGGCGCAGGTGCCGATCGGCGTCGCCGTGCGCGCCGGCGCGCCCAGGCCCGACGTCGGCACCGTCGAGGCGTTCAAGCGAGTGGTGACCGGCGCGCGCACGCTCGCCGTGCCGGCCAGCACGAGCGGCATCTTCCTCGTGAAGGACGTGTTCCCGCGGCTCGGCATCGCCGACAAGGTGAACGTCAAGATGACGCCACGCGGCACCGGCGCCACCGAGATGGTGGCGAATGGGGAAGCCGACATCGGCCTCCTGCCGGTGAGCGAAATCCTTCACGCCCATGGCGTCGAGCACGCCGGCGTCATCCACAAGGACATCCAGCTGGTCCAGGTTTTTTCGGCGGCGATGGTGGCCGGCTCGAAGCAGCCCGACGCCGCCCGGCGCCTGATCGCCTTCCTTGCCTCCGATCGCGCCGCCTCCGCGATCGAAAAGGCCGGAATGGAGCCGCTCGGCCAGCGCCGCTGACGGTTTTTGAATTGCACGCCGTTGCGGCGTGGCGTAACGTTCCCCGCGGGGGAGGCCGCAAGGCCTGAGAAGGTAAAGGCCGACCGTTGGAACGGCGTCCTGCCGACCGCCATCTACTCCGGTGCGCCGGTGCCCTTCCTGAACGTCACGAAGTAGGCGCAAAAAAACGGCACGCGACCGAGGGGAGGAGGGTGAGCGTGCCGAAAGTTGCTACAGGGGAGCTTGCGGACCCAGCTTAGGGGCGCGCTGCGCAAAGGCGCGTTAGCGCTGCGTAAAGCTGGGTAAAGAGATCTCGACGCTCAAGCCGCCGCCCGGGATGTTCGCGGCGCGGATCGTGCCGCCGTGGGCTTCGACTGCGCGCTGCGCGATGGCAAGGCCGAGACCGAAGCCGCTCGTGTCGGTGCCGGCAGCGCGGTAGAACGGTTCGAATACCTTGGGCAGCTCGTCGGGCGCGATGCCGGGGCCGTGGTCCTGGACCTTGAGCATGACGCGGACGTCCGCTGAGGTAAGCGATACGTCCACGCTCGTTCCCGGAGCGGTGAACTTCACGGCGTTGCGAACCACGTTCTCCACCGCGCGATGAAGCAGCGCCGGGTCGCCCGCGACGCGGGCGTCGCTCTTGATGTCCAGCGAAAGCTGCCGGCCGCTCGCTTCCGCCTCGAAGCGCGCGTCTTCCGCGATGCTCGCCACGAGATGGGCGAAGTCGACCGGCTCGCGGGCGGTCGAGCTGGTGCGCGACTCCAGGCGCGCGAGCGTAAGAATCTCGCCCACCATCGCGTCGAGGCGGTTGGTCTCGCGCTCGATGCGCTCCAGCGTCGGCTCGATCTTCGCCGGGTCCTGGCGCGCCAGCCCAATCGCGGCTTGCAGGCGCGCGAGCGGCGAGCGCAGCTCGTGCGACACGTCGTGCAGCAGCCGCCGCTGCACGGAGACGAGCGACTGGAGGTGCTGCGCCATGCGGTCGAAGTCGCGGCCGAGGTCGGCGATCTCGTCGCGGCGCGAGCCGATGCGCGGGCTGACGCGCGTCTCGAGGCGCCCGGCGGCGGCGGAATCGAACGCCCAGCGCAGGCTGCGGATCGGCCGCGCGAGATACCACGCGAGGAGCGCGCTGAAGGCGAGGCTGGTGGCGGCGCCGATCGTGACGAGCTGCCAGAGCGAAAGCAGCGGCTGCGGCGGGCGATGCATGCCGGGCGGCAGCGGCGCGAAGAGGAGATAGCGCTCGCCGTCCGGCGTGGTGACGAGCCGCGCGCCGGGCTCGCCGCGCTCGGCGACGCGGCGCGCGCTCGTGACGAGCGACTCGGCGACCGGGCGGCCGAGCACGTCGCGCCCCTCGTCGTCGACGACGAACACCTGCATCGGCCGTCGCCGGTGCGCGATCCAGCCGCGCAGCGCGTCGACGCCGTCCTCGCGCAGCATGGAGGCCGCCATCTCGATGCCGTAGCCGGCGCGCGGGCCCATGGCGAGGGGCGCGGCGCTGATCTCCTCGTGCTTCAACCACACGATGGTGCCGGTGCCGACCGCGGCGACCACCAGCGCGAGCCAGAAGCCGATGAAGATCTTCCAGAACAGGCGCCCCACGCCTATTCCTTCACCAGGTGGTAGCCCATGCCGCGC
>Ga0070681_10000595_pt1 | contig 29738 bp, 31 predicted proteins | sample KBSC83BmetaG_FD_65650 | JGI IMG/M metagenome (GOLD analysis project Ga0070681, IMG submission 65650) | Corn rhizosphere microbial communities from Kellogg Biological Station, Michigan, USA - KBS C8-3B metaG | ecosystem: Host-associated > Plants > Roots > Rhizosphere | place: USA: Michigan...
GGGACGGCATCGCGGGCGTCGCTGAGAACGCCACGGGCGCGGCCATCATCATCGGGCTCGGGTACCCGCTCTACGTCATGATCATCACGGGTGTGGCCAAGATCCTCGCTTCCGTCGCCATCATCCAGACTCGCTGGCGCACCATCAAGGAGTGGGCATTCGCGGGCTACACCATCGACTGCTTGGGCGCCGCGGCTTCGCACTACTTCGCGGGCAGCGGCACGGTGGAAATCATCCTCTCTTTTGTCTTCCTCGCCGTGATGTTCGTCGTGTACTACCTGTGGAAGAAGGGGTGGGGGAATTGAGCCGGCTTTCGTCCAGACGGGTTTTGGAGTAGAGTGCGGTCTGCTTTCCCATACGTTAGGAGGTTGTCATGGGCAAGGTCGTGCGAAGCGTGCGCGAAGCACTGAGTAAATTCGTGCCGGATCACGAGTGCTGGGACACGGCACACCTCAACTGGGAAGGCCGACGCCCCGTGATTGAGCAGCTGTACCGGGGCTATGAATGGCTCGACTACCGATGGGTATTCAGCTACCGCCTCACTCGCATCTGCGCGAGAGCGCTCATTCAGCAGGGGTGGCTGCAGCAACACCCCACCCGTCCCAAGGTCTTTATCCTCACCAAGAAAGGAGAAGAGAAATGCGCCCCACCACCATAGGGCGCATTCACATTTGTGTACGCGTGAGTCGTAAACGATATACTTATGCCTCCTATGACGTAAAATAGGGCTATGGAAAAACTCACCTACAAACACGCATTCAGCGGATACTCGATAGACGATATTGAAAAGGCAAAAGAGTTTTATGGCAGTACGCTCGGGGTTTCGCTCAAGGAATCCAAAGAAGGACTCGAGCTTCAGCTCCCCGGTGCAGCAGTATTTATCTACGGGAAGCCGAATCACGTGCCAGCGACCTTCACCGTACTCAATTTTGAAGTAGAAGATATCGACGCAGCAGTCGATGAGCTCAAGGCCGCGGGCGTCACGCTCGAGAACTACGACTCGGGCCCTATGAAGGCGGATGAGAAGGGTATCTACCGCGGCAAGGCCGCGGGATATGGTCCCGACATCGCGTGGTTCAAAGACCCGGCGGGGAATATCCTCTCCGTAGTGTCTGCAAAGTAATAATGGCAGCTGCTAGCGCTATCACACCGAAGAGGGTAGTGCTCTGGGGCATGTTCGTCGCATACATCGCGTTTCTCGTAGACGTGATGGTGTTTAAGCACATCCCGACCATCTACCTCGGACACCTCATGCTCAATTTCGGTGGCATCGAGCATACCGAGCGTGGAAATTTCATACCGTTCAAAACAATTCTCCCGTACCTGCTCGGGTACAAGGGCTGGATCATCGCGGGCATTAACCTCGGTGCGAATATCGCCCTTCTCGTGCCGATCGGTCTCTTGCTCCCGCTCCTCTACAGCCGCATCACGTGGAAGGGCGCGCTACTCGCCGCAGTCATTTCCGGTCTTTTGATTGAAATCATGCAGGTACTCTTTCAGGTCGGCATCTTCGACATCGACGATGTGATACTGAATGCGCTTGGCGTCATGGTCGGGTACTGGATATATCTCGGCGTGAGCTATCTGACGCATGAATAAGAAGCAGTTTTTGCAGTCGCTAAGCGAGGTGTGGTGCCGACTCACCGTGACCAAGCACGGGGTAGGGGTAGTCGCGATACGCGACATCCCGAAAGGCGTGAACCCTTTTAAGAACTGCGACCCGCATGGCGATGTGCTTGAAATAGCGGAGAAGGAATTGGATGCGAGCTCGGCGCCTGCCGAGGCCAAGCAGCTGGTGCGCGACTTCTGCGCGCTCCAAGACGGCGTCTACTTCGTGCCCGACTACGGTATCGACGCGATAGATAAGTCGTACTTCTTGAACCATTCCGACAAGCCAAACATGGTAGCCCGCGATAAGGGAGAGGTTTTCGTCACTGCGCGCAAGATAAAGAAGGGCGAGGAGCTGGTCGCCGATTACGGCGAGTACCACGAGTATGTGCGCACGTTTCGTCCCGGCCGCATTTGATACACTTACCGCATGATTACCGACGAGGCACGCAGCCGCATCCTCGACTTCATGCGGCAGCACAAACTGACCGTGATCTCGACGGTCGATGGAGAGAACAACAGGCCCGAAGCAGCCTGCATCGCCTTTGCGGAGAAAGAGAATCTCGATCTCATCTTCGGGACGTCGAACGCGAGTAGGAAATACCGGAACCTAGAGAAGAACAAGAACGTATCATTCGTCATCGGCTGGAGCGATGAGCTGGGCACCATTCAATACGAAGGTGTAGCCACAGAACTCTCTGGGGAAGAGGCCCTGGAGCACGGGCAGATACTGGCCGGTAAGAATGAGAACGCCCGCATATTCCTGACAAAAGAAACCCAGCGGTATTTCTTGGTAAAGCCTACCTGGATACGACTCGTGGATAAGACCAAAAAGCCGGAAGAAAAGCTAGAGCTTACTTTTTAATACATTCAAATGCCAAAAGCCGAGAAGAAAGAGCTGCCCATAGTGGCGTTCAAGAGCCAGAAGGAGTTTGCGGCGTGGATGGGTAAGAACCACTCCGTAAGCGGGCTATGGATACGGTTCTACAAGAAAGCTTCTGGCGAGAAGACGGTTACGTATGCAGAGGCTCTGGACGTGGCGCTCGCGTATGGCTGGATCGACAGCCAAGTCAAAAAATACGACGCCGCATCGTATCTACAGAAATTCACTCCCCGCGGGCCAAGGAGCATCTGGTCCAAGATCAATACTGCGCACATAGAGCGGCTTATAAAGGGAAAGAAGATGAAGTCTGCCGGTATGGCCCAGGTAGAGACGGCGAAGAAGGACGGTCGATGGCACGCCGCATACGCTTCGCCCTCGAATATGGAAGTCCCTGCAGATTTCCTCAAAGAACTGAAGAAGAATAAGTCCGCCTTCAAATTTTTCACGACGCTGAACAAGGCAAACGTATACGCAATTACCTGGAGACTGCACACGGCGAAAAAACCAGAAACCAGGCAAAAGAGAATGAAAGCAATCCTCGAGATGCTCGCTTCGGGGAAGAAGTTTCATTAGGGGTAAATCCACGAACTCGCTTGCATCTTCGGGATTACATAAGTCACCATACAAAATGCCTCACTTTCGTGAGGCAAGGTGGACGCTACGGCGCGGCGTGGCCGCTAAAGAACCCATCCATGTGAGAGGTGTATTGGATATCCATCCATCTCAGCATAACAAGCATCTAATAGCCGCAGCGTCCGGAACTATATATAGCATCTTAAATACATTACGTCAAGTCTGGTCGGGAATTGAAGTCACGAGTTGCGGACGGATTGCTCCAGGCGTTCGCAATCCGTCTCGCACTCTCGACCCCGCCTCGCGTCGCTTTGCGACATGCTCCGGCTAGTTCGATTCTCTCGCACGACATGCAGATGTCGTGCTCCCACCCCTCAGTAAATGAAAAACACCCTTACCGGGTGTTTTTCATTTCTGTGGAGGTGGGGAGAATCGAACTCCCGTCCGAGAATGTTCGCTTGAAATAGGTCTACGACGCGTAGTCAGAGTTGGATTTTCGAACCGAGATATAGAACCCTGACAAAAGCATCTCGGCCTTATCCCTTATTTAGATAGCGGGTCGGGAATTCCCACTATCGATCCCATAGATTATTCCGCCCACACCACTCCACTATGAGAACTGGAATGACGGGACGTCGCTAGTGCGAAAGCGCGAGGCTTTTACGCAGTAGCGAACGCGAGGTTACCGAGCGCAAAAGCGTACGGTGACTTCACGCTTGCAGTTTTGTTTGCAAGTATTTTGCCCGCAAGGATTGACGTGGCTAGCGGGCGTGCACGGCGTCGCACGATTTCAAGGAGCAGACCGTCGAAACCGATCACCCCCAGGAGGAAGACGAGTGGGGAAGGATCCCGTTACTCATCTGCTTTCTGGGAGCTACCGATTCTTGAGGATGCGACCCGCTTCGCGCTCGGCATCCTTTTTCTTCAGGTCCTCACGTTTGTCGAACTTACCCTTACCGCGGACGATGGCCACGCGGACCTTCACGAGCTTACCCTTATTATACACCTCAATTGGCACTATTGTCAAGCCTTTCTTGGACTCTGCACCGGCGAGCTCGGCCAATTCCGCCTTTTTCATAAGCAGCCGGCGCGAGCGCGCCGGGTCGTAGTCGTCCCGGGTGTTCGCCGCCTGGTAGGGAGGGATGGTAGCGCCCGTGAGGTACGCTTCTCCGCCACGCACCACCACGCGCGAACCATCGAGCTGGCCCATCTTTGCCTTGAGCGCTTTCACTTCTGCACCGGAGAGCTCGATGCCCGCCTCGAATTCCTCGAGGCGTTCGTACTTAAGATCGGCTTTCTTGTAGGCGATGAGCGTGGACATGTGTGGACTATAGCATTTGCCTTCATTTCATACTCAACATTCTCTGTTGTATAGTGAGTCGACTATGGCTGCACCGACCCCCCCGATTAACAAGAACCAGAAGAAGAAATCAAAGGTGCCCGGGCCCCGCGACCCACGCCGATTCCTCCCCGGCGGAGGCGGCTTCATGGGGAACCTCCTCTCCACCATCCTCATCTTCCTCATATTGATGAGCGCGTACACGCTCTTCGCCACGAGCGGCAGCAAGACCGAGACCATTCCGCTTTCCCAAGTCGCGGCAGACGTGAAAGCGGGCAGCGTGAAGTCGGTCACTATCAATCAGGACTCGCTCGTCGTCGACTATGTGAATGGGGCAGAGAAGGACTCGATGAAAGACCCTTCGACCGGGCTCCCGGAGACGCTCGCTACCTATGGCGTAACGCCCGACCAGCTCGCGAAGGTAGAGATCACTATCGCTGAAGACTCGGGGTGGAAGTTCTGGTTCGAGACGCTTGGCCCATTCATCCTGCCGATCATCTTCCTCGGCGGTCTGTTCTGGTTCCTTACGCGCCAGGTGCGCGGCGCGGGTATGCAGGCGTTCACCTTTGGGCAATCGAAGGCACGCATGATCGACCCAGCGGACACCTCTCAGCGCGTGACATTCGCAGATGTCGCAGGCGCGAAGGAGGCGAAGGAAGAGCTGGTGGAAATCGTGGACTTCCTGCGTAACCCGAAAAAATTCCTCGACATAGGTGCGCGTATCCCGAAGGGCATCATCCTCATGGGTGCACCGGGCACGGGTAAGACGCTCCTCGCACGTGCGGTCGCTGGGGAAGCGGGCGTACCGTTCTTCTCCATCAGCGGTTCTGAATTCGTAGAAATGTTCGTGGGCGTCGGAGCGTCGCGCGTGCGCGACCTCTTCCAGATGGCGAAGAAGGCAGCACCGGCTATCATCTTCGTCGATGAAATCGACGCCGTGGGCCGCGTGCGCGGCACCGGCGTGGGCGGCGGCAATGACGAGCGCGAGCAGACGCTCAACCAGATACTGGTGGAGATGGATGGATTCGAGCCGACCGAGAAAGTCATCGTGATGGCAGCATCGAACCGCCCCGATGTACTCGACCCAGCACTGCTGCGCCCTGGGCGATTCGACCGCCGTGTGGTCATCGACCTCCCAGACCGCAAGGACCGCGAGGACATCCTGAAAATCCATGCGCGCAAGAAGCCGTTCGGCCCCGATGTGGACCTCTCCGTCATCGCCGAGCGCACGCCAGGGTTCTCGGGTGCTGAGCTCTACTCGCTCATGAACGAAGCGGCGATACTCGCTGCGCGTGAGAGCCGCAAGGAAATCACGCAGTACGACCTCATCCGCTCCATCGAGAAGGTGATGCTCGGTCCCGAGCGCAAGTCGCACCTCCTATCGAAACGCGAGAAGGAACTCACTGCGTACCACGAAGTGGGCCACGCGCTCGTGTCTTCCGTGCTCGAGCACGCAGACCCGGTGCACAAGATTTCCATCATCAGCCGCGGAAGGGCAGCAGGGTACACGCTCAAATTGCCATTCGAAGACCGCAAGATGCAGTCGCGCAAACGCTTCCTCGACGACATCGCGGGCACGCTCGGCGGATACGTAGCAGAAGAGATGGTGTTCGGCGACCTCACTACGGGACCGTCTAACGACCTCGCCGTGATCACCGCGCTCGCGCGCGATATGGTGGGCCGCTACGGTATGTCGGACAAGGTGGGCCCGGTCGCATTCGCTGCAGACCAGACGGAATTCGGCGGTGCCAAGTACTCGCAGGAAATCGCGGCGAAGATAGACGACGAAGTCACCCGTATCCTCGAAGACGCGCGCACCCGCGCGACCAAAGTGCTCACCGACCACAGGAAGGCGCTCGATTCTATCTCAAAGGTCTTGGTGGAAAAGGAGACGCTCGAGCGCGAAGACTTCGAGAAGCTTCTGGTGCTGAACGGCATCGAACCCAAGAAGCCGGAAGTGTTCGATGAGGGCCTGGTCATCGCTCCAGGCACCGCGGGCGGCACGAGCGACCCGATGGCGCTGTAGTCTGTGCAACATAACGCAATTCGTCCCGGCACCAACAGGTAGCCGGGACGTTTTGTTCAGTTCGGGTTTATTTCCGTTTCCGGAAAAAGCTGGCGACGTATCCGCCCGCGTCTATGACCCACATTGCACAGCACAAGAAGATGACCATGCCTAGGGACACAGGTCTCTCTCCTTCACGCACAAGGAACGACGTCATGATTCTCTCCGCACTTGCCACCGCCGCACTCTAGCACGCGCGTGAGTAGAAACAACGAACCCCGGTCGAGACAACCTGTCTCTTCCGGGGTTTGCCGCAGTTATGCGACGAGTTTCTCACGAATGCCCCAACCGATCTGGAGGCGGTCAGGCTCGGTGCTCCAGCCGACCGGGAGCACGCTGTCGTTCAGTGCCGGAACAGGAACCGGATCCGGGATGTCGTACACGGTCTCGCGATAGATTTCAACCATGTCGTCGTTTGCGGGTTCCGGCAGACCCCACCAGCGCGGGCCATTGAGCGATACGAACTTCTCCAAGTTGTGGAGTGCATTCGCACGCTCGAAGACCTTTGCGTACGCGGTGATGCTGTGCCACGTCCAGAACGCGCCGAACGGAGCTTTATCGAATCCGGCCATCTTAAGGCTCATCAGGTGCGCGGCGGTGTCGTCGCCAGCGATGGCGCGGAAGTCGCCCGACGTGATGAAGTCATCGATGACCGCACGATTCTCTTCCGTCTGGGGGAACGGCTTGCACTTGAGCAAGTGACCCCATGACTTCTTGAGATCGCCTTCGGTGCAGAGCGAATGTTGAGGCGTCGCCGTCAACACTGTTCTGCCGCTCGGGTCCGCTTTCACGAACTCGACCGTTTCCCTGACGCTTGCGTGCTCGCAACTGATGAAGAGATCCGGATGACGATCACGGATACGCCACAGCTTGTTCACGATGTAGTGCGCTTCACCTGCAAGCGGATGGAGCGGGCGATTGTACTTGTCCACCACATCTTCGAAGTGACCGAGGAGGCGAATACCGTTCGCCGCCATGGCATCGAGCTGATACGCGCTGCGGGGATCATCGAGCGGGATACTGAACCCGCTTCCGGTCGTCGCGCCCTTCGCCGGCGGGTAATGCTTAACCGCGAAGGTCACCGCGTGCTTTGCCATCGCCTCGATCGCCTCGGCGTTGATGTCCGCCGTGTGGTACAGCGTCATGATGAGCACGAGCTTCGTAAGGCCTTCTGTCCGTGCGATCGCCATGAGTTCGTCGTAGTAGGCGAGTGCTTCTGCCATCGTGCGGATGGGCCCGGTGTTCGGCATCACGAGCAGGTACAAGACGTACCGCATGAGATGCTTGGCAATCGCGCGCATGAGTTCATCGCGGCGCAGGTGTGCATGGAAGTTGGACGGACGACGGATGAAAAAGGACATCGTCTTCCCGTCCACAGTAATTGGATTGTGCATGTCGATAGCCCTCTTGAGTTGTCGAAAGAGTCTTCTGACCCGGGCGCACTCTAGCATAGGCATATAAAAGAAACACGGGCGGCCTGGTGGGGCCGCCCGCGGGGTTTCAGTCATGAACAGGTTCAATACGAGAGGTCGAGGCGTTCGTGCGCACGACGGACCACCGACTTGATATTCCAGGGTCGCAGTATGGCGACCGATCCGATAAACACCGAATCGATACCAGGCCGGAGACCCTGATCGGCAAGCCAGTCGACATCTCTTGCGCGCAGTATCCCACCGCCCGCGTTTACCGGCTTTTTCATGCCGATACCGCGTAGCTCGCGCAGGCGCTCTCCGACAAGCGGAAGGAGCGGCCAGCCCGAGAGTCCGCCACCACCGAATTCCTCGGGAAGGGGAGAACCGTTCGGGAACCAGTCGTCCCACGGAATCCGGTTCGGCAACTGGCCGAACGGAATCGTGTTCGACAGACAGATGCCGTCGCACGCGGGATGCTCCGAGAACCGCAGCACCGCTTCAGGTGGCACGAGCAGGTTGATCTTGACCAAGATTGGTATATCGAGCTCCGCCGCCATATCGAGCAGTGCGCCGATCTCTTCGAGCAACTGCGCGATCTTCACCTTGGTGTTCGGGCACGAGATATTGATCTGGAGTCCCATGCGCTTGCGGAGCCATGGTTTCGCAGCCAGGCGCAATTTGAGCAAGCGGACGAACGAGCTGAACTCTTCGACGCGCTTCTCTTGTGTAGCACCTTCCGGAGCCCACGAGATCATGTAGGGCCGTGCAAGCGGCCACGCGCTCTCGGTGATGCTTTCTGTGTCCAACCCCCGGCGGAGTACTTCCTCGGCACCGGGTCCGCCGAGTCCGACGGAATTGATGACGATGCCCTTCACGAGGTCGACGTGGATGCACCTCGGGAAGCGTTCTGTAGGCCGCCACCTCAGGTCGGAGGGCATATTGCCCTCGCGGGGAGGCGTGGTCGTCGTCTTGGCGACGAAGGTCGAGCCCGTGAAGTCGTACCAGCCGTTGATGATCGGCAGGTCATGGAACCACCATCCGTCTCTCCAGAAGCCACGAAGCCCAGCGGCGTCGAGGCACGACCCGTATTCAATGCCACGGAGTTTCATGGCGTTCTCCTTGTGCTTTGCCCTTTGCCATTCAAAGAGCTTTCGAGCGAACGCTACCACGCTCGCGAGCGGGCCACAAACGGTGTAGATTACAGAAGTTCTCCATCCGTAGCTCAATGGTTAGAGCACCAAGCTTATACCTTGGCGGTTCTTGGTTCGAGTCCAAGCGGATGGACTAGCGGGAGTATACTTAGCGCATGCTTACTCAGAATCAGAAATACGTCGGGCTCGGGGCTACCGCGCTTATCATTGTGTTGCTTATCAGTGTCGGCGTGTACGACTACCTCCATATGCGCGGAGATACCCAAGTGACGCAGACAGCGACGTCGACGCCTTCCGGCGCAGCGAGTACCACGCCGACAACGTCGCACGCCGCCGACCTCGTCGCGGGCGGACCGTATCAGGTGCAGGTCTCGCAGAGCGTCACATTCGCTACCGTCGACGGCCAGACCCTTGTCATGTATATCTACACGCCGATTGGTGCGAAGTATCCGACCCCGATCGTCGCATACACGCACGGCGGCGGTTTCGCAGGCGGGCACGTCGAAGGCGCGACCGATCTCTTGAACAGCATCGCTGCCCACGGATACGCAGCTGCGTCTATTGATTACGAGACCTCCGACACGGCCACCATGCCCGCGCCTATCTATGACGAACTCGGCGGCATCCGCTACCTGCGCGCGCATGCAGCGGACTACAACCTCGACCCGAGCCGCGTCATCACCATGGGTGCTTCTGCTGGCTCCGAGCTCGCGACGCTGGTCGGCGTCGTCGCGAATGATCCGACCTATTGGGGCACGGTGGGAGGGAACACAGATCAGTCCAATAGCGTGCAGGGCATCGTCGGAATCTCCGGCGTATGGGACTCGAAGGACCTGGGCGAGCTCGATAAGAAACACGCTGCTTTCCATACCGCTGAGCTCGGCTGCACCGATCTCATGGGACCCGATTGCCAGGATGCTATTCATAAGTATTTCCCGGAGTTCCATCTTGATGCTGCTGACCCGCCGATGCTGATGCTCCAGGGAGGGAAGAACAGCGCCGCGCCACCAGATAACGCGACTGACCTCATTGCATCAATGAAAGCGGTCGGTATCGATACCACGCTCTTCGTCGATCCCGCGCTCGGTGACACGCAGCAGAACGCGACCAATCACATGGACTTGGTGTTCGCGTTCCTCGATCGCGTATTTGCTAAATAGCTACTGCTTGGGGAAGAGGTCGGTGAGCACGTCTGAATTGTAGAAATCGCCAGCGAGTCCGCCGAAGCTGTATGTGATGCCGCCCACAGGAATAGCCGCGCCGCCCACCTGCGGAGATGCGTTCGGCGTGGAGTGCGCAAAGCCGATATTAAAGAGTGTGGAAATAATCGCCGGCTTGTCATCGATGGGGAAGCCCGCGTTCGCCCACTCTGTCTCCACTTCCTTTATATAGAGCCCGGCATAGACGTAGCTCCAGTAGTGGTTGTGCTGGTCGGTGAGTCGCACGTAGCGCGCTTCAGTAGCATCGGTCGTGGTCGCAGGGTAGTCGAGCAGGTGTGCGTACTCGGGGCCCGGATAGAACGGCGAGGTCGGGTCTTTCAGATTATTCTCGACTTGTATCGCGGTGTCTTCCTTCATGCCCATGATGCCCCAAGAGAACTGCGTCTGGCTGCCGAGTATCTTGAGCGGCAAGAAGAACTGCTTGTAGTCCTCTCGATCACTGAAGAAGAGGCGCAGCTGCTCTGCGACGAGGTTCGATATGATGATGCGCGCCGGCACGCCGGATGCCGCCGCCGCTCGGCTGACGGGGTCGCCGTCCTTACGTATCGCGGCGTCGAGCGTAGCCCACTCTTCTGTCTCCGTCCAGGGAAGGACGGTGGTCACATCTCCGGCCGCGATCTGGGTCGTGCTTGCCGTAAGGAAGCTCTCGCGCTGCTGGTCGATTATCCCGGTGGTGTTGGTGACGCCGTACTTCACGGCGAAGTATCCCACGACGAGCGCGAAGCCTATCGCGGCGAAGAGGTACACCACTATCTGGAAGATTTTACGAACCATGATCTCTCGACTATACCCGAATGCATCTATGTCGCAAATGAAGGCGTATACTGGGTTTATGGAACCTTCTACCACTACCCCCATTACTATCCAGGAATCACCAGCGCCGACTCCACCTCCCCCGCATAATCGACGCGCCCGCACCATCGCTGCCGTAGTACTCATCGTACTCGTCGCCCTGGCCGCTCTCTGGCTCGTGCTTAGCCATTTCCATGCGCTCCCCGTTTCCGTGCTTCCGGCTGAGCCCCCGACCACTGTGGGCACTGCAGGCGTGACACAGATAATAGTGACCAAGTATCCCACCGAAAGCGTCGTGGTCGCGGCGTACATCGTGACTGAGTCCCCATACAACGCAGACCCGACGGGGAAGATTGATGCGACCGCAGCAGTCCAGCAGGCGATGAACGACGCTGCAAAGAACGGCGGCGGCGATGTGTATGTTCCGGCGGGCACGTACCGTTTCGACGGTGTGCTCACCATCCCGGCGACCGTCACGCTGCGCGGCGACTGGAAGCAGCCGACCGATAGCGATAAGAGCGTCGGCGGTACCGTGCTCGCTATCTACAACACGAGCAAGGCGTTCATCAGTCTCGATGGCGGCGCTGGCGTCGACAGTCTCAACTTCTGGTATCCGAACCAGACCGTCACGAATCCGATCAAGTATCCTGCCACTATCGCGCTCGACCAGACGCAGCCGGGATGGCGCAACCTCTCCATCCAGGACATAACCTTCGTGAACTCCTATGAAATGCTCGACACGACGCCTAACCAGGGGTCGGGCAAGGGATTTGTGGTCTATAACGTCTACGGTACGGCGCTCCACTTGGGCATGGTGCTCACCGACACCTCGAGCGTCTGCCGCAGCGAAGAAGTGCACTTTGCCGCGACTTACTGGAGCTCGTCCGGACTTCAGGGCGCGCCGGCGTACAACGACATCGCCGCTTACATGCACGCGAACGCAACCGGTATCGATTACGTCGACAACTGGCCCGCGTACAACGTCTCGCTCGATGACTTCGGCACCGGCATCGTCATGGAGGGCAATACGAGAGGCGGCGTCGTGACGGGACTGCGCATCGTGAACCTTAGTATCACGGGTGCCGAGACCGGGATCGTCGTCAAAAGCGGGAACTTCACGGTGACTGGCGGGGCCATAAGCGCGACCGCGGGTGCGAACCCTGTTGCGGTTACGGTCGCATCCGGCGCGGTCAATTCACTTCTCCTGAGCGATATGACGCTCTCGAGTACGGGCAAGGTCATCGATGACCAAGCATCAGATTTTATCCTCAATCTCGTACACGATACGTTCGCTGCGTGGAAGGGATACGCGGTGTCAGCGACGGCCGGCAAGGTAATCCTCGAAGGCTCGACCTTCGCGAAGGCGCAGGATGCTGGCAGCAAGCATGTATCGCTCGGTTCTGGAGTCGCAAGTGCCGTCCTCCTCGCGAACACCTACGGCGACGGGTCACTCGCTATGGATAGCAGCGCGCCAGCGGGGAATGTCTCGGTGAACGATGCACCTCTCTCCATTCCGGCGCTCGGTATAAACGGCTTCACTTCCTCCGGTATATCGACCGATTACTTCAAGCAGGCGATTCCGGCGCAGCCGAAGCCCGCGCGCACGGATACCAAATCACTCTTTGTCGTGACCAACTACGGCGCAACCGCAGACTGCACCGATAAAGACTTCGATAAGAATGGGAAGATGACGGGCAACTGCACCGATAACACCGTGGCGTTCCAGAAAGCGCTCGATGCTGCAGGCGCAAACGGCGGCGGTACGGTGTATGTACCGGGCAGCCCGGTTGCTCAGAACGGCGGATACTTCTTTACGGGCCATCTCTCGGTGCCGAGCGGCGTCGAGCTCACTGGCGCGCCGCAGGACGCGAGCTTCCATACCATCGACACGCGTACTGCGCTCTATGTCCAGGGCGATAAGGATCCGTTCATCACGCTCGCGGCGGGTGCTGGGGCGCGCGGCCTCGCATTCTGGTATACGAACCAGAACGGCTACGCGCCGGGCGCCTTCGGCTATACGCTCCAGGCGCAGGGACAGAACGACTGGGCGATAAACCTCGTGCTCGCGAACTCGACGAGCGGTCTCGACTTCGGTACCTACAACACCACTGGGCACTACATCGAGGACGTGCAGGAGAGCTCGCTCCAGAACCCGCTCTATATCAGCAAGAGCACGAAGGGATTCGTCGGCGACTTCCAGACCGTCGGTACGTTCTGGCTCGATATCAACAAGAATGCGAATAACACCTCGTTCCTCGCGTATCCGCAGCCGTATGGCAATCCGCCCCAGGATGCGAACGGCGACGGGATTGCCGACACATCGGCGGGGCAGGCAGCAAGTCTCTATAAGTCGGGCGCGGGCATACTTCTCGGGAGCGCGACCAATGAGCTCATCTTGAACGCCTATATCCACGCGCCGTATTACGGTCTCCGTACCGTCGACGACAACGGCGGCCCGAGCTTCACGCTCATCCAATACGGCAGCGAGACTTACGTCGGCCTCGATATCGAGGCGCTCGATCCCGCTGGTATGAAAGTCATATCGAGCCAGTACCATACGATCTCCTCGAGTTGCTATCCGAGCAACTGTCCCAACGACGTCGCGGGGAAGCCGTACCTCATCGTGGGGAGCGCGGTGGCACCGACGACGCCGATCTCGATCTACTCGTTCGCGAACCATTCACCGACGCCGGTAGGGTTCGATCTCTCGGGCGGCAAGACCATCGTGCAGCAATACTTCAGCGACCAGGATACGAGCGGCACCTTCAACCTCGTGGCAGCAGCCGAGGTCCACGGCGCGACGACCGGCCTCGCGCTCCTCGGCGGCTACTTCATCAATCCGCTCACGCCGGGCACACTCATCACCGACGACAGCAGTCCGAATGTGGCAGTAGCAGGCCTCATCACGCAGACGCCCGTGGTCGTGAAGGGTCCGGTGAACGTCTCGTTCCAGTCCGATGTCACGGCCGGTAGCCAGTCTTCCGGAAAAGATAAATCCAAGGACAAGACCAAGGACGGCGGAAAGAAAAAATAAGTAGTCACTCCGGGTGCACTTCAAGGAGCGCGCGCCGCGATAGCTCGCGCAAGAGCGGGTACGCAAGAAGCTCAGGATCCTTAACGATGAGGTCCTGGGCTTCTTTGCGCGCGGCCTCCACGAGCTTGATGTTCTTGATCGCCTCCATCGCGATGTCGGAGACGCCCCACTGACGCGCACCGTAGAGCTCTCCCGCGCCACGCAGCGCTAAATCGTATTCAGACAGCTCGAATCCATTCTTCGCCGTGACGAGCGCCTTCAAGCGATCCTTAGTCGCGGGGCCGTACGACTCTGGGAGTACGAAGCAGTACGATTGGTGCGTGGAGCGGATGACGCGGCCGCGCAGCTGATGGAGCTGCGAGAGCCCGAAGCGCTCTGCACCCTCGATGAGTATCACGGTCGCGTTCGGCACGTTTACTCCCACTTCGACGACGCTTGTGGCGACGAGGATGTCGATTTTTCCAGCAGCGAATTCGTTCATCACGGACTCTTTCTCCAATGGCTTCATCTTGCTGTGGAGGATACCGATCGTCGCACCTGGGAACACCTCTTTCTTGAGCCGCGCCGCCTCTGCCTTCACCGACTTCGCTTGGAGCGCAAGTTCTTTTGTGGGGTCTGGTTCGTCGATGCGCGGGCAGATGACGTATGCCTGGTGCCCGTTCTTCATTTCCTCGCGCACGCGGTCGTATGCTTTCTCACGTTTCTCGGGGCCGAGCACTTCGGTGATTACTGGTTTTCTGCCCACAGGCATCTCATCGAGGAGCGAGATGTCCAGGTCACCGTAGATAGTGAGGGCGAGCGTGCGCGGGATAGGCGTCGCCGTCATAGACAAGAGGTGCGGCGCGACAGAGCCCTTACGCACCAAGGATTGCCGGTGCACTTTCCCGAACCGGTGCTGCTCGTCGATGATGACGTAGGCGAGGTTCTGAAATTCGAGCGACTTCTGTATCAAAGCGTGCGTGCCGATAACTATCGGTATCTCGCCGTTCGCGACCCACTTCTTAAACTGCGCACGGGAAATGTGCGTGGATTCTTCTTTGTGAATCTTTGATGGAAATTTGCGTGTCTCGGAACCTGTGATAAGTCCGACCTGAATAGGATGGTCTTTGAAATACGAGACGAAGGTAGAGAAGTGCTGCTTCGCCAAGATTTCCGTGGGGCACATGTATGCCACTTGGAGATTCCCGGCCTGGCGCCGCTTCAATATTCCCGCCGCGCCTGGCGCCGCGTCTTTCACCAAGGGGCGCGACATAGCGACCATGTACGCGGTCGCTGCCGCGACCGCGGTCTTGCCGCTTCCCACATCACCCTCCAAGAGGCGCGTCATCGGGTGCAGCTTCTCGAAGTCTGCGACGATGGATTCTATCGAGCGCTCCTGCGCGCCGGTGGCCGGGAAGGGGAACGACGAGACGAAGTCGCCGAGTACGCGGCGGTCCACCGCCACCGGGAGCGCCCGCTCCTCCTCGCTCTCGCGTTTCCTGCGCGCCATGCCGAGCTGGATGCCGAACACTTCCTCGAATGCGAATCGTTTCCTCGCAGCGTCGGCGTCGCCCTGCTTTTTGGGCATATGGATCCACACGAGCGCCGTCGCCAAGCTCGGCAGATTATATTTCTCTAGTATCTGAGCAGGTATCGGGTCGGCGAGCTTGTCTTGGATACCGCTTTCGAGTACCCGCTTCAGTGCATGCTGGAGCCAGAGTGAAGAAATACCGCGGCTTTCTGAATAGATGGGGAAGAGTCCCGCCGCTTCCGGTGCATCGGGGTCGGACACGAAAAGGCTCTGGTGCACATCGCCGGGCTCGACTCCACTCCTGTCTATCGCAGGGTTCGCGAGGTATGCCTTCGCACCCTCGCCCGACACACGCCCGGTGACTCTTACCACCATGCCGTCGTGGAGCGTCTTTGCGATGTAGGGCTGGTTGAACCACATCATCTTCATGCGACCGGAAGCGTCTTCGAGCCACGCCTCGGCGATGGGGCGGCGGCTTTTCCACGCCTTGCGCACATCGGGTTTCCTCACGGTTCCATAGAGTGTCACTTCGGTGCCGCTTGCGGCGCCCGCGATGGTGCCGATCGGACCCGAGTTCTCATAGCGCGAAGGGTAGTGGCGCAAGAGGTCGCCTATAGTGCGTATCCCGAGCCGGGTCAGAGCCTTCTTCTGGTCGGGCTTCAGCCGGGTGAAGTGTTTCTCGATAGAATCTTGCTGCTCCATGGAGAAAGTATACCTATATATGCAAAAACGGGCGGGGCACTCACAAAGTGAGGCCCGCCCGTTGTTTGATCAGAATGAGGCTGATCAGCCTTTACATGATGAAGTCGTGGTCGGGGTGGAACTCGGCGCCTTTCTGGCTGAGGATGAAGAGTCCCGCATCTTCAGCTGCCTGGAAGCCACCCAGCTCGGCAACCATGTGAGCGATGCCGGGGATGTTGATGACGTCCGTATGGCCGTTCTCTTCGATCCAGATCTGGTTTGATCCGTGCAGGCTCAACTGATCCAGCGTCGTTTCGTGATACTGGCCGTTGCCATCGTAGTTGCCGAGGTTCGAGAAGTCGAAGTGGTCGTTCAACATCGCGCCGCGGACGGAGTCGTTGAAGGCTCCTTGCCCGCCAGCGAAGATGTACCAGTCGACGCCATGCGCGTTGCCGTACATGGTGACGTTACCGCCGCCCGCGATCATGGTGTTGGTGTCCCCGTCGCCGTCGCCAGCTTTAAGGATCGCATCACCGGCCCAGCTGATCATGAAGTCGCTGCCGCGTCCGCTGTTCAGGACGACGGTGCCGCCAACATCGTTCACCAGAGTGTCGATGCCGTCGCCGCCGTCAATCACGTCGTTGCCGACGCCTTCGCGCACGACGGTGTCGTCGCCTTGGCCGGCGCGCACGGTGATGTCGTGGGCCGACTCGAGCGCGTAGAAGTCGTTGCCCTTTGAGAGCGTTACGGTCTCGCGTCCGCCCAGAAGGGCGTCCGTGTCGAAGGTGGTGGCCAGAAAGCCGCCGTTGATGCTGCTCGTATCGAGCAACAATCCCTTGTTGAGCATGCTAATTCCCCTATATAGGACTTGGTTGAGCCGTTCTTCCTGCGCCTGCAGGTGGCTTACATTGATATTAGCACATTATACAATATATGTCAATCATCTCTAAAACCGGAGTGCTATAGTGTTCGGACTATGGACCCCAAAAAGATACTCGCCGCGTACAAAAAGCAGGGCGCACGGATAGAGACGAAAGCGCGGACCAAGCTTACGGGGAGGAAGGATTTCTCGCTCTGGTACACGCCGGGGGTCGGCACGGCGGCTACGCACCTCGCCAAGAACCCGAAGGATGCTAGAGCGATGAGCGTGAAGAAAAATTCAGTAGCGGTGATTTCCGACGGCTCTGCGGTACTCGGGCTCGGGAACATCGGCCCCTACGGCGCGCTCCCCGTGATGGAAGGGAAGGCGCTCATTTTCAAGGAGATGGCGAATATCGATGCATGGCCCATCGTGCTCGACACGCAGGATACGGATGAAATAATAAAAGTAGTAAAAGCGATAGCGCCCGGCTGGGGCGGGATAAACCTGGAAGACATCTCTGCACCGCGGTGCTTCGCCGTCGAAGCGGCGCTCCAGGACATCGGCATCCCGGTGATGCACGACGACCAGCACGGTACCGCCGTCATCGTGCTCGCGGGCCTCATGAACGCAGCGAAGGTCGTGAAGAAAGATTTCAAGAAGATGCGCATCGTCATATCGGGCGCGGGCGCGGCGGGTGTCGCGATCGCGAAATTGCTCTATGCATCCGGGAACAAGCACATCATCGTCTTCGACCGCGAGGGTGCGATTCATAAGAAACGCGCTAACCTGCCACCGCACAAGAAAGAACTCGCGTCGTTCACCAATCCGCCCCAGCTCGAGGGCCCAATAGGGAAGGCGCTGCTTGGAGCCGACGTGTTCATCGGCGTCTCGGGGCCGGGCACGGTCACGGCAGAAGATATTAAGAGTATGCCCAAGGGCGCCATCGTGTTTGCGCTCGCGAACCCCGTGCCGGAAATCATGCCGGAAGAAGCGAAAAAGGGCGGTGCGGCAGTGATCGCCACCGGTCGCTCCGACTTCCCGAACCAGCTCAACAACGCGCTCGTGTACCCGGGCATCTTCCGCGGCGCGCTTGATAAAGGTGTAGCCCGCATCACGGAAGAGACCAAGGTGCGCGCAGCGAAAGCACTCGCTGCGCTCGTCCCGCGCCCGACCGCAAGCAAAATCATCCCCGACCTCCTCGACAAGCGCGTCGTGAAAGCCGTCGCCAAGTCGGTGCGATAATAGGAGTATGCACCTCGGTAAGCGAGTAAGCGCTAAAGAAGTAAAGAAGGCTTTTGTCCTAGCACATCAGATGAAGCATAAGCAGGGCTCTAACCCTAAGCTCGGGAGTATTACGAATGCCGAATTTCTTAAGCGCCTGCGCGAGGCTAAGAAGAAAGTCGCTGCGCTGCCCGAAACAAAGCTCGATGCGATTATCAAATGGAAACCCCGAATCATTGCATACGATGTGGCTGAGTGGCACCTTGGAACCGTCACGTTAGATGAAGTCGGCGTATGGAAACGAGCCGGAGAAATGCCACTCGCCTGGACGAACGGTTCCCTTAAGGAAACTGCTCGTGCGGTAGCGGAAAATCTCGCAGGTACGAAGAAGCTTGCTCGCACGCGAGCGCGATCGGCAATCCCAGGCATCCTCGAAACGAAAACCATCCTTCTTCAGCGCGAAAAGTATCTATTTCCTATTATCTTCAAATCCGGCACGGGAACGCGGGGCCGTAGAGGTTTGAAGCGCAAGCTGAAGGGGGATATCGATGACGGCTGCATGCGCTCGATCGCACTCGCGATCCACGGCGCTAAGACGCTTAAGGCATATATCGGCGTACCGAAAAAGCTTTCATAGCACGTTATACTTTCCGCATGGCAAAGAAGCCGCCTGGTCTCTACCACTTCTTCATCGTGCTACCGAACCGCTGCTACCCATTCCGTAACCAGGTGGAGGGGCAGTGGGTGCGCGGCATGCGCTCGGCGGAGGTGGAATTGCGCCGCGCCGGACGGCGCTACGGCGTGGGCGCGTACGGATATAAATTCGCGACGTACCGCCAGCTGTTCCATCTCATCGGTTCCTTGATCGTGATATACGGCGCCGCGTTCCTCGCGTACCACTTCTTCAACAGCGCGACGGTGCTCGTCATCGTGCTCGTGGTGGTGACGCTCCTTATTACGTACCAGGAATTTTTCTACCAGCGCCGCCACTACCGCCAGCACTGGCAGAAAGCTGTGGCCGACTGGCTTACGTGGTGCGCCCCCATCGGTCTCTACATATTCTTTAAGTAATCGAACATGAGCAGGAAAACTATGGTCTGGGGCGGCATGATTATCGGTTCCGCCGCGGGCGGCGCGGCGCCCTATCTCTGGGGCAATTACAACGCGTTCTCATTCTCCTCGGTGCTGCTCACCGCGGTCGGCGGGCTTATCGGCATCTGGATAGCCTGGAAGCTCTCGAACTAATTACTGCCCGAGCTGCTCGTTATAAGAAAGCACTCGCCACCCGCGGTTCTTTCCGAAGAGGCGCCGCCACGGGCGGTATTCGCATACGCTCGTGCCGCCGTTGTCCACTTGGTTGAAGAAGGAAAGCTTTATGAAATCCCTCGCGTTGATGGTGTCGGGGTAGAGCATGACGGCCAATAGCATCTTGAGGAATGCGTGGTGGGTGACGATGCAGACGGTGCCTTCCGGCCGCGAAGCGAGGTATCGGAGGCACGCGTGAGCTCGTGCCTTAAGGTCAATAAAATTCTCCTCGTCGGAATAGCGGTAGTCGTCCTCGTGGTAGGAGAGGTCCATCTGGCTTACGATGCGCTCCACGTCTGGGTCGCGTGTGCTTTTGCCCACGACCTCGCTCGGATTCTTGCGCTCGCGCAGCAGCTCGGAATACTCGACCGGCACGGAGAGTTCGCTCGCGAGTATCTCAGCGGTCTCCTCCGCGCGCTCGTACGGGCTCGCGTAGATCGCTTCGATGCGGAAACGGCCGAGGTAGAGCCCGATGCGCCGTGCCTGCTCCTTACCTTCTTCTGAGAGACCGCCCGCGGCGTCTTGTTTGACGTGCTCCTTGTTCAGCAGGGTCTGGCCGTGGCGCACGATGAAGAAGCGCTTCGTGCGCATGCGCTGCGTTATGAGCGAGGCGACGAGGATGATCGCGCACGCGAGGCCGAAGTAGGCGAGCATGGTTTCAGTATAGCGCTCGGCCCCGCGGCTTTTTCGGCGCGCCAATGCATGGTAGGTTAGGGAGCACGGAGAGGTGGGTGAGTGGTTGAAACCGACAGGTTGCTAACTTGTTGTACGGGTAAAACTGTACCGAGGGTTCGAATCCCTCCCTCTCCGCAAGAGCAAAAGGCCGCGTACGCGGCCTTTTGCGTTGTCCTCCCCTGACCCACCCCGCAGGAGCAGGGTATACTCGCTGTATAAGAGCTATCACATGCCTGCATCTCCTGAACTCGTCGAATACGCGCGCGCTGGCATAGCTCACCGCGTTCCTCAGGCGCAGCTCGAGCAAGTTCTCGCGGAACACGGCTGGGCCGCGGAAGATATCAAGGAAGCGCTACACGCCGCAAGCGCGGTACCGCCGAAGCAGCACTCGATAGTGCGAACCGCAGTCTTCGCAGGTGCGCTCGCCATCGTATTCGTCGTAAGCGGGTTGGTGGTTCTGCGTTCGCCGCTTTCCCCAGGGCAATCATCGGATACGGGGAGCGTAGCGAGCGTACCGGTCGTAGAAGCAGCCGACCTCTCCACCACCACGCCCGAGCGGATCATCTCGCAGCTTTCTATACAAGACGCGGTACCGACGGAGGGGAAATTCATCGGCGCCGACCTCGAAGCGATGGAAGTGTATCTGTACGAGGACGGGAAGCAGGTGGCCGAGTACCCGATACTCACGAAGGGACGTGCCGGCACGCCGTACGAGACGCCGAGCGGCGCGTACCAAGTGCTCACCAAAGAACCGAACCACCTATCATCGCTCGCGGGTGTGTACATGCCGTACAGCATGCAGTTCTATGGAAACTATTTCATCCACGGTTGGCCGTATTACATGGACGGTACGCCGGTCGCTTCCACGTATTCTGGCGGGTGCATCCGGCTCAGCACGGATGATGCGGCGAAAGTGTATGCATTCGCGGATGTCGGGACGAAACTGTTCGTGCACGACAGCACCGGCGCGACGACCACCGAGTCGCTCTCCGTGGGTAGCGCGGCTGCACCGTCCGTATCGGCCGCCTCCTACCTAGTCGCCGATATCGATACGGGAGAGGTGTACGCCGAGAAGGACGCTGCGCACGTGTGGCCCATCGCCTCGGTCACCAAACTCATGACCGCGCTCGTGGCGAACGAGACGATTAATTACGAACAGCACGTGCCGACGACCTATGGCAATCTCGAGTACCCGCAAGTCGCCTCGAGCACCAAGAGTGAGTCAGTCGTGGTGGGGAAGCTTATCTACCCGCTCATCATGGAATCGAATAACGCGACCGCAGATGCGCTCGCGCATTATTACGGGACCACCGGGTTCATCTCGTGGATGAACTCGACGGCGGCATCGCTCGATATGACTTCTACCCACTACGCCGACCCAAGCGGGCAATCGGCAGATGATACTTCCACCGTAGATGACCTCTACCGCCTCGCGGTATATATCGCTACCAAGAAGTCATTCGTCTTCGACATCTCGCGTCTGCCGTCCTACACACTCACGACCGACGCAGGTGACGCGTTCCCGCTGCGCAATTTCAATGTATTTTCGGATGACCCGACCTTCATCGGCGGGAAAGTGGGGCAGACCCTTCCCGCGAAAGAAACGATGGTCTCGCTCTTTACGGTCCCGAGTGCATTGGGCGACCACCGCATTGCCATCATCGTCCTTCAGTCCGATGACTACACCAAAGACACGAGCGCACTTCTGTCGTGGATACGGGGAGCGGCGGGCCAGGCTGGGGTAACTACACAGGCCGCGTGTACGGCCTGTGCGGGGAGTGACGCGCACCGCACGATTGAGCTCTAGAGACGCGAAGGGAGTTGTCGGGGCGCGTGCATGAGCGCGATAGCGAACGCGAGCCCTGCGATGGTGACATCGCGGAACAACACCTCGAACTGGTCGATGTTCGTGCCCACGATCACGAGCAGGATGAGCCCCATGAGCGTAGCCGGGATCCATACGCGCCAGCCGGACAGGAGCCATACCGCGAGGATGATCTCAAGCGCGCCGAAGGTGTGGAGGAGCGAGAAGTCTCCGAACGGCCACAGCTGTGTGGCGAAGTGCGGGATGTACCCGAGCCAGGAGAACGGATTGGTCCACGCATTCACGGGCGGGTAGAGGAACGAGAACGCGAGCACGATGCGTAGCAGCCAGTCAGCGATAGTTCTCATACTTATTGCGTGACGATAACCGTACCGCCATCCTCAGCCCCCTCGTGGTTGTGGTAGCCCCAGGTTCCGACCTTGGTGAAGGTGAACGTGAAGGAATTATTGCCGCTGCACTCATCGAGCGGGGCCGGTCCGGTGTAGCCTGGGGCGCAGTGCTGAGCCTCTGTGGTGCCGTCGTATCCGTTGTGGAGCGGGTGCGGGTTCGATGCGATCCACATGCCGTTCGTGCTCTGGTTCACCCACATTACGCTCTGCCCGACCTTGATCGTGACGCTCTTCGGCGAGAAACTCGTACCGTCGTATGTAATGGTGACTGGCGTACCCACACTCACCGTGCCACCGACCGACACGTCTCCGCCTGTCGACGTCGTGTCTGTGGTCGTGGCGACGACCGTCGTGCTGGTCGTCTGGGCAGGCGTGGATGTTGAAGGCGTGTGGAGGAGCGCATACGCGCCCGCCGCAAGGATGATCACTACGATAATCGCGATAACTGCTTTCATAGGTATCTGTGTGTTGGGGGTAATGGACAAAGTGTAGCACTCCATCAGCGTGCAAGGGCGACAGGAAGAATGCGCTTTGCGCCGCGAGCGCGGAGCGCTTTAGCGGCAGCAGCGAGCGTGGCGCCGGTCGTCACGACGTCATCTAATAAGAGGTAGGTCGTGTCCGGGTCGAGGTCACGCGTTGCCTCGAACGCTCCCACGACGTTCCGCAGCCGCGCGGCGCGCGAAAGCCGCGCCTGGTGCTCGGTATCGCGCACGCGAGCGAGGATTGATGCGTCGAGGGTGACGGGCACTTCGCCATGGGTAAGCGCATAGCGCGCGATGACCTCGCACTGGTTGAATCCGCGCTCGCGCATGCGGGCAGGGGAGAGCGGCATCGGTACGAGTACGACGGTCTCGAACGTATCCGTACTGAGCTCCACGAGGTATTCGCAGAGCATCCGGCCGAGGAGCTCTTGCGCGCGTGTGCTTGCGTGGTACTTGGCCTCGCGTACGAGCGCGCGGACCAAGGGTTCTGAAAAAGAGGCGAGCGCGACGGCATGGGGGCGTATCGTCTCGATGAGTTCTGGCTGAACAAAGCGGGAGAGGTGTTCATAGCGTGCGCTGCGCACGAGCAACTCATCCGCACGCGGCGGAAATATGAAATCGAACACACGAGCGATCGCTGCGAGCGGATGCATCGATGTATCCATAGTATACTGGGAAGGATGAGTTTTCTTTCGGACCTCGTGAGTAGCGTTACGACTGCGAAGAAACGGAAACCGGGCAGCGTGCTCGGAGTCGATATCGGTTCTTCTTCGCTCAAGGTGGTGCAGCTGCGCCGCCAGGAAGGTCGCGCGGTACTCGAGACGTACGGGGAGCTCGCGCTCGGTCCCTACGGTGGTGCCGATGTGGGTCAAGCGACCAACCTTCCCGCGGACAAGATTGCAGAAACCCTCACCGACCTCATGCGCGAGGCGAGCGTGAACACCGACGACGCGGGTATTTCCATCCCTTTCTCGCGTTCGCTCCTCACGCTTATCGAACTGCCGCGGCGCGACAACCCGACCGAGCAGAAGACCGTGATTGAATTTGAAGCGCGCAAGTATATCCCGGTGCCGGTGTCGGAAGTCCAGCTCGACTGGTTCATCGTGCCCGAGCCGGTGGCAGAAGGCGCGCAGCTCCCGGCGAAGGTGAAGGTGCTCTTGGTCGCCGTGCAGAACGATGAACTCCAGCAGCTCCAGGCGGTGATAACACAGGCGCATCTTTCCGCTTCCTTTTTCGAAATAGAAATATTCAGCACCATCCGTTCTGTCGTCGACGAACCCGTGAAGCCCGTGATGGTGCTCGACATCGGTGCGTCCGCGACCAAAGCGTACATCGTGGAGCACGGCGTGGTGGCGATGTCGCACAACATCCCGCAGGGCGGCCAAGACGTGACCCGCAGCATCGCGAACGCGCAGGGGTTCACCATCGAGAAGGCAGAGACGCTCAAGAAGGCGCACGGATTCACGCCACCCGCGACCGACAGCTACGACCAGAAATCCATCGAACTCATCTTCTCGCGCATCTTCGACGAGGCGCGCCGCGTGCTGACCCAATTCGAGACAAGCCGGCGCACGGCGGTGTCGGGCATTGTGCTGACCGGAGGCGGGGGAGTCACCAAGGCACTCGCGGACTATGCCAAGACGTTCTTCTCGGTCCCCGTCACGCTCGCCGACCCCTTCGCGAAGACCGATGCGCCCGCGTTTATGCGCCCCGTGCTCGGAGAGATCGGTCCCGAGTTCGCGGTTGCGGTCGGTCTTGCGCTGCGCAAACTCGAAGATGCGTAGGTGTGTATAAGGCGCCCCGTATGTACGTTCCTCATCTATACTGAATATCGTGGCTGTACCTCCAAGCATTCCAACATCGTTCGTACCCAAGCAGCCCGTGGAAATGCATCCACGGCAGATGGAGAGCGGTACCAATATGTTCCTCATCGTCTCGCTCATCATCGCGGGCATCGCAATCATTCTCGCCATTCTCGTGTTCGCGTATGCGCACCTGCTGAGCGGTCAGGTCGCGCAGAAGTCGGCTGCGCTGAAGACGGCTGAGTCCTCGGTGAGCGAAGACACCGTAAATAGCTTCATCCGGCTCCAGGACCGCCTGACGCAGGCCCAGACCGTACTGAATAGTCATGTGCTCCTCTCCCAGTTCCTCGATTCACTCAGCACGCTGACCCTCACCGACGTACGCTTCGCCGCACTCCAGGTCACGCTGAACGATGACCATAGCGCTACCATCCACATGACCGGTTCCGCCACTACCTTCAACGCGCTCGCGGCGCAGTCGGCATCGTTCGCCACCCAGCCCTTGATCAAGCAGGCTATCTTCTCGGGCATCACAGCCGATCCTACGACCGGCGTCGTTACTTTCACGCTCACCGCGACGCTCGATCCGCGGCTCGTCGACATCCCGTCTTCGGTTCCGGCGACCTGGATCACCGCACCTGCAGAAGTACCTGCTGGCACGAGTGAGACCCAGTCGACGACGACCGCCACCACAACGCCATGAACCGCCTCATGCCATTCGTCTTCATACTGCTCGCCCTCGGACTCTTCTTCGGCTATATCCGCCCGACGTGGGACGGACAGATAGCGCAAGACAAAGCAGACATCGCAAGCTACGACGCTGCGCTCACCGCCGCATCGAACTTCACCGACAATGAATCGAAGCTCCAAGCCGAGCGCGATGCGATCCCGGCAGACCAGCTCGATCGCTTGAACGCGTTCCTTCCCGACAGCGTCGACAACGTCCAGCTCATCCTCGACCTGAATGCGCTCGCGACCCGGTCGGGTGTCGTGCTCTCCAATTTCAATACCGGCGTATCTCCGAACGGCTCGGCCGGGGCGAGCGGCAGCGCGGCAGATACGAACGGCGGCGCAACTCCGGACCGCGGTTCCATCGTGGACTCGCTCACGCTCTCGGTCGCCGCGACCGGTTCCTACGACTCGTTCCGCACGTTCCTCGCGGGCGCCGAGCAGAGCCTACGCCCCTTGGATGTGACCCAGCTTTCCGTGAGCGATTCCGATACCGGGGTGTACACCTACCAGGTCGCCTTTAAGATTTATTGGCTCCATTAATTCCTATGTTGGCAAAAAACAAAGGCATCATCATAGGGCTCTGCGCGGTCGTCATCCTGGCGGTCATCTACCTCATATTTTTCGATAAGACCCCGTCGGCAGACCTCACCGCAGGAGGTTCCGCCGGCACCTCTCCCGACGAACTCTACTTCGTGAACCTCACGAGCGAATTGAGCGACATCTCATTCGATAAAGCAGTGCTCGAGGACCCGCGCTTTACCGCGCTCACCGACATCCGCACGGCTATCCTCCCGGAGCAGAGCGGTCGCCACGATCCGTTCGCACCTATCAACGGCGCTGCGAAGCCGCCGGCTAAGAAGTAGCGCCGACTAATACACTCGTGCACATTCTCGCGTCCGCTTTATGCGGACGCGATGCGGTATGATGGATATATGAATGCACTTTCGCTTCTTGCGGAGCGCGGCGTCATCAAGCAGGAAGACATCGAAGCGATTCAGAATGAATCGCGCGAGAATGGTGCTGCAATAAGCACGATCCTCGAGAAGCGGGGGATCACGGCAGAAGACGTGCTCAAGGTCGAGGCAGAACACTACAACCTCCCGTACCGCCTCCTGCCGCACGACAAGGCCGCAGACGATGACGCGCTCGCCTACATCCCTGAGGACTCTTCCCGCTTCTACAAGTTTGCACCGCTCGCGCTCGAGGACGGCGTGCTCGCGGTCGGCATCGTCGACCCAGATAATATCGAGGCGCAGGACGCGCTCCAGTTCATCTCGACCAAAGTCTCTGTCCCGTACAAGCTCTACCTCATCTCGCAGGAAGACTTCGACCGCGTCCTCGACCAGTACCAGAACCTCACCGGGGAAGTGGGCGAGGCGCTCACGGAATTCGAGGGCGGCATCGCGGCCGAGGAAGCGGAACTCAATAAGAAGACGAATGCGAAGGAAGACGCAGCGAACATAAAGGCAGACGCGCCGGTGACCAAGATCGTCGCTACCATCCTGCGTTACGCGGTAGAAGGCGGCGCTTCAGACATCCACATAGAGCCGACGCCCGAGAAGACGCGCGTGCGCTTCCGTATGGACGGCGACCTCCACACTTCGCTTGAACTCCCGAGCAAGGTGCACCAGGCAGTGGTGGCGCGTATCAAGATCCTCTCGCAGATGCGCCTCGACGAGAAACGAAAGCCGCAGGACGGACGCTTCAGCGCCACGGTGGAAGGACGGCGTATCGACTTCCGCGTGTCCACGTTCCCGACCGAGTACGGCGAGAAGGTGGTGATGCGAATCCTCGACCGCAGCAAGAATGCGGTCACGCTCGATTCCGTGGGCTTCGGCAAAGAAGACCTCGCGACGGTCCGCGAACTCCTCAAGACGCCGTACGGCATCATCCTCATCTCGGGACCGACGGGTTCCGGTAAGTCGACGACGCTGTTCGCCATGCTCTCAGAACTCGACCGCGAGACGTTCAACGTCGTGTCCGTCGAAGACCCGGTCGAGTACGAGATTCCGGGGGTGGCGCAGTCGCAGGTGCACCCGGAAATAGGCTACACATTCGCCAGCGGGTTGCGCTCGATACTCCGTCAGGACCCGGACATCATCATGGTCGGCGAGATCCGCGATAAAGAGACCGCGCAGCTCGCGGTCCAGGCCGCGCTCACCGGCCACCTCGTGTTCTCGACCATCCACACCAATTCCGCCGTGGGCGCCATCCCGCGCTTGGTCGACATGGGCGTCGACCCGTACCTCATCGCGCCTACCTTAATAGCATCGATCGGTCAGCGCCTCGTGCGCCAGCTCTGCGAGGGAGCGGGTAAGCCCATCCCTGTGTCCGAGAGCATCAAGGGCCTCTTGGATAAGGAATTCGCCGACTTGGCACCGGAATCCCGCAAGAGAATCCCACCTCTGACCCAGCTCTACGAAGCCGCGCCGGGTCCCGACTGCCCGAACGGCACCCGTGGGCGTCTCGGCGTGTTCGAGATACTCAAGATGAGTCCCGCGCTCGAGCACGCGGTGCTCACCAACCCGGTCGAGGAGAATATCTACGCCATCGCGCGCAAAGAAGGGCTCATCACTATGCGCGAAGACGCCGTCATCAAGGCGCTCGCGGGCAAGATTCCGTTCGAAGAGGTGAATACGCTCGGTGGAGAACTGTTTGCGGAGGAGGGGGAAACCGCTTAGCATGTAAGAGATGAGCTACCGCATCTACCTGGTCGACGACGATCGGTTCCTCCTTGATATGTACGCGCTCAAATTTAAGGCAGCGGGACACGAGGCCATCGCGCACTCGGGCGGAGAAGAACTTTTGAAAACGCTCCGCGAGAAACCGGCTCCGGACGCCATCCTGCTCGACATCATCATGCCCGGCATGGACGGATTCCAAGTGCTCGAAGCTATCCGGAAGGATAAATTGGTGCCGCCTACGACCAAAGTCATCGTGCTTAGCAACCAGGGACAGGACTCTGACATCGAGAAAGCGAAATCGCTCGGCGCGTCGGGCTATATCGTGAAGGCCTCCGCCATCCCGTCTGAAGTGCTCACCCAAACTATCAACCTTATCGAAGGAAAATCATGAGCCAGGAACGACTCACACGCCTCCTCGACACCGTGGTGAAAGAAGGAGGCTCCGACCTCCACATGACCGTCGGGCAGCGCCCGATTATCCGCGTCTCGGGCGCGCTCATCCCGCTTCTGCGCGAAGACCCGATCACTCCCGAAGAAGGCGAGAAGATGTTGAAGCTCATGCTTCCGCCGAATCGCTGGGAGAAGTATCAGGCGACGCAGTCGGTAGACTTTTCATACGCACACACGGGCGGCGCGCGCTTCCGTGTGAACGGCTACGTGGTCCAGGGCAAGATCGCGATAGCCATGCGCCTCATCCCGAAAGACATCCGCAGCTTCGCGGACCTCAACCTCCCGCCCGTGCTCGAAGTGTTCACCCAGCGCCAGCAGGGATTCTTCCTCATCGTGGGTCCGGTGGGTCAGGGCAAGTCGACCACCATGGCCGCCATCATCGACCGCATCAACACCACGCGCGCCGAGCACATTGTGACGATCGAAGACCCGATCGAATACCTCTTCGACGAGAAGAAGTCGCTCATCCACCAGCGCGAGGTGTACGTGGACGCGCCCGATTTCCACTCCGCGCTCCAAGCGGCATTCCGCGAAGACGTGAACGTGCTCATGGTGGGAGAGATGCGCGACCCGGAGACCATTTCCTCCGCGGTGACCGCTGCAGAGACCGGACACCTGGTGCTCTCGACGCTCCACACGAATAACGCCGCGCAGACCATCGACCGTATCATCGATATCTTCCCGCCGGAACAGCAGAGCCAGGTGCGCGTGCAGCTCGCGGGCTCACTCGTGGGTATCTTCAGTCAGCGCCTCATCCCGCGCATCTCGGGCGGGCTCATCCCGGCGTACGAATTCCTCATAAATAACAGCGCCATCGCGAACCTTATCCGTGAGGGCCGCACGCACGAGATCACCGCAGTGGTGCAGACGAGTTCGCAGGAGGGCATGATCGACATGGACCGCTCCCTGGCCGAGTTAGTTCGCCGCGGGGAAGTGACGGTCGAGAACGCGTACGAACGCGCGACCGACCGCAAGACCTTTGAACGCTATCTCTAATCTATGCTTTTTGCTTACCGCGCACTTGATACTGATGGGCACGAACA
>Ga0070681_10000600_pt1 | contig 29631 bp, 21 predicted proteins | sample KBSC83BmetaG_FD_65650 | JGI IMG/M metagenome (GOLD analysis project Ga0070681, IMG submission 65650) | Corn rhizosphere microbial communities from Kellogg Biological Station, Michigan, USA - KBS C8-3B metaG | ecosystem: Host-associated > Plants > Roots > Rhizosphere | place: USA: Michigan...
CGCCTGCGCCGCACGATCCGAAGCGGCAAGCGTGGGACTGAAGTCCTTCTCAATCGGCATCGGAGCGTTCGGCTGATGACGTTCCCAAACATCCATCAGACGCCGGGTCGTGTACTCGTATTCGCCGACCTTCCACTCGCCTTCATCCGCGCGCGGCAAGTGATACTTGCAGGAAGGAGCCACGAGCACCGAAGCGGGTGTCGCGACGGACAAAGCCTCGTCAAAGAATTCGAGATATTTCTCAAACGTTTCGTACCAGCCGCGTCCTTTCCACGACACGGTCCAACCTTCGGTCTGGTCGCGCCCTGTAATTCGTTCAACCACCATCCGGGTTTCTTCGATGGCCCATTCGCTCATCGACTGAGCACCCGAAGCGTCTTCGGCAATGATCGACTTCAGCACCACGAAGCCGAGTCCCTCTTCGCAGTCGCGCCGGACCTGCGAGATGTTCAACGAGAGTTGACCTGATGCTTTGCCGAAGGGATTTTTTATCGAGTGATCGCCGTACTCACTACTGAGATCGATTTGGTAAGTTTCATTAACGTAGGCTTCGAGTGATTGAGGTAGGCCGGCGCGAAACCTTTCATAATCGCGCACCAGCGCTGCCCTGCTTGCAGGATCGATCTCAGGCTTTTTTTTGCCAAGCGAGTACATGAATTACTGTGCGCAATTAACAGTTAGGACTTTGCACAAAAGTTCGGAACTGAGCGCCAAAGGCGCGGAATATGAAACCTGACAGCGCCAAGGGCGCGGAATATGAAACCTGACAGCGCCAAAGGCGCGGAATATGAAACCTGACAGCGCCAAAGGCGCGCAATATGAAAGCCAGGGGCAAGCGCCGAACAACGTGAGGCGCGTCGCCCCTGGTAAGCGCGCGCAATGGCCGTGAAGCTCTGAAAGAGCGGAATAATTGACATTAATATTTCGCACTTTCAGTGCTCCCTTTCTTAATTCCTCGTAACCAGGGGCGACGCGTTCCGCTGCGCTTCACGCTTGCCCCTGGCTTTCATATTCCGCGCCTTTGGCGCTGTCAGGCTTTCATATTCCGCGCCTTTGGCGCTGTCACGTTTCATATTCCGCACCTGGCGCTCAGTTCCGACTTTTTTGCGAAGCCAATGGTAACCGTATCGAGCGCGACTCCGATGTTGTGAACCTCTTCTGCCGTCAACTGCGGTCCCCACGGATCGTTTGCAGCTTCGCGCGGAATGATTCCGAGTTTCGCAAGTGCCCTAAGAATTCTCCCGATGTATCCCTCCATCGGAGCGATGAACAGAACTTCAGCGAGTTTGTCGATCGCGTCAGACAGCTCGAGAAAGCGTTCTGCGTTACCTTTGAGGTGTGACGTGATGAGCTCCGCTTGCAAGTCGCAACAGATCGCACCTAATCCGACGAGTGCGGCGCGTGCGCCTCTTCGCAGGCTGTAACCGAGAAAACGATCCTCCCCGGTGATCAGAAGCTTTTCCGGATGGTGAGTTTGGATGTGACCAGCAAGATCCTGGTAGGTCATGACACTGTCGAGAGTCGCGATCTTGATTCCGACAACATTCGGCAGCGTTAAGAGCTCGTCCAAAACGCTCGTGCTGTATCGAACTCCACCAGCAGCCTCATACAAGTAAAAAAGGACCAGAGGCATACCAAGCCCAGCGAGGCATGCATGATGCTCGACAATCAGCGAGTCGCGCGATGCATGGTCTTTCAGCCACGCAGGCGGGTAAACGAGCAAAGCGTCCGCGCCATATCGAGCAGCGGAAGACGCCATCGCCAGAGTTGCATCGGTACCTGCGTCGGAATTCGATCGACTACCAACGCCCGCAATCAGCGGCTTGTTCGGCAACGCAGCGCGCCAATCCTCGATCACTTGTCTCGCCGTGTCCGCATCGAGATGAAGTCCTCTTCCGGTATGCGCCCACACCGCAACACCGGCGATCGGTTGCGTTCGCATGTATTCGACGTACGCTTTATGCGCGCGTTCGTGAAAACGACCGTCGCGATCAAACATTACCGGCGCAGCCGGGATGAGCCCGCCAGTCAGCGTTGCCTTGAGTTGATCCGCGGTGATTTTCACTTGAGACACGTTCGTTATCCCATGTGTGGAACGGAAAGCAGACTGTTCTGAATTAATGTCAGCGCACCCTTCAGACTCGGACGTACTTCAAAAGCCGATGGCCGAATCGCGACACTATGCGACCGAGGTGCCAGCAGGTTGCGTTTCGTTTCTTCAACGATGATGGGCTCGATCAAACCCCAAACTTTCGTGATTTCGCCTCCGATAACGACAACTTCCGGATCCAATCCGTTGATTAGACCAGTGATTCCAATTCCCAGGTAACGAGCCGTTTCCCGCACGGCGTCTGTTGCAGCCTGGTCGCCGGAATCAACGAGCTCGACTAGTTTGCGCATCGTGGTAATTCGCTTACCGTTCGTTCGGCGCAATTCAGCGTATCGCTTGAGAGTTGCTTTGTCTGATGCATAGAGGTCCCAGCAGCCGCGCTGACCACAGCGACACTCGTTGCCGTTCACGTCGAACGGAATGTGTCCGAACTGACCGGCAGTGTTGGTGCCGCCACGATAAAGCCCGCCGTCAATTACGATCCCGCATGCGAGTCCGGTGCTCACACCGACATACAGAAGGTTACGCACGTGAGCATACTGAGCTTTGCCGTGCCAGATTTCAGCGAGCGCGGAACAACGCGCGGAGTTGTCGATGATCACCGGCAATCCCGTGGCTTTTTCCAGCAGATGGACCACCGGAACGTCACGCCACGGCAGCACCACGGAAATAAGAAACTTACCGCTATGGTTATCGACGAGTCCCGGCAGGCTGACTCCGATTCCCGGGAACTCGATGAACGAGTCGTGCTTTGTACGAAGCTTTCGAATCTCCTTGCTGATCTTGTTCAGGAATGAAGTTGCTTCAGAACCCGTTTCATAACTGATGCGAGCGACGATGCGGTTATTGAAATCACTGAGCGCGAGAATCGTCTCGTCAGCTCGAATGTCGACTCCGAAGAGTCCGAATCGCTTGCTGTTGAGACGCAACGGCGTGGGCGGTTTCCCGCCGATCGGAGTCGTTCGTCCCGAGCCTTCTTCGATGATGCACGAGTCTTTCAGCAGCTCACCGGTGATGGTCGAAATCGTTGCCTTGTTGAGGCCGCTGATCTTTGCGATTTCAGCGCGCGAGATTGGTTGTCGATCGGAAAGGATGTTGAGCAGTATCCGGCGATTGACCAGCCGGAGCATGTCGTGACCGGCTGCTTTGACGTCGGCAAGATTTGGTTTGCGAGTGAAGCTATGTCGCGGACGGGACACCATTATGAGTTACCTGAGTTTTTCATACCTAAAGAATGCCTCTCGCACGAAGGCAAAGCTCGATTGAGCATCTGCCTTCGTTTGAGCGCAGGTAACTAGAATGTCAGCCGCAACTTCAACCGCGTGGAGCGACGGTTGTCGATCCCTTCTTGCGTAAAGCTGTTGTTTTGCCGGCCGAAGTCAGGATTTGGAAATACGTTGTCCGGCAAAATAACTGGTTGCCCGGCGGCATTCAAACTGACGTTGAAGTCTCCGAGATTTGCAAACTCAACATCCAGTGGTGACAGCAGTGGATGATTGAAGATGTTGTTGAAGTCGACTCCCACTTCGAGTTTGACTTGCTCGCTGAAAGAGAAGAATTTTTTGAACCCCATGTTGACGCCCCAGGTCCCTGGGCCAAGCAGTGAATTTCGTTTCGCCACCTTCGGGTTGTCAAAAACGTCTGCGCCAGTCGGTGGTGGTGCAAATGCGGCTCCATTAAAGATCTGATCTCCGGACAGGGAAGCATACGGATCTCCGACCACCAGCGGCCGGAACGTCGGGCCGCTGAAATCGCCGACCGCATCGACGAAACCACTCGCGATGTTGCCGGGATACACCGGTCCGCAGTTATCGCAGACCCAGTAAGGCGTAAATCCGGTGCCGCTCTTGGCAAACATATTCCACGATAGCTGGAACCCTCCGACGAAGGCATCCGCCAGTTTCGACATCGAGTGGCCGTATGATCGACCGCGACCGAACGGAAGATCATAAGCGCCGTACGAGACCAGCCGGTGTTTTGAGACAAATGAATCGCGAGACAAGTCGTTCGTCGGATTGAACTGATTGTAAAGCGCGCCACCGAGACTCGAGTTGCCCACGTCGACGCCGCTCGACTTTTGATCGAGCAGTGTGTAAGAGACGGTGAACATAAACCCTCGAGCAAACCTGCGATTCACCTCAAACTGAAGCGCATTGGAACGTCCCCGGCCCGTATTTCCGTAGGTCGCGAGAAAGTCTCCCAAACCATCCGGAAATGGCCGTCGCGCTTCATCTGCCGGCGATTCGACGCAGTCTCCTTCGAGCGGATCGCAGGGATCGCCATCCTCGTTAGTGATGCCGAAAGGAGTATTGCTCGGTGGTAACTCATTGAGGTCGAAGCCGGCGATCAATCCATGCTGCCGGACGCCGATATACGACACGCGGAAGCCTGTGTTGGGCATGAACTCTTTTTCGAAAGTGACATTGAATTGCTCGAAACGCGGGTCCTGAATGTCGAATGGAATCGCGTTGGCGGCGATGCCCTGGAGGCTCTGCGTGCCGCCTGTGAAAGGAGTGATGCCACGTGGATTGATTCCGCCTGGGAGGCCGGAAGTGCCTCTTTTTGTTATGCGCTGGTTGAAGGTGTTGGTTGCGATCGCGTCGCGAATTCCCTGTGCGGCCGACGTTGGATAGAAAATTCCGTACCCGCCGCGAAGGACTGAGTTCTCCGTCAGGCGCCACGCCGCACCTACGCGCGGTGCGAAATTATTCTTGTCAGTTTTGATTAACCCGCGCCCGACTCCGGCATCCTCCGCCGTCACGACTCCGTACGTGACGAAGAAAGGATGTATGCGCGGGATCACGTCAGCCGTCGGTACGACAAATCTTCCCTTTCGTCCACCGTTACCAGTGCCGTTCGGATCGAAGTTCACCATCAGATTGTTCTTATCAACGAACGGGGTGTGAAGCTCGTATCGCAAGCCCAACGTCAACGTGAGCCGGTCGTTAACTTTGTAATCGTCATTCACGAAGTAACCGTGTTCCCAGTTGGAAACGTCCAACGCGGGACGCACGTCACGAACGTAAGTGACACTGGCGGGCGGCAGTCCCAGCAGGAAGTTCGTGAAACCGCCGATATTGTTGGCGTAGTTAACTGTTCCACGCGGATTGTTTCGGTTGAGAGCGAAACCGTCGACGGCCTGGTTGCGAACTATGTCGCCTCCGGCTCGAATCGTATGGTTGCCGACGGTCCAACTGATCGTGTCGCCGAACGTGGAGAGTTTTTGATCCATCGGACGGTCAGTGTTACGACCGCCGTTGGGAATTCCGGGGAACCCACCAAAGACAAACGCGACTTGTCCGGGAGTGTCCACCAGTGACGGACCGACAACACCTCCATAGGCAGCGATTTCAGCATCCGTGAATCCGACACTCGAAAGAAACTCGCCAGTCGTCATGTTCGCACGGCGATACAGCAACTGGTAATTGATACCGCCTCGCAGCTCATTCACAAAAGTGTTGGAAAAGATCCTTGTGTACGACAGCGACACCGTGTGATTTGTCTGGTGCTGTGAAAGCAAGCCAAACGCGGGCAACGGGCTCGCGACTAAGCCGCGATTGCCGTTACGTGACTGGAAGTTGTAAACGGCGTAGAACTTGTCTTTCGATGAGAAGTCATGGTCCACACGAAGGGTGGCCAGATCTCGCGTCAGCAAACCGCCGAAGCTCTGGGCAAAATCCGTGAGGCGTCCAGTGCTTCGACTGAACGGCGCTGTGGGATTCGCGTGAGGATAGTATCCGTTTAAGATGCTAAGAGCGATTGGATTTAGTAACCGCGTCGGAATGCTGTTGAACCGCCGAGTACATTGATCAGGCATCGTGTCACAGTTTGTACCTGTTAGAAACGTGTTGTTGGCAAGCTCACTGGCCGTTAACAAAGGAGCCACACTCGCCGGAACGACGGGCCTGCTTGTCGCATTTAAGGCTGTAAAGTCTCCACCAAGAATCAGCGAAGTTGGAATGTTGGTTGCCCTTACGCGCACCGGGGCAAAGTCCCATCGCCGCTCGTACGAAAGAAGAAAGAACGTGTGCTTTCGCGAGAACGGAACGGGACCGCCGAATGATCCGCCGGTTTCGTTTAGATTGAAATAGGGCGTCGGAAAACTTGAGATGGCGGCTGTTGGCAGGAAGTTAGCTTTATCGATCTTGTCCTGGATGGTCCATGCAGCTAGCGCAGAGTTCTTGTTGTTGTAAAAAAGCGACCCGTGATATTCATTCCCGCCGCGTTTTGTCTCGATGCGAATGTTCGCGATGCCTGAGTACTCGGCGCTGAAATTTTTAGAAAGAACTATCAACTCGCCAATCGTTTCCAGCGACGGTTGACTCGATGTCGGTTCGCCGAAGATACCGCCGTTCGTGCGTTGGCCGTCCAGTGAAAACGATGCGCCATAGCTCTGTGCCCCGATGAATTTGAAAGTGCCGTCACCGCCGGGCCCTTGCGTTATGTCCGGATTGAGATAAAGAAACTCGAAGAAATCTCGACTGTCGCGCGGCACCTGATTTAGTTGCCGGTTATCCAGTGTCGATGAGATTACGGGCTGGTCTTTCTCGATTACCCCGGCCTCGCCTCCAACCACGATTACATTTTCTGTTTGTGCGCCGACCTCCAGCTTCAAATCGGCACGAACCGTGTCAGAACCGCTGACGACTGCGTCCATGCTTGTGGTCTTGAAGCCATTAGCGGACACACTGACTTTATAGGTGCCCGGTTTTAGCGCGACCGCTTCATAATTTCCTTCACCGTTGGTCTTTAGGTCCCTCGAGATACCGGTCGACTGGTCGGTCACCTGCACCGTAGCGTCGGGCACGACGGCGCCGTTGGCGTCAGTTATCGTGCCGCGGATTGTTCCAAGATTACTGCCCTGCGCGTAACCCGTTCTGCTGAAACCGATGAAAATCCCAACCAGCATAAGACCGGTGATGGTGATGCGTCCGATTCTCATATTCGTACTCCTCGGGAGGTTTGTTGACGTCTCAGACGAACCGTCCAAAATTTTTGGGCCGCTCGGAATTTTTTGGATGGTTTGTTTATGTTTCGAACTAACGTGGACGACTGTATATAGCACTCGCGGCTGAAGGATGGCAAGAATATTTTTCGGCGCGGAGCGCCGAAGGCGCGCAATATGAAAGCCTGGCAGCGCCGAAGGGCGCGCAATCTGAAAGCCTAGCAGCGCCGAAGACGCGGAATATGAAAGCCTAGCAGCGCCGAAGGCGCGCAATATGAAAGCCAGGGGCAAGCGCCGAACAACATGAGGCGCGTCGGCCCTGGTAAGCGCACGCAACGATCGGCAAGCTCTGAAAGAGCGAAATAATTGACGTTGATATTTCGCACTTTCAGTGCTCCTTCAAAATCTTTCCTTGGAACCAGGGGCGACGCGTTCCGCTGCGCTTCACGCTTGCCCCTGGCTGTCATATTGCGCGCCTTCGGCGCTGGGCATTAACCACTTTTGTGCAAAAAGTCGACTCGCTGGAATTTAATGCTGTCATATCGCGCGCCTTCGGCGCTGGGCATTAACCACGTTTGCGCAACTCGACTCACTGAAATTTAATGCTGTCATATCGCGCGCCTTCGGCGCTGGCATTAACCACTTTGTGCAAACTCGACTCGCTGAAATTTAATGCTGTCATATTGCGCGCCTTCGGCGCTGCCATTAACCACTTTTGTGCAAACTCGACTCGCTGAAATTTAATTACGCGGGATGATCGGAAGCACGAGTGCCGAAGGATAATTTGCTCCGTGGTAAATAGTTTGATGAGCGACTTTCGCGTGCGACGCGGTCGCGATGGGCTCGCCCGAGTTGAAGTTCCTGTCGAACCTTGGGAAGTTACTGCTCGAAATATAAAGCCGTATGCGATGCCCTGCTTTGAACACGTTTCCCGTTGCCCACAGATCGATCGTGTACTTGTAAACCTTACCCGGAACAACTTCCAACGGGTTCGCGGTGCCGTTTCGATAACGCGCGCGCACGATTCCGTCCGTCAGGAAACGCGCGTAACCGTTCGGCTCAACATCGACGAGCAGCGCCGTAAAGTCTGTGTCGGTTGCCGAAGTTGAGGCGTGCAGCTCGACAGTCACGAAACCTGTCGCTTCGACATCTTTGTCCAGCGGCGGCGTTGAGAATACGAGCACGTCAGAACGACTCTCGTTTGGCCTTTGATCTGCCGGACCCGGAGGCAGTGCTTGTCCGCAACACAGACGTCCACCGATCGTCGGCACCGGCTTCATCGGGTCATAATCGAACTCATCTTTTCGTTCAACTCCCGGTAGAGTTTGAGTCAATTCGCCGTCGCCGCTGACACTGTTCGCACGCGACGTCGAATGAAGGTAATACTTGGTGTAGCGCGTGCGCGCCAAAGGAAACTCGTGCTCATCGCGCCAGACATTGTCGCCCATAATGAAGAGTCGCACGGGTGTTGAACTTGAATATTCGTTGTTGATGCCTTTGAGCGCGTAGTCGAACCAATTCAACGCTGTGGCTGTATGATCCAGCACGGCGCTCTTTCCAAAAACGACGTCGCCGACTTTGCCTTCAGCGGACGTTGGCGCATGGGCCCATGGGCCAATGATCAGTCTTTGACCGTTACGCGCTGTCGTTGTCTTGCCTTCTTTTTGTAGCCCGGTGAAGTTTTTTATCGAGCCTTTCAAGAACAGATCGTGCCAGCCGCCGCCGTGCAAACCCATCACTGTCATCTCGCGATAATGATCCGACACACGCCATTTCTGCCAGAAAGCGTCGTCGCGTTCGTGCTTCAGCCAGTCACGAAAGTAAGGCGCCAGCGCCCGCGGCTGTGGCGTCTTGAGAATTTGATAGCTTTCCAATGGAATTTCATTTACCCATTCTTTTGGCGACAGACCACTTTCCGCCTGGCGACGCAGAGTGTCGACCGCCAGAATCGACGTCCACGAACTACTGAACCATTGCATCAACGCGCCGTTTTGATAGGTCCATCCATCGTAGTACTGGGACGCAGTGACGTAAGGAAAAATCGCGACCAAGTGTGGAGGCACCGCCATCGCGGCGAGCATCTGCGTTGCTCCGACGTAAGAGCCGCCAAACATTCCAACCTTGCCGTTTGATCGATCGAGTTGCGCTGCCCACTCGACGGTGTCGTACCCATCCGAGCTCTCGTCGCGAAATGGATAGAAGTCGCCGCCTGATTCGTAACGGCCACGAGTATCCTGCAACACCACCACATATCCATGCGAAGCTAACTCGTTTGCCATTGCTGCTTCGTCGGTGCGGTTGTAAGGCGTGCGCTCGATGAGCACGGGAAACTTTTCATCACTGACGGGACGGTAGATGTCCGCTGCAAGCAACACGCCATCGCGCATTTTCACTCTGACGCTCTGCTCGATTGCGACGCGATAGAGCGTCTCGGCAGTTGCGAGCCCAACGTCAGCGCAAACGGACGCGACAGTCACAACTAAGATCCACAGAGCTTGCCTGATTTGTTTCCTCATAAGTTTCGTCTCTTCGCGCCCGAACCCTGGTGCTGCATGAAATAAACGAGCTGACTAGTGAACTGAAAAGCCCAATTGAACGCGCGCGCCGGGTGGTTCATGTCGAGTTTCACCGCCAAATCCAGAAAGCGTTCGAAACGCTTGCGGTAAACATCTCTTCGTTTCGCGTCGCTGGTGAACAAGGCGCCGAGAGCAAACGTGTAAGCCATCTCGGTGTTATGCATCTCCATGTCCGGACCGAGTTCGCCCGGCGACGCTTTCGGATCGAACGCTGCGAAGCAGTTGATGACGTAGTACGCCTTCGATCCGTCCGGCACGATTCCCTGCCGGTCGAGAAAGTCGCACCACTTAACAACGATCTCCGCAACACGCCGGTCCTTCGTCAGAGTCCAGTAATGAAACAACGGATCGAGCAGTAATGCCATCATCCACGCGGACGTCGCGCCCGGAAAAGTAGCTTCGTTCGGATCGTACAGTTCCCAGTTTTGACGAAGAGATCCATCGGCAGGACGCCCGTCGGGCGGTTGTTGCTGGTGTTTGTAGTACGCATCAACGCACTCGCGCGCCTTGGTCCAATACTTTCGCTCGCCCGTCATTTCCCAGCCGTGCAGGATGCCGAGCAAACCGTAGCCCTGATGGCGCAGCGTCCAGAAGTTGCGGCCACGTTCAGGATCGACGCCCAGCGGAACCGGTTTGATGAGGTCCGGACGGTACACAGGATTCTGATGATCGAAACAGTACTGCGCCATCAACTTGCCACACGCAAGCGCGCGCTCATCGCCGGTCAAAAGGTAATGGATGTGCATCGCGCGTGGATACACGTATTTAAGATCGGCGCCTTTCAGCGTGAAGATGCCGGCGTCCGGGCCGTCCAACTTAGTATGCGTGCGAACGAAGTTAGCCGCGTGATACGCTGCATCCAGATACTTGCGCTCGCCTGTTCGCACGTACATTTTGTAATAACAGGAAGTTCGATCGAACAGCCACTCGTGATAAACCTGGCTGTCGAGATAAGCGAGCGAGCCGGGAAAGTTCTTCTCGACGAAACGATCGTATCGGGAATACTCACCTGATGACGCGGCCGGTGTTTGCGGACCAACGATCCCTGAAGCGCACATCCAATCCGCAGGCAACACCGCTTGAACTCGAGGGCCAGTCAAACCGTTCTCGTCGATCAGCGTCTCCGCTACGCGAACGAAGTTTGTTTCTGACTTTCGCGAGCGCCGATCGAAGCGAACCGTAACGCGCTGATTCTTCTGTTTGGAGAAATCGCTCTTAAACTGGATCAGTACGGATCGCACTGATCCGTCGCGACCGCCTGTCCGCCACGGCTCGAGTGAACGCAGGGCCGCAACGACCTCAGTTCCATCTTCAGCGAGCACTCTGATCTCACCAAGATCGTGGAGAAAACCCGGCGGCAACGGTAAGCCGAAACTAACCACCTCTTCACGCAGATCGGTCGCGCGCCCCGCGAGCTGAACGACGACCTGGTCCGACCTGGAAACCAGCGCACGTCCTGCGATGGGAATTGCAAACAGCGACAGCAGTCCCCTCTTTAGGAACTGCCGGCGTGAGCGTTCGTCCTGAAGCATATCGTCAGAGGCCTAACAACTGGGCTGCGTTTTCGTAGTACACCTTGCGGAGAATCTCGTCCGGTAAACCGATTCCGTAAATGCGCCATCGTCCCTGCGGCGGAATCGGGGCGGGCGCGTAGTCGAAGTATTCATCTTCGGTTTCGAGAAAACGGTAATAGATCTCGTAGAGCTCGTTGCCGAAGATCTGTTGTGGTGTTTCGGTTCCGTGAGGCGTCGCATCCGTCGCAAACAAGATGCGGTCCTGATACTTGTCGAAGAACTTGCGCGTCATGCGCGGTTGACGTCCCAGCTCGCCGATCCGCGCCGCGATATCGACGTACATGTTCGGATAGCGATCTAAACATTCGGCTACGTACGGCAGGTTCTCCGAGTCAGCAGTATGAAGGGCCACAAACTTCGTTCGAGGATGGCGCTGCATCACACGATTCCGCGCCTCTTGCAGCTCGGCGTTACTGGGAAAATCTTTACCGTGGAACGACCAATCGGGATGAGCGCTCAGCTCCTCGTAACGTTCATTGAACCGGTCGGTAGGCAAAAAGAACGCTTCGGGATCCGACACATGAATCGCGACGGGCATGTTCAAAGCGCCGGCTGTGTCCCACATCTGATCGAACCTGCGGTCATCAACCTTGACCAAGGGACCGGTAGTCACGTTCTCTCGCAGGTACAGACCGAGAGTCTTAAGAACCTTCAACCCTCGTGCTCCCGACTTCTTCGCAGCTTCGAGTTGATTCGCCTGGAATTTCGAATAGTCCGCTCGCTTGATCTGCGCGTACCAAGGTTCGGTGAATACGATGAATCGATCGGGATGCGGTTGTGCCCAATGCTTCACAGTCTCCTCGAGCAACGGTCCGTAGCCGCCGGTCAGGTTCACCATGATTCGCACATTCTTCGCGTCCATCACCTGAAGGATTTCAGCGGGAGTCGCCGCGTGATGAACAACGTCAGACTTCCCCTTGCGATCAACCCAGGAGAGATGCGAGTGGAAATCGATATTCGGAAAACGCGAGCGCGGAACATGCGTCTCGGGAACGTGCAACATACTCTTCGGCTGATAATCTTTCAGTGCGAGCGGCTGAGCTTTTTGGCCCTGCGAAGAATTTGCCGCTGCCTGAACGTGAGCAGTACCGATCACTTGCGAACCGACCGCGCCCAGTCCCGCTGCCGCAACTGTTTTTAGCCATTGTCTTCTTCCTCGTAGAGTCATGCATCCTCCCTAACGCTGAGTCAAAAACAATTTGTTTGCAGTTTGTAAGTAACTTGAACTAACCTTATAGCATTCACAATCTGAACTGACAAAGAGTTTTTTGATTTACCTGCGATAACGCGTGACTGTCGGTCCCTGCTCAATGAAGGTATCCGAAATCAAAACCGCTCTGGCTCGGATCGACTCTGACGCGGGGCGCAGACTCTCGCGTCTCTGCTCGCTTTTTCTCGACCGGTACGGCGACGGCCCCGGGTCGCTGCTGCGTGCACCTGCGCGCATCGATGTTCTCGGCGAGCACATCGATTACGTTTCTTACCTGCCGACAGCGTCGCTGACCTTTGGCAGCCGCGAACATGACGTGCTCATGCTTTACAAAGACTCCGGTGAGCCGCGAGTCCGAAGCGCCTCAACCTCCCGGAATTATGAACCGTCGTCGTTTAATATTTTAGAAGACCAGGTACCCGAATTCGGACAGAACGTCACCGATGAGTGGCTCGCATTTCTCTCTCATCACGGTACTCCTACACCGCACTGGCAAAACTACATACGAGGCGCAGTCACCTTCGCGCGCGCTAAGTTTGGCGAACGCGTGACAACCGGTTTCGATTTCGCGCTCGACTCTACCGTTCCTGCGGGTGGAGGCGCGTCATCTTCTTCAGCTTTAGTCGTTCTCGGTGGAGCTGCGATCAGAGAAGTAAACAAGATTTCGTTTACCCCGGCAGAGCTCGCGCGTGATTCGGCCCTCGCCGAGTGGTACATCGGCACACGCGGCGGTTCGATGGACCACACGACCATCTGCCTGGCGCAGCGTGCGCATGCGGTAGTAATCAACTACAGAACCGGGCAAACCAGACAGGTTTACTTACCCGACGAACCCTTTCAGTGGCTCACGTTTTTTTCCAAACCGGCTGATAAAGGTCGCGAGGTCATGATTCAATACAACGAGCGCGCCGCCGTTTCGCGCCTGTTGATTCCGGCGATCACCGGCTCGCTCGATAGACTCGATAAAGCCGAAGACCTGCTCACGTCTTTGCCGGCAACGATTTCCATAAACACGCTTCGTTCAGATTATCCAGCAACGTTTTCAGAGCTGAAACGCTCGTTCCCTGCTCTCGTAAACGACACTTCGCGATGGCCGCTTCAGTTACGGAGTCGCGCATTACATCACCTCGCAGAGGTCAGACGCGTAACGATCGCCACCGAAATTCTCGACTCGATCCAAACGGAATCGGCTCCCGAAAGCCGCCTTAATGCGATGGCCCGCCTCGGAAAGTTGATCGACGAATCCCACGCGAGTCTGCGTGACCTGTACAACGTGAGCACGAGCGAGGTCGAAGAGCTGGTGGACATCGTTCGTTCGCATCCGCACGTTCTCGGCGCGCGTTTGATGGGCGGTGGATTTGGCGGAAACGTCCTCGCACTCACAACGAGCGAACATTCCGCATCCCTAATTCAACACGTACAGAAACACTACTACGATCCGCAGCAGCGAGACGGCGTTCGCGAAGGATCGATAATGATTTCGACTCCGGGCGACGGACTCGGCCACGTTGTATTGCTCGATCTGTTGCCGCGAGTTTCACAAGACATCTGGCCGGTAATCGTTGCTGCGGGAAAAGGCACGCGAGCATCGGGCAGCGGCATTGAAGTTCCCAAGCCGGTCGCACTCATCGATCGGGAGCCCTCAATCGTTCACGTTCTCAAGAATCTGCGGCGCGGGCTGGGCCAAACTCGACCTCCAGTGATCATCGTTTCACCCCAAACAGAAGCCGCCGTAAGGCAAGCACTGAAGAACGAAGACGTCACGTTTGTTATCCAACCCGAAGCGCTTGGAACGGGTGACGCAGTTTTGCAAGCGCATGAATTGATGCGCGACTTCAACGGCCTGACACTCGTTGTGTGGAGTACTCAACCTGTGATTCAGGCTAAGACTTTCGAGCGAACCGCGAAGTTAGCAAACGTGCATCAAGCTTTCGACATGATCGTTCCGACTACCTTTCGACAACATCCATACGCGCCGATAAAACGCAACGAACTCGGCGAAGTGCGATCAGCGTCAGAGACTCATCTCGAAAGCGCAGAGCGCGAAGATTTCGGCGAGACAAACATCGGCATGTTCCTGTTGAAGAACCAGTCGATGTTTGAAGTGTTACTCGATCTAAGAAGTCGCTACTGGAACGAATCGAATCGTAATTACGATCGAAAGAAGAATGAGCTCGGTTTCCCCAACGAACTCATTAACAGTTTCGCGAAACGGAAAAACGGCGTATTCGCGTGTGCGATTGCGGATTGGCGCGAGGCCCAGGGAATTAAGGAATTGCCGGATCTCCTCACCTGCGAGCGATTCATTTCGGAGTTGCGTTAACGAACCATGGCAACAGTTGCAAGCACCCCGAGGGTCGCGCGGAAGCCGATCTCAAACCTGCGTTGGTGGATCGGCGGCCTCCTGTTTGCCTCGACAGTGATCAACTACATCGACCGGCAAACGTTGTCGGTACTCGGGCCGTATCTCAAGACTCAGTACCAGTGGAACAACCAGCATTTTGCGACGATCGTCATCGCCTTCCGCGTGGCTTATTCGATCGGGCAAACACTCGCCGGTCGTTTCATCGACCGCATCGGAACTCGCAAAGGTCTGACGATCACGGTCATCTGGTATTCGATCGCCGCCATGCTAACGTCGTTCGCTGTTGGACTGCGCAGCTTCGCGTTCTTTCGTTTTCTGCTCGGCGCGGGTGAGTCCGCGAATTGGCCGGCCGCGACCAAAGCGGTTTCCGAATGGTTTCCAAAAAAGGAACGCGGCTGGGCAGTTGCCCTTTTCGACAGCGGCTCTTCGATTGGCGGTGCGATCGCTCCGTTGCTGGTGATAGCGCTTTACAAATATTTCGGTGGCTGGCGACCCGCGTTTGTAATTACGGGAACACTGGGATTTCTGTGGCTCGGAGTTTGGCGAGTGCTTTATCACCCGCCCGAATCTCATCCGCGAATAAGTGATGCAGAACGAGAAATGATCCTGAGTGATCGCGCCGATCTTGAAGAGCAGGACCACAGTCCAGCGCGTTCGTCACGATGGCGCGACTTGATCAAGTTACGGCAGACGTGGGCGGTGATTGCAGCAAGGACCATGACCGATCCGGTTTGGTTTTTCATCACCGACTGGTTTGCAATTTATCTCGTCACGAAAGGCATCAATCCCGAACAAGGACTGCTGGCGTTTTGGATTCCGTTTGTAGCTGCGGACCTCGGGAACTTTTTCGGCGGCGGCCTGTCGAGTTGGTTGATAAATCGCGGCTGGCCGGTAATCAAAGCACGCAAAGCCGTGGTTGTGTTCGGCGGCCTGGGCATGACTCTTCTGATCCCGACGATCTTTACGTCCAGTCTCCTGGCACTCGCCGGCTTATTTGCAGTTTCAACTTTCGCGTACGCATCGTTTTCCACGATGGCGCTTGTGCTGCCGTCAGATCTTTATCGCAGCCAATCTGTCGCGACTGTCAGTGGAATGAGTGGTACCGGCGCGGGTTTGGGAACGATCGTGTCAACCTATCTCATCGGTTACGTTTCAGATCATTATTCATTCGAACCGATCCTCATTGGTGCGAGTTTGATTCCACTTGTCGGAATGATACTGGTGTTGATTCTAATACGGCCAAGAGACAAGCACTCAGATGCGTAGACGCACGTTCATCAAAACAGGAGCAACACTCTCGCTCGCGACTGCCCTTGGCCAGACCAGGGCGCAGGAGGTTACGACTCATAACTGGGACAAGTACGACTTCGGTTCTGGACCGCCGGTAACCGATCGCCTGAACCAGGGACCATTCGGAATCGAGCAGGACGAGGGTTGGTACACAGTGCTCGTAACCTCGCAATCGTCGAAGCCGGTGAAAAACTATGGGCTCGGTTTGGTCGGATACACGTGGGAAGAAGGTGGACCATCCCTCGCCGCCCGCGCCGGCAAAGAGACCCTCGAACAGCACATCGAGAAAATGGCGTCGCTTCCGTTTGTTGATGTGCTTTACATCCGCTGCGATTGGCGCGACGTTCAAAGTGCTCCGGGAAGACTCAATCTAAATCCAGTCTTCAAACTGACGCTCGACGCAGCCAAGCGTCACAACCTGCGCGTTGCGTTTCGCATTCAGATGTCGAACACTGAAGGTCAGCCGCAGCGACTCGCGTTGCCCGACTATCTTCAGAAAGAAGTGCCGCTCGTGAAGATCGGCAAGACATACGGCGCCCAAGCGGATTTTGTTGAGCCGAGATATGATCATCCGCGGTTTCAGTCTGCGTTCAAAGAGCTCAACGAGCTGTTGGTCCAGGAGTTTGATAGCAATCCGCTCATGGAGTTCGTCGATCTGATGATGTACGGCTTCTGGGGCGAGGGACACACCAGCAATCTTCCGAATCCTTTTCCTGATTATCTCACGGCCGAGAAAACGTTTCTGGAGATGACAAAACTTCAGTTGGAGCTTTGGAAGAAGGTGCCGCTGGCGGTGAATACTCAACCTGACATCAGCAACGTCGGCAACAGGGAGGTACAGGATCTCTGTGTGCGAGCCGGTTGTTGGCTGCGTTCCGACAGCATCGTTATCGAAGAGCCGATCCAGATCGAAGAGCTTGCAAATCGTCCGCCGTGGCTGGCGACGATCGTGGAAGACGGCTACTACCGGCAATACAAAGTCGATCCGAGCTATCTTACTGTCGATGAGGCAGGAGTGAACGTACTCGAAAAATGGATGCTGCATTCGCTCGATCTGGGTGCGAATTACTGGTCGCTGTGGACTGAATCTGACAACCTGCGGCGCTATTACGAACGTTATCCGAACGGCTTTGACGCGTTGCGAAAACGTCTCGGCTATCGAGTTCGTCCTTCGTGGATCTGGCAGAGAAAAAGATATGGAACGGATGAAGTGATTGTAGCTGTAACCAACGACGGTGTTGCTGGTATTCCCGGTGTGCTCCGCTTGTATCTCGAAAGTTTGGACGGAAAGATTCAACTCGGAGGTTCTCTCGACGCCGGACACCCCTATGCAGGTAAAATCAGGCAAGCATCATTTCTACTGCCGAAGAACAGCGACGGAATCAAGCTCAAAGTCAGGGCTGATATTGAGACGAAAGGCGGCAAGCGACGGCCGGTGAGTTGGGCCACGGCACAGCCAACGAACGCCGACGGCTCGATAACTTTTGAATTGCTTAAGCGTGACGATCCAAAGTGGAGAAAGGGCGTTTGAAATAGCGGCATGAATTACTCGATCGGTATCGATCTCGGCGGGACCAACATCAAGATAGTCGTGCTGTCGAACGAGGGTGAAACGCTCGACCACATCACCTGTGATACGGGTGACGCGGATGGCTCATGGGCGGAGACTATCAAACGCAACTTACTGAAAATTCAAACACAGCGCGGCGAGGCTTGCTACCTTGGCGTAGCGTCACCGGGTCTCGCGGCGAAGGACGGTAAATCGATCGCTTACATGCGCGGCCGCCTCAGAGGAATCGAAGGATTTATCTGGACGGATTTTCTCGAATCGCCGAAACCGGTGTTCGTTCTGAACGATGCGCACGCCGCGTTGTTGGGTGAGGTCTGGCAAGGCGCAGCAAAAGGATACCGCGATGTTGTTTTGTTAACTCTCGGAACGGGTGTTGGAGGCGCGGTGCTCGCGGACGGGCGTTTGCTAAAAGGCCAGATCGGTCGAGCCGGACACCTGGGCCACATTTCAGTGAACTCCGATGGTGCGCCGGATATCGTGGGAACGCCGGGAAGTCTCGAAGAGATGATCGGCAACTACAACTTATCCGATCGCTCGGGAGGTCGATTCACCTCGACGCGCGAACTCGTTGCAGCACACTTGAATGGAGATACTGACGCAACGCGGATTTGGCTCAGGTCCGTCTTTCACCTCGGAGTCGCGGTCGCGTCATTCATCAATGCTTTCGATCCGGAGATCGTCGTCATCGGCGGCGGCATCGCTCAGGCAGGACCGGCGCTATTCGAGCCGCTCAATGAGTACCTCGATCGTTTTGAGTGGAGACCGATGGGAACGAGAGTTCCCGTTAAAGTAGCAGCACTCGGTGACGTCGCAGGCGCGATTGGCGCTGCTTACTACGCCATGCTTGAGTCGAAAATTTAACTGGTTTCGTTTGCTTTCGTTCGTAAGTGCCGCGCCCGGTCCAAAAGTGGTAGAATCGCGGCACTGCGAAATGCTCAACCTCGAACGTAGAACCAAAATTCTTGAACTGCTGGAGAAAAACGGCCAAGTCGCTGTTATTGACCTGAGCCGGCGGTTCAAGACATCCGAAGTAACAATCCGCAACGATCTAAAAGCTCTCCATGATCGCGGCCTGGTGCGTCGGGCTCACGGCGGCGCCGTTAAGGTCGCCACCGTGAGCATGGATCCGTCGCTGAAAATAAAAGCCGAGATTCATGCAGACGAGAAGCGTCGCATCGGAGCAGCCGCGGCCGCTCTTGTAAGGGACGGCGATTCCATTATCCTCGACTCCGGGACAACCACGCAGCAGATCGCGCGACAGATCAAGACCAGGAAGGATTTGAAAGTCATAACCAACGGCTTGAACATCGCCATGGAATTATTTGGCGCCAAGGACATTCAGCTTATTTTCCTGGGCGGGGTTATCCGGCAAAACTCTCTGTCGGCAGTCGGACATTTTGCCGAAGACATACTGGCCCAACTCTCGGCTGACAAGCTGTTTCTCGCAGTCGACGCGTGCGATGTGGAATTTGGGCTGAGCACGCCGAACGTGGAGGAGTCGCAGGTTAATCAGGCAATGGCGCGAATTGCAAAAGAGACGATTTTGGTTGCCGACTCGAGCAAGTTTGGCAAGAGAAGTCTATCGCGAATTGTTCCGCTTTCGGATATCGACGTGATCATTACCGACCGCGGGCTTGCAGCAGAGATGCAAACAGAGTTGCGATCGCACGACCTTAAGCTCGTCCTGGTTTAAGTCAATGAATCAATGAATAGTGACGTGAGAAACGACGCGCGTGATCGCGCCTTGAGGACTCGGTTCGTCCGGCTTTAGACCTTCTCGCAGTGAAGCAAACAAGCCGAGAAACTGACCTACGAGAACGTACAGCGGCGGAAGGTAAAGGTCAGAAATTCTCTTCTCAAGGTTGAAGAAAATCACGTTTTTATCGGCCTTATCCGCGTTTACCGTACTCACGGTACAGCACTTCGACGTCAATCCTTTCTCACAAATCTCCTGGATCAAGTCCTGCTCGAAAGCCGCGCGCCTCGCATCCGCTGACAAGAACCCAATGACCAGCGTGTCACCGTCAATTGCTGATAAGGGACCATGTCTTAGTCCGAGGAATGATTCGGCAAAACTGAATACTCGCCCGCCGGTAAGCTCCAGAACCTTGAGAGCCGACTCAATCGCGGCGCCTTTCAGAGGTCCTGTCCCGAGAAAACAGACTTTCGAAAAACCTTCCTTTACCAGCCGCTCGCAAGTGCTCGCCACGACCGGAAGGGCCGGCTTTGCCGCGGCTGCGAGAGTCTCTACAGTGGGACCGTAGTCGTTGAGGTTGCGAAAGTGCGCCAACGCCTGCGCCACTATCACCATGTTCGAGAAAGAGCTGGTCATCGCCAGGCCGCGATCGTTCACCGCATCGTCGAGCACGATGCTGAAGACGTTTTCCCTGCCCTGAAAAGCGCGGGCCATCTTCCCCTGCTGGTTGCAGGTGACAATGAGGTGTTTGATTCGTGGATACGCGTCGAGCGCCGATTCCAGCACTGCAACACCTTCAGAGCTATCGCCCGATCTCGAGAACGAGATCCAGAGATAATCACGATTCGGAATAACATGATCCGGCATGTTCGTGAGCAGATCCGTGCTCGGAATCGCCTGCACGGTACGGGCCCACTCGCTTTGCAGCAGTGCGCAAACTGATTTGCCGATGTAATCTGAAGTGCCGGCGCCAACGAGATAAACATCCACAGGTCCAGCGCTTCGAAGAAACGTCTCGATTGGCTTAGCCAGGCTCAGAACTTTTTGGTACGTATGACGCCAGGTGCGGGGTTGCTGCAAAATCTCGCGAAGCGTGTGCGCGACGCCCAGCGACTGCTGTTCAGAGTCCGGCAGATCGAGAAGTTCGGATAAAGAATATTCCTTTTGCATTTCGCTTGCGGCCTATATTAGAATCCAAAACCATTCGAAAGCAATCGAAAGTTTACGAATAGCAATTGACACAGCCGCCGGATCAAGATGGGCAGGTCGACAACACCTCGAATTCTCGTTATCGGCGAATTGAATGTCGACATTGTTCTGGCTGGTCTGGAGTCCATCCCGAAGTTCGGCGCCGAGATCCTGGCGCGGAATTGTGAGCTAACTCTCGGTAGCGCTTCGGCGATTTTTGCGGTCGGCCTGTCGAAGCTTGGACATCCGGTAACTTTTGTCAGCCACGTTGGAAGAGACAGCTTCGGCGATTTCTGCATCGACGCGCTGAAGCAGGTGGGAGTATCAACCAGGAACGTGATACGCACCGACGAAAAAACCGGAGTCACGATCGCACTGAGCAGTATTCGCGATCGCGCCCTCGTCACTTTTCCGGGTGCGATTTCGACGTTCACTGCAGACGCGGTCGATCGAGCCCTACTAAACCGACATCAACATCTGCATCTGACCTCTTACTACCTACAACAAGGATTACAGCCGTCGTTTGCGGATCTCTTTCGTGAAGTCAAGTCGCACGGATTGACGACGTCGTTCGATCCGAATTCTGATCCGTCGGGCCGCTGGAGCAAGAAGATCAACCGAGTACTCCGTCACACAGACGTGCTGTTCGTCAATGAACGCGAGGCTTCAAAACTGACCGGCATGCCGGCAGCAAAAAGCGCAGCAAAGTCTCTCGGCGCGTTAGTTCCCTGCGCTGTTGTGAAGCGCGGACGCCGAGGGGCGATCGCCATTGTGAGAAACCAAGTGTTCACCGATTCAGGATTTGCAATCGAAGCGCGAGACACGACCGGCTCGGGCGATTCATTCGACGCCGGTTTCATCTCCGCGTACGTTAGCGGCGCGCCGATTTCGGAATGCTTACGAATCGGAAACGCGTGCGGCGCGTTATCAGCACTCCGCGTCGGAGGTACGGCAGGACAACCGACTCAGCAGGAGTTGGATGTATTTTTACGATCGGCAACATGACCACGCTTTGCCCAAGTCGCGAGCTGCTCGACACCGCAATGGCTGCCGGCAATGCCATTGCGGCTGTTAATTTCTATAACGCCGAAACGCTGCTGGCACATACGCGTGCCGCAAACGCGCTCAATGCATCGATCATCCTGCAAACAACTGAGGCGACCATCAACTACCTGGGACTGCGCATGATTGTCGCAATGGCGAGAGCAGCGGCGGATGAGATGGAACAACCTGCGGCGCTGCATCTGGACCATGGCAGCAATTACGATCTGGCGGCGCGTTGCATTGAACATGGCTACACGTCCGTGATGATTGACGGCTCAAAACTATCTTTTGCCGGCAACTGCGCCATTACGCGCCGCGTCACCGATCTGGCACACGCGACCGGCGTGTCTGTTGAAGGCGAACTGGGCCATGTCGGCCAAAACAGTGAAACGACCGCACGCGACCGAGCAGAATTCTTCACCACCGCAGACGATGCAGCACGTTTCGTAACCGAAACCAACGTTGACGCACTCGCTGTGGCCGTCGGCACTGCGCACGGTTTCTACAAAGGCGCAGTAGAAATCGATTTCGATCGTCTCAAACAAATCAGAGCTGCGGTGCCCAACACTCCTTTAGTTCTTCACGGAGGTTCAGGTGTCTCAGCAGAGTTGCTGCGCAAGGCTATCTCGTGTGGCATCCGCAAAGTGAACTTTGGTACCGAACTGAAAAACGCGTTTACGAAAAGCGTCAAAGCCTCGCTGTTGTCGAGTGACGATATCGATTTGCGACGAACATTCTTGCCGGCTATTTCGGCAGTCGAGGAAATATCAAAATCCAAAATTCGGATTTGTTCGCACCCAACTGACGAAAGGCAAGCATCGCGTTCATGACAAACTTCAATTGGCTGTTGGACGGCAGCATCGTCGGCATTTACCTGCTCGTGACCATGATTGCGGGACTGATGGTCCGAAAGTATGTCGGCAAGGTCGAACAGTTTCTGGTTGCTGGTCGCGAGATGGACGTTTATCTCGGCATCGCTTCGCTCGCGGCGACTGAGTTTGGCATCGTCACGTGCATGTACACGGCGCAGAACGGATATGAGAAGGGCTTTGCGGGCGCGACTCCGGGAATCCTCATGGCGGTGGCGATGGCGGGAGTCGGGCTGACGGGGTTTGTAATCAAGCCGCTTCGCGATTCCGGCGTAATAACGATCCCTGAACTGCTCGATCAGAAATTCGGTAAACGCATTCGCTGGGCTGCGGGAGTAGTAATCGTGCTTGGCGGCCTGCTGAATATGGGAGTGTTTCTCAGAACCGGCGGCGAGTTTCTGGTACTCGTGGCGGGAATCGACGTCCGCTACCTCGAGATCATGATGACGGCTCTGCTTGTCGGCGTGGCCGTCTACACGATTCTCGGCGGAATGCTTTCGGTACTCGTGACAGACTTTTTGCAGTTCGTCGTGATGAGCGCCGGACTGATCCTCGTCACGATTCTGATCCTGATGAATGTCGGTTGGGACAAACTCGTGACTGCCGTGGACACTAACTACGGAGCTGGCGGCTTCAATCCATTCGTCAATCCGACGATGGGCTGGCAGTACGTGTTGTTCAATCTGATGTTGAATACCGCGGCTGTGCTCACGTGGCAAACAATCATTGCACGCGTGCTGGCGGCAAAAGATACCAGCACGGGACGAAAAGTTTACACACGCACGAGTTTCTTCTTTGTTTGCAGGTTCCTGATTCCAGGAGTCTGGGGCATAGCCGCGCTCGCTACTCTTGGACCAGTGGCAAACACACTCGAAGCGATGCCGCGTTACCTCAGTACCGCGGTGCCACCCGGACTGATGGGAATTCTGATCGCGGCGATGCTGGCTGCTGATATGTCGACCGATTCGTCGTACATGTTGACGTGGTGCAGCGTGATCTACAACGACATCATGGCGCCGTTTCGCAAGCGGCCGTGGTCGGAAAAAAGAGGCTTGTTTTGGAACCGGACCATCATCGCACTAATCGGCATTTTCCTGCTGCTGTATGGACTTTGGTATCCGCTCAAAGGCGACCTTTGGACATACCTCGGCGTGACCGGCACTATCTATCTCGCGAGTATTTCCGTACTTCTGATCGCATGTTGCTACTGGCCACGAGCTAACAGTTGGGGGGCGGCAGCGTCGATCTTTGTCAGTGCCGTTATTCCTGTTTCGTACCTGGTCATGGAACAGGTGCCGTCCACGGCTTCACTGGCGAAGTCTATCGGTCCGTACTATTCGGGTATCGCAACGTACTTGTTGTCAGGGGCGGCGATGGTCCTTGGCTCTTCACTCAAACCGCAAACTCGTTCGCGACAGGAGGCGGCGTGATGTCTCAGCACTGGTTCTGGTGGGCGATGACGATGGCGTGCGTGGTTTGGTATTCGACGATCACAGTTTATGTCGCGATCAAAGGAGCCAGCGACATCAAGCACATGCTCGCGCGCCTCGATGCAACGAACAAGCGAGAAGCAGCGGAGAATCGTGAATAGAAATGCCTTGGCAACAATAAATCGCTGAGGCCAAAACGAGCCGCAAGCGCCAACGGCCAAAAACCAGCCGCAAGCGCCAGCGCCAAAGGCCAAAAACAAGCACCAAGCGCCAGCGCCGAAGGCCAAAAACGAGCCGCAAGCACCAGCGCCACAGGCCAAAAACGAGCCGCAAGCGCCAGCGCCACAGGCCAAAACGAGCCGCAAAGCGCCAGCGCCGAAGGCCAAAAACGAGCCGCAAGCACCAGCGCCACAGGCCAAAACGAGCCGCAAGCGCTAGCGCCAAAGGCCAAAAACGAGCCGCAAGTGCCAGCGCCGAAGGCGCGAAATATGACAGCCAGGGGCAAGCGTGAAGCGCAGCGGAACGCGTCGCCCCTGGTTAACGAGGAATAATTTGAATGGAGCACTGAAAGTGCGAAATATCAACGTCAATTATTCCGCTCTTTCAGAGCTTCATGGTCATTATGCTCTCTTACCAGGGGCGACGCGCCTCACGTTGTTCGGCGCTTGCCCCTGGCTTTCATATTTTGCGCCTTTGGCGCTGTCAGGCTTTCATATTGTGCGCCTTTGGCGCTGTCCGGCTTTCATATTTTGCGCCTTTGGCGCTGCCAGGCTTTCATATTGTGCGCCTTTGGCGCTGCCAGGCTTTCATATTGTGCGCCTTTGGCGCTCGCATTAGCGATTTTTGTACAAAGCAGTCCCGAATCAATGAAGTAATCAGATGCCACAGTTAACTGAAAACGAGATTAACGACTTCAACCGCGACGGCTATCTCCTGAAGCGAGGCTTGTTCGACGCGGAAGAGATGGAACTCCTGATCAAGATCGCCAAGAGCGATCAGAGGCTGGAACGCGAGGCTCTGCAACGGAGGGACGCAAACGCGACTACGAGCAAGCTGTGGTTAACCGATGCTTTGGAAGACGACATCTACAGCGCGTTCGTACGTTGTTTGCGAATCGTCGAACCCGTGGAACAACTCCTTGGCGGCGAGGTCTATCACTATCACCATAAAATGATGCTGAAGGAACCGTTCGTCGGCGGGTCGTGGGAGTGGCATCAGGATTATGGTTACTGGTATTCAAACACCTGTTTGTTCCCTTACATGGCGAGCTGCCTGATTGCCGTCGACACGGCGACCAAAGAGAACGGCTGTCTGCAGGTGATCAGAGGTTCGCACCTGATGGGCCGGATCGACCATAACAAGACCGGCGATCAAACCGGCGCCGACATCGATCGCGTGCACGAAGCTCTCAAGCATCTCGAGCTCGTGTACTGCGAAATGGAACCAGGGACGGCGCTCTTTTTCCATGCCAACCTGCTTCATCGATCCGATGCGAATCGAAGTCCAAACCCGCGCTGGTCTCTGATTTGTTGCTACAACGCCGCGCGTAATCCGTGTAAGGGAAGAGCGAATCATCCCGAATACAGTTATCTCGAAAGGTGGCCCGATGAACGAATCAAAGAAGTCGGACGAAGGCAACTCGACGCTATCGCGACGTGATCTGTTGAAAGCGGCGGGCAGCGCCGGCTTGGGACTCTCGATCGCGGGACTCGCATCCGCGGAGACACAACGCCCTCGTACGAAACAGCAAACGATGGTCGGTGTGAAGTTTGAGCCACGGGATGTCGTGCGCATCGGCATGATTGGTGTGGGCCTGCGTGGGACCGATGTGCTGGGTGAGTTTTTGGCGATCGACAAGGTGTCGATCAACGCGGTGTGCGATGTCGTAAATGAGAAGTGTGAGCGAGCGGCTCGGCTGATTGAAAAGGCCGGGCAGAAGACGCCCGCGATCTATTCGAATGGTGAGCGCGACTTTGAACGCCTCGCGGCGCGTGACGATCTTGATTTCATCTACATTGCTACGCCGTGGGAGTGGCATGTCCCGCAGGTGCTTGCTGCGTTGAAGGAAGGAAAACACGCCGGCACGGAAGTGCCTGCTGCCTACACACTCGAGGACTGCTGGAAGATCGTCGACGCGTCGGAAGCGGCGCGCCGTCACTGCCTGATCATGGAGAATTGTTGCTACGACCATTCGGAGACGATGGTCCTGAACATGGTGCGGGCCGGACTGCTCGGCGACCTGGTCCACGGTGAGTGTGCATACAACCATGATCTGCGCGAGATTCTTTTTGAGAACAAGGATGAAGGCTTGTGGCGGCGACGCCATCACACGCTGCGCGACAGCAACCTTTATCCAACGCACGGTCTTGGACCAATGGCGCAGTACATGAATATCAACCGCGGCGACAGGTTCGATCACATCGTTTCAATGAGTTCGACTCATCTCGGACTCGAAGCGTATCGCAAACAACACGTGCCGGCAGTGGATCCGAAGTGGCAAGAGACGTACAAGACTGGTGACTACAATACGAGCATCATAAAAACGGCGTTGGGCCGGACGATCATATTGCAACACAACGTGAGCACGCCTCGGCCTTACGATCGCATCAACCTCATCCAGGGAACGAAGGGCATTTTTCGTGACTATCCGCCGCGCATTTTTATCGACGGGCAAGCCGGAGGACATGCCTGGGCCACGCTCGACAAGTACAAAGACCAATATGAATCGTCTCTCTGGAAGACGCAGGGTGAGACGGCGCGCAAATTAGGCGGGCATGGTGGCATGGATTACCTGATGTGCTATCGCCTGGTCCAATGCATCCGTGAAGGTCTCGAGCCGGACATCGATGTGTACGACGCAGCGGCGTGGAGTGCGCCTGGTCCGTTAAGTCAACTGTCGGTTGCGAGAGGGAGCTCGCCCTTGAAGTTCCCCGACTTCACGAGAGGGGCATGGCAACATCGTCCAGGCGGCGCGCGCATTCCTTCATGAGATCGACTTCCCCCGATGGTCGCGCCGGACTATTTGGGTGCGTTTGGTCGGACGGAATTCTTCCAGTGATATTCAGAAACACTGCCGCTGAGTGTTTGTATGCGGGAACAGGCGCACGAAAAGCGACGTTGCCGAGGTGTTGCAGCGCGTCGGATAGCCCGTAATACGCAGGATCACCAGCTTCCCAAAGTCGATCGCGTTCGGCAAACTTCTCGGGCGCGAAAGTCGCGAGGCCGAGCAGGTAATCGGAGCCATACTCGATCATATCGATTGCCAGATCGTTTCCGGTGTAAATGCGAAACTCAGGCCGTAGCTTGTCGCGCAGCGCCAGTCTTTCCCACTCCATTCTTCGATCGAGAGACGAATGCTTCAGGCCAATCAGTTCCGGAATGTCGATGAGCCCGCGAATCGTTGAGTCATCGAAGATTTCGCCATTCGGGGCGAACACTTGTCCCAGCTCGAAACCCAGCACGGCCGGGTAGCCGTGACAGATCACTCTGTAGCATGCGATTTTTTCGCGCGGGTCTTTGCCGTGCAGACGTTTGGTTTGGAAGATGATCGGCGTCGCGCCGTAGTCGACTACCTGATCGATTTTCCGTCGATACAGTGAAATGATGTCGCCATCGAGGCCCTCGATATAAACGCCGGCCACGAAGTTTACACTTGGACCAAGTGCCTCGCGCGTCCAGTTCAAGACTTCAGACTGTTCGGCTTCGCTCAGGTAGTTGATGTAACCGGTATCCATGTTAACCGCGTTGCCGAGTCCGGCAGCGTGCGTCGCGCGGAGGTGAGTTTGAAATTCTTCGACGGCGATGCTTCCGTTTTGATTGAACGGCAGTAGTGCGGCGGCGATACCGTTTACCTGCCGACGCGGTTGTATGCGACTAACGATCTCTTCAACTCTCATCGCTGCGCTTTTAGTTTTTTAAGTAGCACTGCATTCTCAGACTGTTTGTATTCGAGATCCAGAGGATAGCAGCCGGATGGAAGACCGGCGCGCGGCGCCGACGTGCAATCACTGAACGTGCGGCAAATTTTTTTGCGTTGGAGTTTACGGCCCTGGATAACGTCGAGGGGTAGGGAAGGGTACGACAAGATCAATCGGCCCAGGCCGACGCAGTCAGTCCAGCCTTCACGCACAGCCGCGTGCGCGACGTGAGGTAGAAAGTCCTGAAGATAGCTGTAAGCCGAGCCAACGATTATCAACTCGGGGAATTTCTGCTTGAGTGCGCGGGTCACTTCCATCTGTCTGGCGACGCCGAGCAACGGATCCTCCGGCGGAAGATAACCATCGGATGGCGGATAAAAGGCCGGCCGCTGAACGTGTGGATTGTAGTAGGGGCTGCCGGCGGAGATGTTAACCAAGGTCACTCCTAATTCAGAGAGCAACCGCATGAACTGTATCGGTTCATCGAGATCGTACTCGGTTGGATTCTCTACGTTGACGCCGAAGCCCCAGCGATACGGACGCAGTGCTTCCGGAGTTCCAGTGCCAAACATGTCGCGGTGAAATGGAACTGTATCGAACGCAGAAAATCGAACGCCGATTTGTAAGCGCGGCGCTACTGCACGAACGCCCTGGACCACCTCGCGCAGAAAGCGCGTCCGATTCTCGAAGCTGCCGCCGTAGTCTCCTTCTCGAGTGTACGCGCTGAGAAACTCGTGACCCAGGTAACCGTGACAGTGCTTTATGTCGACGAAATCGAATCCAGCGTCCTGCGCGAGAACAGCGGCTTTGCAAAAGTCTTCAACGATCTCGCGGATGTTCCCATCAGTTAACAGTGGATAGTCAGATGAGATGCCGAGTCGCTGGTCCAGAATCGGGTGTCGATAAAGGATCTTTGGTTCAGGGCGGTTGTGAGCGTTCGCTCTACTGTAGCGACCGGAGTGCGTGAGCTGTAGTCCGACGAATAGATCGGTCGTTGAGCCGGTGACAGTTTCCCGAAGCGCGTTGAGATCGTCGTTTGAATGTTCGTTGATAGCGAGTTGGTGGGGGTTCGCGCGACCGTCATGACGGACCGCGACGGCCTCACCACCCCAGATGAGTTTTGCGCCGCTGAGGCCGAAATGTTTCCACCGTCGAAACGTCAGCTCAGTGGGCCGGCCGCCGGCTGTGCCGTCCCATCCTTCCATCGGTTGGATTGCGAAGCGATTTCCGAGATGGATGCCGCCCCGGTGGAGTGGTTGTGCGAGCGAATCACTCAATTCGTCGTCGCATGGAATCTGAATCTTGAGCTCTGCGAGGTGAGAGCGAAAGCTCTCGACATCTCGCAGACCGCCGAGGTGTAGACGCGACAAGTTGGGCAAGCGGCTCATGTTCGAGCGAGTTTATCTCATTCGAGGTTAATCTTGACTGGTCCGTTTCGATTTCGCACGTTGCCTAGCGAAACCGCGGAACCAGTTTTGCACAAAAAGTCAGTTGTCCTTGTCATGCACGCCGCGGCTTCGCCGCCTGATGTGAGGCAAGGCTATGCCTTGCCGTCAGCTTTCGAAAAAGATTGAGGGCTATGCCCCCAATTCGGCCTTTGGCCCTGAATATCACGGGCTAAGCCCAAACCGGGGGCGTAGCCCGAATTGAATGATAGACTCGACGGCAAGGCATAGCCTTGCCTCACATCAGGCGGCGAAGCCGGAACGTTGAATCCAAACACAGCAGCCACAGCAAAAGGAAAACTGAGAACCGGAGGCGTGAGCGAGACGAATAATCCTCGGTCGACAAAGAGGATGTATGAGGTCGGAGAGAGAATAGCGGTCATCGTTGGAGCATTGTTGTTG